>Ga0247727_10000779_pt1 | contig 77903 bp, 70 predicted proteins | sample WisWelCaveWW1625_FD_202498 | JGI IMG/M metagenome (GOLD analysis project Ga0247727, IMG submission 202498) | Biofilm microbial communities from Wishing Well Cave, Virginia, United States - WW16-25 | ecosystem: Environmental > Aquatic > Deep subsurface > Groundwater > Cave microbial mat | place...
CATCAACCATCCACCCAACCCCTTTCGCGCTCGATGCAGTGGACTCTGTTCACAATTAGTCTGGTGCTTGTTGACGCGGCTATGGTCGCGCTGGCATTCCGGCTGGCGTACATATTCCGTTTTGAATTGTCGCTGACCTTTTTTCAATTGGACGTCGCGCCTTCACCCGTTTTCTATCAGTCGCTTGTTCTTTTCCTCGTTCTGTTGTGGCTGGTCATTTTCGGAATTGCGGGGTTGTATAATCAGCAAAACCTGCTGGGCGGCACGCAAGAGTACGCGCTGGCCTTTCGGGCCACCACTATCGGGCTTTTGGCAGTGATTGTGGCCGGGTTTTTGGAACCGGCGTTGATCATTGCCCGGGGCTGGTTGTTGGCGGCCTGGTTGTTTACTTTCCTGTTTACTTCGGTTGGCCGCTTTGGCTTGCGCCGCCTGGTTTATTCGTTGCGCAAGCAAGGGTACTTCCTGACCCCGGCGGTCATCGTAGGGGCCAACGACGAAGGCCGCTCGCTGGCCACTCAGTTGCTCCGGGCGAAGAAGTCGGGCTTGCGAATCGTAGGATTTGTAGACGAGAAGTTGCCGAGCGGGGCGCTGGTGCATCGAAACTTGCACGTGCTAGGCGCAGTAGATGACCTTGATAAAATCATTGCTCAACATGATGTTGAAGAACTGATCCTGGCAAGCAGCGCTATTTCGTCGCGTGAAAAGATGCTGGACATTTTTAAGCGCTACGGCGTCTCCAGCAGTGTTAACGTGCGGCTGTCATCGGGGCTTTATGAAATTATCACTACCGGCCTGCACGTCAAAGAATTTGCTTACGTGCCGCTGGTCGGCGTCAATAAAGTGCGGTTGACCGGGGCCGACGTTTTTTTTAAGCTGTTTCTTGATTACAGTTTGACGATTCCTGGTTTAATAGCGATTGCGCCACTGTTGTTGTTGATTGCTTTGGCAGTGAAGCTCGACTCTCCCGGCCCGATCATTCACCGGCGGCGGGTCATGGGAGTGAATGGCCGCCAATTTGACGCCTTCAAATTCCGCACCATGCATGTCAACGGCGATGAAATTCTGAATGCTCACCCTGGACTCAAGGCGGAGTTGGCCCTCAATCATAAGCTGAAGGACGACCCGAGAGTGACCCCGATCGGCAAGCTCCTGCGCAAGTACAGCCTGGACGAGTTGCCGCAGTTGTTCAACGTTATCAGGCGTGATATGTCGCTCGTCGGGCCGCGCATGATTTCTCCGGCGGAGATGGAAAAATATAGTAAAAAGGGCATTAATCTGCTGACGGTTAAACCGGGGATTACCGGGATGTGGCAAGTCAGTGGCCGTTCGGATGTGTCTTACGAGGAGCGGGTTCGAATGGATATGTACTATGTCCGCAACTGGACGATTTGGCTGGATGCGCGGCTGCTTATGCAAACCATCCCGGTAGTGCTCAAAGGCCGGGGCGCGTATTAATCTCTATATTCTCTAGGAGCGTGTAATGAAAGTATTAGTGACCGGCGGAGCCGGGTTCATCGGCTCTCATGTTGTGGACCTGCATCTCAAGAATGGCTATGAGGTGGCTATTGTTGACGATCTTTCTACTGGCCGGGCTTCCAATTTGAACCCGGCGGCCAAGTTTTACAAAGTGGACATTCGCAGCCCTCAGCTGGCCGAGGTGTTTGAAAAAGAGAAACCCGATTTTGTCAACCACCATGCCGCGCAAATGAATGTGCGGCGCTCGGTGGCCGAGCCTTTGTTTGATGCCGAGGTGAATATTCTGGGGTCGCTCAACTTAATTGAGTGCGCCAAGAAGTACGACATCAAACGCTTGGTTTACATTTCCACCGGCGGCGCAGTGTATGGCGAGCCGGAGTACGTGCCTTGTGATGAAGCGCACCCGATCAACCCCATCTGCCAGTATGGAGCAAGCAAACACACGGTCGAGCATTACCTGTATATGTACCGGGTGAATTACGGTTTGAAGTACACCGTTCTGCGTTATCCCAATGTGTACGGCCCGCGCCAGGATCCGCATGGTGAGGCCGGAGTGGTGGCGATTTTCACCGGGCAGATGCTGGCTGACGAGCAAGTGGTGATCAATGGCGATGGAGAGCAAACGCGCGATTTCGTTTACGTCGGCGATTGCGCGCAAGCCAATTTGCTGGCCCTGGCTATGGAGAACAGCGACGGCATTTTCAATATTGGCTACAGCCGGGGAACATCGGTGAATGAGATCTTTGGCGCTTTGCAGAAGATCGCCGCTTACAAACGGCCGCCAGCCTACGGCCCGGCTAAGGTTGGCGAAACCCGCCACATTTACTTGAAGGCCGACAAGGCCCGGCAAGTATTGGGGTGGAAACCGACGGTGAGTTTAGAGGAAGGTTTGGAGCACACGGTTGCTTACTTCAAAACATCGGAGCGACCGTCGTGATTATCGTTCAAACTCCCCTGCGCGTCAGTTTTTTTGGGGGGGGCACAGACTTTCGTTCGTTCTTTTCGGCTGAGGGCGGATGTGTCCTGAGTTCGGCTATTGACAAGTATGTCTTTGTGACCATCAAGGAGCGCTTTGATCAACTTCTTCGCATCGGCTATACGCGCACAGAGATGGTGACTTCCGTCGCCGAAATCCAACACGAGCTTATACGCGAGTCCTTGAACAAAACTCGAATCGAACGCGGGGTCGAAGTGACAACCATGGGCGATATCCCCTCGAGCGGTTCAGGGTTAGGGTCGTCCAGCACGGTAACGGTGGGCGCGCTCCATGCGATGTATACTTATCGGGGCGAGATTGTGCCGGCTGAGCAGTTAGCCCGGGAAGCGTGTGAAATTGAAATTGACATTCTGGGGAAGCCGATTGGAATACAGGATCAGTATATTGCCGCCTACGGTGGACTGCGTTTCATGGAATTTGCGCCGGACGGGAAGGTGCGCTGCGAAACGATCGGGCTTGAGACTTATTTGAAACGCCGTCTCAACGAGAGCCTGCTACTCTTTTTCACCGGGGTCACGCGCCGGGCTGATACTATTTTGGATGAGCAGAAACGCAATATTGGGGATCGGCTGGCTGTTTTGCGCGAGATGAAGCAGATGGCTTACACAGCCCGGGATGAATTGCGGGCAGGCAACCTGGACAGCATTGGTGAATTATTGCATAAGAGTTGGGAATTGAAAAAGCAGTTGGCCAGCCAGATTAGCAATGGAATGATAGATGATATGTACCGGGCGGCGCGACGGGCCGGGGCGATAGGCGGTAAAATTACCGGGGCCGGCGGGGGCGGGTTTCTGCTTCTGTACTGCCCGCAGGAAAAGCGCGAGGCAGTGCGTACGGCCTTGAACCACTTGCAGGAGTTGCCTTTCAGATTGGAGCAAGATGGCTCTAAGGTGATTTTTAATTACCGGCGCTAAACGTCGGCCCGCTTCAACGGCTGGCGCTGGCGCTGGGCTTGGCAGGTGTGTTTGAAATTTCGGGATGAGCCGGGATGGCGGGGGGCGCAGTGGGAGCGCTTCTCAAACGGCGATAAGCTATTGGGTCTTCTTCGGCGTGGCTGAGCTGAGCCGAGAATATACATGCCGAAACGCAGATGCAGGCTGACAGTAGTACCCAAATCACAATCACACTGATAATGACTAAACCAGTCATGGCTCGCTCCTCCGATTGGGTATTTGCTCTATTATAGGGCAAATCGGAAGGCCAGTCTATATCGGGTGACAAGTTTGATGGAGTTTTTACGCTGAGAAGGATAGACCTATGGAACTGAAAGGATATATTGCCCCTCTGCTCAAATGGTGGTGGTTGCCCATTGTAGCGGCTCTGATTGCGGGTGGCGCTGCTTACCCGGCTACAGATCAGTTGCCATCGGTGTATCAGGCTCATACCACGCTTATCATCGGCCAAAGCTTTGAAAGCCCCACGATCACCAACGTTGATTTTGGCGTGAGCAGTCAGGTGGCCCAGGCTTACGCCGACATCGCCTTAAGAGAGCCTGTCCGCAATGCGACGATGAAGGCGTTAGACCTGGACGAATTGCCAAACTATGAAACCGTCGCTAACAGGCAGTTGCTCGAGATTTCTGTGACCGATAATATTCCACAGCGGGCTCAGGTGGTTGCTAATGAATTGGCCAATCAACTGATTCGGCTAAGCCCGACAAGTTCAGGCGATCCGGTGCGCCAAGAGTTTATCAACCAGGAATTGGACTACCTCGAAGCCAGTATCAAAGCCACAAAAGAAGAAATCAACAGGTTGCAGAACAAACTCGGGCAAATAACCAGCGCTTCTCAGTTGGCTGACACCCAACAGCAAATTGTGACTCTGGAATCCAAGCTGAATTTGTTGCAGTCCAATTATGCCACCTTGTTAGCCAATACCGAAAAAGGGTCGCCAAGCACGATCCGGGTGCTTGAACCCGCCGCTTTGCCTGTTGAGCCGATTGGCCTGGATAAGAAGATTATCGTCCTGCTAGCCGCCGCGTGCGGATTCGCGCTGGCCACCGCCGCCGCTTATTTGCTGGAATACCTGGACGACACTTTCGAGAAGCCTGAAGATATTGCGCGATTGATTCGGTCTCCTGTTGTTGGTTATATTGCCGATATGGGCAAAGGGAATCAGGAGCGGCCTTACGTGGCCGAGCAGCCGCGCTCGATGATTGCCGAAGCGTTCAGGTCTCTAAGAACCAATCTTGAGTTTACCGGCGAGAAGGCGCTCAAGACCATCTTTGTCACCAGTTCTAGCGCCTCGGAGGGCAAGACCTCGGTTGCGGTTAATCTGGCAATTGCGATGGCCCAGGGCGGCAAACGGGTCGTTTTGCTAGACGCCGATTTGCGCCGACCGGGGGTGCACCGTTTTCTGGGAATGTCCAACCACGACGGTTTGAGCAATGTCTTTCAGGGGCAACTGGATATCTATGACGCCGTTCAGACCTGGCAAGATGAGAAGTTAGCCGTTATCACAGCAGGGACTCAGACCACGGTTGAAATACCGGGCCACAAAAAGCTGGACAAAATCTTGAGCAGCCTTGAAGAAATGGCCGATGTGGTCATCGTGGACGGCCCGCCCTTCTTTGCGGCCGATGCCTGGGTGTTAGGCGCCCGCGCCGACGGCGTCTTGCTGGTAATCCGCCCCGGCCACACTCGCAAAGGCGCGCTTAAGGCAATGATGGGGCAGATTAACCGGAGCGGGGCGAAGCTTATCGGCGTCACCCTTAACCGCATTCCGCGCAAGCAGGCTGATCTTTATAGCGGCGCTCTTTATATCTCTCCGTACTATGCCAGTAATAGATATGAAAAAGGCGGCGCGGAAGATAGGGTGGCCGCCAGGGGAGGCAAAAAATCACTGCAGTCTTTGCTCAAAGGACTGCAGAAAGAACCAAGCAAAATTAATGCCAATGGCAATGGGCGGGCAAAGTTGCCGGCTCCGCCAACGTTGGAAGTTCTGCCAGTCAAGACCGGCGATGTGCCCGCCACGGAGCGTGACCGGGCTACCCTTGACTTGCTTTATGCCATCAGCCGCGAACTGGCAACCCATCTGGACTCGCGTGATTTGTTGCAACGCATCTTGAAGCTGACACTGGAAAGTGTGGGCGCTTCGAGCGGGAGCATTGTAGTGCTTGACGAGAAAGGCGAAGTGCTCGACGGCGTATTAGCTTACGAGGGCAAGGTTCATTTGCAGGATGCGCAGCAATTTGCCGACACCGTTGAACGAGGTTTGGCAGGCTGGGTAGTAGAACACCGCCAGGCGGCCCTCATTTCAAGCACCCGCGACGACCCGCGCTGGTTACAACGTTCGTGGGATGACGAGACTGGCGCCTCGCGCTCGGCCATCAGCGTGCCGCTCGTTGCCGGGGATCGGGTAGTTGGCGTGTTGACGGTAGTCCAACCCGAAGCTGGGCAGTTTGCCGAAAAGGATTTGTCCATGCTGACGGCGATTGCCGTTTGTGTCTCATTCAACAGCGGCCGGGTTTTGCCTGCCGCTTCGTAAATACAGTTCAACAGACTCAAAGAAGAAAAACCTGCCTTGACGGGCAGGTTTTTTTGTTGTTGCCACAAAGCTGTTCAGTCAATTCCAGACAGGGTGTTTTGGGATGGTATAATCCCAGTCGCGCAAAGCATGCCTGCACATCCGCTGTTTTCACCTCTCAAAATTTTCTTCCAGTTCGCCCGGCCAGCTTCCCCAAAATGGTAAAGCCAAACACAAACAATTAATGCTTTGCTTGCCGGTTAAACGAAGAGTTGAGAAAACTGCAGGTGTGATAGATGCTTGCCTGGAAACACAGCACAGAGAATGGAGCCTCAAGACTAAAGCATGACTGCACAGCAGACTACAATTGAGCCGCCGACGATGGTAATTGAGCCGCCTAAAGGCTGGGTATTGATTGACTTGCACGAGTTGTGGCAATACCGCGAACTGTTATTTGTTCTGACGTGGCGCAATATCACTACCCGCTATGTAATGACGGTTTTAGGCCCATTGTGGGGTGTTATTCAACCGCTCATTACCATGGTGGTATATAGCATCTTCTTTGGCGGACTGCTCAGGTTGCCCTCCGATAATTTGCCCTACCCCGTCTTCACCTTCTGTGCGCTTCTGCCCTGGCAACTTTTTTCCCGTTCGCTGAGCATTGTGACCAACAGCCTGGTGGTCAACCAAGCGATGATGAAGAAGGTCTATTTCCCGCGGCTGGTTAATCCGATTGCCTCGGTGCTGACGGAGTTGGTTGATTTTGCGATTGCTTTTGTGATCCTGCTAGGGTTGATGTTGTACTACGGCATCTACCCCAAATGGACCATCCTGGCAGTGCCGCTGTTTACTTTGTTATCTGTAGCAACAGCCTTTGCGATCGGCTTGTGGCTGGCGCCGATCCAGGCGTCGTATCGAGACATTGGCCTTGCCTTGACTTACGGAATCCAGTTTCTGCAATACGCCACTCCCGTTGTGTATTCAGCTGGCACTATTATCCCAGAGCGGTGGCGGGCGCTCTACAGTTTGAACCCGCTAGTAGGAGCAATCGAAGGGTTCCGCTGGGCATTGCTGGGGGCGGCTCCCCCTCTCTTGACTCCAATTCTGGTTTCGACATTTCTAGTGCTGTTGTTCCTTGTGGGCGGCCTGTTCTTCTTCCGACGCATGGAAGAGAACATCGTGGATGTGATTTGACCTTCTCGCTGAGTGTTCAATCTTGAGCATTCCACTTTCAGTGAACAATGACTGATCTCGCTATTCAAGTTGAAAATCTCTCTAAGCGGTATCGTATCGGCCAGAACAACCCGTCCCGGCTGTTCCGCGATGCGCTGATTAATACGGTGACTGCGCCTTTTCGCGCGCTGCGCCCAACGTCGAATGGTGAACCTTCGGACGAGTTCATCTGGGCATTGCAAGATGTTTCGTTTGAGGTAAAGCATGGGGAGGTCATTGGCATTATTGGGCGCAATGGGGCTGGCAAGAGCACCCTGCTCAAGATCCTGACTCGTATCACCAAGCCCACCAAAGGCCGCGCCATCCTTTACGGGCGGGTGGGGTCGCTGTTGGAAGTTGGCACCGGCTTCAACCCGGAACTGACAGGGCGGCAAAACGTTTATCTGAATGGCGCAATTCTAGGGATGCGCAAGGAAGAGATTGATCGGAAGTTTGACGAAATTGTGGCTTTTTCGGATATTGAAAAATTCATTGACACACCCGTCAAGCATTATTCCAGCGGCATGGCAGTCCGGCTGGCCTTCGCGGTGGCCGCCCATTTGGAGCCAGAAATTTTGCTGGTGGACGAGGTGCTGGCAGTGGGAGACGCCGCCTTTCAGAAGAAATGCCTGGGCAAGATGAGCGAGGTAGCGAAGGAAGGGCGGACGGTGCTGTTTGTGAGCCACAATATGAACGCTGTTACTCGCCTTTGTGAAAGGGTGATACTTCTGGACAGTGGCCGGCTCGTCAATGATGGCCTATCACAACAAGTTGTAAAAAGCTATTTGATGTCGGACTTGGGCACAACGGCGGCGCGTAGCTGGCCCAACCCGGCAAGTGCGCCAGGCAATGAGGTGGTGCGACTGTATAAAGCGCGTGTGCGGACTGAAAGCGGCCAGACGAGCGAGACGGTTGACATTCGCCAGCCGGTCGGTATTGAAGTGGAATTTGAAGTGTTAAAACCCGGAGTAGTGCTGGCGCCTAACTTTCATTTTTATAACCAAGAAGGAATCTGTGTGTTTATAGCGGGGGATCAAGACCCCGCTTGGCGAAACACGCCGCGCCCAACCGGGCGCTACGTTAGCACGGCCTGGATCCCTGGCAATTTCCTGGCTGAAGGCACGTTGATAGTCAATGTCGCGATTAGTACAATGAACCCGGTGATAGTGCACGTTCACGAGCGGGATGCAGTAGCGTTTCAAGTCGTGGACAGTCTCGTCGGCGATAGCGTACGAGGAGAATTTGCCGGTAATATACCGGGCCTGGTACGGCCTCGTTTGAAATGGGAAACGCACTATCTCGAAAATCATCAGAATCCCACCTTGCCATCTCCATGAAAGCTTCAAAAACCGTCTGCCGCATTTGCGGCAACAACAATTTAGTTCCCCTTCTATCTCTGGGCAGTTTGCCGTTGGCCAATGGCTTACTTACTGCGGAACAGTTGGCCGCCCCCGAACCTCGCTTCCCGCTCGATGTGGTTTTATGTCCGAGTTGCTCATTAGTGCAAATCACCGAGACTGTCCCGCCAGAATTGCTATTCAGCAATTATCCCTATTTCTCGTCATTCTCAGACACGATGCTGAGCCATTCCAAGGCGTTGGCTGAAACTTTGGTCCGCAAGCGGGAATTGACGGGCGGGAGTTTGGTGGTTGAACTTGCCAGCAATGATGGCTACTTACTCCAGTATTTCAAGCAGACAGGCATTCCGGTGCTGGGGATTGAACCGGCCACCAACATTGCTCGAGTGGCCGAAGCTAAAGGCATTCCTACTCTTAATGAGTTTTTTGACGTTCAAGTGGCAGAACGGTTGTGCCAGCAGGGCAAACAAGCAGACGTGATTATTGCCAATAATGTGCTGGCCCATGTGGCCCGGTTGCACGAATTTGTTGACGGCGCACGGATACTGCTCAAACCCGACGGACTGGCGGTGTTTGAGTCGGCCTATGTGCGGGAGACGGTTGATCACGGCGAGTTTGACCAGATCTACCACGAGCATCTTTGCTATTATTCTCTGACTCCTCTGACCCATTTGTTTGCCCGGCATCGTTTGCAGGTGGTAGATGCTGAGGAGGTCACGATTCATGGCGGGTCAATCCGGGTTTTCGTTCAACATCAGGATCATGCCCAACCACAGGGACGTTTATTAGAACTTCTGGAGCAAGAGCGGGCGTGGGGGATCGCGGATCCCGCCGCTTATGTGCCGCTGGCCCGGAGCGTCTCCACCAAACGCGAGGCAGTGCTCAAGTTGTTGCGTGAGTTGAAAGCGGCAGGCAAACGCATCGCTGCCTACGGCGCCTCGGCCAAGGGGTCTATTATGCTCAATGCTTTTGGCATCGGCCCGGAACTGATAGAATACGTTGTGGATCGCAGTCCGCACAAGCAAGGGCTTTATATGCCGGGCGTTCATTTGCCAATCTGTTCCCCGGAGCATTTGATTGCCGACAAGCCGGATTACGCTTTGATGCTGGCCTGGAATTTCAAGAACGAAGTGCTGGAGCAAATGAACGCTTATCGGCAAGTTGGCGGAAAGTTCATCATCCCAATCCCGACTCTTGAGATTGTCTAGCGATGATTTTCCGCGAGACCAAACTGCCGGGTATATTCATTGTTGAACCTGAACGGTTTGCAGACGAGCGTGGCTTTTTTGCCCGGACATGGTGCCAAGATGAGTTTGCGGCGCATGGCTTGAATCCGCGACTGGTGCAGTGCAATATTTCTTTCAACGAGAAGAAAGGCACGTTGCGCGGGATGCACTATCAGATCGCGCCACATGCTGAGGCCAAACTGGTGCGTTGCACAATGGGCGCGATTTATGACGTGGCGCTTGATCTACGGCCAGATTCGCCGACGTTCAGACAATGGATAGCCGTCGAATTGACCGCCGAAAACCGTCGTGCTCTCTACATCCCTGAAGGTTTCGGACATGGCTTTCAAACTCTGGTAGATGACACCGAAGTACTTTACCAAATGAGCGAGTTTTTTAGTCCTGAAGCGGCGCGCGGCGTGCGTTGGGATGATCCTGCCTTTGGGATAATGTGGCCCGGTGACGATAGGAATATTTCTGATAGGGACCGGAGGTGGCCATTGTTAACTGAACCTTATTATCGAACGGATTCAATACCTCAAGAGATGAAGACACATTACTCACAGAAGTTTGCTGAATTTGGCGCAACGCCTAAGGGAGTAGATTGGGGCAAAGAAGAAGATGTGCGCTTGCGTTACGATAAAATGCTGGCCGTGATAGATTGGGAATTGCTTGATATTGGCAAACCGATAACACTGCTGGACGTTGGGTGTGGATATGGGGGATTGTATTCATACGCGCAGCAAAAAGGACTTGAGTTACAGTACACAGGCATTGATGTGGCCTCTAATATGATTTCCTGGGCGAAACAACATTTAAGTACCGGTGAATTTATTGAAGGCGATTTTATGCAACACGACTTTGGTAAGCAGAGATTTGAGTTTATAGTTTGTAATGGAATACTGACTCAGAAATTAGGTGCGAGCTTGTTGGAGATGGATGGATTTGCAAAAATGCTAATAAGGAGGATGTTTGACTTGTGTGATAAAAGCATCGCGTTCAATGTAATGTCAACTTACGTTAATTTTTTTGCCCCAAATCTTTATTACAAACATCCTGGAGAGATGCTGGGTTATTGCCTGTCAGAAATAAGTCGAAAGGCCAGACTGGACCATTCTTATGGCCTTTATGAATATACATTGTATGTGTGCAAATAGAAGGAGACGCTCACATGAAACGAATAGTAATTTTTGGAACCGGTCTAATTGCGGAACTCGCTTACTTCTATTTTAAGAATGACACTGAGCATCAAGTTGTATCCTTTGCAAATGGGCAGGATTTCATTAAGGAGACCACATTTTCAGGCCTATCCGTGGTGCCTTTCGAAGAGATTGAAAAACGCTATCCTCCTGATGATTTTTCTCTATTTATTGCCATAGGATATAAAGATCGAAACAAAATTCGAGAGCAAAGATATTTGGAAGCGAAGCAGAAGGGGTATCGTTTAGAGACCTATATCAGCTCCAGGGCGACTTATTACGGTACGCCAATTGGCGAGAATTGCTTCATTTTTGAAAACAACGTTATTCAGCCATTCGTCTCGATTGGAGATAACGTAACCTTGTGGTCTGGTAATCACATTGGTCACCATTCAACAATTATGGAGAATTGTTTTATCAGCTCTCATGTGGTTGTTTCTGGCGTTTGCACCGTTAAAAAGAATTGCTTTTTAGGAGTGAACTCCACCTTAAGAGATAATGTCACGATTGGATCTCACACCATAGTAGGCGCTGGCGCAGTGATTATGGAAGATTGCCCTGACTATTCATTGGTCTTGCCAGATCTGTCAGGACAAAGGGTTGTAGTGAAAGAGGGCCCCAAATGAAAGTTGATTGGGAGAAAAAAGGCCTCATTTACGTTCCAAGCGGAGATGGCTTTTTTAAAACCCATGCTACTCGCCCCATACCTTATCAAATTGATGATAAGGTCCTTCGTATTTATTTTTCGTCGCGGGATAGTGATGATAGGCCTTTACCCACCTATGTAGATGTTGATATCAAAGATCCTACAAGGATATTGCATATTAACAACGAGCCAATACTTAATTTTGGGAGAATTGGGACCTTTGACGATTCTGGTATACATATAAACTGTATATTAGATTACGAAGGCGAGATCTTTGGATACTATACTGGCTGGAAAAGGCGGCGTGTCAATGTGACATTTGAGCCGTCCATTGGATTATGCCGTATGAAGCGACCTAACATGGTTGTTGAGAGAGTTTTTGAAGGGCCAATATTAGCTCAAGATAAAAACCACCCAATTTTAGTTGCCGCTCCTTTTGTTATGTATGAGCAGAAGAAATTTAAATCATGGTACTGCTCAGGTACTGAATGGAGAGTTTCTAATGGAAACCCGGAACCAATTTACCGAGTGCATTATGCAGAATCGGAAGACGGCATTAATTGGACTCCCTTTAAGGTGCCTGCAATTGATTATAAGTTTGATGGAGAGGTTATATCTGCCCCCTGGGTTCTGAAGAGTGGTGCACGATACCATATGTGGTATTCGACTCGAGGAAGTGCTACCAAAGAAGCAAAAAATTATGTTATTGGCTATGCAGAGTCGGATGATGGAATCAAGTGGGAGCGAATGGATGACCAAGCGGGTATTGAGAGAGCCAGCGCTGGTTGGGATTCTGAGATGATCTGTTATCCGTCCTTTTTCCCGCGTGGCGACCTAATATATATGTTTTACTCTGGAAATCAGGTTGGGAAAGGCGGAATTGGTTATGCAATAAGCGAGAATTTTCTGAAATGAGCTTACCCGAGGTAAAAGTTGTAATTTTGCAGCCCATGTATCTGCCATGGGCTGGTTTCTTTGACCAGATTCGACTGTGTGATGTTTTTGTTCATTTTGACGATGTTCAACTGCCTCAGGGTCGCCACTTTACCAATCGTATTCAAATAAAAACACCGCAAGGGCAACAATGGATGACAGTTCCACTTGTTCGTTCATCTCGTGGTCTGATCAAAGACGTTCAAATGGACGAATCTGCGAACTGGCGAAATCTTCATTTGAAGACCTTTTCTCAGTACCTTGCCGCAACTCCATTTCATGTGGAAGCTATTCGGCTTCTTGAGCGAGTTTACTCCTTTAATAGTGAAAAGTTGTCCGACTTCAATATCAATGCTGTTGAAACGATAGCATCCTACTTGGGGTTGGATCGGGTCTTTCATAAAGCGTCTGATTTGAACATTAGCGGAAACTCTTCTTCGAAATTGTTGAACATTGTCAAGAGTGTAAAAGGGCAAACCTATATTACAGGGCACGGGGCTAAAAACTATTTGGATCATAATCTGTTCGAGGAATCAAGTATTGAAGTTGAATACTTGGACTACAACATTTTGCCCTACCAACAATTATACGGAGAGTTTACACCCTATGTTAGCGTTATTGACTTAATTGCCAACAATGGCGTAGATGGCATGAATTTTCTAAAATCACGAACCGTAAAATGGAAGGATTTTATTCGTGGATGACCGGGACCTGTTCTACAAAATCAGAAAAGAACAAACCAGTTTGCTGGGAAAATCAGTGAAACTGAAAAAATTGGTATATGCTTTTATTGAAGAAACTGCACCTCTTCATTACACTTATAATTTTGATTGGTTGGGGATACCGATAATTCAATTTCCACAGGATATTGTAGCTATTCAGGAAATCATCTGGAAAGCAAAGCCTGATGTGGTTGTTGAAACCGGCATTGCTCGGGGCGGCTCTTTAATATTAAGTGCATCAATTCTCCATGTTTTGAATGAAAATGGAAAGGTCGTTGGCATTGATATTGATATTCGAGAGCATAATCGGAAGGCCATTATGGAGCATCCTTTGGCGTTTCGAATTCACTTAATTCAGGGGTCGTCCATTGAAGAGTCGACACTTTCGCAGGTGAGAAAACACATTGCAACAGGAGATAAAGTGATGGTTATTCTTGACTCGAATCACACTCATGAGCATGTTTCCAAAGAACTTGAGTTTTATAGTCCGTTTGTTGGAAAGGACAGCTATATTGTTGTGATGGACACGGGAATAGAGGACGCGCCTGAAAGCATTTCTGAAGGCCGATTTTGGGGAAAGGGAAATAATCCCAAAACGGCTGTTTGGGAATTTCTAAAACATAATGACCGTTTTGAAATAGATAAAGATATTCCAAATAAATTACTCATTACGGTTGCGCCTGATGGCTACCTGAAGTGCATAAAGGATTGACGCTCTTGCAAAGAATTCCCGTCGCCGGACCCTGGATCACGGAAAAAGAGATCCAATACGTCGCCGATGCTGTCACCAATGCGTGGTATGGCAATGCCAACATGTACCATGAGCGCTTTGAAAAAGCTTTCGCCGCGTATATTGGCCGTAGGCATGCGATTGCCTTACCCTCCTGCACTTCAGCATTGCACTTGGCTTTGTTAGCTTCCAATGTTGGGATAGGCGATGAGGTAATCGTGCCAGAGGCCACATGGATTGCTACGTCGGCGCCTATTTCATATGTTGGCGCAACGCCAGTTTTTGCCGACATCGATCCACACACATGGTGTCTGGATGCTGGTTCGTTCGAGGCCAAGATCACGCCTAAAACAAGGGCTGTGATTATCGTGAATCTGTACGGTAACATGCCGGACATGGACGCAATCTTGCAGATTGCCGACCGGCATGGCATCGCCATCATTGAGGATGCTGCTGAGTCTATTGGATCGGAATACAAAGGGCGTAAAGCAGGAAGTTTCGGGTTAGCCAGCGCGTTTAGCTTTCACGGCTCCAAAACGTTAACTACCGGGGAAGGTGGAATGTTGCTGACTGATGATGAAGATGTATGCCAGCGATGTTTGTTCTTGCGTGATCATGGGCGCGCACCGGGCGAAAAGCAGTTCTGGAACACCGAGGCAGCATACAAATACAAAATGTCGAGTATGCAAGCCGCTTTGGGACTCGCCCAGTTGGAGCGAGTTGAAGAGTTAGTTGAGCGTAAGCGGCAGATATTTAGTTGGTATAAGGAAGCATTGGCTGATACAGAAGACATTGCTCTGAACAATGAAGCACCGGGAGTCAAGAACACGTATTGGATGGTGACGGCTGTTCTGGCTCCCAAGATGGGCTGGACTAAAGAGCGGCTTATTGCGGCGATGGCCAAGCAAAACATTGATTGCCGGCCTTTCTTTTACCCGCTCAGTTCGCTCCCGGCCTATGAGAATCTGGAGCAAGCTGCTATTGCCCGTTCCCGAAATACAATCGCTTACCGCCTTTCACCTTGGGCTATTAACTTGCCAAGCGGCTTGAATTTGACCCGGGCCCTTGTTGAGCGGGTGACTGACGCTCTAAAGTCATTGTTGCGAAGCAGGCCCTGAAATGCAAAACCATGAAAAGCCGCTTGTTACTATCGGCCTGCCGGTTTACAACGGCGAGAAATTTATCCGGCGAGCGCTGGATTCGTTACTGGCCCAGGACTACAAGAACTTTGAATTGATTATTTCGGACAATGCCTCGACTGACGAGACCTGGCTGATATGCCAGGAATATCAGGCCAAAGACAGCCGGATTCGGTGTTACCGAAATGATACGAATCTAGGCGTATCGGTCAACTTCTGGCGCGTGTTTAATCTGGCTGACGGCGAGTATTTCATGTGGGCTGGAAGTCACGATATCTGGCTGCCCGATTTTATCGGCAAGTGTCTACAAGTTTTGGAGGCTGACCAGACGGTGGCCTTGTCTTATACAGAAATCTGCTGGATTGACGAGCAGGAGAATGTTTGCCAATCTCTCGTTCAGCATATTGACACGCGCGGCTTGCCCGTCGGGCAACGGGTTCACCAGATTATCAGCCGGCTGAACGCATGCGACATGGTTTACGGGCTGTTTAGGATGTCCGTTTTACGAAAGTGCCGGCAGGGCTTGACTTGTCTTGGCGCTGATATGGTTTTACTTATGGTAGTAAGCCTTCACGGCGCAATCGCAGAGATACGTGAACCCGGATTCCTGCGGCGCGTGCTCTCGCGCCCACAGTTGCCGCCTTCTGAAGCGATAGCCAGATACATCGTGAGGATTGATCCAGCGGCCAAACACCGGCGGAATTTGCGAATTCATTGGGAAATGGGATTTGAGTATCTACGCGGAGTGTGGGTAGCGCCACTCTCGTGGCTACAAAAGCTTCGCCTGCTCGTAACGGTTAGCGATGCTTTTTACAGACGCTATCATAAGGAGCTAAAGCGCGAGTTGTTTCAGCCTCACTTCCCGCAAGGTATGGCGGTTGACGTACCGGATTGGTAAGCGTTGAACGAAATTCGGCAAAGGCGCTTTGTGAGTCAACTTTGGCCAGGTGTTTATTCTTCAGTCTATAAGAGCCTGACTTTGCATCTCAGGCGATATAAGCTCCGGCAACTGATTGGCCACCAAACGCCATTAAAAATTGTAGTTGGTGCTAGCGGAATCTACGAGGCCGGCTGGATTCCAACAGAAGTTGCAACGCTTAATCTCTTGAGGCCGGATGATTGGGCATACTATTTCTCTAAGTCGCCAATAGACGCAATTGTTGCCGAACATGTCTGGGAACATCTGACTGAAAAGGAAGGGATTGTTGCCGCCACAAACTGTCATAACTATCTGAAAATAGGCGGGTATCTCCGAGTAGCGGTGCCAGACGGTTTTCATCCAAATCGGGAATATATCAACAGGGTCAGACCGGGTGGTGCAGGCCCGGGTGCGGATGATCACCGGGTGCTGTACAACCATTTGTCTTTTCGAGAAGTTTTCAAAAAGGTTGGTTTTCAGGTGGAATTATTGGAATACTTTGATGAGCACGGCCAGTTTCATTTTCAAGACTGGGATCCACTGGACGGGATGATCCGTCGATCCAGAAGCCATGACTCAAGGAACAAAGAAGGTATCCTGAATTACACCTCACTTATCTTAGATGCTAAAAAGGCGCTCTGATGTCACAGCCATACACCTTCAGCTTACTTGGGGTTATTTGTGAACACCAAAACTCCCATCGCTCTTTTCACCTACAACCGGCCTGAGCATACACGTTTGGCGCTGGCGGCGCTGGCACGCACTGAGCGCTTTGATGAGTGCCGCTTATATATTTATTGCGATGGGCCCAAGTCGCCGGAGCAAGCGACAGGGATTGAAGCCTCACGACGGGTCGTACGCGAATGGGCATCGCAACTGGAAGCGGAAGTGACCGAGCGAGTAGAGAATCTAGGGTTGGCGCGCTCCATTGTGGCCGGGGTAACGGAATTATGCGAACATTATGGCCGCGCTATTGTGATTGAGGATGATCTAATTGTCAGCCCCGATTTTGTCAGCTACATGTTGCAGGCGTTAGACCGTTATCAAGATGCGCCTAACGTCTATCAAATCTCTGGTTATATGTTCCCGGCAAAGCACCCAGTTCAGCCGGACGCTTTTTTTCTGCCGATGAGCACAACTTGGGGCTGGGCCTCGTGGGCGCGGGCCTGGCGCTTCTTTGATTGGAAAGCGGCTGAGGCGGTTGAGCAGTTGGCCGATCCCCAGATCAAATACCGATTTGATCTGGATGGCAGTTACCCTTACTCGGCGATGCTGGCCGAGAGGTTGGCGGGCGAAAACCAATCCTGGGGTATTTTGTGGTGGTGGGCGATGTTTAAAGCACAAGGATTGGTTTTGCATCCTCGCCAATCGTTGGTATGGGTGGGAGGGTTTGATAACACTGGCACTCATGCAGGGGCGTCGCCAATCTACAACCAGCCTCCTCGGGAAGTGTTTCAGCACAACAGACTTTCAAGCCCGCTTGCGTTTCCGCCTCGCATTGCCGCAGATGAGGATGCTTTTGATAGAGTTAAGGCGTTCTTTCGGGCGTGGCGGCCTGCCCCGCAGCCTCAAAAGGAGTCTTTGTTGAAGGCGATAGCGCGTCGCGTTGGAAGCCGCATCCTGGAAAAATGATTGCGCACTTAATCAACAAGCTGGGCAATGTGTTCAGCCCAAAGCAACCCCACGCCTCCGCGAGCGAACCGCGGATGAGCGAGAATTTTGACCTGGCGCGGGAGGCGGATGGAGGTATTCGGGTCGTGCGTTCGCACACCATGCTCTCCTACCCGCGATTGGTGACGCTTTATCAGCAGGTTGCCTTCTGCGAAACGCACAATGTTGCCGGAAGCTACGTCGAGTGCGGCACCTGGAAGGGTGGGGCCATAGGCCTAATGGCTCTGGCAAACCTCAAGCATGGCTCCGCGCGGCGTCATCTTCACCTGTACGATTCGTTTGAAGGCATTCCGGAACCCGACAAATCGGTTGATGGCCCGCTTGCCGAACGGCAAGCGCTGTCGGTTGGCGGGGAAGTAAAGGGCAGGCTGATTCCATTGAAAGGCTTTTACGAAAAATATGCCGATGGAATTGGGGATTTAGAAACAAACAAGTACTTGCTGGAAACAGTCATCGGTTACCCCTTGCCTTTCCTTCACTACCACAAGGGTTGGTTTCAGGAAACGCTGCCCAAAACCGCTCGTGAGATTGGTGAGATAGCCATTTTGCGGTTGGATGGCGACTGGTATGCCTCGACCAAAGTTTGTCTGGAGTACTTATACAGTCAGGTTGTGAGCGGCGGCTTCGTCATTATTGATGATTATGGGGCCTATGAAGGCTGTCGGAAAGCTGTAGACGAGTTTATGGCGAAAGAAGGTATCCGGGCCTATTTGAACCATATTGACTATGCAGGCCGGTACTGGATTAAACCCTGACTTGACGTTTGGTCCTGGCTCATGCCCAAATTCATCAACCTCGGTTGTGGCTCACGTTTTTGCAGTGATCCTGTTTGGACGAATGTGGATTTCAATTCCTCCAATCCCAATGTTATGGCCCATAACCTTTTGGATGGAATCCCTTTCCCCGATTCGACGTTCGACGCCGCCTATCACTCACACGTGCTGGAGCACATGGCTAAAGATGATGGCATGAAGTTCATCGGTGAGTGTCTTCGAGCGCTGAAACCGGGCGGGGTTTTGCGGGTGGCCGTCCCTGACCTGGAGCAGATTTGCCGCCTCTATCTGGAGACATTGGCACAGGCCGAGCAGGGCGATGCTGTTGCGGCAGCAAGATACGAGTGGCTCAAGCTGGAAATGTACGACCAGACGACGCGGACAGTCTCCGGCGGCGAGATGGCAAAATACCTGAGCCGCCCCGACCTGCCGGACAAGGAATTTATAATTGCCCGCGTCGGCACGGTGGCTCGAAAACTCATCCAAGCCGCTCAGGCTTCTGCCGCCAGGCCAAAACGTGCAGCCCGCGCGTCACAGAGTTTGCGCGATTGGCTGAAGTCGACGCTTTTGACACAGCACGAGCAGGCAGCGTTGCGGATCGGCCTGTTCCGTTTGAGCGGCGAAGTGCACCAGCAGATGTACGACCAATATTCTCTGGGCGCTTTGCTGGCGAAAGCCGGGTTCACGGCCGCCCGGCGTTGCTCGGCAAGTGACTCTCAGATTCCCGGCTGGGGCGCTTATTTCCTCGACGTTGACCCAGACGGCTTTGAACATGCGCCTTCGTCGCTTTATATGGAAGGCATCAAGCCCGCGTGAACATCCTGCATTTTTCCACTTCAGATTTTACCGGCGGCGCGGCGAAAGCCGCTTATCGCCTGCACACCAGCTTGCGGGCGGCGGGGCACACCTCGCGGATGATCGTGCGCGACAAGCAGAGCGGCGACCCTGACGTTGAGGCCGTCGCTACTATAAAGAAACTGATACGCCCTTTATGGCGCCGCGAAAAATTGCCCGCTGTTAGCTACACCTTCAACCTTGACGCAGAGTTGGATGTAGACACACGGCCCTTTTTCCGCCACCCGCCCGGCACAGTGGATGTGATTTGCCTGCACTGGATCACCAAACTGCTGACTGTCGAAACTATCAGCCAGCTAGCCGCGCACTACAGTTGCCCCATCGTCTGGGTGCCGGTAGATCAGGAACCGGTAACGGGCGGGTGTCATTATTCGTTTGGGTGCGACGGCTACACCCGGCAATGCGGCAATTGCCCATTGCTCACCCCACGTGGGCCGGAAGATCGCTCGCGGGTTGTGTGGCGAAGAAAGCAGAATCACCTGAGTAACCTGCCACTTACTTTTGTGGCTGCCACTAGTTGGGTGGCGGCGAGAGTCAAGGAAAGCTCCCTGTTTCGAAATTGTCGAATTGAGTTTATTCCACTGGCGATTGACCACACGGTGTTTCGCCCGTTTGAGCAGCGGATAGCCCGTGATTTATTGCATGTCCCACAGGGCAAGAAAATCATTTTCTTTGGCGCATACTCGCTGACCGACCGGCGCAAGGGTATCAAGTTGCTTCTAGAAGCGCTTCAACGGTTGTCGTCCACAGTGGCTCAGGATCATAGCGGCTTGGCCGAAGAGATTTTTCTGCTGATCGCCGGGCGGCTGGATGTTGATTTTAGAGACACCCTGCCTTTTCCAAACCAGCATGTTCGGTTTTTCAACGATGATGTTTCTCTGGCGCTGGCGTATCAAGCCGCCGATGTGTTTGTGTGCTCGTCAGTCGAAGACGCCGGGCCGATGATGATCCCGGAAGCGATGTTATGCGGCACGCCGACAGTGGCGTTCAACACCGGGGGCGCGCCCGACTTGATTACGACAATGCAAACCGGCTACTTGGCGGCGCATCAAGACGCCGCCGATCTGGCGAACGGCATGTTCCGCCTCCTCACCGCCGACAACTTGGACGCCATCCGCCATGCCGCGCGCGAGGCCGCGGCGGCCAAACACGCTCCCGCAATTGTGGCGGCACAACATGTGGCGCTATACGCCTCGTTGACGAGTGGCAAGCACAATTGATCAATTTAAGTGGAGCAAAACAAAGATGACAACTGACAAGTTTAGCCTCGAGCAGATCCGCGAGTTCTGGTCCAAGCAAGCACAGGAACACGGACAATCCCATGTTGCTTCTTGGTCTGACCGGATGGTTATCAATATGGAAATCCGGGAGGTGTTGAAGCATTTGGCCGATGGCGATCAGGTGATAGACATTGGGTGTGCTAACGGCTTCTCAACAACGCAGTTCGCCTCTCAGCGGCAGATTCACATCCGGGGCGTTGATTACATTCCAGAAATGATCGAGCAGGCCCGCTCACGACTTGGCGAACTAACCGGGAAACTGCTAGGCACGGTTGAGTTCGACATGGGCGACATCACGGCTCTGAAGGCCGAACCGTCCGAGGCTTACGACAAGGCGATTGTCATCCGCGTCATCATCAACCTCCACAATTGGGCGGCCCAGCAAAAGGGGCTGCGAGAATGCGTGCGCATTCTTAAGCCTGGCGGCAAGCTCTTACTCTCGGAAGCGACGTTGCAAGGCTGGGAGCGGCTGAATAAATTCCGGCGTGAATGGGGCTTGGCCGACATCCCTATGCCTAAGTTCAATCAATACATTGACGAGAAAAAGACAATCCAGGCGGTTGCGCCGGAATTACGCCTGGTCGAAGTGGTCAATTTTGCCAGCACCTACTATGTCGGGACACGTATCCTTAAACCGCTTTTGATTCAGGCTCTGGGGGCGCAAATCAATATTGCCGACCCGAACATGGAGTGGAATTGTTGGTTTGCCGAACTCCCGGCGTATGGTGACTATGGCACGCAAAAGCTGTTTGTTTTTGAAAAACTATGACCTGGGCCATCCCTTTTAACCGCCCCGCCACTGTCGGCAACGAATTTGCTTACATGGCCGAGGCCATCGCCAGCGGCCACATTTCCGGTGACGGGCGCTTCACCCAACAGTGCCAGAGCTTGCTGGAGCGTGAACTTGGCGCAACCAAGGCGCTGTTGACCACCTCCTGCACCGACGCCCTGGAGATGGCCGCCATCCTGCTGGGCATTCAGCCCGGCGATGAAGTCATCGTCCCGGCCTTCACCTTTGTCTCTTCCATCAACGCCTTTGTTCTGCGAGGCGCGCGCCCGGTGTTTGCCGACATCCGGCCTGATACTCTCAACTTGGACGAAACACAGTTGGAGCGCCTGATCACTCCCCGCACGCGCGCCATTGTCGTCGTGCATTACGCCGGGGTAGGCTGCGAGATAGACGCGATTATGGACATCGCCGCCCGGCATAACATCGCCGTGATCGAAGACAATGCCCATGCCTTGTTTGGTAGATACAAAGGTAAATATCTCGGCACGTTTGGCCGTCTCGCCACCCAGAGCTTCCATGAAACTAAAAACTTCACCTGCGGCGAGGGCGGGGCGCTGATTATCAATGATCCGCAGTGTATCGAGCGGGCCGAGATTATCCGCGAGAAAGGCACGAATCGCAGCCGGTTCTTCCGGGGACAGGTGGATAAATACACCTGGGTGGATGTCGGCTCCAGCTATCTGCCGTCCGATCTACTAGCGGCCTTCTTACTGGCGCAGTTAGAAGCGCGCGAAAAGATTCAGGCCAGGCGGCGGCAGATTTGGGAAACCTACAATATAGAACTGACGGACTGGGCGCACGCCAACGATGTCAAACTCCCACTCGTGCCTACGCATTGCGAGCAGACGTATCACATGTTTTATCTGCTGTTGCCGTCCCTCGAACAGCGGCGGGCATTCATCGCTCATCTGAAAGAGCAAAGCATCTTGAGCGTCTTTCACTATTTGCCATTGCACCTGTCGCCAATGGGGGCCAAGTTTGGCGGCAAGGAAGGGGATTTCTCTGTCACCGAAGATGTGAGCAATCGGTTGGTGCGTCTACCTTTCTTCTACAGCCTGTCGCCTGAAGAGCAACAGTTAGTGATAGACATCACGCGCCGTTTCACTTGTTAGCCACTGTAGGATGTCTAAAGCCGATACCCAAACCGCTCCTGGCCTCTCCCTCGTCGTCACTACTCGCAACGACAGCGACGACGCGCTGAACCGCACCCAGCTATTTATCAACGCCGTCATGGCGCAAACGCGGCGGCACCGCCTCAACGCCGAACTCGTTCTGGTAGAATGGAATCCTCCGCCGGGCCGCCCGCCGCTGGCATGTGCGCTCCGGTGGCCCAATCAGCCCAGTTCCTGCGCCATCCGTCTTGTCCAGGTTCCGCCGGAGATTCACCAGCGCTTCCCAAATTCGGATCGCCTGCCGCTGTTTCAGATGATCGCCAAGAATGTCGGCATTCGCCGGGCGCATGGGCATTTCATCCTGGCGACGAATATTGATATTCTGTTTTCAGACGAGATGGTTGGCTTCTTCGCTTCAGGGCGGTTAAGCCACAACGCAATGTATCGGGTTGATATGTATAATGTCGAATCTGACATTCCCTACGCCGCCGGCATAGACGAGCAATTAGCTTATTGTCGGGCGCACGTCACCCACATTTACGCCCGTGATGGCGTGCGTTCTCCGGCGTTAAAGCCCCGCGCCTCGTTGCTGAAGCAGGCCAAAGAATGGCTAGGCCTTGAGCCACTGCGCCTGCACACCAACGCCTGCGGCGACTTTACCCTGATGGCCCGCGAGCACTGGCTGGCCGTGCGTGGCTACGCCGAATTTCCAACCCGGGCCTCGAAGATAGACGGCCTGCTGTGTTACGCCGCCCATTATGATGGGGCAAAGGAAATTGCCCTCCGCGACCCGTTACGGATTTATCATATTGAACACTTGGCTCGCGCCGACGGCATGCAGGAAGCGTTAGCGGAACGAAAGACTGGCGGGGCCGGATTGGAATTAGACCGCCAGCAATATGCGGCCTGGACAGCGCAGATGCGCCGCGAGAAGCGCCCTCTCATCTTCAACGGCGACGAGACGTGGGGGTTGGCCGCCGACTCTCTTCCAGAAACGACCACTGTCCAGGCAACAGGATCATGACCCAACCCTTGTTACTGCTTCCTGGCCAGCCGGCTGAACCTTTTACATATGTAGATTGCGGCGCGCGCGGCGAACGCACCAAACCGCTCATCGAAGCGATGCCTGATGCACTATACGTTGGCTTTGAGCCAGATCGTGAAGAATGCGCCCGCCTGCTAAAACACGCCAACGGAACACGCTACAAATTCTTCCCGGTCGCGCTGGGCGCAAAGGCAGAGCGTCAGACCTTGCACCTGACCAGAAACCCGGCCTGCACCTCTCTCTTTGCCCCGGATCACGAATTTCTTGGCCAGTTTATGGAGTTGGGGCCGTTCTTCGATGTCCTCGCCGCGCAACCCGTCGAAACGGTGGCCTTAGATACCTTCCTGCCAGAGCAGGGCATCAACCGGATTGACTTCATCGAACTGGATACTCAGGGCGCAGAGTTGGACATTCTACGGGGGGCGGAAGAGTTTCTCTCATCGAGCGTGCTCGGGTTGCAGGTCGAAGTAGAGTTCACGGCAATGTACCAAAATCAGCCTCTCTTCGCCGAAGTGGACAGCTATCTGCGACGATTCGGGTTGATGTTATTCGACCTGTCACGCTATCGCCTGCGCCGGAAGGCTTGCCCGCCGGACGTTGAGACGCGTGGCCAGCTCATGTGGGGGCACGCCTTCTACCTCCGTGACTACCGCACCCTCTCTGGCCAATCCGAAAAAACCAACCGGCTGGCGGCGCTGGCGTCCTTCTTTGGCTTTCATGATTACGCTCTGGAAATTGCCGAGTTTGCGGCTGGCGAGCTACATGGCGAACAGCACGCCGTTGTGTCGAGCGCCATTAATCGCTATCGTTTATCATTGCGTAATACTCCGTTGATCGAGACACTACTGAAGCTTGACCGGACTGTACTCCGCGTACCCCTGCGGCAATTGGGAGCGTTATGCGCCCAGATCGGCCAAGCGCATTCTTTTATCACTACAAAACGAAACTATTTTTGGAAAGACTGAGATTGATTTGCATGGCAACGTTGAGTGTGATAATTGGCACTCGAAACAGGCTTGAGCTACTAAAAAAATGCCTGGAAGCTCTGATTGGCGCGATTACAGTTGACCATGAGATTGTCGTGGTTGATGCCGGCTCCACCGACGGTACACTAGAATACGTTCGGCAGTTATCGGGCATCCGGCTGGTGTGTGATGGCGAACCAATCGGGCAAGCGCAAAGCTTGAACCGGGTTTTCCAGACTGTGACCGGTGACTACGTCTGCTGGATCAGCGACGATAACATCGTCCAGCCGGGGGCGCTCGACCTCGCGGCTGAAATTCTTGAAGGACATCCTGATGTCGGTATGATTGCTCTCAAGGTCAAAGATGTAACCGGGCTGTACACCTACCTGCCCTACATGGGCGCCATCTGGCCGACCGGGATTCTCACCTGTAATCAGGGAGTCTTGCGCACACCACTGTTCAAGTCGGTGGGCGGTTTCGACGAAGCCTTTCGCGACTACGGCATTGACGTTGACCTGACGGCTAAGGTTTTGCTTGCAGGCTATAAGGTGGCTCATACGAAAATGGTTGCCATCCATCATCATCGCGATCATCAGACTGCGCCCGGCGCAATTGCCAATGACCAACGAGCAGGGCGGCTCACTGCGGCAGGCGAACTGTATCGGCGCAAGTATGCTCATCTTCTGCCAATACCGTTCATTGACCGCCTCAAGCAGCCTTTCCGAGAAATGGCCTGGTTCGCCGTTCAAGTGGCGCGCAAACTGCTCGGCGCGGAAACCGTCTTGGGCTACAACATGAGCGACTGGTCGAACGTCCTGCACGGTCGCTATATTGACGATTTTGACCTGTGGATCAACAAAGAAAAACCTTTTTATCTAATTCAGCGCATCCCTGACGCTCTCTTGCGCCAGTAATACTTCAACTTGAAAAGAGGTCCTAACAAATCACATGACTGGCTTCTGGCATAACAAGCGGGTGTGGATCACGGGCGGTACCGGGTTTCTGGGGCGGGCCATCACCGCCAAGCTTGAGCGGCTTGGTTGCCCCGCAATTGCGGCAACCGGCCGCAAGGATGGTGATCTAACCCGGTTAGCCGACGTGCAACAACTGCTGGCCCGCCTCCGGCCCGATCTCATCATCCACCTGGCCGCCGTCGTCGGCGGGATTGGCGCGAACCGCGAACACCCGGCAGAATTTTTCTACGACAATCTGATGATGGGCGCCCAACTTATGCACGAAAGCTGGAAAGCAGGCGTGAGCAAGTTTGTCGCCATTGGCACTATTTGCGCCTACCCCAAGTTCGCATCCGTTCCGTTTCGTGAAGATGATCTTTGGAATGGATACCCCGAAGAAACCAATGCGCCTTACGGTCTGGCTAAGAAAATGCTGCTGGTCCAGGCTCAAGCCTATCGCCAGCAATATGGCTGGAATGCCATCTACCTCCTGCCGGTCAATCTATACGGCCCCGGCGACAATTTCGACCCGGCCACCAGCCATGTCATTCCCGCCCTCATCAAGAAATTTGTGGATGCGCAAAAGGACGGGCTGAATCACATTGTGGCTTGGGGCGACGGCTCGCCCACCCGCGAATTTTTGTACGTGGACGATGCCGCCGACGGCATCCTGCTCGCCGCCGAGCATTACAACAAGCCCGATCCTGTGAACCTTGGCTCAGGTATGGAAATCAGCATCAAAGACCTCACTCATATAATTGCCCGGCATGTGGGTTTTAACGGCGAGATCCGCTGGGATACGACCAAGCCCAACGGCCAGCCTCGCCGGCAACTCGACGTGAGCCGAGCCAGGCGCGAATTCGGCTTCACCGCCCAAATGAGTTTCGATGAAGGTCTGCGCCGAACGGTGGAATGGTATCGCAACCAGGAAAGAATTTTCAATGCCTGATAGAACGATCAAAATAGAGGCCAGTGCAATTAGTGACACTTCGGACTGCTTCATCATCGCCGAAATCGGCCACAACCATCAGGGAAGCGTGGAGAAAGCCAAAGAGATGTTCCGCGCCGCCAAAGAATGCGGCGTGGATGCGGTGAAATTGCAAAAGCGCGACAACCGCTCGCTTTACACACGGGCAATGTTCAACAAGCCTTACGATAACGAAAACAGCTTTGGCGACACCTACGGCGCGCACCGTGAGGCTCTGGAGTTCGGCAAAGCAGAGTATGTTGAACTGCAGGCCTGCGCCCGCGAGCTGGGTCTGGCTTTCTTTGCCACTGCCTTCGACATTCCCAGCGCCGACTTCCTGGCCGAACTGGATGTGCCCGTTTACAAAATTGCGTCTGGCGACTTGAAGAACACGCCGCTCCTCAAGCACGTCGCGAAGATTGGCAAGCCGATGATCGTTAGCACCGGCGGGGCGATGATGGACGACGTGCAACGGGCCTATGACGCCATCATGCCCATCAACCCGCAACTGTGTCTCTTGCAGTGCACGGCGGCTTACCCGGCCTCCTACGAAGAGCTCAATCTAAACGTCATCACCACCTACCGCGAGAAATTTCCCGATGTGGTTGTCGGCCTGTCGGATCATGAGAATGGCATTGCCATGGCCGTGGCCGCCTTTGTGCTGGGCGCGCGCGTCATCGAGAAGCACTTCACCCTCAACCACACCTGGAAAGGCACCGACCATGCCTTCTCGCTGGAGCCAATCGGCATGCGCAAACTGGCGCGTGACTTGCGCCGGGTGCACACTGCTCTCGGCGATGGAGTCAAGCGGACTTATCCTAGTGAAATCAGCCCCCTCACCAAAATGGGAAAAATGCTGGTGGCGACGCGCACCTTACGCGCCGGGCATCGGCTGACGTTGGCCGATATTGCTATCAAATCTCCGGCGGATGGCGGCTTGCCACCTTACGAGTTGGAAAATGTTGTGGGTAAGGTTTTGCGCCGGACTCTGCACGAAGACGACCCCATGTCGTCAGCCGACCTTGACGAATCGGCAAAGAAACATTGAACGCCAGCCTCGATGACCTCATTCGCCAAACTCGCCTTATTGCCTTCGATTTTGACGGCGTGTTCACCGACAACATGGTGTACGTGTTCGAAGACGGGCGGGAGGCGGTGCGTTGCAGCCGCGCCGACGGCCTCGGCTTGAGCAAGCTCAAACGGCTGGGCATTCATTCCGTCATCATCTCCACCGAAACCAATCCTGTCGTCTCGGCCCGCGCCCGCAAACTCAGCATTCGGTGTGTTCAGGGCGTTGAAGACAAGCGCACGGCGCTAGAGTCGGTTCTTCGTAAGCACAACCTGACTTTTGAGCAAGCCGCCTTTGTCGGCAACGACATCAACGACTTGCCCTGCCTCACGGCTGTTGCCCTGCCGATCGTAGTGCAAGACGCACACCCCGACGTTCTGCTTTACGCTCGCTACCAAACGAAAACTCGCGGCGGCTACGGCGCGGTACGCGAAGTATGCGACCTGTTCACGCAGGTGTTCGGAGACCTGACAGGTTTATAAAACCTGTCAGGTCTTATCCCCTCCTTCACGTTTCCCGCCTTAGGCTTTATACTCCCCGCAATGTCCGTAAATCTTTTTGATGTTCAAGACAAAATCGTCGTCGTTACTGGCGGCCTCGGCCAGCTTGGACGGCAGTTCACTCAGGCCCTGCTTGAGCGCGGCGCGAAAGTTGCTGTTTTTGACCTCAACATTCAACGCTCGACTCTAGCGCCTCACAAAAATTTGCGCCTTGTCGAAGCCAACGTCGCCCGCCGCGACTCAGTTGAAGCCGCCTTGAGCGAAGTGGCCGTGCTCTGGGGCGTGCCGCACGCCCTGATCAACAACGCCGCCCTCGACGCGCCGCCGAACGCTCCCGCCGAAGAGAACGGCCCGTTCGAAACGTATCCCGAGTCGTCGTGGGATAAAGTGATGGAAGTCAACACCAAAGGCGTATTCCTCTGTTGCCAGGTCGTCGGCGGCGCAATGGCCGAAGCCGGGCGCGGCTCCATCGTCAACATCAGCTCCATTTACGGCCTCGTCTCGCCCAACCAAAACATCTATGACTATCGCCGCGCCAGCGGCCAGCAGTTCTACAAGCCAGTGGCTTACTCGGTTTCCAAGTCGGCATTGTTCAACCTTACGCGCTATCTCGCCACCTACTGGGCAGGCAAGGGCGTGCGTGTCAACACCCTCACCTTCGCCGGCGTGTTCAACAACCAGCCCGAAGAATTTCTCAATGCCTACCTGCCGCACGTGCCGCTGGGCCGCATGGCGCGCGAAGACGAATACAACGGCGCCCTCATCTTTCTCGTGTCCGACGCTTCGTCTTACATGACCGGCTCGAATATGATCATTGATGGAGGCTGGACGGCATGGTAGATCAAATTCCAAACTGGATCAACGGTGAACAGCGCCCGGCGATCAGCGGCGAGTGGTTTGACAAACTCAACCCTCACAACGGGGAACTTTTATCTCGGGTGGCGCGATCGCGGGCCGACGATGTCGGGGAAGCCGTCTCTGTTTCTAAAGCCGCTCAGCCCGCCTGGGCCGACACGCCGCCCGTTCAGCGCGGCCTGATCCTGCACAAGCTCGTCGTCGCCCTGCAACAACATCAGGCTGACATCGCCCGCGTTGTCGCCGCCGAAACCGGCAAGTCGTACAAAGATGCGTTTGGTGAGACGGGCGGGGCGATTCAACTTGGATTGTTTTACGCGAGCGAAGGCCAACGACTCTACGGGCGCACAACCACCAGTGGCACGGCCAATCGCTGCGCGCTGACTATTCGCCAGCCCGTTGGCATTGCGGGGCTTATCGTCCCGGCGAACACGCCTATCGCCAACGTGGCGTGGAAAGTTTTCCCCGCGCTCATCTGCGGCAACGCCGCCGTCCTCAAGGCCGCCGAGGACACGCCCGCCACTGCTTGGATATTCGGCAAGGTTGCGCACGAGGCCGGTTTACCGCCCGGCCTGCTCAACATCGTGCAAGGCTACGGCGAAGAAGCAGGCGCGCCGCTCGTGGCTCATCCCGACGTGGCGGTGATCAGCTTCACCGGCTCGACATTCGTGGGCAAACAAATCGCCGTGACTGCCGGAAAGCGGTTGGCAAAAGTCTCGCTCGAACTCGGCGGCAAAAACCCGTTCGTCGTGTGTGACGATGCCGATCTCGATAATGCCGCGAAGTGGGCCTTGCTCTCGGCCTTCAGCAACGCGGGGCAACGTTGCGCCTCTGGCAGTCGTATCATCATTTTCGACTCAATATACGACAAGTTCCGGCAAATGCTCATCGATCGCGTGGAGAAAATGAGGATCGGTGTTGGCGATGATGACGATTACGGCCCGGTGATCAACGAAAAGCAATTAAACAACATGATTGACGCCATTGAGCGGGCGCGGGCAAATGGGGCAATCATTCTCACCGGGGGAAACCGCCTCACCGACGAGACCCATCGTGGCGGCTTCTATCTGGCTCCGACGGTGTTCGAAAGCGCCAGGCCGCACGACGAGATCTCGACGACCGAACTCTTCGGCCCCATCGCTTGCCTTTATCGCGTGTGGGACTTCGGCGAAGCGTTGGCGCTGGCGAATGACTCGCCCTACGGCCTCACCGCCTGTATCCACACACGCAATGTTCACCGTGCAATTCAGTTCGCGCAGAAGGTGCAATCGGGCGTGGCTGTGGTCAACGCAGGCACGTATGGCAGTGAGCCGCACATGCCCTTCGGCGGAGTCAAGCAGTCGGGCAATGGCACACGCGAGCCTGGCACTGAGGCGCTCGACATCTATTCCGAACTGAAAGACGTATACATCACAATTGACCCAGCGTATTTGTAATATGCCAACCTGTGTCGCCCTGATACCTGCGCGCTCCGGCTCGAAGCGCCTGCCAGACAAAAATATCCGCCCTCTGGCCGGGCATCCAGTGATCGCCTATGCCGTCGCGGCGGCGCTGGGGAGTGGCGTATTCGACGCCGTGCTGGTCTCAACCGACTCGGGGAAATATGCCGGCGTGGCGCGTCACTACGGCGCGGAAGTTCCGTTTCTGCGCCCGGCTGAGATATCGGGCGATAAGTCGCCCGATATCGAATGGGTCGAATACACGCTCACTCGTCTGCGCGACGAGGGGCGTTGCTACGATTGCTTCAGCATTCTGCGCCCCACCAGCCCGTTTCGTCTGCCCGAGACAATTCGGCGGGCGTGGGGCGAGTTTTTGGCCGAAGAAGGCGTGGACTCGTTGAGGGCAGTTGAAAAATGCAAACAGCATCCGGGCAAAATGTGGGTTCTGCGTGGCAAACGGATGATGCCGCTTCTGCCGCTTGGCCCCGCCGACTTGCCCTGGCACAGCAGTCAGTATCAGGCTTTGCCCGAAGTGTACGTGCAGAACGCCAGCCTTGAGATTGCCTGGACGCGAGTGGTGTTTGAAGGGCGCACAATTTCCGGGCAGGTGCTGATGCCGTTTTTGACTCAGGGCTACGAAGGCTTTGACGTGAACCAACTTTACGATTGGCGGCTGGCCGAGGAATTGGTGCAAACCGGGGAGGCGAAGTTGCCTGTAGTTTCTCAAGAATCTTATTCGCATTTGTAGTTTAGGGGCTTGTCCCCGGCGCCCACAAGGGGCGACGCTACGTTTTAGGAAACAATATGGTCGAAATCAAAATCATTCCCGTGTCGGAGTTCGGGCGCGTGCGCCAGGCTCCGCTCGACAAATACGACAGGCTGGCCCTCGTCGCCGACATGTGCCGGGCCAACACCCTGGCTGAGGTGAAGCGGGCCGGGTCGGGCCACCTTGGCTCCAGCTTCAGCGCGATGGACATTGTGACCCTGCTTTATTACTCTGAGATGAACGTCGCCGAGGTGGGCATCAATCATCCTGATCGTGACATCTACTTTTCGTCGAAGGGCCACGACGTACCAGGCTTGTACGCGGTGTTGTATTCGCTGGGCATTCTGCCGCCAGATCAGTTGATGAAGTTGAGGCGAATTGACGGGCCGTGCGGCCACCCCGACGTGGGGACGCCGGGAATTGAAGTCAACAGCGGCTCACTTGGGATGGGCATTTCGAAGGGCAAAGGGATGGCGTTCGCCAAAAGCCTCATGGGCAGAGGTGGCCGCATCTTCGTCATGACCGGCGATGGCGAATTGCAGGAAGGTCAAATTTACGAGACCTTGCAGAGCGCCGTCCATCAGAAAATCAGCAACCTCAATGTGATCGTGGATCACAACAAGGTGCAGTCGGATAAGCCGGTGAGCGAGATTGTGAGCCTGGGCGATCTTGAAGCCAAGTTTCGCGCGTTTGGCTGGCGCGTGGCCCGGTGCGACGGCCACGATTTGCGAGCGTTGGATCGTGCTCTGGCCGAATTCAGGACGATTACCGACAAGCCCAAGATTTTGATTGCCGACACGATCAAGGGGCGCGGCGTGTCGTTCATGGAACATCCACAGGCGCTGGCGGATGGCAAAGGGTTTTATCGCTGGCACGCGGGCGCGCCGGATGATGCCTCGTTCACGGCGGGCTATGATGAAATTGTGAATCGAATCGATGACCGCCTGGCCGGGTTCGGTTTGTCGCCTCTGGCTCTGGAAGTGGTTCCCCCGGAAGGGCAGGCCGCTTCGCCACGAAATGCGCTGGGCGAGCCGGTGAGCAAAGGCAGTGATGTGCGCAATACGCTTGGCGAACCAGTGAGCGCGGGCGGCGAAGTGAAGAAGGCGAGCGTGGTTTCAAACGAGTATGTGGTTGAAGCGTTCGGTCAGGCGCTGGTGGATGTGGCCGCCACGCGCCCCGACCTGGTCGTGCTTGATGCCGACCTCTCCGCCGATTGCCGCTTGCGAAAGTTTGAGTTCACTTATCCTGACCGTTTCATCGAAAATGGCATTGCCGAGCAGGACATGGTTTCGATGGCAGGCGGCCTGGCGCGGCAGGGCTTACTGCCAGTCGTAAACACCTTTGCCTCGTTTCTAGCGGCGCGGGCCAACGAGCAGATTTACAACAATGCCTGTGAGCGCACGAAGATCATTTATGTGAATCATTATTCCGGTGTCATTCCGGCAGGGCCGGGGCAGTCGCATCAAAGCATCCGCGATATTTCGCTGTTAGGTTCTTTGCCGAACTTTGTGATCGTGCAGCCGGTCAATGCGGCTGAGACGAGGATGGCGGTGGAATATTGCATCAACGAAGCAACCGACAACTGCGTCTTGCGGCTTATTATCAGCCCTTCGCCGCGACTGCTGGAATTGCCCGCCGATTATCGGTTGACGTTTGGGCGGGGCGTGGCGATGACTGACGGCAAGGATGCGGTGCTGTTTGCCTACGGCCCGGCGATGATCCACGAAGCATTGATAGCCGCCGACCTGTTGCGGCAAAACGGCTTTGGCCTGAAGGTGGTTAATATGCCCTGGCTCAACCGGGTGGATGCTACTTGGTTGAAAGAGACGCTCGACGGTCATCAGAACATTTGCGTATTGGAAGATCACGCGCCAGTGGGCGGGCTGGGCGACTCCTTGCTCAACGTTATGGCCGTCAATGGCTTGATGAAAGACCGCCGCTTTGAGAAATTTGCCATTGAAGGTTACCCGGCCTGGGGCACGCCACCCGAGGCGTTGAAGTTTCACCGGGTGGACGGCGCATCGCTGACGGAGCGGATTTTGCAGTATGATCAAGGATGAAAGTGTTCGAGCCTTAGGAAGACTCACCAGCTTTCTAAGCTCGCCCGCTTCGCAACAAGGCTTGCTTTTGATGGCGGCCACTACCGGCGGCAGTTTCTTCAACTTTCTCTATCACTTTGTTACCGGTCGCCTGCTTGGCCCGGCAGATTACGCCGCGCTGACTGCGCTGATTGTGGTTCTGAACACGGTCAGTGCTCCGATGACTCTCAGTCAGATGCTGGTTTCGGATGTCACCGCGCGGTTATTGGCTCTCAACAGCCTGGGGCAGATCAAGCAATTAATGCGACAAATGGTGGCCGGGCTGGCCTTGTTGAGCGGCTTGATCGTGGCCGGGATCGCTTTAGCCAGCAGGGCCATCGGTGAACTGATGCGTTTGCCGTCTCCCTTGCCAGTCGTTATCCTCGCTCTGGCCATTGGGCCGGTTTTGATCCTGCCCAGCCTGACCGGCGGCTTGCAAGGCTGGCAAGATTTTCGCGGCATGAGCCTCTCGGCGCTGGTGGCAGGCGCAGTTCGATTGGCAATTGGCGTCGGGCTGGTCTGGATAGGACTAGGCGTGAGTGGGGCGATCGGCGGCTTTTTTATTTCGGGACTGGTGACAGTTGGTTTGTCCTGGTTTTTGCTTACCCGGCGACTCCGCGTGCCTTCAGAGCCACTGACTGTCAAGCTGGGAGCTCTTCTGCGTTTCTCGGTTCAGGCCGCTTTAGCGACGCTGGCCTTCACTCTGTTGACGAGCATTGACGTAGTGTTTGCCCGCCGCCTCTTTTTGCCGGAGCAGGCTGGCTACTACAGCGCCGCGGCGACGCTCGGCAAAGTTGTGTTATATTTGCCTGGCCCTGTTGCTATGCTCATGTTCCCCAAATCCAGCGCCCGCCATGCCTTAGGATTGTCAAGGGCCGCCATGTTGCGCAAAAGCGCGCTCGTCACCCTCGGTTTGTCATTGGGAGTGACTGCGATTTTCTTTGCTTGGCCGCCTGACATCATTAGGTTCTTATTTGGGCCGGAATTTGCGCCTGCCGGGCAGTGGCTCGGAACATATGGGCTGGCGATGTCAGGGGCGGCTCTGGTGAATCTGCTCATGTTTCATTATCTAGCCGCCCATGATTGGCGTTTTGTCAGCATTATGTTAGGATTTGTTGTAGCCCAAGTTGTGGCGCTCACCCTTTCAGCTCCGGCGCCGCTCTTCTATATCATCGTCGTCGCTGCCAGTAACTGGGGTATTGTGCTGGCATCCAAGGTGTGGTTAGGCGGGCGGCTGGAACCGGAGCCACTCCCCGCTCAGCCCACAGAGTAGTCTATGTCTTCACCTCCGGCTTGCGGTTACCTCTCAGTGGTCATCCCGGCTTATAACGAAGAATATGCCATTTTGACTACCATTCAGGAGACGATTGCCGCTCTAAACGACGCCAGTTTTGAGATTATCGTCGTAGATGACGGCAGCGCCGATGGCACGCACGCTAAGATCCAGCAAATTGCCGCCGCCGACACCCGGGTGAGAGCGGTGCACTACGATCTCAATCAGGGCAAGGGCCATGCTCTGCGCTACGGTTTCCAATTTACCTGCGGTGACCGCGTGGCATTCTTGGACGCCGACCTGGATTTGCACCCCCGGCACTTGCTTCGGTTTGACGCTCTCATGACCCAAACCGGGGCCGATATCGTCATTGGCTGTAAACGCCACCCCCAATCCGTCTTGGACTACCCCTGGCATCGCCGGGTGGTGAGCGCCGTTTACTTTTTTTTAGTTAAGTTGATGTTTGGCTTGCCCATCCGTGATACACAGACCGGCGTCAAGCTGTTTCGCCGCCAGGCATTGGCCGATGCCCTGCCTCGCTTGATAGTGAAGCGATTTGCCCACGATCTGGAACTGTTGGTAGCGGCACATCACCTGGGCTACAGCATTTTAGAAGCGCCTGTCGCGCTAGAGTACACGCGCGGCAAACTGGGCCGCATCGGCCTGAAGGCAATTATCACCATGTGGTGGGATACGATGGCCGTCTTCTACCGCATGTACCTGCTTCGATACTATGACCGGAACTAAGTGCCTGCAACTGATCGCAGTGATAGTTGCCGCCGCCTCGTGGCTGACTACCAATTTGCTGACCCTCACCGCTTATCCGCCTATCACCTGTGACGAAGTGAGCTACAGCAGCCCGGCGGCTCAGTTCTTGCTCAATGGCAAGTGGGGCACTCAAACCGACGCTGGCCGCGACGGCTTGAGTGAGAATGCCGTCGCGCTTGGGCGGTTATACCTGGGTAGCATCGCTTTGTCGTTCTGGTTGTTGGGGCGCTCGGCCTTTGCCGCCCGGCTTGTCACCGTCGTCGCCTGGGCGCTCGGAATCTGGGGCGTGTTTTTGCTGGGACGGCGTTTTTACACGCCCGCTGTAGGCTGGCTGAGTGCGGCGTTGATGGCAGCAAGCTGGGTGCCCCTCTTGCAAGGCCACGTAGCCCGGCCTGATATGACCTTAGCCAGCGCGGTTGTGTGGGTGACACTTTTGCTGTGGTTCTCTTTAGAGGCGCCCTCCGTGCTCAAACTAGGCAGCCTCGGTTTGGCCGCCGGCCTGTTGCTTGAAATTCATCTCAACGGCATTCATTTCATCGCCGCCGCCAGCCTGATCTTTGGCGCGTATGCCCTGCGCCAGCGTTGGCCATGGCGATGGTGGGCGGCCTTTGGCCTGGGCATGGCCGCCGCCGGGCTGATCTGGCTGACGCTTCACGCCTGGGCCGCGCCGTCCACTTCGTTGACCGGGCAGCACAGCGCCGTGCGTGGCGCGCTCAATGTGGCGGCGCAGTTACAATCGCTGGCCGGCCTGCCTCAATTCATCGTTGAATACTACTTGTGGGGCGGGGGGCCGGGGCTGTTCACCGCGCTCATCGTTCTGCCAGGGCTGGGGGTGGCCCTCTGGCGGCGCACCCGAGCCGATAAACTCGTCCTGGCCTTCGTGGCTTTGTCACTGTTAGTCTTCGGCTTGCTCAGATACTCCAAGCCTGCTTATTACACCATTATCTGGATGCCACTGCTTGTGGTGTTGGCATCTCGTGGGCTGGGCGTGCTGGCTGAGACCTTACCGCCTCTGCCGCTCCTGCCAACCGCCTCGCGCCGCTTGTGGGTGATAAGCGGCGGCGTGTTGGCTGTTTATCTCGCTGGCTCTGCCTATCTGCTGATCAAGTTCTCCGATCACAGCTTCGACCGCATCACTGCCCAACTGCAAAACTCAATTGAGCCAGGGGCAGTCGTCTTTGGCAACCCGCGCGCCTGGTTCGCCTTGCCACAGCGAACGATCATTGACGATCTTCAACTGGCGATTATTTCGGGCCGTTCGGAGCGGCCCCTGACGAAAGATGGCGTTTATGAACTTCTGGCCGCCGTCTACCGGCCCGATTACCTGCTTCTTGGCTCAAGCATCTCGTGCTTTGCCGCGCCGGTCCCCGAAGCGCAATTCCTGCGCCAGATCGCCGAAGAGCACTGCCAAGTTGTGACCGTTATCGCCGAGCCGTGGTACGAGCCTAACACACTCTATCGTTGCAGTTTTGCCGGAAGCTCCAACTGAACCTGTGCACATTCTACTTCTTAACTGGAAAGATATTGAGCACCCCGCTGCCGGGGGCGCGGAAATCGTGGCCCTTGAACTGGCGCGGCGGCTGGTAAAAGAAGGCCACGAGGTTACCTGGTTTGCGCCTCGTTTCGTGGGGGCGGCTTCCGCTGCCGAAAAGGACGGGGTGCGCATTGTCCGGCGGGGCAACATCCTCTCGGTTTATTTCTGGGCCTGGCGCTATTATCTGGCGCATCAGGCCGATATTGATTTGGTGATCGACTCGGTCAATACCCTTTGCTGGCTAACGCCGCTTTATACCAAACGCTCAATTGGTATCGTTTACCAACTGGCCGAGGAGGTGCTGTACTATCATCTGCCCTGGCCTATTGCCGCGCTGGCTTATTGGCTCGAACCGTTCATGTACCGCCTCTACCGACGTACGCCCATTGTCTGCATCTCAGAGAGCACACGGCAGGATTTGATCCGAATCGGCCTCAGCCCCGATTATTTGCATTTGATGAAACTGGGGTTGGAGGAGGGGCGCTTTGCGGCCAACAGCGAAAAGGCTGCCAGCCCTTTGTTTGTTTGTGTAGGGCGGCTGGTGCCGATGAAGCGGTTTGATCTGGCAATCCGGGCGCTTAAGATCGTGCGTGAGCAGTCACCCGCCGCTCGACTGGTGATCATCGGTCGAGGCCCGGAAGCCTCATCCTTGCGCGCTTTGGCTCGCGAATGTGGCGTGTCCGAAGCCTTCGAACTGTTTGACAACTCGACTCTGTTGGATAACTCGGGCGAAGATTTCAAAGTGATGTGGCTGAGCCGTGCTTGGGCTTTGGTGCACCCTTCAGTCAAAGAGGGGTGGGGATTGGTGGTCATCGAGGCCAACGCCTGCGGCACGCCGGCAATTGTCAGCAACGTCTGCGGCTTGCGCGATTCAATAGTGGCCAATCGGACCGGCCTTGTTGTGTCTGCTAATCCGTCGCTGGCTGAATTAGCGGAGGCCATGTTAGCTATAATTCAAGATCGGGCGCTGGCTCATCGCCTGGAAAGCGATGCTGTAGAATGGGCAAAGCATTTTCGCTGGGAGCAAACCTACTTCGATTTTATGCGTGCCATCCGAACTATCACTGAAAATGCTTGAGGCAGGTTGCGGTTTCGGATCCAACATCCGGCGATTACAGCGAGCCGATATTGGCCCAGCTTACAACCAAAATAACTGATTTCCTGAAACGAGGGATGCGGCTCCTCATGCAAGATATTGATGTTTTATATTTGTATGAATATGCGGCCCGCGAATTGGATGTTGCTTGCGCCGTCAAAGCAATTGCCGAGCAACACTATGGCCTGAAGATACACGTTGATCAGCACCCCTTCGGAGAAATGCTGTCTGATCTGACCCGGTTTCGCCCCCGGATTGTGGCTATTCCCCAGGTCACTTCGTCGAACATCCCTTATGTGTTGGAGTGGCCGGACGCCGTCTACGTCAATTTGATGTGGGAGCAGATTCTCTATAAAGGGAATGCCAAGGCCAAAATGCCTCGCGGCGAGTTTGCGCTTCGCCACATGGTGCACCACGTTTGGGGCCAGGAGTCGGCTGACCTGCTGAAAGAACAAAGCGTCCTTGCAACCCACATTTACATCAATGGCAATCCAACCTATGCGCTTTATCAAGAGCCGTATCGGCGCTATTATGAACGACGCGATGAGTTAGCCCGCCTCTATCATCTGGATCCGGCCAAACCATGGATCTTTTTTCCAGAAAATTACAACTGGGCGTTTTACAACGATGTCCAACTGCAAAGCTTCGTCATCAGCGGGCAATCAGTGGATGAAATTTACACGATGCGCGATTTCTGCGTCCGTTCGTTTGACGAAGTAATGAGATGGTGTGAAGCTGCCGCTAACCGGGGCAGGGTCGAAGTAATCGTTCGCCCCCGGCCCGGCACGCCGCTGGCCGATTTCCAGAACGCGGTTCGAAAAGTTGTCACAACCATTCCTGAACATTTGCACATCGTCAAAGATGAAAGCGTTCGCGAGTGGATTATTAATAGTGATGTTGTGGTGACCTCGTACAGCACTAGCCTGATCGAGGCCGCGGTAGCAGGCAAGCCGGTTTACATCCTTGAGCCTTATCCGATCCCAGAAGCGATCGGCATGGATTGGCATGATTTGGCCCCGCACATCAAGGCCCGGGCGGAGTTTGAAGCCATGTGTCAGAACGCGGCCGTTGTTGCGCCTGACCCGCGACTTGGCGAGTGGGCACAGGCGATGATGATGCCGCGTGGTGATGCTATTTGGGGTTTGACCGATTTCTTTTACCGCCTGAGCCGGAGACAAGCGGCAAGGCCGCCGCTCTTGCCGCGAGAGAGTGTTGCTCTACCGGCCAATTTCAATCTGCCGCCGTTGCTATTGTTTGAGTATCACAAAGCTTTGCGCGGTTATCAACGCTTCCGCCGCAAGATGTTCAAGACGCCGGTTCGTCCCAATCCCACCCACGAGCGCGAGCTTGTCGGCCAGGCCGAAATTGCGCGGCGAGTGGAGCAGTGGCGAAGCCTGATAGCAAACCAGCGGGAAAAAGATGTTGAGCGCGAGAAGCTCAGCTTTGGGTCGTGAGCATTCACGCCTGCCGCGCGTGGTGCTGGCCTCGGGCAGCAAGTTCTGGGTGTATCACATGGCGCGCGGAGCCGAGCGGGCCGGGATGCTCCACAGACTCGTCACCGGTCTCCACGACAAACGCGAGCCGGGCGTGCCCCGCGAAAAAATCGTCAGCATCCCCTGGCCTGCCATTGCGGCCATGCTCATCACCCGCCTGCCGTTTCCAGAAAGCCAGGCCTGGTCATACTACGTCGGCGACAACTGGTTCGACCACGCCGCCAGCCGCTATGCCCCGGAAGCTGACATTTATCATGTCTACAATCATCACGGCCTGCATGGCATCCGCGCCGCCAAACGCGCCGGGGCGATCACCGTCGTCGAGCGCGCCTCGGCGCATCCCCATTTTCAACACGCCATCCTGCGCGAAGAGTTTGAGCGCTTCGGCCTGCGCTACCCTTCGGTCAATAAGCAGATCGTCGCCAAGCACATGGAGGAATACGACGAGTGCGACTACATCATGGTCTCATCGGACTTCATCTACCGGACGATGATCGCCGAAGGGGTGTCAGCCGACAAGCTGGCGGTGCTTCCGCTCGGCTTTGCCCCCGAACGATTTTATCCGGGCGAGAAAAGCGACGATGTGTTTCGCGTCATCTTCGCCGGTTCGATGAGTTTGCAGAAAGGCTTGCAATATTTGCTCGAGGGCTTCAAGCTGGCGAAGTTGCCGCCTGACAAAAGCGAATTGGTGATTGTGGGTGGTATGTTCCCCGATGCGACCGCCTTTTTGCCAAAGTACGCCGGGTTATACCGCCATGTGCCGTTCGTGCCCAACAGCGAACTGCCAAACACATTCCGCGCCGGTTCGGTGTTTGTTCTGCCCTCGCTCCAAGACGGGTTCGGGATGGTCGTCTACGAAGCGGCGGCGTGCGGCCTGCCCATCATCATCTCCGAAAACGTGGGCGCGACCATTCGCGACGGCCAAGATGGTTTCATCGTTCCGGTTCGGAGCGCCGAGGCCATTGCCGAAAAACTGCAATACCTCTACACCCACGAAGCCGAACGCCAGCGCATGGGCCGCTCGGCTCGCCAACACGTCAACCAATTTACATGGGAAAGGTACCAGAACGAATTGACAAACTTTTATCGCCGGATCTGGCATTAGCTGTCCAGTCTCAATCGTAGACAAAACTTAGTCTGCTGGCTATAATCCCACTGTTCAGCGTTTGCTTACCATAATGCCGCGACGGGAAAAGTAAGGCGAATCCTGGCGCGGCACATTTTTGCCTGTTGGAGTAAATCATGGTCGTTTTAGATTGGCTCAAGAAAGCCTGGGCGCTTTGGAAAAGAGTCGGCCACTTCGTCGGCAACATTGTCGGCCGGGTGGTGTTGACGGTTTTGTATTTCACCATTGTCTTGCCGTTCGGCGTCGGCGTGCGCCTGTTTAGTGATCCGCTGGCGATTAAGCTGACGCGCAACGCCTCGTTCTGGCACCAGCGGCCTGAATTGGAGGCCTCGCTGGACGAGGCTCGGAGGCAATAGTGTACATTCTTGGCATTTCCTGTTACTACCACGACGCGGCGGCGGCGCTCCTCAAAGACGGCATGCTGGTGGCCGCCGCCGAAGAAGAGCGCTTTACCCGCAAGAAGCACGACAACGGCTTCCCGCACAAGGCGATTGAGTTTTGTCTGGCGCAAGCGGGCATTCGAGCCGAAGACCTCGATTACGCCGTCTTTTACGAAAAACCTCTGCTCAAGTTCGAGCGGATTCTGATGACCAACCTGGCCACCTTCCCAACCGGCTGGGGCGTCTTCCGCGAATCCATGCTGGCCTGGTTCAACGAAAAGCTGTGGATCAAAACCCAACTGCTGGAAAAACTCAATTTCCCGGCGGAGAAACTGCTGTTCGTGGAGCATCATCTGTCGCACGCCGCCAGCGCCTTCTTCTGCTCGCCGTTCGACGAGGCCGCTATTGTGACTGTTGATGGCGTAGGCGAGTGGACGACGACGGCGGTGGGCCGGGGCCGGGCAAACTGGGGCAATGGCAGTGGCGGCTCAAACGAGATCATTCTGACTTCTGACATTCGCTTCCCGCATTCGCTCGGGTTGTTATATTCGGCCTTTACCGCCTTTCTCGGTTTTGAAGTCAACGACGGCGAATACAAGGTGATGGGCATGGCCCCGTTTGGCGAGCCGAAGTTCGCCGAAGATGTGTACAAGATGCTCGAGGTGGCCGCCGACGGCAGTTTCCGCCTCAAGATGGAATACTTCGACTTCCATCACTCGCTCACGCGGACGTACAGCAACAGGTTCCTCGGCGTGTTCGGCAAGGAGCGCAAGCACGAGTCCGAGTTCTTTACGCCCAAGACGCATCCTGGACGCGAGTCGGCCAAAGCCGCCGAGAACCAACGCTACGCCGACATTGCGGCCAGCATCCAAACTGTCACCGAAGAAATTCTGCTCAAGATTGTCCGGCACGCGCATGAGACGACCGGCCTGAAGAAGTTGTGTATGGCCGGTGGTGTGGCCCTGAACAGCGTTGCTAACGGGCGCATTCTCACCGAAGGGCCGTTCGAGGAGGTTTATATCCAACCGGCGGCAGGCGATTCGGGAGGGGCGCTTGGTGCGGCATTGTACGCCTATCATGTTCTGTTCGGCCAGCCGCGCAAGTTTGTGTTAGAGAATGCCTACTGGGGTCAGGGCTATTCGGCGGATGAGGTGCGCGCCTTTTTGGATAAGCAGGGTGTTGCTTACCGGCGAATTGACGATGAAGAAAAGTTGATTGACGAAGTAGTGGACACATTGACTCAGGGGCGGGTCGTCGGCTGGTTCCAGGGCCGGTTCGAGTGGGGGCCACGGGCGCTGGGCAACCGGAGCATCCTGGCCGACCCGACCCGGGCCGAGATGAAGGACATCGTCAACGTCAAAATCAAGTTCCGCGAACCGTTCCGGCCCTTTGCGCCCGTGGTGCTCGAAGAACACAGCCGCGAATACTTCAAGCTGGACAACCCGGAGAAGCACTACCCGGCCCGCTACATGCTGTTGGTGGCCGACATTCCCGAAGACAAGCAGGCTAAGATTCCGGCGGTCACGCACGTCAACGGCACGGGGCGTCTGCAAACTGTGCGGCGCGAGACCAACCCCTGGTATTACCGGGTGGTGGAAAAGTTCGGCGAGCGCACCGGCGTGCCGGTGTTGCTCAACACCAGCTTCAACTTGCGCGGCGAGCCGATTGTCAACACTCCAGCCAACGCCTTCAATACATTCTCGCGCAGTGACATTGACATGCTGGTGATGGAAAAGTTTGTGGTGAGGAAGTAGCTGCTAGCCCTTCGGGTCTTTAAGACCCGAAGGGCCTGCCCGAAGTTGGAGTAGTAAATGTCCTTTGCCGTAAAAGCCCGAACAAAATTCGCCGGGATAGTGCAGGCTTATGGCCTCAGAGCCTGGGCTAGCTTGTTGCTCAAGGCGGCGTTATCGCTGGCGATTCTCGAACTGGGCACACGCGGCCTGCTGGCCTTTAAAGATTATCTCGACCGTAGCCTGCCCACGTGCTACGACTATGTGACAGCCCGTTGTCGCCCGCCTTACGAGTATTTCAACGAGTTGATCGATGTGGTGCAATTCGACAGTGTGACCGGCGTGAGCCACCGGCCCAACTATCGCGGCCAGTGGATTTCGACGAACGCGCAGGGCTTCCGGGGCACGGTAGACTACGGCGAGAAAGCGCCCGGCACGTTGCGGGTGGTGGTGCTGGGCGGGTCGGCGGTGTGGGGGCCGCTGGTTCACGACGACGAAACGACCCCGGCCTACCTGCAAGAGGAACTTGAGGCGCAGCTCGGGCGACCTGTCGAAGTGATCAACTCTGGTGTAACCTCAGAACGCTCGTCTGAGGAACTGCGGCGGTTGATAGCTTATATCCTGCCGCTCAAGCCGGACGTGGTCGTCGTCTACGACGGGCGCAACGATCTCTTCTTCGGCAATTCGCCAAAGTGGGATGTGGCTAAAACGCCCGCCGTGCAAAATCACGAGGCGCTGGTGCAACAACAGCGAGCCGATTCGCTGGCCGCGTTGACGAATCAGGTCTGGGAAACCAGCCTGCACTACTCAAAGTTTCTGTCTACGTTGAACACATTGAGCCGGGTTATCGGCGAACGACTGCAAGCATCTGCCGCCTCTGCCTTGGCGGCAGAGCCGCCCGCCCCGGCAACAGAGGTGGCCACAACTACGCCCTCTTCCTCATCCGTGTCAACCGGTCCGCAGGTGCTGGCTTATCAGGAAGCGATAGCGGCTTACAAGACGAACTTGCGGCACATGGCGATCCTGCTCAAGTCAGAAGACATTGTGCCGATATTCGCTCTGCAGGCTATCCTGCAATCCGGTGTCAAGCCGCTCACCCCTGAAGAAGAGGTTATTCTGCAACGGCTCACCCCAGCGATCAAGACGACGATCAGCTATTATCCCGATCTGCAGGTGTTCTTTCGAGAGTTTCCCGAGACGGAAGCAGGGGTCGTAGCACTGGACTACACTCGCGTCTTCGCTGATGTGCCCGATCTGATGTATTACGATGACGTTCACTACACGCCGCAAGGCAACAAAATCATAGCTCAACGCCTGGCCGATGACATCGTCACGGCGCTTGAACAAAAGAGCAAGTAGCAAAACTTCCCAGACCTCACAGGTTTCAAAAACCTGTGAGGTCTGGCCCAAGCAGTAAGGAGCTTTACCATGCAGTTCATTCGTAATATGATCAACAACACCGGCATCGTCGGCGAGTTGTTTGGCTTCTTGTGGCGCAACAAGAAGTGGTGGCTCATCCCGATGGTGGCTGTCTTGGTCGCTTTTGGCCTGTTGATGATCTTTGCCACCAGCAGCGGGTTGGGGCCGTTGATTTACACGCTGTTCTAAATTGTGGCCGATCTTAGTTTTGCCATTCTGATCCCGGCCCACAACGAAGCCGCCGACATCCGGCGCACGCTGGATGCGGCGGTGGCGGTGCGTTATCCGCGCAAAGAAGTGATCGTGATTGACGATGCTTCGACGGATGATACTGCCGGGATTGTGAGCGGCTACTCTGACCGCGGCGTGCGGCTGATCCGCATGCCAGCCAATCGGGGTGTGGCCGCCGCCCGCAACGTGGGCCTGCGCTCAACCGAAGCCGAGGCGGTGATCATCCTCAATGCCGATGTCCTGTTGCCGCCAGACTTCATGGAGCGCCTTGCGCCGCACTACGAGGCGGGCGCGGACTTCGTCGTCGTCGAGTCGCAGGCGGCCAACATGCAAAACCTGTTTGCCCGCTTCATGCAGGCCTATCACGATATGGCCTACAAAACGAATCCCGCAGAAGGGCATTACGACTGGAGCGAGGGCTGGTCGTGCCGTCGCGAGACGGCTTTAGCCGTCGGCGGCTTCCCCGAAGAATTTCCTGGCGCGTCGGGCGAAGACGCCATCTTCGTCAATCGCTTGCTGGGCCGCTACAAGCGAGTCTACGATCCCAACATTGTCGTGACCGACTACGTGCCACACACGCTCTACGATTTTTGGAAACAGCGATTGGGGCGCGGGCGCGGCATTGCCTATCGCCGCTTCGGCTACGAAAAAGTGCAGCCGCGTTTGTGGCCCATATTGCGCGCCTGGCTTGGCGCATTATTGTGGCTTGGCTCCATTGTCCTGCCGCTGTGGCAAGGCGCGAAGCTGGCTCAATACTCGCCGCGCGGCTGGCGTGACTGGCCGGGCATGGTGTGGAGCCACGTCCTGGACGTGCTGGGCCACCAACTCGGTTATTGGCGAGCTTACCGCAGAATTGTCGCGAGTGCGAAAGTGAATTGATGGCCCGCGCCTGCATCCTCACGATTGAACCGATCAACCTGGGCGGCGTGCCGACGATGGTGAAGGCCATTCACGATTTTCAACGTTCGGCAGGCCATCAATCGCGGCTGGTGTACGTCAACACCGAAGACGTTCCCACCGAGGGCCGCCGCAAGCTGTTGCGTTATTACGCCCGCAACTGGCGCGCGCGCCGCGAGGTGCGTCACGGTATGGACGGCCTGGGCCTCACCGCCTGGCCCGTGCCACAGTGGCTCGGTCATTACATGCCGTTGGCCCTCGCCTACGACGAACTGCGCCGCAGTCAGATGCACGTGGTCGTCACCGGCAGCGCCCATCTCGGTCTGCCGCTTGCCGTCCTCAAAAAACCATTCATCGCCTGGGTTGCCACCGCTTACGAAGATGAAATCGAAGGCCGGGTGGCTGTCGGCGATTCGTGGGCGCAAAGCCTCATCGGCGGTTCGCAGTGGCCTAAACTGCAAGCGCAAGAACGGCAGGTCATTGAGGCCGCCTCACTTGTCCTTGCTCTCAGCCCGAACACCGCGCGGCGGCTCAAAGAGATCGCGCCAAACGCCGCCGACAAAATTCGGACTCTGCTCTGTCCGGTGGACACCGACTCCTTTCGACCGGCAAACGACGGCGCGCAAGCGGCCGCCAACCCGATTGGGTCGCCCTATCTGCTCCTCACCGCCCGCATCCGCGACCCGCGCAAGAACGCCCACATGCTCCTGCGCGCCTTCGCCGGAGTTCGCGCGGCCTATCCCGATCTCAAGCTGGTCTTTATCGGCGACGCTCCTTTCGATTCGCACTTGGCCGTGCGCGACGAACTTGGATTAGGCGACTCGGTTATTTTCCTGCCGCCCAAATCTCACTCAGAAATCATCCGCTACTATCAGGCCGCAGAATTATTCACGCTGTCGTCCACGCAAGAAGGGCTGGCGATCTCGATGCTTGAGGCGCTGGCCTGCGGCCTGCCGGTGATTGCCACGCGCTGTGGCGGCCCCGAAGGCATCCTGCAAGACAGCCCCACCGGGCGGCTCGTTCCAAACAACGATCCTCACGCTTTCGCGGACGCCATTCTGGAAACATTGGCCGACAAGCCAAAGCTGGCCTCCATGCGCGCCACTGCCCGCAAATTCGCCTTAGACAACTTTGCCCGCCCCATTGTTCAGGCGCAATTGCGCTTGGCATTTGGCGAAGTTTACCCGCAATACTTTGAGAACAACCATCAATGAAAAAAGCGATCGCCTCACCGCCGTCCGCCGACCACGACGAGCTTCAGGTTCGCAACAAAACGTGGTGGGAAGAAAACCCGATGACCTACGACTGGGCGCGCACACTCAAGCTGGAGCCTGGCACACTCGAATTCTACAACGCCATTGACGAGCGCTTCTTCCGCTCCTCGAAGCCTTTTGGCCACCCCAACTACCCTGCCGACCCGCCCTTCGCCCGGCAAGTGGATTACGCCGGCGTGCGCGGCAAGAAGGTGCTGGAGATCGGCTGTGGCGCAGGCGCGATGGCCGCCGCCTTCGCCCGCGAGGGCGCGCATATCACCGCCATTGACATCACCCAAACGGCGGCGGACTTCACCCGCCGCCGCTTCGAAATCTTCGGCTTCACTGGCGACGTCCGCCGCATGGACGCCGAGTCGCTCGAATTCCCCGACAATTATTTTGATCGCGTTTGGTCGTGGGGCGTGATTCACCACTCGGCCAGCATGGAGAAAATCATCGGCGAAATTCATCGCGTGCTCAAGCCGGGATGCAAGGCGCAAATCATGGTCTACCATCGCCACTCGCTGAGGAACTGGATCACTGCCGGACTTGAGCAAGGCCTCCTGCGTGGCAAGTTCCTGACCATGCCTTACGACGAAATCCTGCGGAGCGTCACCGACGGTTACATCGCCCGTCACCTCACTCGCGACCAGGTCCGCCAGTATTTTGCCGCCTTCAAAAACGTCCACCTTGAGTTGACCGACATGGCCGATCTCTCATTCATCCCAGGCAATGTGCAGGTGGAGAAGTTTCTGGCGGGGCGGCTCATCCCACGTGATTTGAAACGCCGCTGGGATGATTGGCTGATGAGCCGCTTTGGCTGGTTTCTCTACCTCGAAGCGGAGAAGTAGGGCGAATTGGCAATTCGCCCTACAGGCAACCCACAGTGCGAATTCTATACGTCGGCCACACCTACATCGTCGCCGAAAACCAGAAGAAGCTGTATGCGCTGGCCGAACAGCCCGGTGTCATGTTGGCTCTGGTCACGCCTCACGTTTGGTATGAACCAGTGCTTGGCAAAAACCTGCCTCACTTGCCTAACGATGCTTCTTTCACCGTCCGGCCCACTCGCGCCGTCTGGCCTGGCTCGGAGCAATACTATTGGTATCTTTCGCTCGACCTGAGCATGCGCCATTTCCAGCCGGATGTGCTGTGCGTGGAGCAGGGCGCAGGCTCGTTTGTGTACGCCCAAAGCCTCATCGCCCGCAACCTGTTCGCGCCGTGTGCCAAAGCCGTCTTTTTCACCTGGTGGAACTTGCCGTATCGCGCCCGCTGGCCCTTGCGGGAAGTCGAGCGCTTCAACCTGAGTCAGTCGCAGGGCGGGGTGGCAGGCAACAATGATGCGGCGGCCATTTTGCGCGATCACGGCTTCACCGGGCCGTTGACGGTTCTGCCGCAGTTGGGCGTTGATCCACTGGAATACTACCGGAAAGATGTCGGCGGGTTGCGGCGAGAGTTGGGCCTGGATCGATTCACCGTTGGCTACACCGGACGCTTTGTGGAAGAGAAAGGCATCCGCGTTTTGCTGGAGGCGCTAGGCGGGGCCGGCTTCAACTTCCAATTGTTGATGTTAGGGCGCGGCCCGCTCGAAGACGAAATCCGCACTTTCGCCGCCGAGCACGGTTGGGGCGACCGCCTCAAAATCATCTCCGGCGTCGGCCACAGCAACATTGCCCGTTATCAAAACTGTATGGACGTGATGGTTGTGCCCTCGCTCACCCGCTCGTTTTGGAAAGAGCAGTTCGGGCATGTCATCGTTGAAGCGATGGCCTGCGAAGTGCCGGTGATTGGCTCTGACTCGGCAGAAGCGCCGTTTGTGATCGGGGATGCCGGCGTTGTGACTCGTGAAGGGGACGCCGCTGCGTTGCAGGCGGCGTTGGTGCGGCTGGCAGCTTCACCGGAGGAGAGGCGGCGGTTGGGGCAGGCCGGCCGGCAGAGAGTACTCGACAAATACACCCATCACGAAATCACGCGGCGGCTGGTAGAATTCTTTCAGACTTTACCACCTCGTCGAGGCAAATGATGAACAATCCAGTACGAAAATGGCTCAACCAATATATTGGCATTCCGGTGATGCTATTCCTGCTTCGCTGGGCGCTCAACCGGGCGATCCCCAACGTTCCATCCACGACAATCCGCTACACGTTTTACCGGCTGGTGTGCGGTTTCAAAGTGCCGAAGACGACGGCTCTGTGCATGGGCGCAAAGTTCACTGGTAACACGCTGAACAAAATTGAGATCGGCGAACATTCCTACGTTGGTTACGATTCCTTCTGGGTCGCGTGCGACACGATCAAGATCGCCGACCATGTGTCTGTTGGTCATCATGTGCAGTTCTACACCGCCGATCATGACCCGGACGACCCGGCCTTCCCGCGCCGAGACGGGCCGATTGTTGTCGAAGATCACGCCTGGATCGGCTCGAGGGCCACTATCCTGAGAGGTGTGACGATTGGCCGGGGCGCGGTGGTAGCCGCTGGTTCGGTAGTGACGAAAGACGTGGCGCCATTCACCATCGTCGGCGGCAACCCGGCCAAGTTTTTGCGGAAGCGCGGGACGACTGAATTCACTTACCGTCACGACGGGCCGCCGCTGTTTGCTTGAGAGATAAATTATGTGCGGCATCTTTGGCCTCATCGGCACAGCCGACCAGGAATTAGGCGAGCGCATCGCCCAGTGCCTCCACCACCGCGGCCCGGACGATCACGGCGTGTGGACTTCCACCGCCGGGACACCCGTCACCCTGGTCAACACCCGCCTGGCCATCATTGACCTTTCCCCGCTCGGCCACATGCCCATGACGACGGCCAGGGGCGATGTGTGGATTGCTTACAACGGCGAAGTCTTCAACTTTGCCGAGACTCGCGCCGAGCTTGTCAAACGCGGCCACACCTTTCGCTCCAATTCCGACACCGAAGTGATCGCCAACGCCTACGAGCAGTGGGGCGACGAGTGCGTGCATCGCTTCCGGGGCATGTTCGCCTTTTTGATCTGGGACGTAAAAAACCAGCGGCTGTTCGCGGCCCGCGACCGGCTCGGCATCAAGCCGCTCTACTGGGCCGAAACGCCGCGCGGCCTCCTGCTCGGCTCGGAACTCAAAGCCCTGCTTGCCACTGGCTTCGTCAAGCCTGAACTCAACCTCGAAGCTCTGCAACACTATCTCGCTTTTTACGCCGTGCCCACGCCGCTGACAATGCTGGCCGGGGTAAATGCCTTGCCGCCCGGCCATTGCCTGTCGTGGGCAAGAGGCCGGATCACAGTTAGCCAATACTGGGACGTGCCCTCCGCTCGCCCGCTTGGCGCCGACGAAATTGAAATTCGCGCTGAACTGCGCCGCCTGCTTGAAGAGTCGATCCGCTTGCGCATGATCGCTGACGTGCCGGTGGGCGCGTTCCTCAGCGGCGGCGTGGACTCGTCGGCGGTGGTGGGGTTGATGACGCGCATTGCGGGTCCGCAAGGACGGCTCAAAACATTTTCCATTGGCTTCGAGGCCGAAGGCCGGCGCTTTGACGAGCGCAGTTACGCCCAGATCGTCGCCGGACGCTACAACTCCGATCACACCGAGGTCGTCGTCACCGGCCGGCAGGTGGCCGACGAACTTGATCGCATTATCTGGGCGATGGATCAGCCGACCGGTGACGGGCTGAACACCTATCTCGTCTCGCAGGCGACGGCCAAACATGTGAAGGTCGCGCTTTCGGGCTTGGGCGGCGATGAGTTGTTCGCCGGGTATCCACAGTTCAAACTGCTCAAGCAAGCGGATAATTATGATCCATTGTGGCGCGCTTTGCCGAACCCGGTGCGGGCGTTCATGGCTGTGGGTGCGCGCACCGTGTCTGCCGCCACCGGGCGGCCTGGTTTCAGCGGGGCAGTTGCCTTTGCCGGCGACGATTTCCTGGGCCGGTACAGCCGCACTCGAATCTTGTTCAACGAAGAAGCGCAGGCCCGGTTACTGCCGCCGCACGTTCGGGGTGAACTGGGCAACACCCGACCCAGCCGCAAACTGTTGGAGCAGTTCATTCGCGCCGACGAACCGGAAGTGATCGACCGGGTGACCCGCCTTGAGTTGAAGAACTACATGGCCCATACCCTCCTGCGCGACACCGACGCCATGAGCATGGCCAACTCGCTCGAAGTGCGTGTGCCTCTCATCGATCACAAACTGGTCGAGTTTGTCACCACCATCCCTAGCGGCCTAAAACTGCGCAACGGCCAGCCCAAGTATCTGCTCACGGCGGCGTTGGAGGACGTGCTCCCGCCGGCGGTGATTAGCCGCCGCAAACAAGGCTTCGAGATGCCGGTGGCGGCCTGGATGCGCGGCTCTCTGCGCCCGGCCCTCGACGAGGTGTTCTCGACCAGCGCTTTGGAACAGCGCGGCCTGTTCAACGCCGCCGAAGCCCAGCGCCTCTACCAGAATTTCCTGCAGGGCGAAGGCCCCTACATGCGCGTGTGGAGCCTGGCCGTGTTGGAACTGTGGTTGAGACGGTACGTGGATTGATCCCGATGCGGAAAATTTTTGTCGATCCGCTTGCTCCGATCATCATCGCATTCACTCTTGGCCTGAGCGCCCTCATCGCCTTCGACCTCGCGCCATGGTTGCGCGGCGCTGCCAACGGCTTCGAATGGCAATGGCGGCACGTTTCTCCGCCTGACCTTGTGGCATGGAAGCTGATACTGCCTTTAGGAATTGCCGCCCTCATTGCGTTATGGGCATACCGCACTCGCACCCTTTTACCTATTCGCAACGGGATGTTGCTCGTACTGGTTGGGCTGGCGCTGGCTTTCCGCCTAGCGGTTCAAGAAACTGGCGCGAGCGGCATTTCGATAGTCGCCCGCATGCTCAACCCGGGTTACTTCGGCTACTCCCCACCAGCTGCCGCGATTGACGACATGGCGCAGTTCTTGCGAGACTACGCCGAGATTCAGCCTGCCTTGCCTTACCACCGGCTAACTACCCATCCACCTGGCAATACAGTGTTCTACTGGCTAATCATCAAAGCTGTCGAAGCGCTTCCGGCCGCCACCCGATTAGCCGAGCCGATCCTGTTGTCACGTATGGCCGCCTGGCCAGCCTCTCTTCAGAGTTACACCGTGCCTGACGTAATGGCGGCTATCATTGCTTCTCTGCTGGTGCCTTGCCTCAGCGCCGCCAGCCTCTTGCCGCTTTATCACCTGGCGAGCCAATTCTTCGGCGCGCACACTGCCCGTGTTACAGTTCTTTTGTTCGTCTTCGTGCCTGCCCTAACCCTGTTCATCCTCGTTAGCGACGATCTCTATACTCTGCTGGCAACGCTCACGTTCTGGTTAGCGGCCAAAAGCCTGGCGCGAGGGTCGTACGGGCCGCTCTGGCTGGCCGGCGTCGCGGCTGGCACGAGCCTCTTCCAGAGCCTTAGCACCACCCCGCTCATCGTTGCTACCGGATTGTTCATCGCCATCTATCATGTTGCTCAAGGGAGAGCATACTGGCGGTCCGGGCTGATGAGTCTTGTCGTTTTTGGCATAGGGATAGCAATGTTGTGGACGATAATCTGGTTAACTTTTGGTCTCAACCCATTCAAAGTATTCATCAATTGCCTGTCCACTTACGAAGCGAGAATGCGATCTTACTGGTTATCGGTTGTTTATAATCCGTACGACGTTTTGTTGTTTGCCGGCATACCCGTTGCCGCTCATTTCATCATGGCCGTCGTTGACCTGGGACAGCGGCTGGTTGCGCGACAATCCCTGGCCTTGTCCGACTGCTTGCTCCTGGCCTTTGCCGTTGCCATGCTAATGCTTGATGCAGGTGGAAGCTTACGCGGTGAAACGGCTCGTACCCTGCTCTATGTAATTCCACTGCTGACCCTATTTGCCGCTGCTCATATTACCCAAAGCCTGAAACGCGCTTCTCACTACAATGTCTTAATGCTGGCTCTTATGGGCATCCAGACTATAACTTTCCAGGCCACTTTGGCTGTATATCACTGAGTGAAACGTATCCTCTACCTCCATCACGGCGGCGGGCTGGGCGGCGCGCCGCTCAGTTTGCTTTACCTGCTCAAGCAAATTGACCGCGCCTGCTACGAACCAATCGTCCTCACCCTCAAGCCTGGCCCGGTCGTTGATCTCTATCGCGCTGAAGGAATCGAGACTCACGTGGCGCAAGGCATCTTCGACTTCAGCCACACCGAACTTGAATGGTATGGCGGCCACGACCTGTGGCGGCTTCCCATTCAGGTCGCCCGCTTCTGGCCGTCCATTATTGCCACCCGCCGCTATCTTCGCCAGTTCAAACCCGATCTCGTCCACCTCAACTCGTCCACTCTCGCCGCCCCGGCCCGCGCCGCGTGGCGCGAGCGCATTCCCATCGTCTGGCACATCCGCGAGCCGATTGCCAACGGCTACTTTGGCCTGCGCCGCGAGTGGCTCAAACGCCACATCGCCCACGACTCAGCTCGTACCATCGCCATCTCCGAATACGACGCCTCGCGTCTGCGCCCTTCGCCGGACATTCGAGTCATTCATAACTTTGTAGACTTCAAAGTCTTTGATCGCACCCTTTCACTTGGGGAAGCGCGGCGCAAGCTCAACCTTACGCCCGCCCAAAACGTCGTCACCATGCTCGGCGGCGTGGCTCACCCAAAAGGCACGCTCACGTTTGTGCAAGCATTGCCGCTCGTGCGCAAAGCTGTGCCCAACGTCAGGTTTCTTGTCGTCGGCCCGCGGCCAGTTGTGGGTGACACCTCGCGCCTCAAATCGCTGGCAAAATTTCTGCTTCGGGCTGATGCTTATGATCGACAAGTGATGGCCGCCGCAACCGGCTCGATTGCCAGCGGATACATTCGCTTTACCGGCATCCGCAACGACATCCCTCAGGTGTTGGCCGCCTCGGACGTGGTGGCTTTTCCCTCCGTTGTCCCGCACTTCGCCCGGCCCGTCATCGAAGCGGGGGCAATGGCCAAGCCGGTCGTCGCTTCCAGACTCGGAGGCCCCTTAGAATTGGTGCAAGATGGCGTCACCGGATTCCTCGTTCCCCCGTCAGACCCCGCCGCGTTGGCGGAGTCGGTCATCACCTTGCTCAAAGACCCGTTGCGCGCCAAAGCGATGGGTGAAGCCGGTTACGTTCAGGCGCGAGAGAAGTTCGACGCGGCGGCGAACGCAAAAAAGACGTTTGCGGTCTATGAGGAAATTTTGACGGATTCCAAATGAGGGGGTGCGAGCCGCGCCAAAGTTGATTTTGAAGAGGGCCTGAGGCGAACAGGGGCGTGATCTTGGGCCAATCGAGGCTGACTCACGTCTGGCGCTGTTTGCCTGCTAACCGTTCGAGCAGAGGCTGAATTTTGAAGCGATAGAGAGCGATGGAAGCCATGCGTATGAGCAGTTGACCATGCCGGAAGAAGCGGACTTTTGACTCGCCCGCTATACGGCGGCGATAATGCACGGGCACTTCCAGTATTCTCAACTTGAGTCTGGCGGCCCCGAACAACAGGTCAAAATCGCCAAACGGGTCAAAATCGCCGAAATAGGGCCGCCCAGCCGTCAAGCGTTCGTAATCCGCTTTGAGCAAAGCTTTGGTGCCGCACAAAGTGTCTTTAATAGGCTGACCTAACAGCCAGGTGAAGACTACGCTGAAGAATTTGTTGCCGAAGAAGTTCAACACCGGCATGGCTTCATTCTCCATGGGGTACACCAGCCGGGTGCCGTTCACAAACTGCGCTTTGCCGCTTGCCAATGGTTCATAAAACTTGGGCAGTTCTTCCGGCGGCACCGTCAGGTCGGCGTCGAGGATGATCAGCACCTCTCCGCACGCGGCGGCAAAGCCCTGGCGCACAGCGTCGCCTTTGCCTTGCGGCAACATGAGGGTGCTGGTTTGGGCTTTGCCGGCCAGGGCCGGGGCCTGGTGAATCAGTTTTATATCTTTTACTCCCGCATATTTCTTTATTTGAGCCTCAATTTTGCTGATCGTGCCATCGGTGGAAGCGCCATCTACAAAAATAACTTCTGTGCCTTTGCCTAAATGCGGCAAACGGTCAATGGCCAACTCAATATTGCCTTCTTCGTTGCGGCAGGGGATTACAACGGTGCACGACAGAGGATTAAATACACGGCGAGGCCTGGGTTTGGCCACGACGAAGTGTATCAAATTCAGGTGGCGGATGAGCGGCGTCTCACGCAAGGCGTTGTTGACAAAGGGACTGATGCCCAATAGTGGCACAGGCAGGATCAGATCACGCCCCAACCGTTCCGGCTCAAAGTCAGCCAATTCGAGCAAGTTCAGCACGTCCTGCTCGCCCAGCCAGTTCTGGTGCTCTTCCGGCATCTTCCAGCCGATCTGTTCGCCCAGCCGGATCGTTGGTTCCCAAAGAAAGTTGTAGTAGCTGATGATAAGGCGGGTGTGGTCAGAACACATCGCGCGCAAGTTAGTGAGTGTTTGCTGAATATCGGTCAGGTGGCCCGCCAACTCGGAGAGCAGGATGAAATCAAACGTTGTATCGAATGGCAAATGTTCAGCATCACCCTGAATGAAATTCAATCCGGGGTAACGTTTAACCGCCAGATGAACCATTTGCCCGCTCACATCAATGCCGACTCCTAAGGCAGGTTTCACGGCGGCAAGCAGATCACCTGTGCCACAGCCAAGTTCTAAGATGCGGCTGCCAGCAGGAATTAGACCAATGTAAATGCGCTCCAAAGCGGCATGGTAAAAGCGATTTTTAGCTTTCCATCGATCTCGCTGAGGAGCTAACGCATCGTATTGGCGTTGCAGGTTGCGTAAGCGGAGATCGGCGCTCATTGCAATAAGTCTATTGTGGACCCAGCCAGTTTGTTATTTTTTGCCATACCAGTTGATGGAAGTACAGCGTTCCAGCGCCATAAGGCGGCGGTGTCACACAACCAGATCCCGAATAATAAGCCGAATACGAGGGCAGGTTAATCTGATTTCCTATCAGACTAGACGCTCCAGCAGGCCACCAAATTTCAAAACGACGTGGTATGCCGGCTTCTTCCATCAGGCCCGGATACAGCGCATCTGTCGTTGAGCCGATCTCAAGCGACTCGATACGGTAATTGTCACGGCTCAATGTGCCCGGTGATTCATGTTCGAAAATTAAGACAGCTTGTCCTGGTGAATCAGCTTTAATCCATCGGCTGTCGTTTGTTAGCAATTCGATTTCATAAATCTGAGCAAAAAACAGTGGAATCCACCGGTTGCCTTCGTGGCGCACGGGTCGTTTCTCCTCAGCAGCTTTGATAAACGCTTGTTCGATTTGGGGATATAGAGTCTCGGTGAATTCGCGAATGAAAATCGCTGTATGAGCAATTGCTCCGGCTAAACCGAGTATAACAATGCCTGCGCCGATGCGTCTAAGCGGAACCGGGCGCAGGCGGCCAAGCATATTGGCGCACACACTGGCTGAGCAGATTGCCCAGAAAGGGTAAGCTGAGGCCAGCACGCGAGACACAAGGAAAGCCCGCCCCAGCCCAGCTTGGACTGTGTACAAACTTGCTAAGACGACGCAGGTTAGACTCACTGCTAAACCGGCTTTGTCTCGCCGGAATAAAATAAGCGGGGCGAAGATGCCTGTAGCCAGCACTAATGCTAATATCAATCCATTCGAGGTTATTACAGTTTCCCCGACCCACAACCAGTTCGGTTTTGGCGTGGCGTCTCCTAACCTTGAAAGACGGGTGATTTCAGTAAAAACACTCCGATTCCACTCGAAGGCAACACCGTTATACAAGAAAAATAGCCCATCCACCGCCAGTAATGGCGCGGCAAACGACGTTCCGAAGATCAACCGATTTTTCCAGGTAGGGGGGCGTGAAAAGGACATTGCCGCCAGGAGCGATAGACCAACCGGCGCCCAAGAGTTGTAATGCGCCGTAATCGCCAGCCCAAAGCACGCACCGGCAAGCGCCCAGCGTTTGTGCCAGATCATCAACCAGCCTAACAATAGGAATGGTATAGGATATCCCAGGTGTATCCTGCTGAAATACTGGAAGGCGGGTAGCGCCGCCAACAACAGAGCCGCAATAATCCCAGCCAGCCTTGTGCCATTGAACAGGCGCGTCAACTCATAAACTGTTGCCAGGCTGGTTGCTGTAGCTATCATCAACAATAGAGTTTCCCAATGAGGCGCCGGCCCAAAAACCCGAAAGATTGGCGCTAAGAGCAGCACGGGCAATATCTTCTCTGTGACGTGCTCCCAGCAGTTTTGCATCCATATTGCAGCCATGTAATCCTGGGTCGGCGCGTCAAAATGCAAAAAATAGGCGCTGGGAGCGGTTGTAGCCAGGCTGAGCAACAAAGCCGCTCCAACGACGCCGATGATGTCCCACCGCCATTTTCTGAATAGTAAATTGCCAAGGCTCATAAGGCTCTTTGCCTTTTGATACAATCTCTTGATGAACACTCGGAACTGAAAGACCGCTCCGATTATAACCGGAAGAGGAAGGTTGAATTCAAGTGGGTAAACTAAAGTGGTTAGCCTTTGGAATCTGGGGCCTGGGATTTCTAATGGGTATCCCGCTGGCAGGTAAGTTCGCGATTGGGTTGTTGAACGGCCGGCCTGCTTCAGGAATTGCGCCGCTCAATCCAACCGAGACTGCCGTTCCAACTTTGACTCCAAAGCTGACTTCTTCGCCCTCTTCAACCCCAACTCTGACCGCTACCGCGACTCCCACACTCCCACACACCCGCACTCCTTCACCCGCCGCCTATCTCTCGCCCGCGCCTACCGCAACTCTCGGCAATCCCATCATCATTGGCGCTTCAGTTGGAGGCAGGCCGCTCGAAGTCTATCACTTTGGCGCAGGTCAGATCGAACGCATGATCATCGCCGGAATTCACGGAGGCTACGAATGGAATACAATTGCCCTGGCCGACGAACTGATCGTTCACTTGAAAGAGCATCCCGAACTTATCCCGCCCGAAGTCACGCTCTTCATTCTGCGCTCGCTGAATCCTGACGGCGAAGCCCGGGCACGCACCGTGAGCGGGCGTGTCAACGAGAACGGCATTGACCTTAACCGCAACTGGCCCTCACACTGGCAGGCCGACTGGCCGCGCGACGGCTGTTGGAAGTACACGCCGGTCACCGCTGGCACTGGCCCCGGCTCCGAGCCGGAGACGATGGCCCTGATGAATTTTTTGCTGGAACGTCACGTGGACGCGCTCATCAACTATCACAGCGCCGTGCTGGGCATCTTCCCCGGCGGCCAGCCGCCCGACCCGGCCTCGCTCAGCCTTGCCGAGGCCGTGGCCGAAGTCAGCACCTACCCTTACCCGCCAATAGACACCGGCTGTCAGTTCAGCGGCCAACTCATTGACTGGGCTTCGGACAACGGCATCGCCGCTCTCGACATTGAACTGACCAACCACCGCGACACGGACTTTGAGATGAACCTGCGCGTCCTTTCGGTGCTGTTGAACTGGCGACGGTGACTCCCGTGGACTTCTCGATGCTTCGACGCATTCCTCTGCGCGCCTATCCGCCGCTGATTCGCTACGTGTTGCGCCGCCGATTTCAGGGCAACCGCCCGCCGCCCCCATCCGGCCTCTCCGACGCCGAACTTGACTTCTTTTTCGGCGGCACGGGCGCGGTTGAACAGCGACTCGCCAGTTCGACCTTTCGCTTTTTCTCGCCCTCTGATTTTGGTGAGAGCGCGTTGCACGCGCGATTGTTGGCTGACTGCGACTCGATTCTCGCTCATCGCCTTGAACTCCTCGGCCAAACCGTTGACCTCGGCAACCCCATTGCCTGGCGGCGCGACTTCAAAACCGGCTACGAGTGGCCGCGTGAGTACATCTCCAAGCTCAAACTCGTCATGGGCGAAGGCGACGTGAAAGCGCCGTGGGAGCTTTCGCGCTTTCATCACGGCCTTACGCTGGCGCTCGGTTATGTTGCGACGGGAGACGAACGTTACCCACGCGAGTGGCTGGCGCAAGTAGATTCCTGGCGATCCGACAACCCCCCAGAACACGGCCCCAACTGGGGCAATGCTATGGAAGCCGCCATCCGCGCCGTGAACTGGATCGCGGCGTTCGAGTTGATGCGAAGCAGCCCGGTATTCGATCGCGCCTTCAGTGAGTCAATCCTCAAGGCGTTGATTCAGCATGGCCGCTTCATTGCCTCTCACCTCGAAGAATACTGGCCGCCGACGAATCATATTCTCTCCAACTACTGCGGCCTGATCTGGCTGGGGCTCTATTTGCGTGGGAGCGGATTGAATCCGCGACGGCTCGGCGAAGCAGACCGCTGGTTTGAACTTGGCCTACGCGGCCTGACACAGCAACTGCGCCTGCAAATTCTGCCCGACGGCGCAAGCTACGAAGCTTCAACGGCCTATCACCGTTTTGTGACCGAGATGGTGACCAGCACGGTTCGTTTGTGCGAGCTGAATGATGTATGGGTGTCGCCAGCAATCAAAGGCATAGCAGCGAAGATGGCTGAAGTGGTTGAAAGTTTGCAGAGGCCCGACGGCACTCTGCCACTGTTCGGCGACGAGGATGGCGGGCGGTGGTTATGGCCTCACCTCCTACCCCGGCCTCCGGCCACCCCTCCCCCTTCTCCTGAACAGAGCAACACTGCTCAGGAGAGGAGGGAGGGGAAGGGGGTGGGGGGTGAGGCTGGCTGGGCATCTTTCCCTCACGCCGGCTGGTTCGCTCTCCGTGACGGCGACGAGTATCTCGCTATTCGCGCCGGCGACAACGGACAGGCCGGCTGGGGCGGCCACGCTCACAACGACGCCTTGAGCTTTGAATACGCGATTGGCTCGCGAACGTTTCTGGTTGACCCCGGTACGTTTGCTTACACCGCCGATCCTGAAGCGCGCAACCTTTTTCGCTCGACGGCTTACCACAATACCCTGCGCGTGGACGGGCAGGAGATCAGCCGCATTCCGCCGGGCGAGTTGTTTCGGCTGGAGAACAATATAAAAGTTAGAGTTAGAGTGGGGAGTGAGAGTTGGGAGGGCGAGCATTCCGGCTATCGCCGAATTGGCGTCATGCACCAGCGGCGATTTGAGAAGCAGGCCAACGGTTGGCTTATCAACGACACGATGACGGGGGAGGGCAACCACGAACTGGAATGGTTCTTTCACTTTGCGCCGGAGTGCCAGTTGAAAGTTGAAAGGTTGCACGTTCAAACAATGTTTGCAGATGGGCCGAACATTCGGCTTGAAATAACCAATAACCAATTACCAATTACTGTTACGGAAGGCTGGGTTTCACCAACTTACGGGCGGCGAGAAAATGCGCCAATCGTCGTGTACTCAATGACGGCTAAACTCCCGATGACCGTAACGTTTATAATCACCAAACTATGAAGCAATCCTCATCACCCTCCCGAAGGTTCGCGAACCTTCGGGAGGGTCACAATTCTATGAAGCAACTCTTTTTCGACGGCAAAGGCCAACTCCACATTGAGGACGTTCCCGCCCCGGCGTGCAGCCCGGGCGAAGTGCTGGTGCAGACGGCGTACTCGCTCATCTCCGCCGGAACCGAGTCGACCCAGGCGGCGGGCGGCGGTAGCCTGGCCCGGCGGGTGATGAAGCAACCACAGTTGATTCGCAGCGCCGCCCGGTTTGCCCTCAAGCAGGGCGTGGGCGCGATGTTGCGCACCGTAAAGCAGGTGGCCGACGAGTGGACTCCGATCGGCTACAGCGCGGCAGGCACAGTCGTCGAAGTGGGCGCGGGCGTGACTCGTTTTGCCGTCGGCGACCGTGTGGCCTGCGCCGGAGCCGGGCAGGCCAACCATGCCGAGTTCATCGCCGTGCCGGAGAATCTTACCGTCAAGATTCCGGGTGACTTGCCTTTTCGCGAAGCGGCCTTTGTGACGCTGGGGGCGATTGCCCTGCAAGGCGTCCGCCGGGCCGAGCCGACACTGGGGGAAACCGTCGCCGTCGTGGGGAGCGGACTCATTGGCCTGCTTACCGCCCAACTTCTGCGAGCCAACGGCTGCATGGTGATTGCCACAGACCTCTCGGATGAACGACTGACGCTGGCGCGATTGCTGGGCGTTGATCACGCGATCAATGTTCGAGCCGCCGACCCGGTCAAAACAGTGATGGCGCTGACGAACGGCCTGGGGGCCGACGCGGTCATTTTATGCGCGTCGGCCAAATCGTCCGAGTCAATCAATCAGGCCTTCAAGATGTGCCGCGAGCGCGGGCGGGTCGTCATCGTCGGCGCGGTCGGCCTGGAATTGGAGCGGCCCGACTTTTACAACAAGGAGATTGACTTGCGGATGTCGCGGTCGTACGGGCCGGGCCGCTATGACCGCCGCTTTGAGGAGCAGGGCTACGACTACCCGCCCGCTTACGTGCGTTGGACAGAAACGCGCAACCTGAGCGCGTTTCTCGAGGCGGTGGCGGCCAAGCGCGTCAACGTCGCCGCCCTCATCTCCGCCGAGTATCCGATTGAAAACGCTCAAGCCGCATACGATGATGTCCTCAAAGGCGGCCCCTCAAAAATCGGCGTCCTCCTCAAATACCCTGAACATCCCTTTGAGTCAGCTCGTCGAACTTATCAACTCAAGCCATCAGCTATCGGCTATCAGCCATCAGCCATCCGCCTTGCTCTTGTCGGCGCTGGCAGTTTTGCGAAGGCCATGCACGCGCCGAATCTGAAGGCGCTCGGCGTGCGCGTGCCGGTGGTGGTCAGCGGGTCGGGCGTGAGTGCGCGACAGGTAGCCGAACTGTTGGGCGCAGAGAAGGCGACGACCGACTTTGACTCCGTGTTGGCCGACTCTACAGTGAATGCCGTTCTCATCTCCACCCGTCACAACTTGCACGCGTCGCAAGTCATCGCGGCGGCGAAGGCCGGTAAGCATATCTTCGTCGAGAAGCCGCTAGGGCTGACGGGTGACGAGTGCCGAGATGCGGTTGAGGCCGTAGAGGCCGCCGGCGTGTTGTGCGCGGTCGGTTTCAATCGCCGGTTCAGCCCGTTTGCGGTTGCGGCCAGGAATGCGCTCAAGTCGGCGGCGGGGCCGAAACAGGTTGTTTGCCGGGTGAACGCCGGGCCACTGCCCAAGAGTCACTGGTTGCTCGACCCGGCAGAGGGCGGCGGGCGACTGATCGGCGAGGGCTGTCATTTCTTCGACTTGATGGCCTGGCTAGTCGGCTCAGCGCCGGAGTCGGTAACGGCGCAGAGAATCGGCGTCTCGATGGATGATGTGTCGGCGGTCGTGCGCTTCGCCGACGGCTCGGTGGGGACGTTGATTTACACCGGGCTGGGCGACCCGCAGTATCCGAAAGAGCGCATTGAAATTTTTGCCGGGGGCGGCGTGGCCGTGATTGACGACTTTCGCGTCGTCGAGTTCAGCGGTTTACCGGGCAAGAGCGCGAAGGGATCGCAGAACAAAGGCCATCGTGAATTGCTGGCAAATTTCGTGGCCGCCTGTGAGGGCAAGGCGGCGCTGGGCGTCATGGCTCACGATGGGTTGTTAGCGACTTTGTGTGCGGAGGCGGCGTTGAGGGCGATGAAGACGGGGAAGACACAGAACGCTTGAAACGAGATAAGGGACTATAATTATCTTCAGCAATGTGATTGGAGGTAGAGTCATAATGACAACTCAGCAAATCATTGAAGAATTGAAGCGTCTGCCAGTGACGGATGTGCTCCACGTCATCGAGGCGGCTGTGGAGCAAGTTCGGGCAGAGTTGGGCGTCGCATCAACTACTAGAACACAATTGTCTCTGAAAGAGCAGTTAGCGAAGGCGGCTGATGCTCTCTGGCAGGACTACACTGCTGACGCCGAACTCAGAGCATTTTCGGTGCTTGACGGCGAGAAGTTTGTTCATGCAGAGGGGTGACATCTTGGATAAGCCGTCTGCGGCAGATGCATTTCAGGTCCGGTCGGTGTCGCAAGAACGATTTGTCAGGCGCCTTGGCCGCGTTTCGGCAGAGTCGCTGGAGCGGATTACACGCGCATTGGCAATCGTTTTGAGCATTTCAAGTTGAATTATCAGCAGATCACGAATCGCTCGCGGCGGATTGCCCGCTTTGCGTCCGCCGCCTGCCGCTGGATTTGGCAATCTGTGGCTGGCCCCGGTTTTGCGCTGGGCATGACGGCTCACGATGGTTTGATGGCGACGCTGTGCGCGGAGGCAGTAAAAAGCGGGAGAGTGCGGGAAATCTAAACATGAATGAAATCGGGTGAAACATGGACACACCTGCCATCAATTACGACGAACCGAGCGATACGTTGTATATCTCTTTCGCTCCTGGTGAGAGCGCGACGGGCATCGAGCTTAGTGAGCATATCCTGTTGCGCCTCGATAAGGCTGATCACCGCGCAGTTGGTTTGACTTTCTTTGAGTATTCACTGCTCGCCCAACCTACCGAAATTGGTCCGCGCAGTTTCCCGCTCAATGGCCTGGACAAGCTTTCGAACGAGTTGCGGGCGCTAGTTTTGGAGGTAATAACGCGCCCACCCGTGAACAACTTTCTTCACGTTTCTCTCTACACGCCATCGGTCATCGAGTCGATCCCTATCACGTCGGTTATGCCTCTGACCCCGGCGCCGGCCTAGCTTCCCCTTCAAGAAAACTTACAGATGATGAATGGGAAAGCCCAGCCAATTTGAAGTTATTTGGTCATAGGCGTTATCTCTGCTTCGCCCTCTGGCTCCAACTGGTATAAAAAATCCGGCGCAAAGTCGGCTTTGTTGGGCCAGGTAACGGTGCGCGAGTCGGGGTCGAGGTAAGCTTGGGCGAAATATGCCGGGTCGCGCAACGGTTCAAAGACAGGGCCGTACAACTCGCGGCGGAGATTGACGCGCTTGCGAACTCCGTTATCGAACGCCAATTCAAGCGAATGTGGGCCAGCAACTGTGACTGCTGACACGTGAATAATCATCGTTATCACTCCTCAATCCAACGGCCTCGAGATGAGTCGCCCGGCCAGCCGAAGCCTAGTATCGCGCGAATGGAGCCGACCCGGCTGGCCGGGTCGGCTCCATCGAGTTGTTAGGCGCAATCGATCAGGGCGACGCGAGCATGTGGAGTCTAGGGAGGCGGGGCGAACCAGATGGCTTCTTTGGTTGTTAGGATCCCAACCCGGGCTGGGCAGTCGTCTTCTACCAATGAGAAGGCTAGGGAGAGAGGATCCCCCTTCTGTTCTTTCACGTTGACCTCATATTCGCCAGGGACGGTGCAGAATGCATCGCTAATCATGAATTTGCCATCTTCGAACCAATACTGTCCTGACGCACCGTGCTCGCCGTCTGGGTTCGAAGCGAATGTGTAGGTTCCGTCTTGTCTGAGAATCAAGTACGCTGGATCGTAGTGGGGATGATCGATTTGCCACCAAATTCCCGCGACATCCGCGACTTGGGTTGCCTGTCCTTCTTGGGATGATTGGCAGCTTCCCAGCACTGCCGCGAAAGCGCAGAACCAGAGCAGAGTATTCTTCATCGTTCCTCCTCACCATAGTGAAAGTGTGTGATTGCGCCTAACATAGTAGTCGGCGGAATTATTCCGTAATACCCCCCGTAGGGGGCAAAATGCGGGAACTTTCCGCAACTTGGGCCGATAGTAGATTGAAAGCAGTTTATGCCCCTGTGAAATCAAAGTCAATTTTGGGAAATTAGTCACAGGTCGTCTGCATGGTAGAATCCACTCTGCCATGATCACCGGACGTGAATTCATCATCATCTCCACCCAAGATTGGGACGCCATGCCCACCCGCAAGCACCGCTGGGCGCGCAATTGGGCAAAGCAGGGCAACCGCGTGCTGTACGTGGAACAGCAAATGCACTGGGCCGGCTGGCTGATAGATATTCGCCGCCAGTTCGGGCGGGCCTTCCGCTGGCTGGCTGGCCCACGCGAAGTTGAGCCGAACCTTTGGGTGTTCACCCTGCCCATCGCCCTCCCGTTTTTCCAGATGAACACGGCCATCAACTGGTTCAACAACCTGTGGTTGACCCCGGTCTTGCGCTGGGCGATGAGGAGAGTCGGAATCACTCAGCCGATTTTGTGGACGTACACCCCGCATTCGGCTGACTTTGCTAAGGGTTTGCCTGAAAGACCCTTCGGGTTTCCAAAACCCGAAGGGTCTTTGAAGGGGATATTGGGCCAGACCTTCACCGTTTACGAGTGCGTGGACGAGTTCTCGGCGGCCAAAGGCCTGGTGTACGGGCCGACGATTGCGGCGATGGAGCGCGAGTTGTTGCGCAAGGTTGACCTGACCATCGTCACCGCGCCCGCCCTGCTGGAAAACAAAGCGCCGTTCACTCGCCGCTGTGAGCTTGTGCCTAACGGCGTGGACGTTGAACATTTCGCCAAAGCCTCTTTAGCAGAGACGGTTCTCCCGGCATCAGTGGCGGCTTTGCGCAAGCCTGTGGTCGGTTTCATCGGCGGCGTCCAATATTGGATCGATTTTGATCTGATCGCTCACGCCGCACAAGCGCATCCTCAGTGGTCGTTTGCCTTTGTCGGGCCGGTGGAGCCGCTGGCCCGGGTGGACAAGGTGCGTGGCCTGCCCAACGTTCACTTTTTGGGGCGACAACCTTACGCCCAAGTCCCGGCCTACGTGGCCGGTTTTGATGTTTGCATCAATCCCTACATTCTCGACGATGTGGCCGAGAAGTGCGACCCGCTCAAGCTGTACGATTATCTGGCGTCGGGCAAGCCGGTGGTGTCGGTGGACATGCCGGCGGCGCGGCGCTTTGCCGACCTGATGCCGCTCACGCGCACGCCCGACGAGTTCACGCGCGCGCTTGAGAACGTGTTGGCTCAGCCGGGCGACAGCGCCGCGCGTCAGCGTACTGCGGCTGAGCACTCGTGGACGGCGCGGTTCAAGCACGTCGAAGCCACGTTGGAGTCGGTGTTGCTCCAGTGAACAATATCCTGCCTGCGAACAAGCGCCTGTTGGTCATTATCCCGGCGCTGAATGAAGAAGCCAGCCTGGCGCGGGTGATTGCCAATATCAAGGCCGCCGCGCCCTGGGCCGACGTCCTGGTGATCGACGACGGTTCGCTTGACGCGACAGCCCGCGTGGCTGAAGCCGCCGGGGCGCGGGTGGTGACTCTGCCTTACAACCTCGGCATCGGCGCCGCGGTGCAGACCGGTTTCCTCTTTGCCCGCGATCACGACTACGACTTTACGGTGCAGGTGGACGGCGACGGCCAACACGACCCGCGTGAGATAGACGTGATCCTCAAACCGATTCTGGCCGGGGAAGCCGACGTGGCCGCCGGGTCGCGTTATATTGAAGATCGGGGCTATATCACCCCCTGGTTACGCCGCGTGGGCATTGTCGTTCTGGCGGCGTTGATCAGCCTGCTGGTGCGGCGGCGTGTTACCGATCCGACCTCCGGCTTCCGGGCCAGCAACCGGCGGGCCATCGAATACTGCGCTCGCCATTACCCGTCCGATTACCCGGAACCGGAGTCGGTGGTGGAATTTGCGCGAGCCGGATTGCGGTTGCGCGAAGTGCCGGTGACGATGAATCCGCGGTACGGCGGGCAAAGCTCTATCACCCCTTTCCGCTCGTTCTACTACATGGTCAAGGTCACCCTGGCAATCATCATTGACTTGCTGCGGCACACGTCGAAGGCTTGAAAGAGGCAATATGGCAGACCGACTCACACTCACTATCATCATCGGCGCGCTGGGACTGCTGTTCATCGTCGTCGAGCTGGTGCGCCAGCGGCGGCTCGAAGAACAGTATTCGCTGCTGTGGCTGGGTACAGCCCTGGGGCTGGTGGTTTTGAGCGTCTCACGTGAGATGTGGGATCGACTGGCCTTGAGCATCGGCATCTCATATCCGCCGACGGCGTTGTTCGTTGCCGGATTTGTGGCCATGATGATGATCCTGCTCCATTTCTCCACGGTCGTTTCGCGCCTCGCCCGCCAGAACCGCGAGGCCGCCCAGCAGATCGGCTTGTTGCAGTGGAAACTGCAAGAGCTGGAAAAACGCATCGAAGAAACGCCAACGCATGAGTGATCGCCAAACACGCCTGGCCCTGATCACGGTCGTGTGTCTTGCAACAGCGATTCGCCTGTGGTGGGTGCTGGTGGCGAATCCGTCGCCCGACATTGCCGGCGGCGACGGCCCCTTTTATCTCAGAATGGGGCAAGTTATTCAGGAACACGGCCTCGCCACCGCTATCACCGTGATGGGCACTTCGGGGCCGCTCTACCCGTTGTTCTTTGCTTCTCTTGGCCTGGTGTTGCCCAACGACCCCGCCATCGTGCAGGCGGCCCGCATCGTCCAGGCAGTGATGGATGCCCTGACGTGTGGCGTGACCTTCGATTTAGGCCGACGCGTGTTCGGGCCGCGCGCCGGACTGCTGGCAAGCCTGGCGATTGCCCTGGACTTGCGTTTCATTACCCAGGCCAGCGCCATCAACACCGAAACGCTGTTCACACTCCTGCTCGTGTCGAGCGTGTGGGTGTTTGTGATTGCGCGCGCGGCGGAGAATGATCGCCGCAAATGGGCCGGCTACGTTGTTGCCAATGTCCTGTTCCTGTTGACGACGTTCACCCGCGCTATTGCCATCGGCCTGCCAATTTTGTTTGCCGGTCTAACGCTTCTGCCAAAACCGACGCCGCAACAACTCAAGCGGGCCGCGCTCGTCGTCGGCGCAGGCGCGTTCGCCATTGGCGGCCTGACGGCGTGGACATACGTGACGACGGAGCGCATCGTCGTGATCAGCTCCGGCCTTGATATTCAATTCTGGATGGGGAGCCGCCTTGACGGGCAGTGGCATGGGGCGGCGGCTTTTGAAGAGGAGCGCGCTTACCTGATAGCTGAAGACCCGGAGAACCCGCCTTACCTGCGCGACGCATTTCAGACGATTGCCCGCGACCCGGTTGCTTATGTTATTCTGCTCTTGCGCAAAGCAGCCGCCGCCTATTTACAGCCGCATGGCACAACGGCTTTTCCTGGCGAGAGCTTGAAGGAGTTGACGGCGGCAACCTTGCGTGGTCAGATCACCATCGCCGACTTGATCAACGGCGAAGCGTTTTGGCCTAAACTTGTCATTTACATTTTCCATTACACCAGCCTGATTGGCGGCGTTGTTGGCCTGTGGCTGGCGCGGCGCGAGTGGCTCAAAATTCTGCCGCTGGCCTTGCCTATCATTTATTTCACGGTTGTGTATACGCTCCTCGTCATCATCCCGCGCTACGTTTTTCCGACCATGCCCTTTTACATGATATTGGCCGCTTTTGCCGGGGTGACGTTATTTGCTCAAATCAACCACAGGCTGAAGCGACAGACGCGAAACATCACGGGTTTTACGTTTGTCGTTTGACGTTTGCTAGGACATGCGCGTCGCTCACATTCTTAAAACCACCGGCCTCTCCGGCGCCGAGTCGCATCTGCTAACGTTGTCAGGCGGCCTGCGGGCCGAGGGCTTTGAGTCGCGGTTGATCGTGCTGGTAGATCAAAGGCGGCCACCCACCGCGTTAATCGAAGCGGCGCGGGCGGCGAACGTTCAATTTGATACCGTGCCGCTGGCAGATGATCTCGATGTCACCGTTGCGCCAAAAATTGCCGCCGCGCTCAAATCGGCGCAGGCGCAGATTGTTCACACGCACATGATTCACGGCGACCTGTACGGCACTCTGGCGGCGCGGCAGTTGAAGCTGACAGTGGTGCAGACCCGCCACAACGACGACAAGTTTCGGCGGCGGTGGCTCGTGCGCCTGCTCACGCGCTGGCTGGCTGCACAGGCCAAAACTGTCATCGCCATCTCCGACTCCTTGGCCGCCTTTGTGCGCGATGTAGAAGGCGTGCCTGGCTCGAAGATTGTCCGCATTCATTACGGCCTCGACCCGGCGCTGATGACCGCTAAAGCGCATCCCGGCAAACTTCGCGCCGAGCTTGGCCTGAGCGACGAAGCGCCGCTGGTTGGCGCCGTCGGGCGGCTGACCGAGCAGAAAGGGTATCGCTATTTGCTTGAAGCGTTTGCGATAGTTCGCCGCTCACTGCCCCAGGCGCAGTTAGTGATTGCCGGAGATGGCGAGCTTCGCTCAACCCTTGAAGCGCAAGGCGACAAAGGCGCAGTTCACTTTCTTGGCTGGCGTAGCGATGCGCCATCGGTGATAGCTGACGTTGACGTGCTGGCCGTGCCGTCGCTGTGGGAAGGATTTGGCCTGGTGACGCTTGAGGCCATGGCTTTGAGCAAGCCCGTCGTCGCCAGCCGGGTAAGCGCCTTGCCCGAAATTGTGGCCAGCGGCGAGACCGGCCTGCTGGTTCCGCCCGCCGACCCGAAGGCGTTGGCGGGCGCGCTCTGCGCGCTGTTGACCCACAAGGCGCAGGCGCGGGCGATGGGCGAGCGCGGGCGAGTGCGAGTGCAACTAGACTTTTCGGTTCAACGCATGGTTCGCCAGCATGTGGCCGTTTACAAAGAGGCGGCCTCGCGCGTGCCGGGGTTCAGAGCGTAAGTACGAGAATTGTATGTGCGGCATTTGCGGCGTCATTCATTTCGACAGCTCGCCCGTCGAGCAAGCCAATCTGACTCGAATGGTGGAAACGATCCATCATCGCGGGCCGGATGATTCAGGCATTTGGGCCAATGGCAGTGTTGGCCTGGGCAACACCCGGCTGGCAATCATTGACCTGAGCGCGGCAGGGCATCAGCCGCTCTCGAACGAAACTGGCGACCTGTGGATTGCCTTCAACGGCGAGATTTACAACTTCCCGCCGCTCCGCGACGACCTGCTCAAGCGCGGCCACGTTTTTCGCTCGCGCACCGACACCGAAACCATCGTTCATCTCTTCGAGGAGCGCGGCATCGAGTGCTTGCAAGCCTTGCGCGGCATGTTCGCCCTGGCGATTTGGGATGGGCGCAAGCGCGAACTGTGGCTGGCCCGCGACCGATTAGGCAAGAAGCCGCTCTACTATTTTCACGACGGCGCGCGCTTGATCTTCGGCTCGGAGATCAAGTGCATTCTGGCGTATCCAGGCGCGCCGCGCGTTTTGGATCGAAGCGTCCTGCCGCTCTATCTCACTTACGGCTACGTGCCTGCGCCGCAGACAATCTTTGCCGGCATTCGGGCGTTGAGGCCGGGGAGTTGGTTGAAGGTGGCAGGCAGGAAGGTTGAGGAGAGACAGTATTGGTCGCCGTCAGCCCTCGCCCCCGGCCCCCGCTTGGGCGCCGTTCAGACCAGCACTGAACGGGAGAGGGGAGAAAGAGAGTGGACGGAACTGTTGCTGGAGCAACTGCGGGAAGCGGTGCGTTTGCGGTTGATCAGCGATGTGCCGCTGGGGGCGTTTCTGTCGGGCGGGCTGGATTCGAGCGCGGTGGTGGCGCTGATGGCCGAGGCCGCCTCCGGCCCGGTGAAGACGTTTGCCATCGGCTTCAGCGGCGAGCCGTCGTTCGACGAAACGGCGCACGCCCGCGTTGTCGCTCAACATCTCGGCGCAGATCATCACGAGTTCATCGTCGAGCCGCAGACGATAGATCTCATTCCCAAATTGGCCTGGCATCTCGATCAGCCGTTCGGCGACTCGTCGGCCATTCCGACGTATCTTGTCTCCAAATTAGCGCGAGAGCATGTTACGGTGGCCCTCAACGGCGACGGTGGCGACGAGTTGTTTGCAGGCTATGAGCGTTTTCGCGCGGCGCGGCTGGCGCAGGCCTACCAACGCCTGCCGGAGTGGGCGCATCGCGGCGTGGTTGAAGTTGCCAGGCGTTGGCCACAAGGCACGGGCTACCGCGATTTGGGGCGGCGGACTCTGCGATTTGGGGCGGCGGCGCGACTGCCTTTGCCGCAACGGTATTTGAGCTGGGTGGGAATCATGTCGCCCGAATTGGTTGACGGGTTGACCGTCGAGTCGGGTGGGGAAGGGCCAGCCGCCCATTTCCAGAAATACTTTCCCCAACTCAACGGCGGCGACCCCGTCCCGGCTTTGCTCGAGGTGAATCTACGCTCGTATTTACCTGATGATCTCCTTGTCAAAGCCGATCGCATGAGCATGGCCGCCTCGCTCGAAGCGCGCTCGCCGTTCCTGGATCACGTGCTGGTCGAATTCGCGGCGACGATTCCGGCCTCGCTCAAACTGCGGGGCGGGGTGAGCAAGTATATTTTGAAGCGGGCGTTCGAGGGCAAACTGCCGCGCGAGATTGTTTATCGCCGCAAGCACGGTTTCGGGGTGCCGATTGGAAAGTGGTTCAGGACAACACTGCGCGAGTATCTCGCCGACACCTTGCTTTCGGGGCGGGCGAGGGAGCGCGGCCTGCTTCGGCTTGAGGTGGCTCAGGGTTTGGTAAACGAACACCTTTCTGGCGAGCGCGATCACGGCCAGGCGTTGTGGACGTTACTCATGCTAGAAGCGTGGGCGCAGAAGTTTTTGGATTGAAGGAGAAGTTTGTGACTCGTTATCTCGTGACCGGCGGCGCCGGTTTCATTGGCTCGAACATTGTGGAAGCGCTGGTGAAACAAGGAGCGGTGGTGCGCGTAGCCGACAACTTTTCGACGGGCCGCCGCGAAAATCTGGCGGGCGTGGCTGACAAGATTGAATTGCTCGAAGGCGATTTGGCCGAGCTGGATTTTGCGCGTTACGCGACACGCGGCGCAGATTATGTGTTGCATCAGGCCGCCATCCCCAGCGTGCCGCGTTCGGTGGCCGACCCGCTCAATAGCAACCAGGCCGGGGTGACGGCCACGCTCAACCTGTTGGTAGCCGCGAAGGATGCTGGTGTGAAGCGGTTGGTGTTCGCCTCGTCGTCGTCGGTTTACGGCGAGTCGGCGGGCGCGGCCAAGCATGAGGACTTAAAGCCCGCGCCGCTCTCGCCGTACGCGGTGAGCAAGCTGGCCGCCGAGCAATATTGTATGTCGTTCTACACTGTTTATGGCTTTGAGACAGTGGCCCTGCGCTACTTCAACGTCTTCGGCCCGCGCCAGGACCCGGCTTCGGAATATTCCGCCGTCATCCCCAAATTTATCACCGCTCTGCTGGCGGGCAGGGCGCCGACAATTTACGGCGACGGCGAGCAGACTCGCGACTTCACGTTTGTGGGCGACGTGATCGCCGCCAACTTACACGCGCTCACCGAACCGAACGCGCCCGGCCAGTATTTCAACATTGCGATGGGGCAGGCCACCTCGCTCAACCAACTTGCCGACATGCTCAACGAGTTGATCGGCGTGAACATCCGGCCCGCCTACGCCCCGCCGCGCAAGGGCGACATCAAGCACTCCACCGCCGACGTGACCAAGATTCGCGACGCCCTCGGCTTCACGTCGAAGATTAGTTTGATTGAGGGGTTGAGGGAGACTGTGGAGTGGTATCAGGTGAACGGGCAGTCTTAGGTCTCTGGAGGGCGATAGTCGCCAATCCAAATGATTCGTTTGAAGCGTGTTTGGATGGCGTTGTAGAGGCGACGATCGCCAGTGACAAGTTCTGTATCAAGAAGTTCTGCAAGAGCAAGATAAGCCGCGTCGTAAGCTGAACGGCCATAACGGCTTGCTGATTTGAAGGCGTCGGAAATTGAAACGGCGTGGAATGAGATGCCAAGCGACTCGAAAGTTTCGATGACTTCCAGTGCGGTCTGTTCAGAAATGCGATTTCGGCTAACAGCTTTTACAAGGGTATTGGCAATTTCGTGGCGGATCAAATCTGGCGCATCAAGATGAACGGATCTGATGGCGTGAGTGTAGAGAAGAGCTTGTGCTTCCAGGTGGCTCTCTTCGTCGGAAAGAAATGCCATGAGAATAACGCTGGCGTCAACAATCATGAACGCTCTTCCAAGTCATGCCGCGACTCTTCGTGAAGCTCAGACACTCGTATGCCCTTGCCGCGCATTTCTTCAGCAATCTTCAGTAGTTGCTGGTAAGTTTGCAAGCGGCGCAGACGCTCGTAGTCGGCGTAAGTAAGCATGACAATGTCAGGCCGACCACGACGTGTGAGAATCACCGGTCCTTTCTGAGTTTCACGGAGAATCTTGGCGAACTCTTTTTTAGCTGTCGCGATTGGAAATTCCATTGCTTGTTTCTCCCGAGTCCTGGATTGATGACATTATAGTCTGAGTGTAAGATGAAGCCAAACCAGATTTTGAATGCAAGATGAACAGCGATTTCCATCCGGTTCCCATCAGTTCCGCAAAGTGATCCGCATCCTCCGCATCATCGCCCGCCTCAACATCGGCGGTCCGGCACTGCACGTCACGCATCTCGCGCGCGGCCTGAACCCGGCCCGGTTTGAAACCCTGCTCGTCACCGGCCAGATCAGCGCGGACGAGGGTGACATGAGCGACCTGGCGCGCGGCCTGAATTGGCACAGCATCCCCGAAATGGGCCGCGAACTTGCACCCCTGTCCGACGCCGCAACCCTGCTAAAATTATGGCGGCTCATGCGTCAGTACCAGCCACACATCGTCCACACCCACACCGCCAAAGCGGGCGCGGTGGGGCGGCTGGCGGCGCGGCTGGCCGGTGTGCCGATTGTGGCCCACACCTTTCACGGCCACACGTTCAGCGGCTATTGGGGGCCGGTCGGGTCGAAGCTGGCGGTTGCCACCGAGCGGGCGTTGGCCCGGTTGACGGATCAGGTCGTGGCCGTGAGCGACCGGGTGCGGGATGATCTAATAAAATTTCGTATCGCCCCGCCGGACAAAATTACCACCATTCCGCTGGGGCTGGACCTGGCGCCGTTCACGACACAGGCCCGGCGCGACGACAATCCAACCATCGGCATTGTTGGGCGATTGGTTCCGATCAAAAACCACGCCCTTTTTTTGCGGATGGCCCGTCAGTTGATCGCTGACGGCTTTGTGGGCAAGTTCATGATCGTGGGCGACGGCCCGCCAGGGTTGCGCGCCGAACTCGAAAGGCAGGCCGCCGATTTGGGAGATCGCGTCATTTTCACCGGGTGGCGGCGTGACCTGCCGCAGGTTTACTCTGAACTTTCGGTGGTGGTGAACACGTCGCTCAACGAAGGCACGCCGGTAGCTCTCATCGAAGCGATGGCGGCGGGCGTGCCGGTGGTCGCCACCGCCGTCGGCGGCGTTCCCGACGTGGTGCGCCACGGCCAGACCGGCTGGCTGGTTTCCAATGGTGACGCGGCCTCGCTGGCCAAGCACGTCAAAGAGGCGTTGTACGATCCCAACCACGTCGCCGCCCGCGCCCGGGTCGAAGTCCTAAGACGCTTCTCGAAAGAGCGGTTGGTTGCGGATGTTGAAAAATTGTACGAGTCGCTACTTGCCAAACTTCAAACTTCAAAGTTCAAAGCTCAAAGTTGAGCAATTGACCGTTGGCGTTTGGAATTTGAGGTTTGAAGTTTGAGAGTTCTGTTAATGTCTCAATTTATCTTTATCGCCATTGCCGCCGGCCTCATCGCCTTCGTCGGCACGCCGTTCACGCTGGTCATGGCGCGCCGCATCGGGTTTGTGGCCGAACCGGGCGCGGGCAAGACGCACGTCCTCCCGACGCCATTGTTGGGCGGCGTCGCCATCTGGGCCGCGTTCGTCATCAGCCTGCTCGTCTTCGGGCGCGGCTCCGAGTTCCGCGAGCTGGTTGCCATCATCGTCGGCGGCACGCTCATTTCGGCAGTCGGCCTCGTGGACGACCGCATCGCCCTCGGGCCGCGCATCAAGTTGATGGGACAGTTGGCGGCGGCGGCAATTCTGATCGCCGGCGGCGTGAAAGCGCAGTTGTTCAATAACCCCTGGCTCGACGTGCCGTTGACTCTGTTCTGGGTGATCGGCATCTGCAACGCCCTGAACTTCATGGACAACATGGACGGGCTGGCCGCCGGGGTGGCTGCCACTGCGGCGGGTTCATTTTTTCTGCTGGCAGCGTTGAATGGGCAAATTCTGGTTGCCAGTCTGGCCGCCGCCCTGTTTGGCGCGTGTCTTGGCTTCCTTGTCTACAACTTTCAGCCCGCGCTTACGTTTATGGGAGACACCGGCTCGCTCCTGCTGGGCTTCATGCTGGCGGTGCTTGGCGTCAAACTCAACTTCTCTGACATCAACCCGTTCTCAACCTGGATGGCGCCGATTGTGGCGCTGGGCCTGCCAATCTTCGACACGACTCTGGTGACAATTTCCCGCTTGCGGCGCGGCGTCTCGATTGCGCAAGGCGGAGCCGACCACATCTCACACCGGCTGGCGCGGTTGGGGTTGAGCCATCGCCGGGTGGTAATAGCACTTTATACGGTCGGCGCATCGTTGGGCATTTTGACTCGCCTGATGACGCAATCGTCGCCGCTCGTCGCAAATTCGATCTTTGCCGGCTTAGTCATTGGCGGGCTGTTTGTGTTGTGGCTGTTGGAAGAAGTGCAACGGCAACCGGCCACATCGCGCTTCCGGCCCGATTTGCGAGTCGCCTTCATCGGCGGCGGCGAAGCCATGTTGCCGCTGTTGGAAGGTGCGGTTGCCGTCAGCCGCAAAGTGACATTGCTGGTTACGCTTGGCGAGGACGCTATGCCGGCCATGCGCCTTCAAACCTGCCTCGCGATTCTGGCCGAACACCCGACGGCGGCGCGAGCGGTGATGACCGGCTCCGAAGCGTTTCGGGCTGATGGCTCGCTGGCCGAGCAGTTGGCGCTAGCCGAGGCGGCCTTGCGCCTGAGCGGGCAGGCGGTGCTGACGACGACGCCTGTTGGCAGTGACCGCTTGCGCACCAGTCGTCCGGGCGCGGCTACAGCCGCCACTACAAACGCAATCGTGACCGAGGCCGCGCTGGCCGCGTTACAACAAACGGATTTGATCGTCATCGGCGGCGACCTGCGCGAAAATGTTTTGCCTACGCTGGCCCTGCCCGAAGTCGGGCAGGCCTTGCGCCGCTCCAAGCGGGCGCGGGTGCTGGCCCACCCCGACCCCAAACGCGCGCTGGCCGAGATTGAGCAAGCCGCCGGACCGAACCTGATCACCCACATCATCACTGAAGAAAAGATGGATGGCCCCTGGCATACCGCCGCCGACTTACAGCAGAGTGGCCAAATCGCAGACGCCCTGGGGCGCGTCTGGCTGGCGCGCACCCGCGTGCGGCACGCGCCACAGCCAATTTCCGGGAGCATTTATGGATGAAGTAGAAGCCCTGCGGGTGCAAGCCACCGACCGGTTTACAGTGGCCGCCCTCGTCGGGTTGTTGTTTTGTGTTTACTTGCTGACTGCCTCGTTCGTGTTCATCAGCGGCGACGAACTGTTCCTGTTCGACGTCGCCGAGAGTTTTGCCCGCCATCAAAGCGTGTTTCGGAGCGAAACCGGCGATATTCAATGGCCCGGCGAGTCCCAGGCCGAACCGGCCCAGCCCTTCCTGGCCGCCTTCATCTATCTGGCCGCCAACAGCTTCGACGGCATTGGCAACGTGCATGCCACGATGTTGTTCAACCCGGTGATGACGGCGCTCACCGGCGGCCTGGTGTTTTTATTCGTCCGCCATGTAGGATACGAACGCTCGACTGCGGTGGCGGCCGGGCTGGCCTTTGGCCTCACTACGATTGCCTGGCCCTACGCCAAAACTTTCTTCCGCGAACCCCTTGCCACGCTGATGCTCCTCGCCATTGCCTTTGCGGTATTGCGTTGGCGGAATGCGTTAGCCCAACACGAGCGACCAGCGCACTTGTGGCTGGCAGGGGCGCTGGGCCTTGCCCTGGGTGGTATTTTCACTAAAGAAGCAGTGCTGGCTGGCCTGCCGGTGTTGTTGCTCATTCTTCTGCCGGGCCGCGTAGCGCTCAATCGCCCATCCAAAGACTGGCTGCGAATCGCGGCCATGGTCGGTGTGGCGGTGGTAGTGGTCGCCTTAGGCATCTGGTTGTATCTAATCATTTTCGGCAAAGGGCGGTTTGAATTTGCCGAGCGTTTGGAGACGATGGGCCGGCATGTCAATATTGCCCCACAGGGCATCTTTGGTTATCTGGTCAGCCCTGGCAAGAGCCTCTTTTTGTATTCGCCCGTAGCGCTGTTGGCGCTGGCCGCGCCGTTCGTGAAAGGGCCGCGCCGTGCCGACACAAGCTGGCCGCTCGTCCTGGTGGTCGTGTTTGTCGTCGTCTATGCCCTGGTGCGCGGTGAACTCTGGTGGGGCGGCGCCAACTGGGGGCCGCGCTACCTGGTTCCACTCACGCCTTTCTTGATCGTGGCGGCGGCCCCGATGTTCGATCTGGCGTTACACGGCAAAAGCCGATTCGCCAGAGTCGCTCTTGTCCTCCTCGTCGTCCTGTTAGTTGCCGGAGTCGCGGTGCAAATCGGCGGCGTCGCCGTCAGACTGAGCGATTACGATGCCCTGGTGGGGAAGATAAAAGAAGGCGGCCCCTGGACTCTGGCGCTGTGGACTCCCTATTACTCGCCAATACTTGGACACTGGCGACTGCTCGGCCAGAAGCCGCCCGACTTTGCCTGGATGCAGGCTCTGCCCAACGGCCCGGCCTGGGTGGTGCCGGCTCTGGCAGGCGGCCTGGCCCTGGTCTTCGCCGTTGCCATTTGGGCCGGTCTGACGCGAATTATTTTACGCCGCGTCATCTTTGGCGCCGTCCTCACCGGCTTCCTGCTCACCGGCGCGGTGACGTGGCTAAGCCTGCGGGCGCTCTACTATGACCAACGGTATCACGGCAACGACGAGGACCTGCACAAGCTGAATGCCGCGCTCAGAGAGATTGACGCGCCCGACCCCGTCATCTATCTCAACAACCGGGCCTATTTTGAATTCATGTTGAACTACTACAAGGGCTACATCGTGTGGTACACGCTGGCCCTCAACCCCAACGAACTGCTGGCCTCCGGCCAGCCGCCGCCTGCGCCCTCCACTGACCCGGCCACCCTCATTGACAAAACCGTGTGGGCGGATACCGTCATCTGGTTCAACGATCGACATCAAACGGCGTTCTTGATCATGGAGCACGGCCCATTCACGCCCGAATCGCCGCGCCCGCTGGAATGGGCGATGAGCCGCGAGTATTTTTACGTCGGCGTGCAGGAGTTCACGCCCACGGTGCGCCTGGTGCAGTTTTCAACCGTCAGAGCGCCGGCCACTGGCGAACCTGCTGACCACGCGGCGATTTACCAGCTTGGCGATTCGATACAATTGATTGGTTGGGATGCAAGCCCGGATGGGACGCCGATCCGGCCCGGCGGCATTCTCAATGTATCCACCCAGTGGCAAACCGTCACCGCACCGGGAACCGATTACAAAATCGGCACCTATCTTATCAACCCGCAAGGCACAGTGGCTATGCAGGACGACAGTTTTCCGGTTAACGGTTTCTGGCCGACAAGCGCCTGGTTGCCGGGCAACGTTATCCGGCATAACGTGGCCTTTGTTCTGCCCAGAGACCTGACTCCCGGTTTTTACGAGGTGTGGACGCTGATGTATTCGCCGTTCGACGGCACACGCCTGCCGGTGCAAGACGCCGGCGGCACGGCCATTCGAGATCATGTCGTTTTGTTTAGTGTGGAGGTAACGCGCTAATGAGTTCAATCTTGGTGACCGGTGCTGCCGGCTTTGTGGGAAGCCACGTTTCTGAATTGCTGTTGGCGCGCGGCGAGCGCGTGATCGGCATAGATAATTTCGATCCGTATTACGACCCGCGCTTCAAGCGCCGCAACCTGGCGCAAGTATCGTCGCGCCCCAACTTCGCCTTCGCTGAAACCGACATTCGCGATGCAGTTTCGGTCTCGAACGTGATCCGGG
>Ga0247727_10000780_pt1 | contig 77862 bp, 69 predicted proteins | sample WisWelCaveWW1625_FD_202498 | JGI IMG/M metagenome (GOLD analysis project Ga0247727, IMG submission 202498) | Biofilm microbial communities from Wishing Well Cave, Virginia, United States - WW16-25 | ecosystem: Environmental > Aquatic > Deep subsurface > Groundwater > Cave microbial mat | place...
ATCGCCCTACGGCAACGCGGGCACGCCGCCCGTGAGGGCGCCCGACGGTTGGCGGAGCCCAACCAGCGTCAACACATTCTGGTACTTGCGCCAGGCGTCGGCGATGAGACGGTTGCCGGCCTCGTGTAGCGACGTTCCCTCCTTGGCCAGGTCTTCGGCGAGCGCCTGGTCGCCGGCGTCCAGGGCTTCGAGGGCGAGCGCCGCGAGCGCGGCGGCCTGCTCGATGAGCTTCAGCCCCTCCACGAACTCGGTACGGCCGGTGATGAGCGACTCGACCTCGGCCCCGAATCCGCGGTCGCGGACCGTGCCGGCCAGGTCGAAGTCCTCCAGGGCCTTCGCCGCGGCCTCGAGGTCGTCTCGCGTGGTCGCCAACTGATCGGCGTCGAGTGCGGGCTTCTCGCCCTTCGCGATGTCGGCGAGGGCGGCAGCCAGCTGCGGGGCCACGCTCGGGGGCAGCGGATCTTGGATCTGTCCCACCGTGCCGAGCTGCCCGTTCACGGTGGCCTGCCACTGGGTCAGGGCCTCCTGCTGCGAGACGCGCTCGCGGGCCAGGCGGTCGTCTTCGCCCTGGGCACGCAGCGCGTTGGTTATCCAGATCACGAACATAGCGCCCAGGACGCCCACGGTGACCGCCGCCGTGACCTGCACCCAGCGCCGGCGCACGAACGGGGTGGGTACCGCCACGGGTCCCCGCCGTGGGGCTTTCGCCGCCTGCCTGGGCTTCGTCTTGCCTTTGCCCTTGATCGCCATCGTGGTCTACGCCTTCTGTCGCCTGAGCAAACGTCCGATGAGGATAGCCGCCTCGTAGAACAGGTACATCGGGACGGCCAGCGTGAACAACGTGAGCGGGTCCCCGGTGGGTGTGATCGCCGCCGCGAAGACGAAGATACCGAGGAACGCCCACCGGCGCCACGACGCCAGCCGCTGCGGAGTGAGCACACCCACCATCTCGAGGAAAACCAGCAGCACGGGCAACAGGAACGACACCCCGAACGCCAAGATCACCAGCACCACGAAGCTGACGTATCGGTCGAACGACAACAGCGGCACCACGCCCTCGCCCGCGAACCCAAGCAGGAACGAGAGTCCTCGCGGCATGGAGTAATACGCGAAGATCGCACCGCCGGCGAACAAGATCAACGCCGACGCGATGAACGGGAACGCGTAGCGGCGCTCACGGTTGGTCAGGCCCGGCACGATGAACATCCACAGCTGGTAGAGCACCACCGGCAACGCCAGCACGAGCCCGAGGTACAGCACGATCTTGAGCTTCAGCGTGAAGCCTTCGATGGGGCCGCTGATGTACAAAGCGCACGGTCCCTCGAACGGGCGGAACGACGGGTTCTCGCTCAGGAACGTGCAGTAGGGCTTCTGCAACAGATCTTTCAGCGGCTCATACAGGTACCACGAAGGCAGGGAGCCGGCGCCCAGCGCGATCACACAGATGATGAGGCGGCGGCGCAGCTCCTCGAGGTGTTCCATGAGCGACATCGAGCCGGTGCGCTCCCCATCGGTGCGCCCGCGGCGTGGGATGACCCGCATGGCGCGGCGTCGGTCCCCGATGCGTCGGGTGCGTCGGGCGGCGCGGCGGCGCCATCGTTCGCGGCGTGCCGGTCGCCGTCGGCGCCCGGTGCGGGCCGGGGCGTGCGATGTACGGCGGGTGCAGGTGTGGGTGCGGGTGTGGGTGTGGCCGGTGTGGCCGGGTCGGTCACCGCCGCCGCGGTTGCCGCCGCCGCGGTGGACCCGCGCCGCGCGGGCGCGGCGGGCTTCGGGTCGAGGTCGAGCTTCACCATGTCCTTGACCTCGTCTTGGACCTTGCGGAACTCACGGAGGCCCCGGCCGATCGAGCGCGACAGCTCGGGCAGCTTCGAAGGCCCCACCACGATGAGGGCGATCAACAAGATGACGAGCAGCTCTTGCGAACCGATGTTGAACATGGGCTAGGGGTTCATCCTACCGCCGGGTCCGCGTGGGTCTGAGCGCGGCACGTTTGGCGCCCATGTCCCTCGTCGTGGCGGCCCGGCGGCTGGTGAGTTGCGTGATCTCTTCGGTGATCGGCCCGATCTCGTCTGCCATCTGGCGGGCGGCGCGCCCCACGAGGAGCCCGTGGCCCCCGAGCGCGAGCGCGAAGGCGATGAGCGCGATCGTCGTGGCGATGCTCACGGCGAACCACACCACGATCCATGTCGTCACGCCACGATGGTACTGCGCGAGGTGGCTCTGGCTCAGGCGCCGTTGCTGGCCATGAACTCGCGGATGTATGCCTCATCCTCGAGCCGGTAGTGGAACTCGATGACGTCATCGATCGAGAACGGCGGCCCGGTCGGCGCCGCGATGGTGGGGTCGTCGGCGTCGAACAGCTCGGGGTGCGGCATGGGCTCCTCGGGGCTGTCGATGTCGACCCCCGCCGAGACCAGCAGGGCGACGATCTTGCGGTCGGCGCGCTTCTCGACGTCGTCGGCACAGCTCGGACACGTGAACCGGTAGCTCCCCTCGTGCCCGTTCGAGCGCACCGAGAGCATGATGGACTCCGGTCCCATGTCCACCTCGCCGCAGCGAGGGCACGTCGTGCGGATCGTGGTCATCTCCCCGGAAGCATCGGTCCGGGGTCCGCTCGCCTTGAGGGTTGGCAGGAGGGGGCTTGTGTGCACCTCAGGTGCGGTATCGGGCGAGCGTCTGCGCTGCCAGGGAACGGACCTCGTCGGCGACCTCCGCCGGTTCCACGACGGTGGCGTCGGGGCCTAGCCGCAGCAGCAGCCGCGCGACCCACGAGGTTCGCCGCGTGGGCAGCGAGACCTCGATGCCGCCGTCGCCGGTGTCGTGTTCGTCGGTGGTGGCGTAGTACTCCGCGACCCACCGCGCCTCGGCCGACAGGCGAAGCCGCACGGTCGTGTCGCCTTCGCCGGGGCGGTACAACGGACGCCCGACCCCCTCGAGCCCGCGTGGCTCGAAGGTGACCTCCGTGGGCGTGACGGTCTGCACGCGATCGATCCGGAGCAACCGCTCGGCGTCGGCGTCCACGTCCCACACCGCGGCGTACCAGTTGCCGCCGCTCGCGAACACGGCGTCGGGCTCCACCGTCCGCGAAGTGCGCTCAGCCGTCGACGCCGCGACGTAGTCGATCTCGAGCCGCCGGTGTTCGGAGGCAGCGTCGCGCATGGCATCGAGATGCACCGGCGCCTCGCCCGCCCCGGCGGCCTCCATGCCTTCGGCGCCGCCGAGCGACGCGGCGATCTTGTCGAGCGCCCGTTGGAGGTCGGGCGCCTCTGGCACGCCCGGCGTCGCGAGCAGCTCGGTCGCCCGCACGGACACCGCGAGGGCTTCTTGCCGGCTCAGGCGCAGCGGCCGGGCGAAGTGGTCCGCCATGCGGATCCAGATGGCGCCGTCTTCGTCGACGTCCACGTCGATGAGGTCGCCCGGCCCGTATGGGGGCAGGCCCGACATGAACAGCAGGTCGAGGTCCCTTCGGAGCTGGGTGGGCGCGATGTCGAACAGCCGCGCAACCTCGTCGATGGTCGCCCCCTGGTGCTTCACGAGGTACGGGACCACCACGAGCATGCGCCCGAGCCGGTCGGCTGTCGTCACCGACCGGCGGCGCTCAGGCACCGGCGAGCGCCTCGAGCCGGCGGATGACCTCGTCGCGGAGCGACGCCGGCTCCAGGACCTCGGCGTCGGGCCCGTAGTGCAACACGAGCGCCGCGAGGATCGCGTCGTCGGCAACAGGCAGGCTCAGCACCACCCAGCCGCCCGCGTCTGTGCGTTCGCGGGTGGCACGCGCGAACGCGGTCTCGGCGAGCGCCGCGGACGCCGGCGCGAACGCGACCAACGCGCGTTCGTCGCCCGCGGCCACCCACGGCCCGGCCTGGATGTGGTCGAGGGCCCGGAAGCCCTCCGGCGGTTCGCTCCCCTGCCCCGCGTCGTCGAGGTCGGTCGTGCATCGCGACACCCGGAAGGCGCGGATCCTGTCACGTTCGTGGTCGAGACCCACGAGGTACCAGTGTCCGCCGCGGAACACGGTCCCGAAGGCGTCGACATCACGGTCCGACACGGCCCCCTGCGCCGTGCGATACCCGAACCCCACCCGGCGCCGCGCGTCGGCGGCGGCAACGGCGGCCAGCACGCGCGGCCCGCGCGCGTCGGACCCCGCGACCAGGGGTCCGAGGGCGGGGCCGGCCAGGAGCCCGCCGTCGGCCCCGTACAGGAGCTTGCGAACCCCCTCGGCGGCCGCGAGCTCCTCGGTCCCGTTCTGCGAGGCGACGAACAACGCCGTGACCTCTTCGGGGGTGAATGCGATCTCGGGCAGGTAGTACTCGTCCTTGGGGATGATGTAGCCCTGCTCCACACCCCACGCGTCGGTGTCGGCCAGTCGCAGCGGGATGCCGTATTCCCGGAGCACGTCTTTGTCACGCTCGAACTTGCGCTTGGCCGAATCGGCGTTGTCGCCGCCGTAGGCATCGAGGGTCTCGCGGATCTGGTCGAACGTGAGCGCGACCTCGGTGTCGAGCAGCAACCCGACGAGGTTCAGCAGCCGTTCGAGGGGCTGCATCTTGTCGATCCCGTCGATCCCGTCGATCGCGTCGTCGGCCCCCATCGTCGGGCATCATAGCCGCGCCATGTTCGGCGCCAGACGACGGAGTCCACCGTGATCCGGTACGAGCCCAGCCCTGACGGGCTCGCCGCCGTTGCGGAGGTGGTCGTCGGCACCGCCCACCGGGTGGTCCGGCTGCCCCTCGGCCTCGTCGCCGACCCTGACCACCTCGATCCCTTCGGTCTCCGTCAGACCCCGGTGGTCACGGCCGGCTCGCCGGCGCTCACCACGCTGGTCGAGGCGGGCATCCGGCGAGCCGGCGGGTCGCCCGCGGTCGCCGTCGTATCCGCCGTCACCCGCGGGCTCCCCGGGCGGTTCCTCGGAGCCGTGAGCGAGGGCGCCGAGGTGATCGTGGTCGACGGTCCGAGCGCCGCCGCGCTGGTGGCGGCACGCGTCCTGGGCGGGCGGGCGCTCGTCGCGCTGCCGTTCGATGGCCCTCAGGCGATGGCCGAGCTCTTCGGCGCGCTCACGATCGAGGGATCCGAGGTGGATGTGCACGCGGTGGTCCCTGCGCTCGACGACGTCCGGCGCGCCGAGGTTCGCGCCCTATCGGCCCCGCTCCGGCTCGAGGACCGGCACCACCTCATCGAGGTCGATCCACGTCCGGCGTTCGACGAACTCGGGCGAGACGCGGCGGCGGCGCCCATCGTGGACCTCGCGGCGGCCGCGGCCGGCGTATTGGCCGGCCGGCTGACCGCCGCGAACCGCCGCTGGCGCAGGTCCACCGGCTGACGCCGGCGCGCCCTCACATGTGGGCGATGAGCTGCTCGACGCGTTCGTCGGTGTGCCGGAACGGGTCTTTGCACAGCACCGTCCGCTGGGCTTGGTCGTTCAGCTTCAGGTGCACCCAGTCAACCGTGTAGTCGCGGCGCTTCGCCTTCGCCGAGCGGATGAAGTCACCACGGAGCTTCGCTCGCGTCGTCTGCGGCGGATCTTTCATGGCGACGTCGACGGCGGCGTCGGTGACGACCCGGTCGACCTTGCCGCTGTTCTCCAGCAGGTAATACAGGCCGCGGGTCCGGTTCACGTCGTGGTACGCGAGGTCGAGCAGCGCCACCTTCGGTGAGGCGAGCGGCAGGTCGTGCTTCACCATGTACCGCTCGATCATGACGCGCTTCGTGACCCAGTCGATCTTCCGGGCGAGCCGGTCGGGGTCGCCGTCGGTGAGGGCATCGAGCGCCGCTCCCCACTCCCGCAGCAACAACGTCGAGCGCTCATCGGCACCGCGGCGCTCGATGAAGCGCGACGTCTTGTCGAAGTACTCGCGCTGGACCTCGAGCGCCGACAGCTCCCGGCCGTTGGTCAGGCGAACCTTCCGCGTGCACGTCGTGTCATGGCTGATCTCGCGGATCGCCCTGATGGGGTTCTCGAGCGACAGATCGCGCATGACCGTGTTGCTCTCGACCATGCGCAAGACCAGGTCGGTGATGCCCACCTTCATGAAGGTAGTCCACTCGCTCATGTTCGAATCACCCACGATCACGTGCAGGCGCCGGTAGCGCTCGGCGTCGGCGTGCGGCTCGTCGCGGGTGTTGATGATGGGCCGCGAGCGCGTCGTCGCGCTGGAGACCCCCTCCCAGATGTGCTCGGCGCGCTGCGCGATGCAATACTGCGCCCCTCGCGGGCCGTGGAGCACCTTGCCCGCCCCGCACCACACCTGGCGCGTCACGAAGAACGGGATCAAGACGTCGGCCATGCGCGCGAACTCGCCGTGCCGCGCCACCAGGTAGTTCTCGTGGCACCCGTAGCTGTTCCCGGCGCTGTCGGTGTTGTTCTTGAACAGGTAGACCTGGCCGTTGATGCCTTCCTCATGCAGACGCACCTCGGCTGCCGCGAGCAGGTGCTCGAGGATGCGTTCACCGGCCTTGTCGTGGGCGACCAGCTCTGAGACGTCGTCGCACTCGGGGGTCGCGTATTCGGGGTGCGAGCCCACGTCGAGGTAAAGCCGCGCCCCGTTCTCGAGGAAGACGTTCGACGAACGTCCCCAGTGCACGACCCTTCGGAACAGGTAGCGGGCGACCTCGTCGGGCGACAACCGGCGCTGGCCGTGGAAGGTGCAGGTTACGCCGTATTCGTTCTCGATCCCGAAGATCCGCTTGTCCACGACCCTAAGGGTATGCCCCGCGGCGTCGAACGACTGGAGCCTCGCCCGGTGAGCGGCCCTGTCAGCTCCCGAGGATGGTCTCGAGCTCGTCCGCCGAGAGCCGCCGGAACTTGCGACGCTGCTCCCGGGTGCGATCCAGCACACCGGATTCGATCTGCGTCGACGAGATCTCGCGGCGCTCGGGCGTGCTGGCCAACGTTTCGACGGCGGCGCGGACCGCGGTCGCCAGATCCCAACCGGCCTCGTAGCGGTCCTTGAGCGACTCGGTCAGCTCCTCGGCGTGCCCACCGATCGCCACGTAGCCGTGTTCGTCGGTGACCGAGCCGTCAAACAAGACGTGGTAGACCGACGTGCCCGCGGCCTCGCCGTCGACCTCGCCGACCAGCACCTCGACCTCGTACGGCTTCATCTGCTGGGTGAAGATGGTCGACAGCGCCTGCGAATATGCGTTCGCGAGGTCCCGCGCCTTCACGTCTTCACGGCCGTATTGGTAACCGCGCAGGTCGGCCAGGCGGATCCCCGCGATGCGCAGCTCCTCGAACTCGCTGTATTTGCCGACGCCCGCGAACGCGACCTGGTCGTAGATCTCGCTGATCTTGTGCAACGTGGCGCTGGGGTTCTCGGCGATGAACAGAAGCCCGTCGGCGTAGCCCAGCCCGATGACCGACCGGCCCCGAGCGATGCCCTTGTGGGCGTATTCGGAGCGATCCTTCATGAGCTGCTCGGGTGCGACGTAGGGCATGAAGCTCATCGGTCGCTCCTGCCCAGCACGGCGGCCACGGCCGTCGCCACCTCGTCTTCGGCGACGTCGGTCGCGCCCTCGGCCGTCACGGCGATGACGACCGGCCAGATGTTGCGGTTCACGTCGGGGCCACCGGTCGCGGAGTCGTCTTCCGCTGCGTCGATCAACGCCTCGACCGCCACCTCGATGGCGTCGGCACGTCCGAGGTCGGGCCGCCACCGCTTCTTCAACGAGTTCTTCGCGGGCTGTCCCCCCGAACCGGTGGTCTGGAAGTCCTCTTCCTCCCACCGGCCACCGGTGGCGTCGTAGTAGAAGATGCGGCCTTGCCCGCGGCGCTCGTCGAAGCCACCGAACAGCGGCACCACGACCAGACCCTGCATCGCGAGCGGGAAGTTGCCGCGGATCATCTGGGCCAGCCGGTTGGCCTTGCCTTCGAGCGACAGCCGGTCGCCGGTGATCTTCTCGTAGTGCTCGAGCTCGAGCTGGAAGAGCTTGACCAGCTCCACCGCCTGCCCCGCCGCGCCGGCGATGGCGATGGCCGAGTAGTCGTCGGCGGCGAACACCTTGCGCATCTTGGCGTCGGCGATGAGGTTGCCCGACGTGGCCCGGCGATCACCCGCCATGAGCATGCCGTCGGCGTAGCGCAGACCCAACACGGTGGTGCCGTGGGGGATCTGGAGGGCCGCGAGCGCCTCGGGCGCGAGCGGCGCGGGCAACGCATCGGGTCGTTCGCGCGCCACGAGCTCGGTGAAGCTGGGGCTCGCGCCGAAGGGGCCACCCGCCGTGGGCAACAACCGCGGGTCGGTCACTCCCCGCCCTTCTGGACGTAGGACTTCACGAACTCCTCGGCGTTCTCTTCGAGCACGGCGTCGATCTCGTCGAGGATCTCGTCCATCTCGTCTTTCAGCTCGCTGGCTTTCGACGACGACTGGACCTGCCCGGCGTCATCGGCGCCCTCGTCGGCGCCGCCCTTGCGCTGGATCTTCTTCTGCTCTTGCTCCGGCACGCTGACGCTCCTTTCGGCCTGCCATCCTACCCCGCGTCGTCGCCGAACCCGCGGGCGCCGAGCCGCTCAGACCTGGAGCTGATCGACCAGGTCGGCCGCGGTGGCGGAGGCCTCGAGCAGCGCCTCGACGTGCGCGCGCGTGCCCTTGAGCGGTTCGCGCATGGGGATGCGCTGCAAGGCGTCACGACCGGTGTCCAAGATCACCGAGTCCCACGACGCCGCGGCGATGGCGTCGGGGAACCGCGAGATGCATCTGCCGCGGAAGTATGCGCGGGTGTCCTCGGGCGGCTCCATGACGGCACGCTGCACCTCGTCGTCTGTCGTGAGCCGCTCGACCTTGTCAGCGCGCTCGAGCCGGCGGTACAGACCGCGCTCGGCGCGGATGTCGTGGTACTGCAGGTCGATGGCGCGGAGCTTCGGGTCGTTCCAGGCCAGCCCGTCACGCTCGCGGTAGCCCTCGAGCACGCGAAGCTTCGCCACCCAGTCGAGCTGGCGAGCGAGCGTCATGGGATCGTCGGCGAGACCCATCAGCACCTGCTCCCAGCGGTCGAGGACCTCGCGGTTCTCGGCCGTATCGTCCTCGCGATCGACGTATTTCCGCGCCAGCTCGAGGTATTCGGTCTGGATCTGGAGCGCCGTCATGCGCCGGCCGTCGGCCAGCTCGATGGGCTGGGCGAGCGCGGTGTCGCGCGACACGGCATGTATGGCCGCGACCGGGTTCACCAACGAGAAGTCGGGCAGGAAGCCGTCTTCGATCATCTTCAACACGATCGCCGTCGTCCCGAGCTTCAGGAACTGGGCCACCTCGCAGAGGTTGGCGTCGCCGACGATCACGTGCAGGCGCCGGTAGCGGTCGGCGTCGGCGTGCGGCTCGTCGCGGGTGTTGATGATGGGCCGCTTCAAGGTGGTCTCGAGCCCCACCTCTGTCTCGAAGAAGTCGGCCCGCTGGGTGAGCTGGTAGGCCTGCCGGCCGCGTTCGTCCCACAGGGCCTCGGAGCCCACCTTCCCGGCGCCGGTGAAGATCTGGCGCGTGACGAAGAACGGTGTGAGGTCGCGGACGATGTCGGCGAACGGCGTGGCGCGGTCCATGAGGTAGTTCTCGTGGGTCCCGTAGGAGTTGCCTTTACCGTCGCTGTTGTTCTTATAGATGGCGAGCGCCGGCGCCTGCGGCATCTCGGCGGCCACCACGTCGAGCGAACGCTCCAAGATCGCTTCGCCCGCCTTGTCGTGTACCACCAGCGCGCGAGGCGTGAGGCACTCGGGGGTCGAATATTCGGGATGGGCGTGGTCGACGTAGTACCGCGCGCCGTTGGGCAAGATCACGTTCGCGAGACCGAGGTCTTCGTCGGTGCCCTCGCGTGCCGGCGTCGGCTCGAATCCGCGAGCGTCACGCAGCGGTGACTCGTCTTCGTAGTCCCAACGGATCTTGCGGAGACTGCCCGCGTAGCTCGAGATGAGCATCGACGACGACAACACGGGGTTGAAGTCTGGCTGGCCGATGGCCGCGATGCCGTATTCGGTCTCGGTCCCGATGACCTTCGGGATGGCCATGGGCTCACCCTACAGGTACTGCCCCGCGTTCACCCGTTCGACCTGACGGCCGTCACCGTCGCTGCCGAGCAACGTGCGCACGTAGACGATGCGCTCGCCTTTCTTGCCCGAGATGCGGGCCCAGTCGTCGGGGTTGGTCGTGTTCGGGAGGTCTTCGTTCTCTTTGAACTCGTCGCGGATGGCCGTTTGCAGGTCGACCCCCTGGATGCCCTTCTCGCCCGTGGACAGGAAGCGTTTGATGGCGTCTTTCTTGGCGCGGCGGACGATGTTCTCGATCATGGCGCCGGAGTTGAAGTCCTTGAAGTACAGGATCTCTTTGTCGCCGCTGGCATAGGTGACCTCGAGGAAGCGGTTCTCGTCGCTGGGCGCGTACATGCGATCGACCGTCTTCTCGATCATGCGGCGGCACGTCGCCTGCACGTCGCCGCCGTAACGCTCCACCTCGTCGGGGTGGATGGGCACCGACGGGTGGAGGTATTTGCTCATGATGTCGGATGCCTGCGCGGCGTCGGGCCGCTCGATCTTGATCTTCACGTCGAGCCGGCCGGGCCGCAAGATGGCGGGGTCGATGAGATCCTCGCGGTTCGAGGCCCCGATGACGATGACGTTCTTGAGCGTCTCGACCCCGTCGAGCTCGGACAGCAGCTGCGGCACGATGGTGGACTCGACGTCGCTGGAGATACCACTGCCGCGGGTGCGGAAGATGGAGTCCATCTCGTCGAAGAAAACGATGACCGGCAGGCCTTCTTCGCTGCGCTCCTTGGCCCGCTGGAAGATCTGCCGGATCTGACGCTCGGTTTCGCCCACGTATTTGTTCAGCAGCTCGGGGCCCTTCACGTTCAAGAAGTAGCTGCGGGCGTCGTCGCGCCCGGTGCGTTCGCGGACCTTGTCGGCGAGCGACTTCGCCACCGCCTTCGCGATGAGGGTCTTGCCGCATCCGGGAGGGCCGTACAGCAAGACGCCCTTGGGCGGCTCCAGCTGGTGCTCCTGGAACAGCTCGGCATACAGGAACGGCAGCTCGACGGCGTCGCGGATGTGCTCGATCTGGCCTTCGAGGCCCCCGATGTCTTCGTAGCCCACGTCGGGGATCTCTTCGAGGACCAGCTCCTCGACCTCTTCCTTCGGGAGCAGCTCGGACACGGTCATCGACCGCTGGTCGAACAAGACATGATCGCCGGCGCGGACACTGAGGTCGATCAGCTCACCGGCGAGGTACGCGACGTGCTCCTCGTCGCCGCGGCCGAAGACCATGACCCGGTCGGCGCCGAGGCGATCCTTGACCTTCACGACCTCGCCCGCGCGGTCGGGCTCGATGATTTCGACCACGTTGAGCGACTCGTTCAAGATGACCTGGCTGCCAGGGAGCACCTTCTCGGTGTCGAGGTCGGGCACCGGCACCACGCGCATCTTGCGCCCCGCGGTCACGACATCGAGCGAGCCGTCGTCATTGGTGCGCAAGAACACGCCGTAGGTGGCCGGAGGCTGGCTGAGCTTCTCGACCTCCTGCACGAGCGCCTCGATCTTGTCGCGCTCGGTGCGGAGAGCGTCGGCGAGCTTCTGGTTCTGCGACACGGCCCGGGCGAGCTGCTCGCGCGTCTCGACGAGCTTCTCCTCGAGAACGGTGACCTGCCGTGGGGCGTTCGAGAGACGCCGGCGCAGGAGCCCGACCTCCTCTTCCAAGAAGGCGACCTGGGTCCGCAGCTCGTGTGCCTGCTGCTCGTCGCGTCCCGCCTTCTCGCTCACGGTGCACCTCCTCGGAGGGCCGAGTGTGCCACGGGGCACCGACGCTGTCCGCGAAGGTGCCAGCTTTCTTCGCAGGTATCTACGGCACGGATGGCCGGATGGCTTAGGTCTTCGTGCGACTTTCCTGCGACAAGGGCCGCCACACCGACGCGTCCGCTCGGCGGGGTCAGTCGAGCCGGCGTGCCACGGTCACGAACCCCGTGTGGCCGACCATGCGGTGGTCGGGGCGGACGCTCCGCTCGGTGACGTGCCACCCCCTGCGAAGCACCTCGAAGGTCTCGATGTGCAGGAACCCTTGCGGCGCAGTGGCGAGCACGAGCTGCTGCACCTGGATCGTCGTCGGGAGGTATGCGCAGACCACGCCCCCAGGCTCGAGCGCCTCGCGGAGGGCCGCCAACGGCGCCCAGGGCTCGGGCAGGTCCAGGACGCACCGGTCGAACCGCTCCCCGGTGGTGGCCACCTCCGCAACGTCGCCGCTGCGGAGCTCGACGTTGTCGGGCACCTTGCCGAAGAACGCCTCGAGGTTGCGCTCGGCCTGGGCGCGGTGTTCGTCGCGGAGCTCGTACGACACCAGATGTCCGGCCCCCCCGACCGCACGGCTCACGGCCATGCTCAGCGCCCCCGAGCCCGTGCCCGCCTCCACGACCCGCGCCCCGGGGTAGATGTCGGCGTAGATGAGGATCGGGCCCAGATCCTTCGGATAGATGACCTGGGCGCCCCGCTTCATCTTCAGCGCGAAGTCGGCGAACCGCGGACGGAACGCCACGAGCACCATGCCGTTCGACGTCTCGAACCGGCTCCCCTCGTTCTGACCCACGATGTCGTCGTGTGCGAGCGCGCCCGAATGGGTGTGGAACGTGCCGCCAGGCTGTAGCTGCACCAGGTACTGCCGCGAGCGCTGGTCGACGAACAAGACCCGCTCGCCCGGCTCGAACGGCGCGCTCATGGCGTCGCGGCTCTCTCGCTCATGGGGCCCCTGCCGGCGCGAGCAGTTGGGCCACGGGCGCGGCAGAACGCACAGGTCTCGCCGGTCGTCGGCTGCCCGCACCGGGTGCACTCCCCCACCACCGCGTCGTCGGCTCCACCCAGCAGCGGGAGCCCGCGATCGAGGAAGCCCAGGTAGAACTGCGCCTTCGCTCCCGGTGAGCGCGCCTCGAGCGCGTCCATGGCTCGTTTGTACCCGAGCTGGGTGTTCCCATCGACGAGGGGGCACTCCTCCACGATGTAGTCGATCCCTCGCAAGAACGCATACGCGGCCGTCTCGAGCTCGGACATGCGATGCAACGGCTTGACCTTCTTCACCATGCCCGCGCGCGCCGGGAGCACCGGTGACCGGCGCGCCATGTCGCCGGTCTGCCAGCGAAGGGTCGCCCCCAGCAGCGTGGCCGCCTCGTCGTCGAGGTTGTGCCCGGTCGCCACCACGTCGTAGCCACCTTCGGCCGCGGCCCGGTTGAACACGTAGCGCTTCGACAGACCACACACGCCGCAGCTCGACCGGGCGCCCTTCCTGGCGGCGGTGGGGATGTCGAAGCCGTAGGTCGCGGCGAGGTCGACGTCGACGACCACCGCCTCGCGCGCGGCGGCGAAGGCCCCAACCGCCTCGCGGGACCGATCCGAATACATCCCGATGCCCAGACCGAGGTACAGGCCGTCGGCGGCGACCCCCATATCGAGCACCACGTCCCACAGCGCGAGGGAGTCCTTCCCGCCCGAGACGGCGACGAGCACCCGGTCGCCGGGCCCGAACATGTGCCACCTATCGATGGTGCGTTCGACCTGACGGCGGAAGACCTGCTGGAAACACGTCGCACAGTAGGCGGCGTTGTGCCGGCGGATCTCGACCACGGCCGGCTCGGCGCACCTCCGGCACCGCGGCCCGGCCCCACCCGAGATGACCGGCCGTATCTCGATATGGTCGGCGTCGCCGACCCGGGCATGACGCGTCAACAGCTCGCCGTCACGGATGACCAACACCGTGTCTGGGTCGATGGCCAGCTCGCGGAGCACCTCACCCATGGTGCGGTCGCCGCCGACCGCGACATCACGGTCGGGGTTTCGCAGCCGAACCTTCATCGTGACCCAGGCTAGCGCACTACGGAAGGTCGACCGGGAGCGGGCGCGTCCCCAGCACCACGTCGATCGACCGCGCCCCTCCGGGGCCGACGATGTCGACGGTCACCGAGGTGCCAGGTCGGAGGGCGTCGAGGATGACCCCGACGTCTTCCGCGCTCGCGACCTCGCGGCCGTCGATGGCCACGATCACGTCACCTTCGCGGATGCCCGCACCGGCGGCCGGTCCGTCGCCGCTCGCGGCGACGACGTAGGCGCCCGACTCCACACCGAGCCCGAGCTGGAAGGCGAGGTCGGCCGTGACGTCTTGCGACGACACCCCGAGATAGGCGACCGGGGCCAGGGGCTCGGCGATGGCCTGCTCGATCGCGGCCTTGACCGCGTCGATCGCGATGGCGAACCCGATGTTCTCGGCGCTGTCGGAGCCCGCGGAGTTGATGCCCACGACCCGACCGGCGAGGTCGACGAGCGGTCCGCCCGAGTTGCCGCGGTTGATCGCCGCATCGGTTTGGATCACGTCTTCGTACACGCGGACCCCGTTGACGCACACCTTGCACGCCGGGTCTTGCGCCCGGACGGTGCGGTCGAGCGACGACACGATGCCCTGCGTCACCGACGGACCACCTTCGAGCGCCAGGGCGTACCCGAGCGCCACCACGCTCTGCCCCAGCTGCAACGAGGCGGACTCGCCCAGCGGCACGGTGGGCAGACCTGTCTCGTCGACCTTCAGCACGGCCAGGTCGTGCAGGCAATCGCCACCGATCACGCGCGCATCCCACTGCCGTGGCTGCTGGTCGCTAGAGAAGACCGTGATCTTCGAGGCCTGCTCGACGACGTGACAGTTGGTCACGATGACGCCGTCGGCACGCACGATGAACCCGGTCCCGACACCCTGGCCCTCTTGGGCGTTGCCGAACTGGTCGGTGGTGAACACGTCGGTGGTGACGTTCACGACCGCGGGCAGAACCCGCTCGACGACCGACGCCACCGGCTCGGGGCGCAGGGTCGCGGCACCGCCGCGAAGCGCGGAGTCGGTCTCGGGCCGTTGCCCGGCGTCGATGGTGCAGGCTGAAGCGACGATCGAGACGATGATGGCTCCGGCGGCCAGGGAGCGGATGCGCATGCGAGGGTCCTTCCAGTGGCGGGTTCCGCCCGGGGGTTCGCTGTCGGCCGGCATGTGGTTCGCCGGTGCGGGACCCTGCCGCTCCTCAGGCATCGTCGGCGGCGTAGACCCGTTCGCCACCGACGTAGGTGAGATGGCATCGGGCCGAGGCGATCTGGTCGACCGGGTGGGCGAACAGATCGCGGTCGAGCACGGCGAGGTCCGCGTGTTTGCCCACCTCGATGGAGCCGGTCTCATGGTCGGCGTGGTTCACGTAGGCCGAGCCCATCGTGAAGCCGTGCAGCGCCGTCGGGAGGTCGAGCCGCTCGTCGGCCAAGAACACGTCGCGCGTGTCGACCCGGTAGGGGTAATCGTCGGGCATCGTCCGGTTCACGGCGACGTGCATCTCTTCCAGGGGGTTCGGCGTCGACACCGCCCAGTCGCTGCCCATGGCAAGCATGGCGCCTTGGCGTACGAGGCTCGCGAACGGGTATTGCCAGGTCCAGCGGGGCTCGCCAAGGAACGGGATGGTCAGCTCGTCCATCTGGGCCTCGTGCGCCGCCCACAGCGGCTGAGCGTTCGCGATGGCGCCGAGCGTGCGGAACCGAGGCAGGTCGTCGGGGTGCACGACCTGGATGTGCGCGAGGTGGTGGCGCCCGTCGGACCAGCCGTTGGCCGAGCGCGCCGCCTCGATGGCGTCCAGCGCCTCCCGCACGGCGCGCTCGGCCAACGCGTGGTAGTGGACCTGGAACCCGAGCGCGTCGAGCCGGGTGACGGCCTCGTTCAGCACCTCGGGATCGACGAACGAGATGCCGCGGTTGTCGGTGGGATGACCGTGTTCGTCGAGGTATGGGTCGAGCACCGCCGCGGTGAAGTTCTCGCACACGCCGTCTTGCATGATCTTCACGCTCGTCGCGCGGAACCGGCCGGCCGTGCCCCCTTCGCGAAGCTCGACGAGGTGGTCGATCTGCTCGATCCCCCGGGCCCGGTCCCACCACAACGCGCCGACGACCCGCGCAGTGAGCTCGCCCGATGCCCCCGCCTGCAGGTAGGCGTGGTAGTTGTCGGCGAACTCCCCGTCATCGACGATCGCGTCTTGCCAGCCGGTGAGACCCAGCGAGTGGAGGTACTCCTGCCCGCGCAGCAATCCGCGGTACACCAGCTCGGGGCCGGGGGGCGGCATGTGCCGCGACACCAGATCACCGGCGCCTTCGTGCAGCGTGCCCTGCGGCGAGCCGTCGGAGCTCCTCTCGATCCGGCCGTCGCCGGGGTCAGCCGTTCCGGCCGTGACATCCGCCATCTCGAGTGCCACCGTGTTCACCCAGATGCTGTGCCCGTCGCGGTTCGGCAAGAACACTGGCCGGTCGGGCACGACGGCGTCGAGGTCTTCCTTGGACGGACACCCTCGCGGGAACACGTCTTGGGACCAGCCGCCACCGGTGATCCAGGTCTCGTCGGGGTGCGAAGCGGCGTACGCCGCGATGGCGTCGAGGTACTCCTGCTTCGTCCCCATGTCGTGCAGGTCGCACTGCAACATGTCCATGCCGGCGAACACGGGATGCACGTGGGCGTCTTGGAAACCCGGCACGAGCATGCGACCGTTGAGGTCGACGATCTCGGTACGGTCGCCGCGCAGGTGAGCGAGCTCGTCGTCGGTGCCCACCGCCGTGATCGCCCCGCCACCGACGGCGACGGCCTGCGCCCAGGTGCGCGCGGCGTCGACCGTGTAGACCGACCCGTTCACGAACAGCAGATCGGCGGAACCGTTCGACGACATGCGACCTCCCCGGGCGTGAGCGGCGCCCAGCATAACGTCCCGGCTCATGCCAGCTCGACGAGGTCGCGGTAGTCGTCGCCCCAGAAGTCGAGATCGCCGTCGGGCATCAACAGGACCTTCTGCGGGGCGAGGGCGTCAACGAACTCGGGGTCGTGGCTCACCACGATCATGGCTCCCGGCCAGTCCTGTAGTCCCTCGGCGATGGCGATGCGCGACGGTGGGTCGAGGTTGTTCGTCGGCTCGTCCAGCAACAACAGGTTCTTCCGGCCTGCCACGAGCTGTGCGAGCGCGAGCTTCGTCTTCTCACCGCCCGACAAGGTGCCCGCGTCTTGGAACGCGATGTCGCCGTGCAACGCGAACATGCCGAGCAGCGACCGGAGGGTCTGATCGTCGGCTGCCGAAGCCGTCTTCATGTGCGCCAAGACGTCGAGCCCGTCGACGAGCCCCTCGTGCTCCTGGGCGTAGTACCCGTGCTCGACGCCGTGGCCGAACCGGAACGTGCCGTCGTCGGGTTGGGTCTGGTCGGTGAGGATCCGAAGCAGGCTCGTCTTGCCGGCCCCGTTCAGCCCCAACACCAGCAACCGCTCACCACGGCCCACGTCGAACGACACGTCGGTGAAGACGGGGTCGCCGCCGCCGTAGGACTTCGCGAGCCCGTCGGCTTCCAACACGGTGCGCCCGCAGTGCGGGGGCGGTGGGAACCGGAACCGCACCTTCTTCTCGCGGGCAGGGCCCTCCACCCGGTTCGCCTCGAGCTTCGCGACCCGCGTGTCGAGGGTCTTCGCGATGCGCGCTCGTTTCACGGTCTGTCCGCGCATCTGGTTCGCGAGGGTCGACAACCGGGTGATCTCGGCCTGCTGCCGCGTCGCGACCCGGGCGAGCCGCTCCTCGTCGCGTGCGCGGGACGCCCGGTACCGCGAATAGGTGCCGCGGTACTCGACGACGCCGTCGCGGTCCAGGTGCAGGATGCGCGTGATCGAGGCATCGAGCAGCTCGATGTCGTGGCTGATCACCATGAGTGCTCCGCCGTAGCCAGCGAGGAACCGCATGAGCCACGCCTTCGCGTCGATGTCGAGGTGGTTCGTGGGCTCGTCGAGCAGCAGGAGCTCGGAGCCGCCGAACAAGATCCTGGCCAGCTCGAGCCGCCGTCGCTCGCCGCCGGACAACGCGGTGACGGGCAGCGCCAAACGATCGGCCGGCAGCCCCAGCCCTGCGACGATCGTCTTCGCCTCCGACTCGGCGCGGTAGCCGCCCAGCGTGCGGTACTCCTCCTCGAGCCGCGCGAACCGGGTCACGCCCAGGTCATCGTGGGCTTCCTCGAGGCCGATCCGTGCCTTCTCGAGCCGGCGAGCGAGATCGACGAGGCCGCGGGCCGCGATGATGTGCTCGAGGCCGGTGTCCTCGATCTGGGCCGCATGTTGGCGGGGATCTTGGCGCAGGTAGCCCACGGCTCCTCGCCGGATGACATGACCGGCTGCAGCCGTCTCTTCGCCCGACAAGACGCGCAGCGTGCTGGTCTTGCCGGCGCCGTTGCGACCGACCATGCCGGCCTTGTCGCCCGCCCGGAGGTCGAACGACAGGTCATGGACGACGATGCGACCGCCCGCCTCGACATCGAGGTGCCGGACCTCGAGCGCGATGCTCATGGCCGAACCTCGTACCGGTGGGCGGTTCGGAGGGTGTCGCCGGTGGTGATCGATCGATCCATGGAGCCGTCTCCTCGGGTTGCGTCGAACGGGCGCCCCGGTGGGGGCGCGGTGCTGCAACGAGGAGGACTCGCTAGCTCATCGTGTCGGAGACAGGACTTGAACCTGCACGCCCCGAAAGGGGCACTAGGCCCTCAACCTAGCGCGTCTACCAAATTCCGCCACTCCGACGTGACGCGGGGGTCATGGTAACCCGCCCACGCGGCGCGTTCACGGCGTCCACTGCCAGGCGAGCCAGAAGGTGCAGATCCCGAAGACCACCGCCGTGATGACCGTGATGCGGTCGAGGGTTCGCTCAAGGGCGGTGCCTCCCGACAGGTTGCTGGTGCCCCCGAACATGTCCGAGAGACCGCTCCCGCGACCCGAGTGCATCAAGATCGTGACGATGAGGAACAACGACGAGATCACGAGCAAGACGATGACGATGGTGTTGATGATGTCCATGCGGAGGTACCTTCCTCAGCCGGCGGGATCGGTGGCGATGATACGGGTCTCGAGCGGGTAGTGACACGCCGCCAGCTGCCCTTCTGGCTGCGTCGTCAGATCGGGCTCGTCGGCGACGCACCGGGGCATCCACGCCTCCGACACCGACGCGTCGGCGCTCGCCAGGCTGCGTGACCTGGGGCAGCGGGGGTGGAACCGACACCCGCTCGGTGGGTCGATGGGCGAGGGAACGTCGCCCTCCAAGATCGTGCGTTTGCGGTCGCGTGCCGCCCGAGGGTCGGCGACCGGCACCGCCGACAGCAGCGCACCCGTATACGGGTGCCGGGGGTGCTCGTAGAGGGTCGGCCCCTCCGCGATCTCGACGATCTTGCCCAGGTACATCACGGCGACCCGGTCCGAGACGTGTTTGACCACCGACAGGTCGTGCGCGATGAACAGGTAGGTCAGGTTGAACTCCTGCTGCAGATCTTCGAGCAGGTTCAAGATCTGTGCCTGGATCGACACGTCGAGCGCGGACACCGGCTCGTCGCACACGATGAGCTTTGGGCGCAAGGCGAGCGCCCTCGCAACGCCGATCCGCTGCCGCTGGCCTCCCGAGAACTCGTGCGGGTAGCGGTTGTAATGCTCGGGGTTGAGGCCGACGAGCTTCATGAGCTGCTGGACCTCGTCCTTCACCTTCGCACGCGCCACCATCTTGTGGAGGTGATAGGGCTCGCCGATGATCGAGCCGATCGTCTTGCGCGGGTTCAGCGACGCGTATGGATCTTGGAAGATCATCTGCATGTTGCGACGGACCACCCGCAGCTCCTTGCCGTCGACCTTGGTGACGTCTTGACCATCGAACCAGAGCGTTCCTTCCGTGGGTTCGTACAGCCGCATCACGACGCGCGCGAGCGTCGACTTCCCACAGCCGCTCTCGCCCACCAGGCCCACGGTCTCACCGGGGAAGACGTCGAGGTCGATACCGTCGACCGCATGCACGTCGCCGACGTGGCGCTGGAGCAAGATCCCTCGCGTGATGGGGAAGTACTTCTTGACGCCGCGGAGGCTGACGAGGGGTTCGCCTCGTTCGGTCGGCGCCGGTTCGGCGCGTTCGTTGATGACCACGCTCATGAGGTGCTCAGGACCTCCTCGTTGGCGATGCGGTCCTTGTCCTGCAGGCTCAAGTGGCAGGCGTCGGCATGGAACCCGTCGGTGGGGATCAGCGGAGGCACGTCGATGCTGCATCGTTCGAACGCGTAGGGGCACCGGGGCCGGAACGCGCAACCCGACGGCACGTTGATGAGCGACGGGGGCAGCCCCTTGATGGGGTTGAGCCGGTCGCTGTCGTCGCCGAGGTGAGGGATCGACCCGAGCAGCCCCCAGGTATATGGGTGGTGCGGCCGGTAGTAGATGTCGTCGGTACGGCCGTATTCGACGATCTTGCCGGCATACATCACCTGGATCGTGTCGCAGTATTCGGCGACGACCCCCAGGTCGTGGGTCACGATCATGACGGCCGCGTTGAACTCGCTCTTCAAGGAGTCGATCAGCTCGAGGATCTGTGCTTGCACGGTCACGTCGAGCGCCGTCGTCGGCTCGTCCGCGATCAACAGGTCGGGGTTCAAGGCCAGCGCCATGGCGATCATCGCTCGCTGCCGCATGCCGCCGGAGAACTCGTGCGGGTACTGGTTCGCGCGGTCGCGGGGCTGTGGGATGTTCACCTTGCCGAGCATCTCCACCGCTTGGTTCATGGCCTCCTTCTTGGAGGCGTCGCGGTGATGGATGATCGCTTCGGCGATCTGGGCACCGACCTTGTAATAGGGGTGGAGAGACGTCATGGGGTCTTGGAAGATCATCGAGATCTTGGCCCCGCGGATGGTCCGCATCTCATCGTCGGGCAGTTCCAGCAGGTCCTGCCCCCGGAACAACACCCGGCCACTGATCTGGGTCCGCTTACGGTCGAGCAAGCCCATGATCGTCAGCGACGACACCGACTTGCCCGAGCCCGACTCCCCCACGATGCCGAGCGTCTCTCCCGGCGCGATCGAGAAGGTGATGCCGTCGACGGCCTTGACGAGCCCATCGTCGGTGGGGAAATGCACGCGCATATCGTCGACCTCGAGCAACGGAACCGGCATGGGTCTCCTAGGTGTAGCGGACGCGGGGATCGAGCGCGGCGTAGATGACGTCGACCACGAGGTTCGCGACCACGATGAACAGGGCGGCCAACAGCGTCACCGCCATGACCGGCGGGAAGTCCTGGCCTTCGAGCGCCCTGATCGCATACCTCCCCAGACCGGGCAACACGAAGACTTGCTCGGTGATGACCGCTCCAGCCAAGAGCCCCGCCATGTCGAGACCGAGCATGGTGACGACTGGGGTGACAGAAGCCCGGAACGCGTGTTTGTACGTGACGCGGCGGTCGGACAGACCTTTGGCGCGGGCCGTCCTGATGTAGTCCTCGGACAGGGTCTCGAGCATGTTCCCGCGGACAACCCGCGTGTAGAAGGCCGCGGACGTCACAGCGAGCGTGATCCACGCCAGGAGGTATTTCCCCTTCAACGCGGTCTCGATCGGTCCGTCACCGATCTCGACGCCGGTGGGTGGCGCCCACCCCAACTTGTAGTAGAACGCGAAGATCAACAGGTACCCGAGCCAGAACGTGGGGAACGACACCCCGACCAGGGCGAACGTCATCGCCGCCCGATCCGCGATGGAGCGGCGTTTCAACGCCGACAAGATGCCGATGGGGATCCCGATCGCGAGCCACAAGACCACCGCCCCGGCCGTGAGCACCGCCGTGTATTGGAACGCTTCGGCGATCTCGCCCTTCACCGCCTGCCTGTTCGCCCACGAGTAGTAGATCTCCTCGTTCAAGAAGAACCCGGGAAGTGGGATGAGCCCGCGTGCGAACCGCCAGTACTGCGTGAGGAACGAGTCGTTCAGCCCGTAGTTCTCGCGGATCTGATCGAGGATCTCGGGGGTGGGCTGTCGTCCCGCGAGCCGTCGCGCGGGGTCGCCGGCGGGGAGCTTCATGAAGATGAGGAACGTGAGCATGGAGATCACGAACAGAACGAGGACGCCGAAGAGCACCCGCCTGATCAGGTATCGCCCCATGGCCTCACCTCCTCCGCGGGCCGCGGGGCGGCGGGGGCCCGAAAGACCCCCCGCCGTTCGCTCCCCGCGTTCCGTCTGGTCCGTCAGGCTACGGCGACACCGCGATGTGATCGATGGCGCCGATACCGGCGAACTGGTCGTATTCGTAGTTCACGATGCGCGCACCCAACACGTCGATGTCGTTGGGGAAACGCCGTGGGATGAGCGGTGCGATCTCTTCCATCACCTTCGCGTCGAGCGCTGCCCAGCAGGCGTCTTGATCGGGCCCGATGGCGATCTGCCGGCAAGCCACGATGTCGGCCGTGATGTTGGGCGACCCCAGACCCGCGGCGTCGGTCTCGAAGCCGGAGTAACCGGCGGCGGTGAGATCGTCAGCCGTGGCTCCCATGAAGGAGTAGTTGGAGCCGTTCGCGCCAGCGTCGAGCAGCGGGAAGAAGAACGTGTAGGGGCTCGGGTAGTCCTTGCCCCATCCCGCCTGGCAGTACGGCGTGTGGCCCACGAGCGTCGAGCACTTGTCGACCAAGGCGTTGTAGTTGATCGCCTTGATGTTGAGCGTGATGCCGAGCGGCGCATAGCTCTCTTGCGCGATCTGCAACGCCTTGATGGCGTCGTTGTCGCCGGTGACCGTCAAGGCGTCGAACGTGCACTCTTCGGCATCGCAGACCCCGTCGCCATCGGTGTCGTACTTCGACAGGGCCATCTCAGCCTTCGCGGCTTCGATGTCACCTTCGTTGTTCGGCGTCTCGTACGGGTTGTAGTCGACGTTCAGGCCACCCATCATGCCCGAAGGAACGAAGTGGCCTGCGACCGTCCCGGCGGGCGGTCCGCCGGCGAGGATCCACAGCGCCTGCTTGTCCAACGCCCAGTTGACGGCCTTGCGGACGTGCACGTCATCGAAGGGCGCCTCGAACACGTTGAGCCCTGTGTAGGCCAATGCGTCCGACGGGTGGATGATCAGCCGCTGTTGCAGCTCCGGATCGCCTTGGTACAGCTTCAGCGTCGCGGAGGTCGCCAAGCAGTCGACGCACCAGTCGATCGCGCCCGCGTCCACCTTGTCGAGCAGCTCCTGCACCTCACCCGCGTACGAGGTGACCTCGATCCGGTCGACGTAGCTCTGCCGGAGGTCGTCGGTCGCCTGGTCGTAGAACGGGTTGCGGACCAGCACGTATGACTTCTCGATGTCCATGCCCGACGGCGGTTCCTTGTCGCTCAGTGCGATCTGGTCCATGCCCTCCCACTCGTAGGGACCGGACGAGACGAGGAACTGGCCGAGCTCGACGGCGTCATAGTGAGTGTCGAGCAGCTCCTGTGGCAGCGGCGCCGAGGCTGCCAACGAGAAGAGGTAGGGGATGTCCGGCTCTGGTTGATCGAGACGGACCTCGAGCGTCTTCGCGTCCACGACGACCATGCCTTCGACCGGCTTGCCCTTCGCGTCGGAGAAGCCCGAGATGGCGGTGTAGTAGAAGGGGTAGCTCTCGGAGTTGATCTTGGGGTCGGACAACCGTTGGATCGCGTTGGCGAAGTCCTGTGCCTCGATCTCGCGGCCCAGCGGGCTCCCGAACATCACTCCGGGCTTGATCGTGAAGGTCCAGGTGAGCTGGTCTTCAGAGACCGTCGGCAACGCGGTGGCCAGGTCGGGCTGCGGGACGCCGCCGCCTTCATCGGCCGGCCGGCCGGTGTACGACAGGAGCGTGCGCGCCATGCAGCAGCGCAGGAACTCCCACGAGACCGAGTAGTACTCCTGCGTCGGGTCGAGCCCGTTGAAGAAGTCCTGCGTGTGGGCGATGGTGAGCGTCCCACCACGGGGGATGTCGGTCGGGTCACCCGTATCGGTCCCCGTCCCGGTCGGTGACGTGGTGTTGCCGCCGCATGCGGCAGCGACCACGGCGAGGACCGCCGCGACCACTGCGAACCTGAGGTATCGCTTCATCTATCCCTCCTTGCTCGTCATCGATCGAACGTTCATCGCGTGGTGGATTCCCTCAGATCCACTGTCTTCGTCGATGTTCGTGGTGCCCCTCTCGTCTACGCGCATCATGCCGTCTTGGGATCGAACGCGTCGCGGAGGCCGTCTCCGACCAGGTTGAACGCGAGCGTGGTCAACGTGAGGAAGACGCCCGGGAACACCATGGTCCACCAGGCGGTTCGATACAGCGTCGTCGCAGCCTCGATCTGCGCCCCCCATGACGGGACATCGGGCGGGACACCGAGCCCCAAGAATGAAAGGGCGGCTTCCGCCAGGATGTTCGTGGGGATGAACAGGGTCGTGTAGATGATGATGGGCGCGGTCACGTTGGGCAAGATCTCGCGCACCATGATCCGCATGTCGGAGGCGCCCAGTGAGCGAGCGGCCTCGACGAACTCCTTCTCGCGCACGGACAGGACCTGACCGCGGATGATCCGCGCGATGTAGGGCCACGAGAAGAACCCGAGCAACACGATGATGAGCCCCCTGCCCGGCGTCAGCAGACCACCGAGGCATTCTTCGCCCCGGCGTTGCGCCCCGCACGCGGCGGAGATGCCGAGGATGAGCAATAGGGCCGGCAAGGCGAAGAAGACGTCGCAGAGCCGCATGATGAAGGTGTCGACCTTGCCCCGGTAATAGCCGGCGATGATGCCGGCCGTGACGCCGAGAAGCATCTCGAGCGCGGTGGCCGAGAGCGCGACGATCAATGACGTTTGGGCTCCGTACAACACCTGCACGAAGAGGTCACGCGCCAAGCCGTCGGCGCCGAAGAATAGCGGGCCGAGCTCGGTGTTCAGCGTGGGTCCGACCGGGAACCCCGCCGAGCAGGTCTGCGGATCGACGATGGGCTCCGAGGTGCACCCGGGCGGGAAGTCGGTGGTGAACTCGTTGACGAAGATGCCTTCGACGGGGTGGCCGACCCACCTCGCGAACAAGGGCGCGGCGACGGCCATGATCACGATGAGGGCGATGATGAAGAGTCCCGCGATCGCCCACTTGTCCCTGCGGAACCGGCGCCGGAACAGCTCTGCCGGCGAGCGCCCGATGATCTCTGCAGGGATGCCCGCGATCGCGGCTTCGGATCCGAGCTCTACCGGCTCGACATCGACCTTGGCCATGCAGTTCCCTCTCGATGGACCGCCGGAGTGTAGCCCGTCGTCCGGGGGCCGCCCAGACCCCGTTGGACTATACGATGGGTGCCCTTCGGCGCGCTTGCGTCAGTCCCGGATCATCCCGGCGATGGTCGGCACGATGCGCGGACCCAAGATCTGTCCGATGGAGCCGGTGGCGCACGCTCGCTCGCCGAACACCTCGCTGCCGTCGGGTGTCACGGGTCCGCCGGCGATGAGCAGGGGAACCGGGTCGGCGGTGTGGGCCTTGCGCACGGACGAGGTCGAGTGGTCTCCCGTCACCGCCACGACGGTTCGCCTGGTGTCGAGACGCGGCAACACCTCCCCGAAGAAGCTGCGATCGATCGCCTCGATGACGTCGCGCTTGTCGAGCGCCCGGCCGTCGTGGGCCGGGACGTCGGGCCCTTTGAGGTGTACGTAGAGCGCATCGAACGAACCGAGCGCGTCTGCCGCGAGCGCGGCCCAGGCGGCGTAGGCTTCCTCGGCGCGTTGACCGAACCCGGCGGGGTCGAGCCTGGGCGCGTCGACCGGCTCCATCGCGAGTGCGAGGGCGATGCCCCGCTCGACCGGCATCTCGACGAAACATCCCCAGGCCAGACCGAACCGCTCACGGATGGGTTGCAGGCTCGGCCGGTGGTCGCCGGCGTCGCGGGTCAAGATGAGGTTGCCGGCGAGCTTGCCTTCGCGGCGTCGTGCCACGTTGACCGGTGAGGCGTCCAAGACGCGGTAGGCGCCTTCGACGAAGGAGTTCGTGAGGTCGGCGGCCCTGCTGGCGGCCTGGGTCTCGTCGAGCGCGGTCGCCGGCACCACGGCCGGCTCGAACGTCTCGAGGGCGATGCCGAGGTTCCCCTCGCGCCGGTAGGCGGGATCGGTGTTCGTGACGTTCGCCGACAGCGCCATGCCGTCGGCCGTCGAGATGACCAAGGCGCCCCGGTGTTCGACGGTCGCGCGAAGCTCGAAGCTCGCACCTTCGAGGTGGAGCTCGTCGTCGACCTCGGCGGCGAGCGCGTGGGACTCGCCCGAGGTGAGGTCACGCCCCACACGCCGGTCGACGATCGCCGGCCACTCCGCCGTGGCGAAGTTGATGCGGTACGCCAGGTCGCCGTCCTGGAACGCCATGCCGATGCCCATGACCTCGAGCACGCCGCGCCCGGGATGTTCCTCGTGCGGGTCGTAGCCCAAGATGCCGAACACCCCGATGTCGGACTCGGGGGCGATCCCCGGACCGACCGTGATCGTCGTGCCCGTGCGTCCGGACGCCGCCAAGGCGTCGAGCATGGGGGTGGCGGCGGCCTCCAGCGGCGTCCTGCCGTCGAGCTCGGGGATCGGGTCGTCCCCCAGGCCGTCGAGACACACGTAGAGGAGCTTCGTCACTTGTACTTCACGATCAACGCGAAGTCCTCGGGGTCGAGGCTCGCGCCGCCCACGAGCGCGCCGTCGATCTGGGGATGCGCCATGAATCCCCGGATGTTGCCGGGTTTGACGCTTCCCCCGTACTGGACGCGCACGGCGCGGGCCGCGTCTGCCCCGACCCGCCGGTCGAGCTCGGCACGGATGGTCTCGACCACGCGTCCGGCGTCGGGCGGCTCTGCGTTACGCCCGGTCCCGATGGCCCAGATGGGCTCGTACGCAACGACGGCCGTGGCCGCGTGCTCCGGGGTCACGCCCGCGAAGGCATGGCGGACCTGTTCGGCCACCTTCGTCTCGGTACCGCCGGCGTCGCGTTCTTCGAGCGTCTCGCCCACGCACACGATGGGGACCATGCCGTTCGCGAACACGGCGCGGACCTTCCGGTTCACGGCCGCATCGTCGTCGCCGAAGATCAGGCGGCGCTCGGAGTGGCCGACGATGACGTAGCCGACCCGCAGCGCCGCGAGCATGAGAGGCGACACGGCGCCGGTGAACGCACCGTCGGTCTCGGGATAGACGTCCTGCGCGGCCAGCCCGTACGACAGCCTGTCGGATTCGATCAGGGTCTGGACCGATCGCAGCGCCGTGAACGGCGGGCATATCACGACCTCGACCCGCTCGGCGTCGCCGTCGTCGAGCAGGTAGCTCAGCTTCTGGACCGCCTGGATCGCCTCCAGGTGCGTCTTGTGCATCTTCCAGTTGGCCGCGATGATCGGCCGCCGCTCGGTGCTCAGGTCCGGTCCTCCAAGATCGCGATGCCGGGGAGGGTACGACCTTCGAGGAACTCGAGTGCCGCGCCGCCGCCGGTCGATAGATGGTCGAACGAGTCTCCCAGGCCGCTCGCCGCCACGGCCGCGAGGGAGTCGCCGCCGCCGACGACGCCGAAGGCACCACCCTCGGCGGCGGCGGCGGCCGCGCGGGCGACACCCGACGTGCCGTGGCTGAACGGCGGCAGCTCGAACACCCCCATGGGACCGTTCCAGAAGATGGTGCGCGCACCGGCGAGCGCGGCCGCGAACCGCTCGACGGTTCGCGGCCCGATGTCGAGGCCCAGCAGATCGTCGGGAATCGCCCTGGCGTCGACGACCGTCGTGGGTGCGGCCGCGTCGACCGCGGCCGCCGCCACGACGTCGACGGGCAGCTCGACCCGCACGGCCCTCGCCGCTGCCGCGGCGAGGGCCGTGCGCGCCTCCTCGAGTCGCTCCCTCTCGACGAGCGAGCGACCCACGCTCGCTCCTTCGGCGGCGAGCAACGTGAACGCCATGGCCCCGCCGATGAGCAAGGTGTCGACCCGTTCGATGAGCGCGTCGATCACCCCCAGCTTGTCCGAGACCTTCGCGCCACCGAGGACCGCCACGAAGGGACGCTCCGGCTCGTCGAGGAGCGCACCGAGCACCTCGACCTCCCGCTGGAGGAGCCGGCCGGCGACCGCCGGCCGGCCGGTGGCGAGGAGCAGCTCGGGCAGCGCCACGACGCTCGCATGGGCGCGATGGACCGCACCGAAGGCGTCGTCGACGTAGGCATCGACCAGCTCGGCCATGGTGCCCGCGAAGCGGGGGTCGTTGGCCTCCTCGCCCGGGTCGAAGCGAAGGTTCTCGAGGAGCCCCACACCGCCCGGTGGGATCGATCCGACGGCCGCGGCGACGCCGTCGTCGCCCGGCATGCCGAGCGCGACGACGTCGACCCCGTTGAGCACGCGCACGAGGTGGTGGGCGACCGGAGCGAGGGTGAAATCGTCACGGCGCTCCCCCGCCGGCCTCCCCAGGTGGGAGCCCAGCACGAGCGTGGCCCCACGCCCGAGCAGCGCACGGATGGTGGGCACGGCGGCTCGGATGCGGGTGTCGTCGGTGACCTCACCCGCGTGCATCGGGACGTTGAAGTCCACCCGAACGAAGACATGGGCGCCCGCGACCTCCCCGAGGTCGGCGAGCGTGCGGAGGCCCACCGTCAAAGCGACGCGGCGACGAGCGCGACCAGGTCGACGAGCCGGCTCGAATAGCCCCACTCGTTGTCGTACCAGCCTAAGATCTTGACCGTGTGCCCCATGACCATGGTGGCCTGCGAGTCGAACGTGCACGACGCCGGTGTGCCGACGATGTCGGACGAAACGATGGGGTCGACGGTGTAGACGAGCTTGCCCGCGAGCGGCCCCCGCTCCGATGCCTCCTTGAACGCCGCGTTGACCGCCTCGACCGTGACGTCGGCGCGCACGGTGGCGACGAGGTCGGTGATCGATCCGTCGGGCACGGGCACCCGCATCGCGAGACCGTCGAGCTTGCCCTTGAGGTGCGGGAGCACCAGGCCCGCCGCCTTGGCGGCGCCGGTGGACGTGGGGATGATGTTCACTGCCGCGGCGCGTGCCCGGCGCAGGTCGCTATGTGGCAGGTCCAAGATCTGCTGATCGTTCGTGTACGCGTGCACGGTCGTCATGAAGCCCTGCTCGACGCCGAAGGCATCGTCGAGGACCTTGACCATGGGCACGACGCAGTTGGTTGTGCACGACGCGTTCGAGATGACGTGATGCGTCGCGGGATCGTAGGTGTCGTCGTTCACCCCGAGCACCACCGTGAGGTCTTCGCCCTTCGCCGGCGCGCTGATGATGACCTTCTGGGCGCCCGCCTCGAGGTGGGCCGCCGCCTTCTCGCGATCGGTGAACAAACCGGTGGATTCGATCACGATCTCGGCGCCCAGCTCTTTCCACGGGAGGTTGGCCGGGTCGCGTTCGGCCAGGACCCGGAGCGTGTCGCCGTCGACCTCGATGCCGTCGCCGGTCGCCCGCACATCACCGCGATACGTACCGAGCACCGAGTCGTACTTCAACAGGTGTGCGAGGGTCGCGCTGCTCGTGATGTCGTTCACCGCCACGAAATCGAAGTCGGCTCCGCTCTGCTTCGCCGCGCGGAAGAAGTTCCGGCCGATCCGCCCGAAGCCGTTCACGCCGACCTTGACCGTCATGGGATCCCTCCTGGAGATGGTTGTCGCTCCATCCTATCGAGCCGTGAACGCCGGCCGACGTGAGGCTTCACCGACGGTCCGACGAGTGCTCAGCCGCGTTCGATGTCGCGATGGGCGAGCACGACCGGGAGCCCGCGGCCACGCATGCTCGCGGCGAGCTCATCGGCGACGACGACCGACCGATGGTGGCCGCCGGTGCACCCCACCGCGATCGTCAGGTACGACTTCCCCTCCTTCACGTAGCCGGGCACGGTGATGTCGAGCAGCGCCTCGAGGCTCGCCATGAACCCGGCGTAAGCGGGCTGCGAGCGCACGTAGTCCTGGACGTCGGGGTCGGTGCCGTCGTGTGCCCGGAGCTCGGGAACCCAATGGGGGTTCGGCAGGAAGCGCACGTCGAAGACGAGATCGGCGTCGCGCGGCGCGCCGTATTTGAAGCCGAAAGAAACCACGGAGACCTGCAGGCCTTCCTCGGGCGGCGCGTCGGCGAACGCCTCCTTGATGCGGTCGCGCAGCTCGTGCGGCGTGAGCCCCGAGCTGTCGATGACCAGATCGGCGTCGCCGCGGAGCTGCGCGACGATCTGCCGTTCCTTTCGGATGCCCTCGATGACTCGCTCGCCGGGGGCCAGCGGGTGCCGGCGCCTGGTGGCTTCGTAACGGTTCACGAGGTCTTCGTCCGACGCTTCAAGGAACACGATCCGCACGTCGATCCGTTGTTCGCGGAGCTCCTCGAGCGCCTTCGACAGCTCGCCGAAGAAGACCCCGCCGCGGGCATCGACCACGATGGCCACGCGCGCCGGGCCGCCCGGGCGGTTCGTCAGCTCGGCCATCTTGCCGAGGAGCGCCGGCGGGAGGTTGTCGACGACGAAGAAGCCCAGGTCTTCGAGCGAATGCGCCGCTTCGGAACGTCCCGCGCCCGACAGACCGGTGATGAGCGTGAACCCCGGGCTCCGGACGGCGCCGGCGCTCACGCCGATCGCCGCCCGGCCGCGGGGTCATGCAGCCGTGTGTGGATCGCGGCGGCCAGCTCGGGCCCGATCCCCGCGACCTCGGCGAGGTCGTCGGGCGTCGCGGCCCGGATCTTGGCGAGCGAGCCGAACCGGCGCATCAGTGACTTCTTCCGGGTAGGGCCGACGCCGGGGATGTCGTCCAGCGGCGAGGCGAGGGCGCGTTTGTCACGCGTGCGGCGGTGATAGGCGATGGCGAACCGGTGCGCCTCATCGCGGATGTGCTGCAGCACGAACAACGCCTCGGATCGCCTCGGGATCGACAACGGGTCGGGCCGGTCGGGGAAATACACCTCCTCGAGCCGCTTCGCGAGCCCGATGTGCGGGATCGACAGACCCAGCTCGGCGAGCACGGTCGAAGCCTGCGCGAGCTGTCCCCGGCCGCCATCGACCACCACCAGCGCCGGCGGGTACGAGAACCGCCGGCGTCGCCCCTCGTGCGGCTCGTCGCGCTCCTGCAACAGCCGCGTGAAGCGGCGTCGCAGCATCTCGTACATCGACAAGAAGTCGTCTTGGCCCTGGACGCCTTCGATGCGGAAGGTCCGGTAGTCGGAGCGCTTCGGCAGACCGTCTTCGAAGACCACCATCGAGCCGACCTTGTCGGTCGGACCCAGGTTCGAGATGTCGTAACACTCGATGCGAAGAGGCGCCTGTTCGAGACCCAGCTGATCGGCGAGCTCGGTCAAAGCGCGTGAACGGGCACCGAAGTCGGATGCACGGCGGAGCTTGTGCCGCTGGAACGCCTCGGTGGCGTTGCGCACGACGACCTCCATGAGCTTCCGCTTCGCTCCGCGCTCGGGGACGTGGATGCGAACGGGGCCACCACGGCGCTCGCTGAGCCACGCGCCGAGCAGGTCGGCGTCGGTGGGCACCTCGGGAACGAGCACGCGCGGCGGGACGTCGGGGCGCTCCATATAGAGCTGCTCGAGGAACGATGCGAGCAGCTGCGCGCGGTCGAGGTCTTCGACCCGGTCGACGACCCAACCACGCCGGCCACGCACGCGGCCCCCCCGCACGTGGAACACCTGCACCGCCGCCTCGAGGTCGTCGTCGACCATGCCCACGACGTCGAGGTCCTCGGGCTGGCTCAGCACCATCTCCTGCGTCTCGAGCGCTCTGCGCGCCGCGAACAGCTGGTCCCTGCGTTTCGCCGCCTGCTCGAACTCCTGGCTGCCGGCCGCATCGCGCATCTCGGTCTCGAGCCGTCGCAACACCGGCCGTGCGTCGCCCGCGAGGAACTCGGCCATGGCGTCGACGTGTGCGCGGTAGCTCTCTTGGGTCACGCCGGTCACCGACGGCACGCACGGCCCTGCACAACGCCCGATGTCGTAGTAGAGGCACGGGCGGCCCGCCCGCGCGCGCTGGTCGAAGAAGGGCTTCGAACAGGTGCGCACGGGGAACACACGGGTGAGGGCGTCGAGCGTGTCGCGGATCGCCCACGCGTGCCCGTACGGCCCGAAGTACCGGACGCCTTTGCGTTTGGCGCCGCGGAGCACCTGCGCCCGCGGCCACGTTTCGCCGACGGTGAGCGCGAGGTAGGGGTAGGACTTGTCGTCGCGGTACCGGACGTTGAACCGCGGCCGGAACTCCTGGATGAGGTTGTACTCCAGCATCAAGGCGTCGACCTCCCCCGAGGCGACGATCCACTCGACGCTGCGCGCCGCCTCGACCATCGCCTCGGTGCGCGGATGCAACGGCTTGCCCCAATACGAGACGAGGCGCTTGCGCAGGCTGCGCGCCTTGCCGACGTAGACGACGCGGCCGTCGCCGTCGCGGAAGAGGTAGGCGCCTGGCTCGTCCGGGATGGTGCCGGTATCGGGCCGGGGGACGTTCACCCGGCCATGCTAACGTGGGGTTCCGACTCGGCCCGGTGCTTGCTCGGGCCGTTAGCCCCCGGGCTCGATGACGGCCACCACACCGGTCATGATCGGGTGGGAGTCACACACGAAGGGGTAGGTGCCTACCTCGAGCGCGTCGACCGGCAGCTCGACCTGGTATGGCCCCGGGGCGAGGTCGTTGGCCGCGATGTCTGCACCAGACGCATCGCTCAAGTGAAGGTTGTGCGCACCAGTAGCAGCCGCGTCATCTTGGTTGTCGATGTTGATCGTGAACGGCTTGCCCGCCTCGGCTACGAGGCACACGGGGTCCCACGCCGTGTTGACGGCGACGATGTCGAGCACGATCTCGCCGTCATCTCCGCACCCCTCGGTGCCGCCGCCCCCTTGCACCTCGATCGAGGGGCTGGGCTGCGCGAGCGTGACCTCGATGTCACCCAAGATGCCGAGCAGCAGGTCCTGCGACGAGCCCTGGTACCAGGTCATGAGCACCGAGCCGTCGAGACCCAACGCGAGCGACGGCGAGGCGCCCCCGGCGGTCGCCGTCGCGGTCGGGACCGGTGTCATCGAGCCGGGCTGCCCGCTCGCCAGGTGCACGCCGATCGCGTCTTGCCAGGCGACGGAGACCGCCCCCTGCTCATCGACCGCGACCCCCGTCGTGGGGGCGAAGTTCCCTCCTCGCATCTTCGCGCCCAGGCTCACCGGGGCGACCCGGGTCACCACACCGCCGACGACCACCTTCACGGCGTCGTCGGCGTAGAGGGCCGCCACGGCCTCGTCACCGGTCGAGGCCATCGAGAGACCGCGAGCGTTCGTGCCAACCCCGATGGTCTGCGTGGTCCATGAGCCGTCGATGCGCGTCGCGACGACGAGGTCGGACGTGGCGGGGTCGATCAGCCCCGCGACCGGCGCCCCGCCGGCCATGACGATGCCGGCGGCCCCCGGCCCCGGGCAGCCGTCGCAGCGGCCGACAGTGGCGGCGACCTCGGTCACCCATCCGTCGTCGCCGGGCGTCGCGACCTGCAGGTCGGTCGAGTCACGTCCGTTCACGGCATAGGCGACCCACGGACTCCCATCGCCGTCGAGCGTGATGGCCGGGCGGCCGATGGGACCGGCGTTCAGAAGGGCGGTGCCGTAGTCGAAGACCTGCTCGAGCGACGTGCTCCCACCCTGGATCGTTCGCGCGTACCAGACCCCCCTTGCGTCGGTGTACGCGACGTGCACCGCAGCGTCCCCGCCCACGGCGAGCGCCGTGCCGTTGGAGTTGCGCGGCGTCAGCCCGAAGCCTTCTTCGGGCACCACGGGTCCGAACGCAACGCTCACACCGGCAGGTGCCGCCGCGTCCATGACGAGCGCCCCCCGGTCGAACAGGCCGTCGGGGAAGATGCCGGCGACCATCACCGCCGGGACGCTGGGCGTGCCGATCGGCCGTTGCGTGGCGACCTGACCCGCGGCGAGCTCCTTCGGGAACCCCAGGTACGAGACGTAGGGGTTCCCCTGGGCGTCGACGGCGACGGACGAGCCGAGACCCACGTCGTCGAGCGAGTCGGCGACGACGGGGACGAACCGCACACCGGAGCCGAAGTCGACGGAAGGCGACGCTTCGGCGCTGCATGCCACCGCGACGAGCGTCAGCACGGCGGCGGCGGCGAGGAGGCGCTTGGACACGTCGCCGCGGATACTACCAACGGACGTCACGCGCGCGATGACGCTGCGAGCGCCGGTGACAACGTGCCGATGACCTCCGCGAGGAATCGTCCCGTGTGGGAGGTGGGGTGCGCGGCAACCGCTTCGGGGGTCCCGGTGACGACCACCTCGCCACCGCTGTTACCACCTTCGGGCCCGAGGTCGATCACCCAGTCGGCCGTCTTGATCACGTCGAGGTTGTGCTCGATGACGAGCACGGTGTTGCCGGTCTCGACCAATCGCTGCAACACCCCGAGCAGCTTCCGGATGTCCTCGAAGTGCAGGCCCGTCGTGGGCTCGTCCAAGACGTACAAGGTGTTGCCCGTGGCTCGCTTGTGCAGCTCGGACGAGAGCTTGATGCGCTGGGCCTCGCCGCCCGACAGCGTGGGGGCCGGCTGCCCGAGCTTGATGTACCCGAGCCCCACGTCGGACAACGTCTGCATGTGTCGCTTGATGACCGGGATGGGTTCGAAGAACTCGAGAGCCTGGTCGACGCTCATGGCGAGCACGTCGGCGATGGTCCGCCCTTTGTACTTGACCTCGAGCGTCTCGCGGTTGTAGCGACGCCCCTTGCACACCTCACACGTGACGTAGACGTCGGGCAGGAAGTGCATCTCGATCTTGATCTGCCCGTCGCCGGCGCAGTTCTCGCAGCGGCCGCCGCGCACGTTGAACGAGAACCTGCCCGGCTGGAACCCGCGGATCCGCGCCTCGGGCACCTGCGCGAACAGCTTGCGGACGTGGTCGAACACACCCGTATACGTGGCTGGGTTCGACCGCGGCGTGCGCCCGATGGGCGATTGGTCGATGTCGATGACCTTGTCGACCTGCTCCCACCCCACGAGCCGCTTGTGCCGGCCCGGGAGCACCCGCGATCGGTAGATCTTCTGCATGAGGACGCGCAGCAAGACGTCTTGCACCAGGGTCGACTTGCCGCTGCCGCTGACCCCGGTGACGCACACCAGCAGCCCGAGCGGTATCTCGACGGTGACCGACCTGAGGTTGTGCTCGCGCGCCCCCTCGAGCCGCAGTCGGCGAGCACCGGGCGAGCGCCGCGCCGCGGGCACCGGGATCACGCGGCGCCCCGACAGATACGCGCCCGTCATCGACGCCTCGCACTCGAGCAACCCTTTCAGATCGCCCGAGAACACCACCTCTCCCCCGTGCTCGCCGGCCGCAGGGCCGATGTCGACGATGTGATCGGCCTCGGCGATCGTCGCCTCGTCGTGTTCCACGACGATCAACGTGTTGCCCAGGTCGCGCAGCCGAACGAGCGTGTCGAGGAGCCGCCTGTTGTCGCGTTGGTGCAGACCGATCGAGGGCTCGTCGAGGATGTAGAGAACGCCGACGAGACCCGATCCGATCTGCGTGGCGAGCCGGATGCGTTGGGCCTCCCCACCCGCGAGCGTGCCGGAAGCCCGGGCGAGCGTGAGGTAGTCGAGCCCGACGTCCACGAGGAACCCCAACCGGGCCCTGATCTCTTTGACCAGCCGCTCGGCGATCATGTGCTCGCGTTCGCTGAGCTCCATGGTGTCGACGAACGCGAGGGTGTCGCTCACGGACAGCGCCGTGAGCTGGGCGATGTTCACACCGGCGATGGTGACGGCCAGGGTCTCGGGGCGCAGACGCGCGCCTTTGCACGCGCGACACGGGATCTGGCGCATGAAGCCCTCGAGCTTGTCGCGAGCGGCGTCGGACTCAGTCTCGGCGTGGCGCCGCTCGACGTTCGGGATGGCGCCTTCGTACGTCGTCCAGTAGGCGCGTTGGCGGCCGTACCGGTTCTTGTACTTCACGTAGATGGACTCATCGGAGCCGAACAGCAACACGTCACGCGCCTTCTTCGGGAGCTTCTTCCACGGCGTGTCGAGGTCGACACCGTTGCTCTGCGCCACGGCGTCGAGCACCCGGTACCAGTATTCGAGCGAGCTGGTGGACCACGGCGCCAAGGCGCCTTCGTTCACGGACAGGTCGGGGTCGGGAACGACGAGCTCGGCGTCGACCTCGAGCCGCGTGCCGAGGCCGTCGCACGTCTGGCAGGCCCCGTAGGGCGAGTTGAACGAGAAGTTCCGCGGGTTCAGCTCGTCGAACGAGATGTGGCAGTGGGTGCACGCGAGCTTCTGCGAAAAGGTCTGGACGTCTTCGTGCCCCTCGGGAGTCACGACGGCGATGGCGGCGATGCCCTCGGCCAGCTCGAGGGCGGTCTCGATCGAGTCGGCCACACGCCGGCGGATGTCGGGCTTGGCCACGAGCCGGTCGACGACCACCTCGATGGTGTGTTTGTAGGTCTTGGGCAGACGGATGGGCTCCGACAGGTCGCGGACCTCGCCGTCGATACGAGCCCGCGGGAAGCCCTTGCGGGCGAGGTCGCCAAGCAGCTGCTGGTATTCGCCCTTGCGGCCCCGCACCACGGGCGCGAGCACCTGGAACCTGGTGCCTTCGGGGAGCTCCAGGATCTGGTCGACGATCTGCTCGGGTGTCTGGCGGCCGATGGGGCGTCCGCAGTTGTAGCAATGCGGGTGCCCGACGCGGGCGAACAACACGCGCAGGTAGTCGTAGACCTCGGTGATGGTCCCCACGGTCGACCGCGGGTTGCGCGAGGTCGACTTCTGGTCGATGGAGATGGCCGGCGACAACCCCTCGATGAAGTCGACGTCGGGCTTCTCCATCTGACCCAGGAACTGACGCGCGTAGGCGCTGAGCGACTCGACGTAGCGCCGCTGCCCCTCGGCGTAGATGGTGTCGAACGCCAACGAGGACTTGCCCGATCCGGACAAGCCCGTGAAGACGATCAGCGCATCGCGGGGGAGCTCGAGCGTGATGTTCCTGAGGTTGTGCTCGCGCGCGCCGTGGATGACGAGGGAGTCGCTGCCCACGAACGCCGAGTGTAGCGGTGGCCGCCGACATGCCCGGCGCCCGGCACCCGGTTACGCTGCTCCACCATGGAGCCCGACCTGCGAGCCACGGACGAGTTCGCGCAGGTCGAGGCCTTCTACCGGTCGATCCTCGAGCCCGGTTTCGGTCACGTCACCCGGCTCGGCGACCCCGAGCCCTCCCCCGATGGGCGCTGGATCGCGATGGACGGGACCATCTTCGAAGCGCTGGAGGGGCACGGTCACCGACGTGTCTGCCTCGCGGCCACCGACGGCACAGGCATGCGGAGCGTCACCGGTGGGCCGAACGACGACGGGGGCGCCCGGTGGGCTCCAAGCGGCCGGACGTTGACCTTCGTGTCGGATCGAGCCGTTAAAGGGCGCGGCCAGCTGTACGCGCTGGACGCCGGCACGTTCGGCGAGGCCAGGGCGTTGCCGGTCGTCCCCGGCGTCGTCGAGCACCACCGGTGGTCATCCGACGGCACACGCATCGCCCTGGTCGTCGCGGGAGAACATGCCGAGCAGGCCGATGCCTTGGGGTCCGGCACGCTGGGTGCCACCAACCTCGACGCGCCCACATGGCTCCCCGAGGTCGAGTCGACCGAATCCGGCGATGAGTGGCGATCGCTGTGGATCATCGACGTCGCCTCCGGCGACGTGCGCCGCGCCTCACGTGACGGGCTCAACGTGTGGGAGGCGACGTGGCTCGGTGACGAAGCCGTTGTCGCCGTCGTGTCGGAGGCGCCGCGTGAAGGTGCCTGGTACACGGCGTCGCTCGCCGTGATCGACCTCGCGAGCGGGCAGGAGCGCGTGGTGTACCGCAGCGACGTCCAGCTCGGCTTCGCCGAGGGTCATGAAGACGGATCGACCATCGCCGTGCTGGAGGCGGTGTGCAGCGACCGCTACGTCGTGGCCGGCGACCTGCTGCTCGTCGATCCCTCCGACGGCGCGGTTCGCCGCGTGCAGGTCCCCGGCGATGTCAGCGCCGCCCGCTGGCGTGGCGGCGACCTCCTCGTCACGTCGCTCGATCGCCTGGGGACCATCGTCGCCGGCGTCGACCCTGCCGCCGGCGAGGTCCGTGAGCTGTGGCGAACCGACGCCGGCGTGGGCAGCACGTATCAGCCCTTCGCCGCACCGGTGGGCAAGGCAGACGCGTTCGCGTGCATCCGCAGCTCGGCGCGCCGGCCGCCCGGGTTGATCGTCGTCGACGACGGCGTGGAACTGGTCGTCGCCGAGACGCACCATCCGGGCCACGACGTGGCCCTCGTGCATCTCGGCGACCGCCGTCCGATGACGTGGACCGCTCCCGACGGGCTCGAGATCGACGGCATCGTGACCGTCCCGGTTGGCGACGGGCCGTTCCCGCTCTTGCTCGAGGTACACGGCGGGCCGATCGGCGCCACCACCGACGGATGGATCGGGATCGACGACTCGTTCCTGCTGTCGCGCGGCTTCGCCATCTTGGCCCCGAACCCACGGGGGTCGACCGGCCGGGGCCGCGCCTTCGCCGCGGCCGTCGTGGGCGACATGGGCGGCGCGGACGCTTTCGACGATCTCGCGGGGGTCGACGCCGCCGTCGCGGCCGGCATCGCCGACCCCGAACGCATCGGGGTGATCGGTGGGAGCTACGGCGGCTTCATGGCCGCGTGGCTCCCCACGGTCGACCCGCGGTTCAAGGCCGCGGTCGCCATCTCGCCCGTGACCGATTGGTATTCGGAACACTTCAACTCGAGCCTCATCGACTGGGTCGGCGCCTTCCTCACCGACCGGCCGGAGCGACCCGCCGGGGAGTACCACGCGCGGAGCCCCGTGTTCGCCGGGGAGCGGCTGCGCACGCCCACGTTCCTGAGCGCGGGCCTCCGTGACAAGGCGACACCGCCTGGACAGGCGATCGAGATGTACCGCGCGCTCAGCGCCGGTGGCATCCCGGCCGCGGTGGCCATCTATCCGCTCGAGGGACACGGCGTGCGCGACCTCCCGGCTGCCATCGACCTGACGACGCGGATCGTGATCTGGCTCGAGCGGTTCATGCCGGCGACCCGGTAGCTCTCGCGCGCGATGGACACCCGCGCGCCGTCGTTCGCGGAAGCCTCCCGCTTCTGGATAAAGCTGGGGTTCATCAACTTCGGTGGTCCCACGGGTCAGATCGCGATCATGCACGACGAGATCGTCGAACGGCGCGCCTGGCTCGACGAGAGCCGTTTCCTGCACGCCCTGTCGTTCTGCGTGCTGCTGCCCGGCCCCGAGGCCCAGCAGCTCGCCATCTACATCGGGTGGCTGCTGCACGGGACAGCGGGCGGCATCGTCGCCGGGTCGTTCTTCGTGCTGCCCGCGGCGGTGCTGATCGGTGCCCTGGCCTATCTGTACGCGGCCCACGCCGAGCTGTGGTGGGTGGCCGGCATCTTGGATGGGCTCGCGGCTGCGGTGGTCGGGATCGTCGTCGCGGCGACCATCACGATCGCGAAGCGAGCGCTCCGCGCAGGCGCCGCCTGGGTCATCGCCGCCGTGGTGTTCATCGCGATCTTCATCGTCGGCCTGCCGTTCCCGTTCATCGTGGCCGGCGCGGGGGCCGCCGGGGTGGTCCTCGGGCCCGCCCGTCTCGGCGTGGCATCATCCGATCACGCCGGTGAGACGGTCGCCGCGCGCCCGCGCACGAGCACGATGCTCCGCGTGCTTGCGGTGGGGTTGGCGGTGTGGTGGCTCCCGCTGCTGGCCGTCGCAGCCGTCGCCGGTGTCGAGTCCCTCTACGCGCGACAGGCGTTCTTCTTCTCACAGGTCGCCGTCATCTCGTTCGGCGGCGCCTACGCCGTGCTCACCTATGTCGGGCGCGAGGTCGCCGGCCGGTTCGGCCTGTTCCCGCGCGATGTCGTCGCGGGGTTGGGGCTGGCCGAAACCACACCGGGTCCACTCATCCTCGTCGTCGAGTTCCTCGCGTTCGTCGCCGCTTACCGGAACCCGGGCGAGCTCCACCCCGTGGTCGCCGGCAGCATCGGCGCGGCGGTCACCGTCTGGGCCACGTTCGCGCCGAGCTTCCTGTGGATCTTCCTCGGCGCGCCGTGGGTGGAGCGACTGCGGGCCAACGAACGTCTCCGCGGAGCCCTGGCCGCCATCACGGCTGCCGCGGTCGGGGTGATCGCGAGCCTCGGGGTCACCCTGGCCGCGGGTGTCATGTTCGACGTGGTCCGGTCGGTCCGGCCGTTCGCCGTCGAGATCGTGGTCCCGGTGCTGGGCAGCGTCGACCCGTTCCACCTTGCGGTCGCGTCGGCCGCGCTCGTCGCCACGTGGCGGTTCCGCGTCCACATCGTGGCGATCGTGGCGACGAGCGCGGCCGCCGGCTTGTTGTGGGCGGCGGTGCGGTAGCCTCCCGGCATGGCGACCCGTGAGGAGCTCGAGGCGCTGCCTACCAAGCAGCTCCACGACCTGGCCATCGACGAGGCGCGCCACCGGATCGACGTGGCCTTCGTGTGGCGCCTCGTCAAAGCCCTCCCCGTCGCGGAGGAGGTCGCAGGCGACGACGACCGCGCCAAGACCGACATCATGCGACCGCTGGCGCTGCTCAACGACGCCTTGTACGACGCGGGCGAAGGCGCCCTCGGCGAAGCGCTCCGGCCGCTGTACCTCGACTACCTGGCCGGCGAGCCGGCGGGACCGTGAGCCTGCGGGACCGTGAGCGGCGACCTTCGCCGCCTACCGAGATGAGTTCGAGGTCCTTCGGCGCGAGAGCTACCTGATCTGCGCGTCCCTCGGACCGGTCGGCCGACGCTCGCGCGAGCACCTCGACCGCTATCTCGACGCCTGGGCCACCAGGGGCGCCCGCGTCATCGTCGACCGCGTGTTGTACCGGTCGAGCGCCGTCGTCGACGCGAAGGCGGTATGCGGCCTGGCTCGCGAGCGCGGCTCCTGGTCGCTCCATCATGCGGAAGTGACGTTCGCCGCCTGTCAGCGGGTCAGGATGACGCGACCGGCCCGCACCACCAGAGCTATCTCTTCGAACGCCGCCAGATCCGTCCGGGGATCGCCGCGAAGCGCCACCAGATCCGCCGGCGCGTCCACGGCGAGCGGCGCCCGGGTGCACGCGGCGAGGATCTCGTCGGCGTCGAGACCGGCTTCGGCCAGCAGATCCAGCTCCCGCCGGTGGATGCCGGGTGGGACCGGCCCGTTGCCGAGGTCCGTCCCGTAGATCACGGTGCCGCCCGCAGCGTGGAACCGGCGGAGGTTATCGAGCGCTCGTCGCTGTTCGCGGGTATCACGGCCGAACCCCGTGATGTCGAGCGTCGAGACGATCCGGAGCCGGTCGGCCGCCAGCCGGATCGTCGCGTCGGTGAGCCGCACCCACGGTGTGTGCGCCAGCTCATCGACACCGGCTCCGAGCGCGCGCTCGACTTGCCCTTGCCCTTGGGCATGCGTCGTGACGGGGAGGCGGGCGTCATGCGCCGCCTCGACGATCGCCATCAGCTCGGCGTCGCTGGGTGTCGGGCCCGCCTCGGCGTTCAACGACACCTTGATGGCCGCCGCACCCGATGACGCGAGATCACCCACCGCCGCTGCCATCTCCTCTGGCCCGGCCACCTCCCATGCCGTGCCCTCCGGCGCCCACGAGGCTCGCGACGGGTAGCCGCCCTTCGCGGTCAGCATCGGCCCGGCGGCACGGATCAAGGGACCGTCGAACGACGGCAGCTCGGACAGGTCGGCCAACGGGAAGATCCGGGCCGCGGGCCAACCCAGGTCGCGCACCGCGGTCACCCCTCCCCGCAGAACCGCACCGGGATCGGCGAGCTCGATGTGCACGTGCCGGTCGGCGAACGCGGGCAGGACGAACCCGTCGACCTCCAGGTCGGTGTCGGCGTCATCGAGCGAGGTCGCGGGGCCTGCGTAGGTGATGACGCCGCCGGCGCACACGACCTGCGCATCGTGCACGACCTCACCCGGTCCCAGCCAGGCGACCGACGCCCTGATCGACAGGCGGCTCACGGCCGCACCGTACCCCGGCGCGCGTTGCGGAGCCGACAACCGCGACATGCACGCCGCGGCTCGGTGCGCGATGCTTCGTCGATGGCGACGACCTACGACTACGTCATCGTCGGCGGCGGCTCCGCGGGCAGCGCATTGGCGAACCGGTTGTCGGCGGATCCCCAGACCCGGGTCCTCGTGCTCGAGGCGGGCCGTATGGACTCCATCTGGGACGTCTTCATCCACATGCCTGCCGCCTTGGCCTTCCCCATCGGCAGCCGGTTCTACGACTGGAGATACGAGACCGAGCCCGAGCCCCACATGGACGGCCGGCGCGTCTATCACGCCCGCGGCAAGGTGCTGGGCGGCTCCAGCAGCATCAACGGCATGATCTTCCAGCGCGGGAACCCGCTCGACTACGAGCGCTGGGCCGCGGATCCCGGCATGCGGACGTGGGATCAGGCACACGTGCTGCCGTACTTCAAACGGATGGAGAACTGCCTGGCGGCCGGTCGCGACGATCCCTATCGCGGCCACGCCGGTCCCCTGATCTTGGAGCGCGGCCCCGCGACGAGCCCGCTGTTCGGCGCATTCTTCCAGGCAGCGCAACAGGCCGGGTACCCGTTGACCGACGACGTGAACGGCTACCGCCAGGAGGGGTTCGCACCGTTCGACCGCAACATCCACCGGGGACGGCGCCTCTCGGCCGCCCGCGCATATCTGCACCCCGTGATGGCACGGCCGAACCTCGAGGTCACGACCCGCGCGTTCGTGACGAAGGTGCTTTTCGAGGGCACTCGCGCCACCGGGGTCGAGTTCACGAAGCGGGGCGGGTCGCCTCAAGTTGCTCGAGGGGGCGAGGTGATCTTGTGCGGCGGCGCCATCAACTCCCCACAGCTGTTGCAGCTGTCGGGTGTGGGGCCGGCCGCCGTCCTCGAACGGCTCGGTATCGCCGTGGTGCACGACCTGCCCGGCGTGGGGCAGAACCTCCAGGACCACCTCGAGGTCTACGTGCAATACGCGTGCGCGTTGCCGGTGTCGATCCAGCCGGGCCTCAAGAAGTGGCGCCGGCCCTTCATCGGGGCGCAGTGGTTGTTCTTCCGTTCGGGCCTGGGGGCAACGAACCATTTCGAGGCCGGTGGGTTCGCCCGCAGCAACGACGACGTTGCCTATCCCAACCTCATGTTCCACTTCCTGCCCGTCGCCATCCGCTACGACGGGTCGGCACCGGCGGGCGATCACGGCTATCAGGTGCACATCGGCCCGATGTACTCCGACGCGAGGGGCACCATCCAGATCACGAGCACCGATCCCGCCGTGCACCCAGCGATGCGCTGCAATTACCTGTCGACCGACCAGGACAGGCGCGAATGGGTCGAGGCGGTCCACGTCGCCCGCTCGATCTTGAACCAACCGGCGATGGCGCCGTTCAACGACGGCGAGACCTCACCGGGGCCTTCGGTCGACACCGGCGAGCAGATCTTGGCGTGGGTGGCGAAGGACGCCGAAACGGCGCTTCACCCCTCGTGCACCATCAAGATGGGGGCGTCGAGCGACCCCATGGCGTGCGTCGACCCCCTGACCATGGGCGTCTATGGCACCGAGGGCCTTCGCGTCGTGGACGCTTCGGTCTTCCCGTACGTCACGAACGGGAACATCTACGCCCCCGTCATGATGGTCGCCGAGAAAGCCGCCGACCTGATCACCGGTACGACACCGCTCGAGCCCGAGCAGGTCGAGTTCTACCGGCACGGGACCGGCATGCCGCTGACCCTCGCCTGACGTTCAGGCGACGCCGGCCTCGCGGAGCTGGCGGAGCTCCCTGCGCAGCTCGTGAACCTCGTCGCGCAGGCGGGCTGCGTATTCGAAGCGGAGGTCCTTGGCCGCCTGGTGCATCTCTTCTTCGAGCGTCGCGATGAGGTGCTCAAGCTCGTCGCTCGGCACATCGGTGCGCGAGACCGTGCGCCGGCGCTTCGTCGCCGGGGCCGCCGCCGCCGTCTCGCCTCGAAGCGTCAACAAGATGTCGGTGACCTTCTTGCGGACGGTCTGCGGGTCGATGCCGTGTTCGGTGTTGTACGAGAGCTGGATGCCGCGGCGCCGCTGTGTCTCGCTGATGGCGACGCGCATCGAGTCGGTGACCGTGTCGGCGTACATCAACACGGTGCCGTCGACGTTGCGGGCGGCGCGTCCGATGGTCTGGACGAGCGAGGTCCCGGAACGCAGGAACCCCTCCTTGTCGGCATCGAGGATGGCGACGAGCGACACCTCGGGCAGATCGAGACCCTCGCGCAGCAGGTTGATGCCGACGAGCACGTCGAACTCGCCCAGGCGCAGGTCGCGCACGATCTCGATGCGCGAGATGGTGTCGACCTCGGAGTGCATGTAGCGGACGCGGATCCCCATCTCGACGAGGTAGTCGGTGAGGTCTTCGGCCATCTTCTTCGTGAGCGTGGTGACGAGCACACGTTGCTGCTGTTCTGCCCGCGTGCGGATCTCGCCGATGAGGTCGTCGACCTGCCCCTTCGTTGGCCTGATCTGCACCTCGGGATCGACCAGACCCGTCGGGCGCACGATCTGCTCGACCACGTGTCGACCCGACATGCGAAGCTCGTAGGGGCTGGGCGTCGCGCTCATGTACACGATCTGGTTCACCCGCTCGTTGAACTCCTCGAAGCGGAGCGGCCGGTTGTCGATGGCCGACGGCAGGCGGAAGCCGAACTCGACGAGCGTGGACTTGCGTGACACGTCGCCTTCGTACATGCCGTGCAGCTGGGGCACGGTGACGTGTGATTCGTCGAGGACCACGAGGTAGTCGTCGGGGAAATAGTCGAGCAACGTGAACGGGGCCGTGCCCGCATCGCGTCCGTCGATGTGCCGGCTGTAGTTCTCGATGCCGCTGCAGAACCCCACCTCGCGGAGCATCTCGAGGTCGTAGCGCGTACGCATGCGCAGCCGTTCGGCTTCGAGCAGCTTCCCCTGCGACCCGAGGTCGGCGAGCCGCTCGTCCAGCTCTTCTTCGATGGTGACGACCGCGCGCTTCATTCGGTCGTCGCTCGCCACGTAGTGCGACGCCGGGAAGGTGGTGTGATCGACGATGTCGTCCTTCACGACCTCGCCGGTGAGCGGGTCGAACATGGAGATGCGTTCGACGACGTCGCCCCACCACTCGATGCGGTAGCCGGCCTGTTCGTACGGCGGGAAGACCTCGAGCGTGTCGCCGGTGACCCGGAACGTACCCCGTGCGCGGCTGACCTGGTTGCGCTGGTACTGGATATCGACGAGCCGCTGGATGGCGAACTCGAGCGGCACCTCGGTGCCGCGGTAGAGGCGCAGCAGCTGGCCCTCGTACTCCTCGGGCGAGCCCAGCCCGTAGATAGCCGACACGCTCGCCACGATCAAGACGTCATCGCGGCTCAGCAACGCGGCGGTGGCCGAATGCCGCAGGCGCTCGATCTCGTCGTTGACCGAGCTGTCCTTCTCGATGTAGGTGTCGGTGGACGGGACGTAGGCCTCGGGTTGGTAGTAGTCGTAATAGCTCACGAAGTATTCGACGGCGTTGTCGGGGAACACCTCGCGGAACTCGTTCGCGAGCTGGGCGGCGAGCGACTTGTTCGGCGCCATGACCAGCGTTGGGCGCTGCACGCGCTCGATCACATGGGCGATGGTGAACGTCTTGCCCGTGCCGGTAGCGCCCAGCAACGTTGCATGGGGAACGCCGGCTCCGACCGCGGCGGCGAGAGTATCGATGGCCTGCGGCTGGTCGCCGGCCGGCCGGAACTCGGACTGGATACGGAACGGGGGCACACGGGCAGTGTAGGGGTCGCCACCGACATGCCTACATCCTGCCCGCCGCGATGATGCGGTCGAGGAAACGTCGGGTCTCGGGCTCGGCTGGGTCCGAGAACATCCGGTTCGGCTCCCCCTCCTCGACGATGGTGCCGCCGTGCAGGAACGCGACCCGGCTGGCGACGTCGCGAGCGAAGCCCATCTCGTGGGTCGCGATGAGCATGGTCATGCCCTGTTCAGCCAGCTCCCTGATCGCGTCCAGCACCTCGGCGACGAGGACCGGGTCGAGCGCGCTCGTGATCTCGTCGAGGAGCAAGATGTCGGGCTGCATCGCCAGCGCCCGGACGATCGCGACCCGCTGCTGCTGCCCCCCGGAGAGGCGGTCGGGGTAGTCGTCGGCTTTGTCGTCGAGGTCGAACCGGGCGAGCAGGCCGTGTGCACGCTCGTCGGCGTCCGCGCGGGACAGGCGAAGGACCTTCGTGGGCGCGAGCGTGATGTTGCGCAGCACCGTCTTGTGCGGGAAGAGGTTGAACGACTGGAAGACGATGCCGATCTTCCGGCGAACCGCGTTCTGATCGGTGCCGGCCGACGTGATGTCGTCGCCGTCGATCACGATGCGCCCCGCGTCGATCGGTTCCAGCAGGTTCAAGCAGCGAAGGAGCGTCGACTTGCCGGAGCCGCTCGCCCCGATCATGCAGACCACCTCGTGGTCGTCGACCTCGAGGTCGACCCCCCGCAGCACCTCGACACCGCCGAACGATTTGTGTAACCCGTCGACGCGGAGCGCGACCGCGCCGCTCACAACGTCGCCTCCGCCTGGCGCTTGCGCTGGTCACGGGCGATCAGCCAGTCCACGAACCTCGCCTGAGGGATGGTGATGACCACGTACACGAGCGCGAGCGCCACATATGGCGTGAAGTCGAAGTTCTCCGATTGGATGATCTGCGCCGTCCGCAGGGCTTCCTGGTAGCCCAAGAACACGACCAACGCGGAATCCTTCTGCAACCCGATGAAGTCGTTCAGTAGCGGCGGGATGACCCGCCGGATGGCCTGCGGCAACACGACGGACCGGAGGCCCTGCTGCCGGCTCAGACCGAGCGCGCGCGCCGACGCGACCTGCGACGGGTGGATCGACGCGATCCCCGCCCGGTAGACCTCGGCGACGTAGGCCGAATACACGAACGTGAGCGCCACGATCGCCCAGAAGACATCGGAGCTCGGCACCCCTCGTATCGCGAGCGCCGGCGCGCCGAACCCGAGGAGCGCGATGACCAAGATCGTCGGGACCGCCCGGAACAGGTCGGTGTAAGCGGCAGCGAGCAGTCGGAGCGGGAAGAACACCGGGCCCGGGAGGCTCCGGATCACGGCGATGAGGAGCGCCACGATCAACACGAGGACCTCGGCAACCGTGAAGATGAAGACGTTCCGCCAGAACTTGTCGACGATCTTCGGGAACGCCTCGGCGAAGACCGCGCCATCGAAGAACGACTGGCGGATCAGCGGCCACCCCGACGAGCTCACCACCGCGATCGTCACCACGGCGAACACGACGACCGTGCTGACGATGGCGATGGCGACCCCGCGCGCTCCTTCGGCGCGCAGCGGTGCGAGGATGCGAGACCCCCTGTTGCCCTGGGCGGGCGGGTCCAGCCCGGGGGTTCGCTTCGGGAAGGAGATCTCCCGAGGCGCGCTCACGTCGGTGTCGTGCCGCTCAGCCCAGGACCGGCGCGTTGGTCTTGTCGGCGAGCCACTCTCGTGCGATGGCGTCGAGCGTCCCGTCGCCCTTCATCTCCTGCAATGCGAGATCCACGCACGCCACGAGGGGGCTGCCGGTCTCGAACGCCATCGCGAAGTATTCATCCGAAGACGCCTCGAACTGCCCCACCACGACCCCCTTCGGGATCTGGACCGCCGCCATGAAGAAGGCGGTCGGCAGGTCGACGACCACACCCTCGATCGAGCCGTTCTTCAAGTCTTGGACCGCCAACGCGAGGTCGTCGTACACCTCGGGCTCTTGCGTCGGCTGGATCACATCTTCGATGACGTCGAGGCTCGTCGTGCCGATCGGCGCGCCGAGCTTCGCGTCTCGCAGCTCCGCGACGGTGGTCGCGCCGGCGATCGAGGTCCCCTCGGCAGACACGATCGCCTGGTTGACGTCGTAGTAAGACTCGCTGAAGTCCACGGCCTCGTCGCGCTGGGGCTTGTACGAGATCTGCTGCAACACGAAGTCGAACGGCTTGTCGCCGGGGGCGAAGGCCTTGTTGAAACCGACCGGCACGAACGTGACGGCGTCGGGGAACGCGAACCCGAGGCGGTCGGCGACCTCCGCCACGACCGCCCCTTCGTACCCCTCACCCAGGGAAGGCTCGTTGAACTCGAACTCCGAGCCTTCGACCTGGCCACCTTCCCACCACGGCGGGAACGCGGGGTTGCCGGTCCCGACGGTCAGCACACCGCCCGACTCCAAGGCACCGGCGTTGGTGGTGGCGCAGTCTTCCGCGCTCACGGGTGCACCCGTGGTGGTCGTCGGGTCGCTCCCGATGGGCGTGGTCGTGTCGGCACACGCGGTCGACGTCACGGCGAGCAACGCCAGTACGAGCAGAGACTTGCGCATCGTGCCTACCCCCCAGGTGATGAACGCGGCGAGCCTAGCAGAGCCTCTCTTCACCGGCGGGGTTCCCACCGGAAGGTCCGTGCCGCGACGGCCACGCCGACCACGAGCCACACCCCGAGCACCACGACGTCGCTCCAGCGGAAGTCGGCAAGGCCCAGGAACGACGAGCGGAACGCGTCGACGAGGTGACGGACCGGGAACACCCGGCCGGCGAAGGTGACCCACGCCGGCGCGTCGTCGGCGATCACCAGGAACACACCCGACAAGAACAACAACGGCAAGATGACGGCGTTCACGATCGGGGGGCCTGCGTCGGCGTTCGGGACGAACCCCGTCACGGCTAAGCCGATCGCGGCGAAGCACCCCGACCCCACGAGCAACGTCACCACGAAACGGAACAGATCGGTGCCGCTCGGAACGCTCGCGTCGTACACCAGCACGCCGAACACCACCGTGATCGCGACCAGCAGGAACCCTACGAGCGAGGCGTGCACGACCCTGGCGCCGAGGTACGACCAAGGCGGCAGCGGCGTGCCTCTGGTGCGCTTGAGCACGCCCGATTCCCGTGCGAACACCATCGAGATCGCGATGTTCGTGTAACAGGCGCTGATGAGACCGAAGGTGGCCATCGACGCGACGTAATACGTCGACGTCTTGATCGTCTCGACACCGAACGACACCTCTTCGTTGCCGAGCAGGGTCGTGAAGATGACCAGGAACAGCAATGGGAACGCGAACGTGAAGAACGCCGATGCCGGGTTGCGCCAGAAGGTCTTGTTCGTGAACCGCACCTGGCGCCACAGCAGCGCGAGCCCGTTCACTCGGCGCCCTCCTCGCCACCGGTCAGGTCGAGGTAGACGTCTTCGAGCGAAGGTTGGGAGACCTCGAACACCTCGAACGTGAACCCATGCTCCACCGCCCAGCCGGCGATCTGATGCGCGGTCGTCGTCGGGTCGTCCACCTTCAGCACGTCGACCCCGTCGGCGCCGCGGACCTGGCCGCGATCGGGCACGCCGGGAACGCCGCTGGGCGCCCTGAACCGGATGGTCGCCCGCATCCGGTCGCGGCCGGCGAGCGTGCCCGGCGGTCCTTCGGCGACGATCGCGCCCCGCGCGATCACGGCCACGCGGTCGGCGAGGACCTGCGCCTCGTCCATGAAATGGGTCGTGAGGAAGACCGTCTTGCCAAGGGCAACGAGGCTCTTCACGACCTCCCAGGCGTTGCGCCGGGCGCTGGGGTCGAAGCCCGTCGTCGGCTCGTCGAGGAACAGCAGGTCGGGGTCGCCCGCGAGCGCGATGGCGACGTCCAGCCGTCGTTGCTGCCCGCCCGAGAGCTTCGCCACGCGGGCGTCGCGCTTCTCGGCGAGACCTACGACGTCGATGACCTCGTCGACATCGCGCGGGCGCGGGTAGTAGCCCGCATACAGGTCGACGGTCTCGTGGACGGTCAGGAACGGATCAACGCCCGTCGACTGCAACACCACGCCGATGCGTTCCTTGAGCGCGCGCCCCCCATGGGCGGGGTCGTGGCCGAGCACCGACACCTCGCCTGCAGTCTTCGTGCGGAACCCCTCCAAGATCTCGGTGGTGGTGGTCTTGCCGGCGCCGTTGGGACCGAGCAAGGCGAACACTTCGCCGCGCTCGACGTGCAGGTCGATGCCACGCACCGCCTCGACGTTGCCGTAGGACTTCGCCAGCCCGCGAACCTCGATCACGCGTTCGTTCATGAGGTGTCGAGCGCTCTCACAGGGGCTGCCGCCCGCCGTAGCCCGCGTTGGTCTCGTGGAAGAATCCGATGCCGCGCTCCCCGAGCTTCCAGCACAAGAACACGGGCCTGCCGTCGATCGTCGCGGGGAAGTCGACGAGCCCCGTCTCGGGGTTGCGAAGCGCGATGTCCTTGCGGGCGAGCTCCTCGAGCCCCTGCCGCAGCGTCGCCTGGTGTCGGAACCAGGCCGACCCTTCGGTGCCTCCCCCGTCGATGGCGACGGCTTCTTCGATCAGCCGGCCGGCGTCGATGATCGCCCTTCGCGCCTCGCGCAGCCGCGGCAACAGCTCGCGCAGCACATCGAGCTCGGCCTCGGCCTCCTCACGGGTGTAGCTGCGCCCGTCGGTCACGGCATCGCCCCCACCACGTCGAGGATCTCGCGCAGGTCGGCGATCCGATGACCCTCGTGGCCGGGGAACCGTTGCCGCCGGTCGATCAGGACCGGGACCAGCCCGGCTCTGTGGGCCGCCTCGACATCGAACTCCGGGTTGTCGCCCACATACGCGACCTGAGCGGGCGGCAGCTCGAGCCGTTCGACGGCGATGGCGAAGATCGCCGGGTCGGGTTTCTCCACGCCGACGATCCCGCTGATCACCCGGACAGGGAACCGGTCGCGCAGGCCGAGGTGGTCGAGCAGGTCCTCCAGCCAAGCCTCGAAGTTCGACACGATACCGAGCCGGAAGCCGGCGTCGGTCAGGGCCGTCACGGCGGGCTCGACATCGGGGAACGTTTCGTAGTTCCGCAGATCGGTGAACGTCTCGTACAGTCGATCGCGCAGCCCGTCGACAGCCGGGAGCGAGAGTGCGTCGAGCATGCGCTCGTAGACGCCTTTCCAGAAACGGGCCGATCTTTCGGGCGAGATCGTCCACAGCTCGTTCGCGCGGGCGGCTTCGCCGAAGCGATGGAAGACCGCCGCCGACGCCTCGATGACGTCGTCGGGCGAGCGGTGGTGACCGGCGTCGGCCAGCACCGCGGCGAAGAGCCCGGGGAACGACGGTGACGGATGCACGAGGGTCTCCCCTGCGTCGAACACCACGGCGTGCACCGGCATGGTCGCAAGCGTAGCGGGGTCGAAGGTGGTCGTGCCCGCCGCGGCCCGGGCTCAGGCTGTCCCGTCGTCCAGGCGTTGCCAGACGCGCTCGACCTGGGTCTCGAGCTCGTCGAGCGACCCCTCGTTGTCGATCAGCACGTCGGCGTGTTTGGCCCGTTCCTCCAGCGGCAGCTGCGACGCGATCCGTGCCTTCACGTCGTCGTCGGTGAGACCCCGGCGCACGGCGCGGGCGACCTGCGTGGCGGGCGTCGCCGAAACCACGACGACGAGGTCGCAGTCGCGGTGGGTTCCCATCTCGATCAACAGCGGATTGACGAGCACGACCACCCCGTCGCCGCGCACGTGCGCCGACATCGCGTCGGTCATGGCGCGCCGCACCTCGGGGTGCACGATGGCCTCGAGGTCGTCGAGCGCCGACCGGTCGGCGAACACGATGGCGGCCAGCGCCGGACGGTCGATCTCGCCGTCGGGACCGACCACGGCGGTCCCGAACCGCCCGACGACGCGACGGAACCCGTCGGTCCCGGAGGCGACGGCGTCGCGTGCGAAGTGGTCGGCGTCCAAGATCACGGCGCCACGGCGCTCGAGCATGCCGGCAACGGTCGACTTGCCCGACCCGATACCACCCGTGAGTCCGACGAGCTTCATCGCTCCCTCGACGCCGTGGTGCCGGGCCCCTTCGGGGCCCGGCACCACCACGACCGGCTCAGGCGTTGCGGCCCTCACGACGCTTCAGGTCTTCGAGGATCGCCTCGAGCGACACGTCGTCGTCTGCCTCCGGTTCGATCGGCGTCTCGGCTTCGCCGGCCGCCGTCTCGGCTCCTTCGGTTCCTGCCTCCATGACCTCGGCCGGTGCTTCGGCCGGGAGCACATCTTCCGCGCTCTCAGCCACCGCAGCGACCGCGTCGAGCTCGGCCGTCTCCGGCTCGACCACCGTCTCGGTTGCATCCGCCGGCACCGCCGCAGGCGGCTCGGCGACCGTCGGCTCAGACGGCGTCGAAGAGGCGCGAGACGACTCGGCAAGCGCAACGGCATCGAGGATCGCTTGGGGCACCTCGATGCTCTTCGACATGTCCGGGGCCGCCGACCCCGTGGGCCGCGGCTCCTCTTCGGCGACGATCTCTTTGGGGCGCGGCGGGGGCGCCGAGACCTGGCGCATCGACAGCGACACGCGGCGACGAGTCACGTCGACGTCTATGACCTTGACCTCGACCTCCTGCCCGACCGACAACACGGTCTCGGGCGTATCGACGTGCTCGTGGCTGATCTCGGAGATGTGCACCAGCCCTTCGATGCCTTGGGCGACCCGGACGAATGCACCGAACGGCACGAGCTTCGTGACCTGTCCACCGATGACCGACCCGGCGGTCGACGTGCGCTCGAACTCCTTCCAGGGGTCTTCCTGGGTCGCCTTCAACGACAGCGAGACGCGCTCACGCTCCAGATCGACGTCGAGCACCTCGACCTCGACGTCTTGGCCCACCGTGACGACCTCTTGAGGATGGTCGACGTGTTTCCACGACAGCTCGGACACGTGCACCAGACCGTCGACGCCGCCGAGATCGACGAACGCACCGAAGTTCACGATCGAGCTGACGGTGCCCTTGCGGCGTTCGCCCTTCTGGAGGTTCTCGAGGAACTTCTTCCGCCCCTCGCTCTGCGACTCCTCGAGGAACGCGCGGCGCGAGAGGACGACGTTGTTGCGGTTGCGATCGAGCTCGATGATCTTGCACTCGAGCTCGGTGCCGACGAACGGCTGCAGGTCACGAACACGCCGCAGGTCGACGAGCGACGCGGGCAAGAACCCGCGGAGGCCGATGTCGAGGATCAGCCCGCCCTTCACGACCTCGATCACGGGGCCGGTGATCGTCTGGCCCGACTGCATGACCTCTTCGATGCGGCCCCATGCACGCTCGTACTGCGCGCGCTTCTTCGACAAGATCAGCCGGCCCTCTTTGTCCTCCTTCTGCAGGACGAGGGCCTCGATCCGGTCCCCGACCTTGACGACCTCGTTCGGGTCGACGTCGTGGCGGATCGACAGCTCCTTGCTGGGGATGACGCCCTCGGACTTGTAGCCGATGTCCAGCAGGACCTCGTCCCGGTCGATCTTGACGACCTCGCCGTCGACGATGTCGCCGTCTTTGAAGTCGCGGAGCGAAGCCTCGAGGGCTTCGATCAGCTCTTCGGGGGTCAGGTCGGGCTGATCGCCCGCCTTCGTGGCCACCTCGGGGGCAGCCGTCAACTCGTCACTCATCGGTCCGGTCTCCTTCCGGCACGACAGCTCCGCCGACCCGCACACCTGTGATGTCCGCGAGCGGCGCGGAAGCCGCGCAGCGGAGGAAGGGTAGGTGACCAGCGGAAACGCCGTCAACGACGACGAGGACGCCTTCGTGGCCGACCGCGCTCGTCCTCAGTGCCCCGCGGGCGCGGCGTCGGCCCAGTTCGGACCCCAGCCGATGTCGGCCTGGAGCGGCACATCGAGGGCGACGGCCTGCTCCATGCGATCCCGCACGACGCCTGCGGCGTCGTCGATGTGCGTCTCGGGTACCTCGAACACGAGCTCGTCGTGCACGGTCAGCAACATGTGGCACCCGAGGCTGGGCTGGGCTTCCAACGCCCGCGCGACCTCGATCATGGCCACCTTGAACACGTCGCTGGCGCTGCCCTGGATGGGCGCGTTCAACGCCTGTCGCTCACCCAGAGCCTGCAGGCGCCGATTGCCGCTGGTCAGCTCGGGGATGTAGCGGCGGCGACCCAAGATCGTCTCCGTGAAGCCGTCGTGCCGCGCCCGATCGACTTGCGCCCGGAGGTACTCGCGGATCTTGGGGAAGCCGGCGAAGTAGCCGTCCATGATCTCCTGCGCCTCGTCGGCCGTTAGGTCGAGCCGCTGCGCCAGCCCCCAGGCGTTCATGCCGTACGCGAGCCCGTAGTTCACCGCCTTGGCGCGGCGGCGCAGCTCGCCGTCGACCTGGTCGATGGGAAGGTCGAAGACCTTGGCCGCCGTCGCGGCGTGCACGTCGTCGCCTCGGGCGAACGCCTCACGCAGACCTTCGTCACCCGACAGGTGGGCGAGCACCCGCAGCTCGATCTGCGAGTAGTCGGCCACCAGCAGTACCTGGTCCGGCCCACCCGGCACGAACGCCTGTCTGATCTGCCTCCCCACCTCGGAGCGCACCGGGACGTTCTGTAGGTTCGGGTTGTTGCTGCTGAGCCGCCCGGTCGCCGCAGCCGCCTGGTTGAAGGTGGTGTGGACACGGCCGTCGCGCGGATCGATGAGCTTGGGCAGGGCCTCGAGGTACGTCGAGTTGAGCTTGTCGAGCTCGCGCCACGACAGCAGGCCGTCGACGATGGGGTGGGCGTCACGGAGTTTCTCTAGGACGCTCGCGTCGGTCGAGAGCTCGCCTTTCGGGGTCTTCTTCCCCGGCTGCAAGCCCAGCTCGTCGTACAACACCTGCCGGAGCTGCGGCGGCGAGTTCAGGTTGAAATCGTGCCCCGCCTGCTCGAACACGTTCGCGCGCAGCGTGGCCATGCGGTCGCGCACCGACTCGCCCATCTCGTCGAGGTACGCCGCGTCGAGCGCAACGCCGCGGGCCTCCATGCGAGCGAGCACCGACGACAACGGCAGCTCGACGTCGGCGAGGAGGGGCCCGAGACCCTGCGCGTCGACCTGCGCCGCCATGACCGGGGTGAGCAGCGCGACGGCGGCGGCCTCCTCTGCAGCAGCGCGGCCGGTGTCGGCGGCGAAGAGCTGACCTTCGTCGTCGGCCGAGCCGATCACCTCTGAGCCGAGGTAGCGCTGGCAGAGGTCGCGCAGCTCGTACCCGGGCGATGCGGGATCGAGCAGGTACCCGGCGAGCAGGGTGTCGAATGTGACCCCGGCCACCTCCATCGCGTTCGCGAGCGCCGTCCTGCGTAGGTCCTTCGCGTCATGCGTCCATTTGGCGACCGACCCGTCGGCGAGCGGCTCGGCGACGGCGCCCAACCCGGCGAGCTTCGCGAACGACGCCTGCCCTTCACCCGCCGACACGGCCGCGCCACCCACCTCGCCGCCCGGCGCGTCCAGACGCACCGCCACGTCGCCCTTAGCGAGCAGCGCGGCCAAAGCAGCTTCATCGACCTCCTCGATGTCGAGCTCGGCCAACTCGGCCGAAGTGACCGGCCCACCGATGTCGTTCAAGCGCTCCAGCAGCGACCGGAACTCGAGCGACATGAACAGGCTCCGGACCTGCTCGGGATCGGACTCGCCGATGACGCACTCGCTGGGCGCGACGTCGAGCTCGACGTCGGTGACGATCCGAGCGAGCCGCTTGTTCAGCGCAAGGCGGTCGGCCGCCGCCTCGATGTTCTCCTTCTGCTTGCCCTTGAGCCGGTCGGTCGCCGCCACCAGGTCTTCGACGGTGCCGAACTCCTGCACCAGCTTGGCGGCGGTCTTCTCCCCCACCCCCGGCACGCCGGGGATGTTGTCGGACGTGTCGCCCTTCAAGGCCACGTAGTCGAGGTACTGCTCGGGTGTGACGCCGTAACGTTCGGTGACCTCGGCCGTGCCCATCTCGTCGATCTCGGAGATGCCCCGCCGGTTGAACAACACGTGCACCTGTCCACTGTCGCCACGTCGCTCTCGGACGAGTTGGAAGAAGTCACGGTCGGCGGTCACGATGATCGCGTCGATGCCGGCCTCGCTCGCCTGCAGGGCCAACGTACCGATCGCATCGTCTGCCTCGTGGCCGTCCATCCTGATGACCTTGATGCGCAACACGTCGAGGACCTCTTCGATGAGCCCGAGCTGGGGCCTGAAATCGGCCGGCGTCTCGGCCCGCCCCGCCTTGTAGTCGGCGTCCATCTCGAGCCGCACTCTGGGCGGCCCCATGTCGAAGGCGACAACCAGCAGGTCGGGCCGCTCCTCGGCGAGCAGCTTGATCAACATCGAGGTGAAGCCGTAGACCGCGTTCGTCACCGTTCCACTGCTCGTCGCCAGCGACGGCGGGAGCGCGAAGAACGCGCGGTAAGCCAGGCTGTGGCCGTCGAGCAGGAACAGACGTTGCGGTACGCCACCGTCGGAGGGGGTCACGAACCTATCGTAGTCTCCGTCCGTGACCCCCGAAGATCGGCATCCGTCGGCGGACTACCTCGAGGCGCTCTTCGAGCTCCTGGAGGAAAACTTCCCGCCCGTGCAGGCCGAGCTGAGCCGGTGGATGGGGGTTTCACGACCCTCCGTCAGCGAACACGTCAAACGGCTGGTGGGCGATGGGCTCCTCACCCAGGCCGGTCGCGAGCTGCGCTTCACTCCGGACGGCGAAGCCATGGCAATCACGTTGGTCCGGCGGCACCGGCTCGCCGAACACCTCCTCATCGACGTCATCGGCCTGCCGTGGCACACCGCGCACCAGGAGGCCGAGCGATGGGAGCGCGTCATCTCGTCGGCGGTCGAGGAACGACTCGTCGCCATCTTGGGTGACCCGGGCGCCTGCCCGCACGGCAATCCAATCCCGGGTTCGGCGAACGAAACCGACGTGGGCGGTCTGGTCGCGCTTCGTGATGTCGAGGCGGGCTCGACCGTGATCTTGCGACGTCTCACCGAAGACCTCGAGCTCGAGCTCGCGGTCATGCGTTTCCTCGAGGAGAGCGGTCTCATGCCCGGCGCGACGATCGAGGTCCGGGCCACCGCGCCCGACGGAACGATGAGCCTCGCGGTGGCGGGTCGGGCGTCGGCCCTGGGGCCGAGGTTGTCCGACAACCTCTGGGTCGAGACGACCTGACCGACCGGTCCGACCCAGATCGATATCGTTCGTACCCGAACGACATTGACACGATTCCTACCTGACCGATAGGATTTCGCTCACACGAACGGAAGACGTTCGGATGCGCGAACCCTCGCCGCCGAACGCACGAGCGAGGAGGGCGGACGAGCGACATGGTCCCGACGTTCGTCATCGGTCTGCGCGAGGGGCTCGAAGCGTCCTTAATCGTGGGGATCATCGCAGCGTTCCTCATCCAGCGGGGCGAACGAACCGCGCTGCGGCCTATGTGGATCGGCGTCGGGCTCGCCATCGGGCTGTGCTTCGGCTTCGCCATCACGGTGAGCGCCATCGGACAGGGCCTCGGCTTCCGCCAGCGGGAGATGCTCGAGGGTGGCCTCTCGCTCCTGGCGGTCGGGGGCGTGACCTACATGATCGTCTGGATGCGCCGGCACTCCCGCGAGCTCAAACGGCAGCTCGAGGCGCACGCCGAGAGCGCCCTGGTGGCGGGCTCGGTGTGGGCGCTCGTCGGGATGGCCTTCTTCGCGGTGATCCGAGAGGGGCTCGAGACCGCCATCTTCCTGCTTGCCGCCTTCGGCAGCTCGGACGACCCCGTCGCCACCGGTGTCGGGGCCGTTGCCGGCGTGACGTTCGCCATCGCGCTCGGGTGGCTCATCTACCGCGGCGGCGTCCGGATCAACCTCTCGAGGTTCTTCCGGATCACAGGGTTCGTTCTGGTCGTGGTGGCCGCCGGGCTCTTGTCCTACGCCGTGCACGAGTTCTCCGAGGCGGGCCTCATCACCGTGGCCCAAGACCCGGCCGTCGACCTGACGTGGCTCGTGGCACCTGGATCGGTCCGAGGAGCGATGCTCACGGGGATGCTCGGCATCCAGGCCGTCCCCACCTACGCCGAGCTTGCCGCGTGGATCCTGTACGCGGTGCCCATGGGCCTCTACGTCGCGTGGCCACAGCGCCCACGTACCGTCCGGACCCTGACCGCCGCCCCGGTCCCGGCTGGCTGAAGGCACCTGTCGAATGCCACGTCGACCCAGGGAGGATGTCTTGTTCCGAACGCTACTCGGTTCCATCGTAGTTGGCGCGATCGCCGCGGTGGGGTGTTCGTCGGGTGGGCCCGGCACCACGGTCGGCGTGGCCATGACGGACACGTCGATCACGGTCGCGGCCCCGTCGGCGCCGGCCGGAAGCATCACCTTCGAGCCGAAGAACGACGGCACCGAGACCCACGAGCTGTACGTCTTCCAGACCGACCTGCCGGCCGACCAGCTCCCCGTGGCGGAGGGTAAGGTCCCCGAGAGCGCTGACGGGGTGACCTTCATCGCCGAGGTCGAAGACATCGCCCCCGCAACCACGGGGACGTTGACGGTGAGCCTGAGCGCCGGCAACTACGTCCTGCTCTGCAACACCGTCGACCACTACACCGATGGGATGCGAGCCCCGTTCACCGTGACGTGACGCCCGTCGCCGGTCGCCCGAGTGTTCCCGTAGACCCTCGCGTAGCGGTTGAGGGTCGCCGTCTTGTCACTCTCGTGTTGCGGGCCCGTCACCTGCGACGTTCCCCATGCTGGCCTGCGACGCAGTCGTTCATGTCGAGTTGACAGGCCTCAACCCATCCTCTAGCCTCCGCTGCGGTCCTGGTGGAGGGGCGTACCGGGCGACCGGCAGCTGCTCCACCCACCGGGTCCCCATGTGACGGGCCGCGGCGCTCGACAGGGGACGATCGCGTATGGGGAAGGCGCGATCGGCTCCGAGGGGAGCCGCGGCCCGTCATCGTTCCCGGCCTGGTGGGAGGCTCGCCCCGGTCTCGACGTGTCGACGAGGGTCAGAGCACCGCTTCGAGGAACTTCTTGGTCTCGGGGAAGCGCGTGTTCCCGAACATCTGATCGGGCGGCCCCTCCTCCAAGATGATGCCCTCGTGGAAGAAGCACATGCGGTTCGCGACCTCGCGTGCGAAGCCCATCTCGTGGGTCACGATCATCATCGTCATGTGCAGCTCTGTGGCGAGACTCTTCATCACCGTCAAGACCTCACCGATGAGTTCGGGGTCCAGCGCCGACGTGGGCTCGTCGAACAACATGACGTCGGGTTCCATGGCCAGGGCCCGGGCGATGGCCACCCGTTGCTGCTGGCCCCCCGACAGCCGGATAGGGTACTCGTGGGCTTTCTCAGCCAGGCCGACCTTGTTGAGCAGCTCCATCCCCGTGGCCATCGCTTCGGCCGCCTGTCGTCCCTTCACGCGCACCGGCGCCTCGGTCACGTTGTCGATGACGGTCATGTGCGGGAAGAGGTTGAACTGCTGGAAGACCATCCCGCAGTGGGTCCGGATCTTCCGGATCTCCTCTCGTTGGTGCTTCGTGCGGTGGCCCCCCGCCAGCTTGATGCCGGCGACCTCGATGGTGCCCTCGGTGGGATCCTCGAGGAAGTTCACGCAGCGCAGCAAGGTCGACTTGCCGGACCCCGAGCGACCGAAGATCACGACGACCTCGCCCCGGTTGACGTCCATGTCGATGCCCCTCAACACCTCGAGCTCGCCGAACCGCTTGCTCAGCCCGCGAACCTTGACGACAGCGTCGGAAGCGAACGTGCTCATGCCGCAGCCTTCGCCGGCGCCTTCGTGGCCACCCCGCGGGTATAACCGCGACCCATCTTCCGTTCGAGGCGGGCCTGGAAGAACGTCAACACGCCGGTGAAGATCCAGTACACGCCTGCCGCCAGGATGAACGCCTCCAGGCTCCTGAAGTCCTCTCGCCCGGCGAGGTCGGCCCGGCGGAACACCTCGAGGGCGCCGATGGTGAACGCGAGCGAGGAGTCCTTCGTCATGGCGATGAACTCGTTGCCCGTGGGCGGGATGATGACCCGTACGGCCTGGGGCAACACGACGCGCCGCATCTTCTGGCCGTAGGTCATGCCGAGCGCGTCGGCCGCTTCCGCCTGACCGTGGCCCACCGATTGGATCCCGGCCCGGAAGATCTCGGTCATGTACGCGCCGTAGTTGAGCCCGATCGCCAATACCGCGGCGGCGACGGTGCCCAGCTGGAGGATCTCGCCCAGCCCTTCGAGTGACGTTCCACGCATGCGCACGCCGACCTCGGCGACGCCGAAGTAGATCAAGAAGATCTGGACCAGCAACGGGGTACCGCGGAAGAACGATGTGTAGAAGCCGGCGACGCCGAACGACACGGGGTTCTTCGACAACCGGGCCAACGCGCCGAGCAACGCCATCACGATGGCAAGCGCGATGGCGAGCACGCTGATCCAAAGGGTGAGCGGCAAACCACGCGTGACGATCCGAACGGCGTTGTCGCCGATCCATTCCAGGTCGAAGTCCAGGGCGAGGAAGACCCGGCCCAACGCGATCGCGATGGCCGCGTAGACCACCAGGAGCTTGACGCCCCACGGCACGTGCGCCGACGCCAGCTGCACCGCCTCGTGTGTGCCGGCGCCGCGGTAACCCAGACCCAAGAACGCGAGCTCGACGACCGCGAAGATGGCGAAGCCACCGACGAGGAGCGGGAACACGGCGAACCCGGCAACCGCGGCGGCGACCACCGCCGCGAAGTAGGCCCACCGGTCGGCCCTGTGGAGCAGGTAGGTACCGGCGAGGGACAGGGCCGCGACGATCCCATAGGCCCACACGGGCCAGGCGGAACCCCCCGCCATCACGTCTTCCAGCATGGTCAGCAACGCGTGGACGCCACCCAGGGCGAACGTCCACGAGGCGAGCATCAGCCAGGTGCCGGCGCCTCGGACCACCGGGACGGCCGAGGGCCGGCTCTCGCCGGCCCTCGGTGCCACTGCGGTCGGCCCGGTGCTCACCCGGTCACACGGCCCTGGTCAGATCCGCCTGGTACCACTTCATCGACAACGCGGTCAGCGTGCCGTCGGCGTGCATCTCCTCGATGATCCTCGTCACCTCGTCCACGAGGCGGGTCTGGTCGAGCTGCGAGCTCTTGTCGAAGGCAACGGCGAGCGGCTCGAAGAACAGCGGGTCGCCCACGATCTTGATCGGCTTGCCCTTGTCGATCGCACCTTCGAGGGTGGGGAGCGCCGAAACCATGGCGTCCAGACGGACCCCGTCGCCGAGCGACAGGTCCTGGATGACCGTGGTGTCGGTGTTGTAGGTCTTGATGCTGGGGTCGTCGACGACGAAGTCGAACGTGTATCCCGGGATCTCGAGCGTCCCCTGAAGGAACAGGTCGTACGTGCAGCCACCACACGCTCCGACGTTCTTCCCATCGAGATCGGTCGTGATGTCCACGATCGACGTGTTGTCGGCGTGGACCGCGACCGAGGCCGGCGTGAAGTAATACGCCGGGCTGAAGTCGAGGACCTCGGCGCGATCTGACGTGACCGACATGGAGCCCACGCTCATGTCCCAGCGGTCGCTCCACCCACCCGACGTGATGGCCGTCCACTCCGGCGTCTCCCAGGCGACCGTGACCCCGAGACGGGTCGCGATCTCGGTGGCGACGTCGATGTCGAATCCTTCCCACTCGTCGTTCTCGTTCAGCGACGATTGCGGCGGGTAGGCGGGGTCGGTCGACACCCGGATGACCCCTTCATCTTGGATACGGGCCAGCAGGTCGTCGGTCCGCACGCCGGTGCCCGTGTCGGTCGGCGCGGTCGTCGAGGACTCCGACGCGCACGCAGCCCCGACGATGCTGACGAGGGCGAGCGCGACGGCCAGCCCCCGGAACCGGTACTTCCTCATGGATCTCCTCCTCCTGGGGAGGCGCATGCGCCTCCACCCCCGATCGGCCGTACTCTAGGCTGACGCGCTCGGCCCAGCAATCCCGACCAGCACGTCCTCCTGGGCATACGCACGGCATGCCGCGCGCGGCCGGTGCTCGCTCCTCCACGGTGCCCGCCCTTCGCCATGGAACGGCCGGTAGGCTAGCCCCCGGCCGGGATGGCGGAACTGGCAGACGCGCGGGACTCAAAATCCCGTGAGCTTCGGCTCGTGCGGGTTCGACCCCCGCTCCCGGCACTACGTCTCGCCCAGGTACGCCTTCCGGACGTCGTCGTTCCCCAGCAGTCGATCGGCGTCGTCCTCCAGCACGACCGAGCCCGATTCCAGAACGTACCCGCGGTCCGCGATGTTCAGGGCCATGTGCGCGTTCTGCTCCACGAGCAAGATCGTCGTCCCGATCCGATGGATCTCTCCGATCAGGGCGAAGATGCGCTCCACGAACAGCGGCGCCAAGCCCATCGACGGTTCGTCCAGGACCAGCAGACGAGGTCGAGACATCATGGCGCGTCCGATCGCCAACATCTGCTGTTCGCCACCCGAAAGGGTCCCTCCAACCTGGTCGGAGCGCTCTTCGAGCACCGGGAAGAGCTCGAACACCCGATCGAAGTCGGTTCGGAGGTCCTCCTTCCGCGTGTACGCGCCCATCGCCAGGTTCTCGCGCACGCTCATCCGGGGGAAGATCTTCCGACCTTCGGGCGCCTGGCTGATCCCGAGCTTCACGATCCGGTGGGGCGGTAGCTCCTCGATGCGGTCACCGTCGAACACGATCCGTCCGGCAGCAAGCCGTTTGATCCCGGAGATGGTCTTGATCGTGGTCGTCTTGCCGGCCCCGTTGCCGCCGATGAGTGTGACGATCTGGCCCTGCTCGACGGTCAAGGAGAGGCCCTTGACCGCCTCGATGCCGCCGTAGTGCACATGGACGTCCTGGAGCTCAAGGAGCGCCATCGCCGTCTCCCTCCGGCCCGACGGGCTCGCCTCCCTCGTCGACGACCCCTCTCCCGAGGTAGGCCTCGATCACCTTGGGATCGCGCTGGATCGTGGCGGGATCGCCCTCCGCGATCTTCTCGCCGAAATCCAGCACGACCACGTGATCACACACGTTCATGACGACGCGCATGTCGTGTTCGATGATCAAGATCGTCACTCCCTGCCCGCGGATACGTGTGATCAGCTCCATCAGCTGAGCCTTCTCGGTCGGGTTCATGCCCGCCGCCGGCTCATCGAGCAGGAGCAGACGGGGACGCGTCGCGAGCGCTCTCGCGATCTCCACCCGACGTTGGTCTCCATACGAGAGGTACCCAGCGATCTCGTTGGCATACCGGTGGATACCGACGAGGTCGAGCAACCCCTCCGCTCGATGTTGCCCGTCGCGATCTTCTCTGCGTTGCCGCCGCGTGCGGAAGATGGCGTCGAACACACCCTGACGGTGATGGGCGTCGGCGCCCACGATCACGTTCTCGAGCGCCGTCATGTTCTGGAACAGGCGGATGTTCTGGAACGTCCGACCGACCCCGCGTCGCGTGATCTCGTCGGGTCTCCGCCGTCGCTTGAGCCCTCGCAGGGTCGACGTCTCGAGGAGGTGATCTCCGTCCACGATGACCTCCCCGCCGGTCGGCGGGAAGATCCCTGTGAAGATGTTGATCAGTGTCGTCTTCCCGGCTCCGTTGGGTCCGATCAGCCCGACGATCAGCCCGTCGTCGATCGTGAGATCGATGTCGTTGAGCGCGCGCAGCCCTCCGAAGACCTTGGAGACGCCCGTCGCCTCCAGCACGGGGCGGGCGATCATGCTTCGCCCCTCGTGGAGATGGCCGCCACGGATCCCTCCCCGGCGACCGCTCCTCGAAGCTCCGCCTTCCGGCGCTTCGAGGGGAGAAGGCCTTGCGGTCTGAACGCCATGATCACGATGAGCGCCAGCCCGAACACGAAGAACCGGTATTCATCGAACCCCCGGAACACCTCCGGAACGAGCGTGATGATCGCCGCACCGAGCAGCGCCCCGGGGATGGATCCCATCCCTCCGATCACCACCATGCACAGGATGAGAACCGACTGGATGACGGTGAAGGCGTTCGGCGAGACCGTGTTGATCGACTGCGCGTACACGACCCCCCCGACGCTCGCCGTGCACGCGCCGATCGCGAACGCCGTCAGCTTCATGCGAACCACGGGCACGCCCATCGCCGCAGCCGCGACCTCGTCCTCGCGGATCGCGACCCACGCGCGCCCGATCCGAGAGCGGTCAAGCAGCGTGATAGCGACGATCCATACGATGACGAAGACGAGCAGCAACCAGTAGTACTTGTTGTCGAGGAACGTGCCCCAGAAGAGCCGGAAGTCTCCGATCTCGATCGCAGGATGCGGGATGCTGGCGATCCCTTGCGGTCCGAGCGTGATGGACTCGAGGTTGTTCGCTGACGAACGGATGATCTCGCCGAACCCCAGGGTGACGATGGCGAGGTAGTCGCCCCGGAGCCGGAGCGTCGGCGATCCGAGGAGGATCCCGGCGACGATCGCGACCCCGAGGGCGACGAGGAGGATCAACCACATCCACGCGTCCCACTCCGGGCGAGCGATCACCTCGCCCCCCGGTGTCCTGATCGACCGTGAGTATTCAGAGGCACCCGAGAGCATCGCCGCGGTGTAGGCGCCGATCGCCCAGAACGCGACGTAGCCGAGGTCGAGAAGGCCGGCGAACCCCACCACCACGTTGAGCCCCAGGGCGAACAGCGCGGCGAGCGCGAACCGGGCCATCGCGCTCCCGCTCGTGGCTCGCGCCAGCCAGCCGGGGAGCGCGATCCACTCGCCGATCAACGGGATGACCACCGCGATCGCGACGAGGGTCAACGCGAGCAAGGGGTAGACCGATCTCCGGTGCACCCGCGACCACCCTTGGAGTCGAACCCCCTCTGCACGAACCGGTTCGAGGGGCCGCCCTGCCGAGGCCCGCAGCCTGCTCAGCGTCTGCCCAACGCGATCGCGGGCCCGCCGGGATCGATCTCGCCACCCCACTCCGCCACGCCCCGGGCTCACCTCGCCTCACCCTCTTCCCAAGATGCCCTGGGGACGGACCATCAACACGGCCACCAGGACCATGAAGGAGATCACCGTCTGCCATTGCGACCCGACGCATGCCGTACCGTGGGCCTCGACCAAGCCCAGCACGAGGCCACCGAGCATGGCCCCCCGGATGTTCCCGATGCCTCCGAGGACCGCGGCGGCGAACGCCTTGATCCCGGGGAGGAACCCGATGGCCCAGTGCGAGGGTGCCCCGAGCAGCATGACGTAGAGGAAGCCCGCGGCGCCGGCCATCACCCCACCGAGGAAGAACGTCGTGACGACCACGCGATCGATGCTGACACCCATCAGCGATGCCGTTTCGGGGTCCTGCGCGACGGCACGGATCCCCCTGCCCAGTCTGGTTCGTCGCACGAACGCGTCGAGCAAGAACATCATCGTGACCGCGACGCCGATGACCAGGACCTGACGGTTCGTGAACGGGGCTCCGAACACGCTGAACAGCGGCTGGCTCTCCATGACCGTCGGGAACGGCAGCGGGGCGGTTCCCTGCAGGTTGGGGAGCGTGATGAACAGCAGCGAATGGCGCCCGTCCATGAGCGCGAAGAGGTACTGGATCGACAGCGATGCTCCGATGGCGCTGATCAGGAACGAGAGGCGCGGTGCCCCCCGCTTGCGGAGCGGCCGGTACGCGAAGCGCTCGATCGTGATCGCGGTCAGACCCGACGCGAGCATGGCGACACCGATCGAGCCGCCCATCACCAGGAAGAGGGCCGAGCCGGTCTGCGGCCCCACGACGCCGAACCACCGGTTCACGACGTGCCAGCTCGCCACGATCCCCACCATGAACACCTCGGAGTGCGCGAAGTTGATGAGCTGGAGCACCCCGTACACCATCGTGTAGCCGAGGGCGATCATCGCGTAGATCGAGCCCACGGTGAGGCCGTTGCGCGTCTGGGCCCAGAATTGGTCGCCGACGCCCGTAACGCAGTCCATCGTTACGCGCCCCGTAGTGCAGCGGACCCTCGGCCGTGGGAAGGGCAGCCGCGCTGGTGACTGCCCTTCCCGCGCCGCATCGTGTGGACGGTTCCTACGCTTACCCGAGGACCTCCACCGCGTTGCCGAGGTTCACGAGGACGCCGCCTTCCACCCGGTAGAAGTAGTACAGCTCGTCGGCGGCGGTGGACAGCTCGTGCGGGTCCTGGGCGAACGCATAGTCCTTGGTGACACCCTGGAACTCGTTCCCCGTTACGAGGGAGTCGAGGTAGGTCTTGATCCCCAGCCGGATCTCCACCGGTGTCGTGGCCCCGCCGTCGATGGCCGCCTTGATCCCCTCACCGATCAGGCTCGCGACGTCGTACCCTTCGCCCGCGTAGACCGGGATCCCGAGGGCGTCGCCGCCGATCGCCTGGTTGTACTTCTCCACGAACGAGGAGTCGACGTTGCTCGGCGCCAGCAGCAGGGTTCCTTCGGCCGCCCCTTCCCCCGCCAGCGTCACGAAGTCGGAGGAGACGGAACCGTCACCGGAGATAAGGGTGATGTCGAGCCCCGCCGCGGTGGCCTGGTTCAGGAACGGACCGCTGTCGACGAAGTAGCCGCCGAAGAACACCGTATCGGCGCCGGACGCCTGGACGTCCGTGATGATCGAGGCGAAGTCGACCGTGGTGCCGGTATCGATGGCCGGCTCGGCGATGCCCGACTTCCCGAGGATCTGGACCCCCGCGTCGACGGCCGCCTGCTCGACGATCTCGGCGAGCGGTTTCCCGTACGTGGTGTTGTCGTGGATGATGTAGAGGCTCTCGGGTTGCAGGACCTCGGCGACCCACTGAGCTGCGAGTCGGCCCTGCGCGTCGTCGTTGCCCACGGCCCGGTACCAGTAGTCCCATCCGAACCCTGCGAGGGTTACAGACGTGGCCGACGCCGTGATGAACGGGATGCCCGCCTCGTTGTAGGTGTCGCCCGTCGTCTCGCTCTCACCCGAGAACGCAGGCCCGAAGATCGCCACGGTTCTGGGATCCTGGGCGGCCTGCTGCGCGATCGGCGGGGCTCCTGTCCCGCTGCCCTGCGTGTCGGCTGGTTCGTAGGTAATCGTCGCCGGGTAGGTCGGATCGGCGTTCAGCTCATCGAATCGGATCTGGCCTCCCTGGAACGACGGGAGCGTCAGCGAGTTGACGCCTCCTGTCCAGGCGCCCTGTGCGTAGACCGTGACGTCTATCTTCTCGACCGGCGTTGCGCTGGTCGTCGTGGGTGACGTCGTGTCCTCCGTGCACGCGGCCGCGACCATCGCGAAGACCGCGAGGCCGGCGATCACGCCGGCCCACTTTCGATGCATCATGAAGCCCCCCTTCGTGCGCCCGGGATCCCCGGAGGTGTGCTGGTGGTTGGTATCACATCGGGAACCCGGAGGCCAATCGCCCAGGAGGGCGGTTCCCTCCCGCAGGGTCATACGGTCGTGGCCGTCCAGGGGGTTGCGCCCTCAGGCGGCCGGGATCGCGGCTCGGAAGCTGGCGGCAGCGGTTGCGAGCGCCGATGGGCCGCCGCCCATCAGCGCGCGCATCATCGCCGACCCGACGATCGCGCCGTCGGCGAACGTGCAGGCTTCAGCCGCGGCCTCGGGCGTGCCGATCCCGACACCCACCAACAGCGGCAGGTCCGTGTGCGGGCGGAGAGCCTCGACCACCTCACGCGCGGTGCCCTCCAGTCGGTCGCGGGCACCCGTGACCCCGTAGGACGCCACGCAGTACACGAACCCGTGGGACGAGCGGCCGATCCTCCCGAGACGCTCGGACCCGGCCCCGGGCGCCGCGAGCAACACGAGATCTATGCCCGCCGCGACGGCCTGGGCGGCGAGCGCGTCCGCCTCATCGACGGGCATGTCCGGAACGATGGCTCCGCTCACCCCTGCCTCGACGAGGTCCCCGACGAAGGCAGACTCGCCCCGGCGGGTCACCGGGTTCGCGTAGGTCATCACCGCGACCGGTGCCGTCAGCGCGGCCTCGCGGATGGTCGCGAGGACACCCCCGGGCGTCGCGCCCGCCTCGAGCGCCGCGGCCGAGGCCTGCTGGATGACGCCGCCGTCCATGATCGGGTCCGAGTGCGGGATCCCCACCTCGATGGCATCGGCGCCCGCCGCTTCGAGCGACCGGAGCAGGCCCGCGTCGACAGCGGGGTGACCGCCCGTGATGTACGGCACGAACGCCTTCGCGCCTGCGTATCGAACGGCGCGAAGGCGTATCTCGAGCGCCCCCACCTACGTGACCCCCAACGCAGCACGCACCGTGTCGAGGTCCTTGTCCCCACGTCCGGAGAGACACACCAGGAGACGCGAGCCTTCCGGGAGCGGACGATGCAGCAGCCACCCGATCACGTGGGAAGGTTCGAGCGCCGGCAAGATCCCCTCGGTTCGCGCGAGCGTCTGGAATCCGGCGAGCGCGTCCTCGTCGGTCGCGCTCGCATAGCTCGCGAGCCCTTCGTCCTTCAGATACGAATGCTCGGGCCCGACGCCCGGGTAGTCGAGCCCTGCCGAGATCGAGTGCGTCTCGATCACCTGCCCCTGTTCGTCCTGAAGCAGGTACGACATCGCCCCATGCAGCACGCCGGGCTGCCCCAACGTGAGGGACCGGCAATGTTGCCCGAGGTCGCTCCCCCGCCCCCCGGCCTCGATCCCGATCAGCTGAACCTCAGGCGCCCCGACGAACGCCGTGAACATCCCGATGGCGTTCGACCCCCCGCCGACGCACGCGAGCACGTGCGAGGGATCACCGCCCGCCCGCTCTGCGTATTGCGCCCGCGCCTCGTCGCCGATCACGCGCTGCAGGTCACGAACGAGCATCGGGAAGGGGTGCGGGCCGACGACCGAGCCGATGATGTAGTGGGTCGTCCGCACGCTCGCGGCCCAGTCGCGCAGGGCCTCGTTGACCGCCTCTTTGAGCGTCCGGGAGCCCGCCGTGACGGACACGACCTCGGCCCCGAGGAGCTTCATGCGGGCGACGTTCGGCGCCTGGCGATGGATGTCCACCTCACCCATGTAGACCACGCAGGGCAACCCGAGGAGTGCGCACGCGGTCGCTGTCGCCACGCCGTGCTGTCCGGCGCCGGTCTCGGCGATGATCCGTTCCTTCCCCAGCCGCGTCGCGAGCAGCGCCTGGCCGAGCGCGTTGTTGATCTTGTGCGCGCCCGTATGCGCCAGATCCTCTCGCTTCAACCAGATGTCGTAGCCGAGCTCGGCCGACAACCTGGTCGCATGGGTGATGGGCGTCGGCCGGCCCACGAAGTCGCGAGAGAGTCCGCCGAGCTCGTCCAGGAACCCCGGCTCCGCCCGGAGGCGCTCCCAGGCCGCGGTGAGCTCATCCAGGGCGGGGATCAGCACCTCGGGGGCGTAGCGTCCCCCGTAGGTGCCGAACCGACCGTGCCTGTCAGGTCGTCGGTCGATGACCGCGCTCATCGTGGGTGCTCCCCTCGTGGATCAACGTCTGCAGCATCGCTCCAGGGTTCGCCGCCCGCATGAGCGCCTCGCCCACCAAGATGGCAGTCGCGCCGGCATCGACCGCTGCACGAACGTGAGCGGGTGTGGCCACGCCCGATTCCAAGACGGCGACCCTGCCTCGGTCGACGCCGGCGATCCGCTCCAGTGCGGCATCGACATCCACCTCCAGCGTCTCGAGGTCCCGGGCGTTGACACCGATCATCTCGGCGTCGGTCGCGAGCGCCCGTGCGAGGTCGTCGTCGTCATGGGTCTCGACGAGCGGCTCCATCCCGAGGTCGCGAGCGACCCCGATCATGGCGGCGAGCTGTCGATCGTCGAGACAGGCGGTGATGAGCAAGACGGCGTCAGCCCCTGCTCCCCTCGCCTCGACCACCTGCACCGGGTCGACGAGGAAATCTTTGCGCAACAAGGGGGGCGATACGGCCTCGCGAACCGCCCGCATGTCGGCGAGCGACCCTCCGAAGTGTGCGGCCTCGGTGAGGACCGAGATGGCGGCGGCGCCCGCGACGGCGTAGGCCGTGGCTTGGGTGACCGGGTCGGTGGCGGGCGCGATGGCGCCGGCAGACGGGGACGAACGTTTCACCTCGGCGATGACTGCGACACCGGCGATCCGCGCGTGCGAGCGGAGGCTCGCCGCGAACGGGCGGACGACCGGCGCGTCCGCCGCGTCCGCCTGCAGCGCATCGAGGTGACGTGGCCGCTCCTCGAGGTCGCGGAGAACCTCGGCCACGATGTCCGTGAGGAAGCCCATGAGGGGGGCAAGTCTACGCAGGGGTCCCGCCGGCCCCGCCGCTCGGCGGGGTCGGCGGCTGGGGAAGCGGAACGCCTCCTCAGGTGGCAGCCCACGCGAACGCCTCGGCGAGGTCGAGGGAGCGCTCGATGGCACCGCGCCCCACGACCGCGCCCACGGCGCCCGCGGTCCGCACCGCGCGGAGGTCATCGAGCGAGCCGATGCCGCCGGCCGCGAGGGTTGGCCGTCCGGAGCGGACCACCTGGCGGATCAGCTCGATATCGGGGCCACCCGGTACGCCCACACGATCGACGGCGGTGACGAGGTACATGGCGGTGCCGGCGGCGGTGAGCCAGCCGAGCGTCGCCATGAGGTCGAGGTCGACGGGGTCACGGCCACGCGAGCGGAGACGACCGCCGAGCGCCTCGAGACCCACGACGACCTCCGGGCCGCCGGCCGACAGGAGCGCCGCCACCGCGCCCTCGTCGGTGAGCGCGGCCGAGCCGAGCACGACACGGGCCGCGCCCGCCGCGACGAAGGCGTGGAGGTGCGCAGCCGTTCGAACGCCGCCGCTCGCCTGGACGCGCACCCCTGGGAACGCCGCGCAGATGGACGTGACGATGTCGAGGTTCCCTTGTTCCCCGTCGAAGGCGAGGTCCATATCCACGACGTGGAGCCACGACGCCCCGGCTCGAACGAACGATGCCGCGGCCGCCAACGGGTCACCTCCGAAGGCATCGACCGGGAGCGGCCCGGCCGGCGCGAACCTGCCGAGACGCCCCCGCGTGACATCGATCGCCGGCATGATGATGAAGGCCACCGGCGCACGATACCGGCGCACGTCATGCGGCTGTCGCGCGGGCGCGGGTCAGGTGCCCGCGCCGCCGGCGCGTTCGAGCCTCGCGGCTCCCGTTCCGAGGAGCTGCTCGAGGTCCGCGAGCAGCGGTCCGCCCGGGTTGACCGAGAACGTCCCAAGCTCGAGGGGCGTGACCCCCTGCGTCGAGAGGAACCGGAGCTTCACCGATGCGTCGCCGGGGCTCGCGAGCAGCAGGTCCTTGAGCTTGGCGAGCACGGCCGGTGTGCACGCCGCGGCCGGCAGGTCGACGACGAGGCCGAGCGGATCGAGCGCCGCGCGGTCCATGCCGAGCGACGGCTCGCGAACCCAGGCGGCCCGGATCTGGAGCTCGCGCCCACGCAGGTCGAGGCGACCGTTCACCAGCACGATACGGTCGGGCTCGAGCAGCGTCGGCGCCGCCTCGTACACGTTGGGGAACGCGACCACCTCGACCCCGCCCGCGAGTCCCTCGAGCCGGAATTGCGCGTACGGCTCGCCCTTCTTCGTGTACTTGCGGGCGAACGCCCCGATGATGCCGCCGACCGTGACGAGATCGCCGTCGCCCAGCTCGTCGAGCTCGCGGATGTCGTGCGTGCTCTCTGCCCGGAGGCTCTCCTGCACCCCGAGCAACGGGTGATCGGTGACGAACTGCCCCAGCATCTCCTTCTCTTTGGACAGCAGGAGACGCTTGGGGAGCTCAGGACCGGCCAGCACGCCCTCGTCGACGTCGTGCAGGCCGGGCCCGTCGGCCTTGGCACCGCCGAACAACGAGAACTGGCCCGCCGCCTCCGCCTTGCGCTCCGCAGCGATGGGCGTCGACACCTTCTCGAACGCAGGTTGGCCGTCGGGACCCTGCACCATGCCGCCCCGGGTGTAGCCGAGCGACCCGAACGCCCCCGCGTAGATCAACGACTCGAGCACCTTCTTCGTGAGGGCGTTCGGGTCGACGCGCCGGCAGAACTCGGCGAACGTCGTGAATGGCCCGCCGTCGGCGCGGGCGGCCAAGATCGACCGCACCGCCCCCTCCCCCACGTTGCGGACGGCCGACAGGCCGAACCTGATCGCTCGCCGCTCACTGGGCGCCGGCGCGAACTCCATGTCGGACTCGTTGACGTCGGGGGGCCACACGTCGAGCCCCATGCCGCGGCACGCGTACAGGTAGAACGGTTTGCGGTTCTTGTCGTCCTTCACCGAAGTGAGCACGGCCGACATGTATTCGACCGGGTGATGCGACATGAGGTACGCGGTCTGGTACGAGAGCAGCCCGTACGCGCACGCATGCGACGCGTTGAACCCGTAGTCGGCGAACGGCACGATCATGTCGAACAGGTTCGCGGCCAGGCGGCGTTCGTACCCTTTGGCCTGCGCCCCTTCGATGAACCGTTGCTTGAACGGCATCAGGACTTCGACCTTCTTCTTACCCATGGCCTTGCGCAACGTGTCGGCCTCACCCATCGAGAACCCCGCCATGACGACGGCGGTTTGCATGACCTGCTCCTGGTAGACCATGACCCCATAGCTGTTCGCGAGGACCGGCTCGAGGTCGTCGTGGGGGTAGGTCACCTTGCGGCGACCGTGTTTCCGCTCGGCGTATTCGGTGTGCAGACCGTTGTTCATCGGGCCCGGCCGGTACAACGCCACGAGGGCCATGAGGTCTTCGAACCGGTCAGGCTCGAGGAGCCTGATGAGGTTCCGCATGCCCGCCGACTCCATCTGGAACACGCCGGTGGTCTCGCCTTTGCAAAGCATCGCGTAGGTGTCGGCGTCGTCGAGGCCGATGCCGTCGATGTCAAGCGTCACGCCGCGCGCCCGCAAGTGGCGAAGCGCCTCCTCGATGACCGAAAGCGTCCTGAGACCTAGGAAGTCCATCTTCAGCAGGCCGAGCTGCTCGACGCCGTTCATGTCGAACTGCGTCACCACCTTCTTCGACTCGTCGCGCGAATCCTTCGATAGCTTGAGGGGCAGGTAGTTCACGAGCGGCGCGTCACCGATGACGACGCCGGCGGCATGCACGGAGTCCTCACGCCGAAGACCTTCGAGCGCCTTCGCCGTGTCGACGATCTCGCGGGCCTCGGGCTCGTTCACGTAGGCGGCCGAAAGCTCGGGGCTGATCTCGAGGGCGCGGTCGATGGGCTCGTCGCGCCCCATCACCGACGGCGGGTACATCTTGCACAGCCGGTCGCCGACGGCCGCCGGGAACCCCAGCACGCGTGCCGCGTCGCGGATGCCCTGTTTGCCCTTGATGGTCTGGAACGTGACGATCTGCGCGACGTGATCGGCACCGTATCGCTCGGTTGCGTAGCGGATGACCTCGTCGCGGCGACGCTCGTCGAAGTCCATGTCGATGTCGGGCATCTGGATGCGTTCAGGGTTGAGGAAGCGCTCGAACAGCAGGCCGTAGCGGAGCGGATCGAGGTCGGTGATCCTCAGGCTGTACGACACGACGGACCCCGCCGCGCTGCCCCGGCCCGGCCCGACCCTGATGCCCCGCTGGCGGGCGAACCTGATCAGGTCCCACACGATGAGGAAGTAGCCGCTGAACCCCATCTGCGTGATGACGCCGAGCTCGTGCTCGATGCGATCGCCGACCTCGCCGGGCAACGGTGCGCCGTACCGCTCGGCCGCCCCTGCCGAAACGAGCCGGCGGAGGTAGACGTCGAGCGGTTCACCGTCGGGCGTGTCGACCCGGGGAAGGTGGTATTCGGTCTTGTGCTCGACGAGGATGCGCTCGAGCTCGGCTATGGGCTGTACGCGTTCGGCGATCACGAGCGTCTGGTCACACGCCTCGGGGACCTCGTGGAACACCTGCCGCATCTCCGCGGCGCTCTTGAGGTAGAACTCCTCGGCATCGAACCTGAGCCGTCGCAGGTCCGACTGCACCTTCTGCTGCTGGATGCACAACAAGACGTCATGTGGCTTCGCGTCGTCGCGGACCGTGTAGTGCAGGTCGTTCGTCGCCACGATAGGAGCGCCGAGCTCGCGCGCGATGGCGATCTGCTCGCCCGTGATGGCCCGCTGGTCGGCGAGCCCGTGATCTTGCAGCTCCACGGCGTACCGATCGGGCTCGAAGATGTCGCGGTAGGTGCCGGCCGCCTCACGGGCTCGAGCGGGTTGGCCCGCCACGAGATGCACCGCAAGCTCGCTCGACAGGCACCCGGACAAGCAGATGATGCCTTCGGCGTGTTCGGCGAGCAGTTGCTTGTCCATGCGGGGCCGGTGATAGAACCCCTCGAGGTGGGCCTTCGACACCAGTTGGAGGAGGTTGTGGTAGCCCGTCTCGTCTTCGGCGAGAAGCGTGAGGTGGTGGTATCGCTCTTCGCTTTCACCGGGATCGCGATCGAACCGCGACCCCGGCGCGACGTAGGCCTCGACACCGATGATCGGCTTGACCCCCGTCCGTCGCGCGCTCTCATAGAAGCGGAGCGCGCCGAACATGGCCCCGTGGTCGGTGATCGCGAGCGCCGGCATGCGCAAACGCTCTGCTTCGGTGAAGATCGTGGTCGCGTCGGGGTTCGACGCCGGCGGCTCGATGCGGGCGGCCCCGTCGAGCAGCGAATATTCGGAGTGGACGTGGAGGTGGACGAATCCTTCGTCTGCCATGAGGTGCGGCGGCCGGTCCTTCCGGGTGTCGTGCACAGCTCGGTGCAGCTCTGGCTACTTACATGGCTGTGATTCGCGGGGCACCCAACCTACGCCCGGGCCCAGCAGGCGTCAAGGTCGCAGGTCCGCACGGGCGACGGCGAGCGCCGCCGCCAGGTCGTCGGCGAGAGGTTCCTCGATGTCGAGGCGCTCGCCCGTGATGGGGTGGTCGAACGCCAGGCGCCACGAGTGGAGGAATTGACGGCCCAGACCGAGGTGACGGGACAGCTCGCCGACCCCACCGTAGGCGCGGTCCCCCACGATGGGATGGCCCACCGCGTTCAGATGAACCCGGATCTGGTGGGTCCGGCCGGTCGACGGGATCGCTTCGAGCAGTGTGCACCCCGCTAGCGCCTCTCGGCGCTCGAACGTCGTGGCCGCCTCGCGGCCGTCGAGACGGTCGACGACGACCCTCGCGGCGCGCCGGCCCAGCGGTGCGTGCACCGAGAACACGTCGTGGGCCGGCGCGCCGCGGACGAGCGCCAGGTACCGCCGGTCGATGGCGTGGTGCCTGAAGGAGCCTTGGAGACCTGCGAGCGCCACGTCGGAGGAGGCTACGATCATGAGCCCGCTCGTACCGGCGTCGAGCCGGTGGGCGATGCCGGGACGAAGCTCACCACCGGCGGGCGCCAGCGGCACCCCCATGGCCATCAGCCGGCTGACGAGGGTGCCGCCGCGCCGGTTCGCCGTGGGGTGCACCACGAGCCCGGCGGGCTTCGCGATGACGACGATGTGCTCGTCACGGTAGCGGATCGGGACCGGGTCGCCCGGCTCGGGCTCGATCGCGGTGGGCTCCCGGCTGTCCAGGACCAGGCGCTCCCCGCCGCCGAGGCGATACGCCTTGGGGCGTACGGTCCCGTCGACGGTCACGGCGCCGGCGGCGATCGCCCGCTGGATGTCGGCGCGAGGCTGTCCGGTCAGGGCCACGAGCACACCGTCGAGCCGGCCGGGGGTCGCCCGATACGTGTCAGCGGCCATCGGTCGCCGGCGCTGGGCCGCCGGTCGCGGCCCCGTCGCTGCCGCGCGTCGATGCGAGCGACCAGGTCGCGAGCGCCACGGCTCCTACGACGATGGCGCTGTCGGCGAGGTTGAAGACGGGCCAGACGTGCAGGTCGATGAAGTCGACGACCTCACCCGTGAACCCCGGGCCCCGCGTGATCCTGTCGGTGAGGTTGCCGAGCGCCCCACCCAAGATCGCGCCCAGGCTCACGGCCTGCACTGTGGCCCGTGGCCGGAAGGCCTTGACCACGATGAGCCCGCTCACGACGATCGTCGCGGCGGCGAAGAACCACGGGGCCGACGTGCCGAGGCTGAACGCGCCGCCGGGGTTGGAGGCGAATCGGAGCGTCAACACTCCCTCGATGACATCGATGGGTCCATCGTCGGCGAGACGCGACGCCGCCCACATCTTCGTGACACGGTCGGCGAGGTACACCGCCGCGGCCGTGAGGAACAGGGCGACCGTGCCGCGCCGCGTGCGTGCCACGGCTACCGCCGCGACTGCGCCTGCGCGTCGTTGATGCACATGTCGACATACGGGAGGGCCTTGATCCGCGCCTTCTCGATGTTCTTGCCACACCGCTCGCACACGCCGTACGTGCCCTCGTCCATGCGCTTGAGAGCCCGTTCGATCTTCTGGAGCAGATCGCGCACGTTCTGTTCGATCGACAGGTCCTTCTCGCGCTCGAAGGTCGCCGACCCGGCGTCGGCGGCCTCGTCGTCGAGCCCGACCTCACCCGACAGATCCGACTGGGTGGTAGCGAACGACAGGTCCTCGATGGTCTCGAGCTGGTCCTGCAGCTCGGCTCGTTCGTCGACGAGACGTGTGCGCAGGTCGCCGAGCTCCTTCGCGGTGAGCTTGGCCGTCGCCATGGTCGGCGGAGACTAGCAGACGTACTTCCCGCGACCTCATCACCGCTGCTCAACCGGCGTCCGAGGAGGTGGCGTGTACCATGCCGGCATCGGCGACGACGGGACCGCGACGCCGGGACACGCGAGGCATGAGCGAGCCGGGACGGTGGGAGCCGGCGCCGAGCCCCCGGACGCCATCATCCCCGAGCTCCTGCCCGACGCGAGAGCCTTCGCCGAGGCGCAGGCGGGGTCCGCCCGTGAGCGCGGGAGGCCGTTCGGTCGGCCCATGAGCGGCCGTGCCCCGAGGCGCGGCAAGCGGGGTGGTACCGCGGGGAGCCTCCGGGCCTCTCGTCCTCGCACGGATGATGCAACCGTGTGCGGACAAGGAGGCGGACGATGACCGGGTTCGACCCAGTCGACGCGAAGGTGCACTTCCCCTCGCTCGAACACGAGGTGCTCGCGTGGTGGCGTGACCACGACATCTTCGAACGCACGGTCGCGGCCCGCGACGGAGCGCCGACCTGGCTGTTCTACGAAGGGCCGCCCACCGCGAACGGGCGTCCGGGCATCCATCACGTGGAGCCGCGCACGTTCAAAGACGTCTACCCGCGCTTCAAGACGATGACCGGTCACCTCGTGCGACGCAAAGGTGGATGGGATTGCCACGGCCTTCCGGTGGAGCTCGAGGTCGAGAAGGAGATCGGCACCACGACGAAGCGCGACATCGAAGCCTTCGGCGTGGCCGCGTTCAACGAGCGGTGCCGGGCTTCGGTCCAGCGCTACGTCGGTGACTTCGAGCGGTTGACCGAACGCATCGGCTTCTGGATCGACATGTCCGACGCGTACTGGACGATGTCGACCGATTACATCGAGTCGGTGTGGTGGTCGCTGCAGCAGCTCCACCGGCGAGGGCTCCTGGTCGAAGACCACAAGGTCACGGCGTATTGCCCACGCTGCGGCACTGCCTTGTCCGACGCCGAGGTGGCCCAGGGATACGAGCAGGTCGACGACCCCAGCATCTTCGTGCGGTTCCCGATCGTGGCGGCGGCCGACCCGGGACTCGTGGGGGCGTCGCTCGTCGTGTGGACCACGACGCCATGGACGTTGCCGTCGAACACCGGGGCCGCCGTGGCCGCCGGCGCCACCTACGCCGAAGCCGTGGTAGACGGAGAGCGGCTCATCGTCGCCGCGGAACGGCTCGCCGACGTCGTCGGCGACGACGTCCGGGTGACGCGCCGGCTCGAAGGCGCCGCCCTCGTGGGTGGGCGCTACGAACCCCCGTACCCCAACGTCGACGGCGCGCACACGGTCGTCGCGGCGAGCTTCGTGTCCACCAGCGACGGCAGCGGCATCGTGCACCTCGCGCCCGCCTTCGGCCCCGACGACCTGAGAGTGGGACGCCAGCAAGGCTGGCCTGTCGTCAAGCCTGTCGCCGACGACGGCACCTTCAACGACGATGCGCCCGCCTTCGTGCGAGGGATGTTCGTGAAGGACGCCGACCCGGCGATCGTCGACGACCTCCGGGAGCGCGGCCTGCTTGTGCGCGAGATGCGGATCGACCACGCGTACCCGTTCTGCTGGCGGTGCCACACGCCGCTCCTCTACCTCGCGCGCACCGCGTGGTACATCCGCACCACCGCCGTCCGCGACCGGCTCCTCGCCGTCAACGAAGGGGTCCACTGGTACCCGGAGCACATCCGGCGCGGCCGCTACGGCAACTGGCTCGAGAACAACGTCGACTGGGCGCTATCGCGCGAGCGCTACTGGGGCACACCGCTGCCCATCTGGCGCTGCGCCCAGGGTCACGAGACCGCGGTGGGGTCGCTCCGCGAGCTGTCTCTGCTCTCGGG
>Ga0247727_10000781_pt1 | contig 77861 bp, 58 predicted proteins | sample WisWelCaveWW1625_FD_202498 | JGI IMG/M metagenome (GOLD analysis project Ga0247727, IMG submission 202498) | Biofilm microbial communities from Wishing Well Cave, Virginia, United States - WW16-25 | ecosystem: Environmental > Aquatic > Deep subsurface > Groundwater > Cave microbial mat | place...
GTGGGCGATCCGCGGCCGCACAAGATCCGCGCCGCCTACGCCGGCTTCTCCGGCGACGGCCACGTCGGGCGCCTCAACGTCTCGAACGCCTTCTACCACGCCTTCGGGCGCGACGACTTCCATCCCATCCCCGCCGAGAAAAACGCGCAGCACATCAACGCGCAGCTCGCGGCGCTCGAGCTGAGCTACGACCGCGACTGGCTGCGCTACAAGGCGTCGGTTTTTTACACCTCCGGTGACGGCGACCTCAACGACGGCCGCGCCCGCGGCTTCGACTCCATCGTCGACAACCAGAACTTCGCGGGCGGCGGGTTCCTCTCGAACGGCCTGTTCGCCGACCGCGGCCAGACCAACCCGCTGTTCGAAGGCGGCGGCACTAATCTGTTTAACCGCCAGACTATCCCGCTCACCGGCGCGGGCGTCACGCTGATCAGCTTCAACAGCCTGATGCCCACGCTGCGCTCGAGCAAAGAGGAGGGCCAGGCGAACTTCATCAACCCGGGCGTGATGGTCTTCAACGCCGGCCTGGAGGCGAAGCTGACGCCGAAGCTGCGGTCGCAGCTCAACGTCAACTACCTGCGCTTCGTACGCACGGCGGTGCTCGAGGCGCTGCTGTTCCAGGGCGGCATCCGCCACGAGATCGGCTGGGACTACGGGCTCGGCGTGCAGTACCGCCCGCTGTTGAGCGAGAACATTGTCGTAACAGGAGGCTTCGGGATCCTCCAGCCCGGCAAAGGGTTCAAGCAGATCTACACGGGCGAAACGCTCTACTCAGGGTTTGTGCTGATGAGACTGGCGTTCTGAAAACCCTAATGAAACCGCAGATGAACGCAGATAAACGCAGATGCAGAAGAGGGTTTTATCTGCGTTTATCTGCGTTCATCTGCGGTTTCTTACTCTGCGGTTTTCTTCTCCGCGCGGATTGCACCTCCTCCGGCTGCCACACAGGTATTGAGCCGATGCACGCCTCGCCCGCCGTGCGGCTCGGCTGCGTCGACTGCCACGGCGGGCGCGCCGACACCACGGACAAGAAAATCGCGCACGTCGCCCCGCGCAACTCGCGCCTCTTCTCATCCACGGCGAATCCGGTTCGCTCCTACGCCGCGCTGAACCGCGAGACGCCGGAATACATCCGCTTCCTCAACCCCGGCGACCTGCGCGTCGCCGACCGGAGCTGCGGCTCGAGCGGATGCCACGAGGCGATCGTCTACAAGGTTCGCCACAGCATGATGACTCATGGGGGTTTTCTCTGGGGCGCCGCGCTTTACAACAACGGGGCATTTCCGCTGAAGGACTCCGTCTTCGGCGAGAGCTACGACGCGCGCGGCGTGGCGCAGAAGGTCTTCACGGTCCCGCCGCCGACCTCGGAGGAGACGCGCTTTCAGGGCATTCTCCCGATGCTCCAGCCGCTCGGGCAGTTCGAGGTTACGCAGCCGGGCAACACCCTGCGCGTCTTCGAGCGCGGCGAGGAGCGGCTCAGCCCGCGCGGCTTCGGCACCCTCACCCGGACCGACCCGGTCTTCCAGGGCTTGCAGAAAACGCGCCTGCTCGACCCGCTGCTCTCCTTCCTCGGCAGCAATGACAATCCCAGCGACTACCGCTCGTCAGGCTGCACCGCCTGCCACGTGGTCTATGCGAACGATCGCGACCCGGTCCATTCCGGGTCGTACGCCGCGCGGGGGCATCTAGGACGCAGCTATACTAATGATCCCACCATCCCCAAGAACGAGTCGGGCCACCCCATCGCCCATCGTCTTACGCGGGCGATTCCCTCCAGCCAGTGCGTCGGCTGCCACGTTCATCCCGGCACTTCTTACGCTTTTCAGTACCTGGGCTACATGTGGTGGGACAACGAGACCGACGGCGACCACATGTATCCCAAGCAGAGCAAGAAGCTCTCGCCCGAGGCGGCCGCTCGCTCGCTCGCCGCCAACCCGGAGGCGGCGTCCCTCAAGGGTCACTGGTCGGATCCGAAGTTTCTTCACGACCTGACGTCGCTGAACCCGAAGCTCCAGCAAACGCAGTTCGCGGATTTCAACGGCCACGGCTGGGTCTATCGCGCCGTCTACAAGCGCGATCGCCAGGGCACGCTGCTCGACGCCGCCGACCGCCCGGTCGACTTCAACGATCCCGACAAGTTCAAGAAGGCCGTCCACCTGCGCGACATTCACCTGGAAAAAGGAATGCACTGCGTCGACTGCCACTTCGAGCAGGACGCCCACGGCAACGGCAAGCTCTATGGCGAGCCGCGCGCCGCCGTCGAGATCGAGTGCGTTGATTGCCACGGCACGCTCCAGGCGCGCGCGACTCTCAAGACGTCGGGGCCGGCCTCGCCCGTCCCGCCGCACGACCTCGCGATTCTTCGCACGCCGTTCGGCGCGCGTCGCTTCGAGCGGGCCGGCGACAAGCTCATGCAGCGGTCGATGGTCGAGCCGGACCGGCAATGGGACGTCCGGCAGGTGATGGACGCCAGCGAGAAATCGCGCCGCGCCAAGAGCATCGCCGGCCACTCCAACGAAAAGATGGCGTGCTACTCCTGTCACACTTCCTGGATGACGAGCTGCTTCGGCTGCCACCTGACGATGAAGGCCAACGCCAACCGCCCGCCGCTGCACTGGGAAGGCGACGCCGACACGCGCAACTTTACGTCGTACAACTTCCAGGTACTGCGCGACGACGTCTTCATGCTCGGCCTCGACAGCACGGTGAAGAAGCACCGCGTGGCGCCGGTGCGCTCGTCGAGCGCCGTGCTGGTCGCGTCGCAGAACGCGCAGCGCGAGTGGATTTACGCGCAGCAGCAGACCGTCTCGGCCGAGGGCTACAACGGCCAGGCGTTCAACCCGCACTTCCCGCACACCGTCCGCGCGCGGGAGACCCGCGGGTGCGCCGATTGCCACCTTTCCTCCGAAGGCGACAACAACGCCTGGATGGCGCAGGTATTGCTGCAAGGCACTAACTTCGTCAACTTCCTGGGGCGGTTCATCTGGGTCGGCGAAGGCCGCGCCGGCTTCGAGGCCGTCGTCGCCACCGAGCGCGATGAGCCGCAGGCGGTGATCGGCAGCTACCTGCACGGGCTGGCCTACCCGGAAAACTTCGCCCGCCACCAGAAGAACAACCGGCGCCTCGCCGACGCCTATCACCACGAGGGATCGGAGATCCTGTCCGTGCAGGCCCGCGGCGAGTATCTCTACGCCGCGAAGGGCCGCGGTGGCGTCGAGGTCTACGACATCGAGCGCGTCGACAATAAGGGCTTCGCGCAGCGGATCATCAGCGCGCCGGTTTCGCCGCTCGGCCAGCGCTTCACGGTGCGGACGCGCAACGCCGCCTGGATCGCTTCGCCGTCGACCATGGCGATCGATCCGGCGCGGCGGCGCAACCCGCTCAACGAGGAACAGCCCATTCACCTCCTCCACGCCTTTCTCTACGTCGCCGATCGCGAGGAAGGGCTGATCCTGATCAACGCCGCCACGCTGCTCGACGGCGACCCGCGCAACAACTTCATCCGGCGCGCGGTGACCTTCAACCCCGACGGGATTCTCAACGGCGCGCGCCACGTGGTGATCGCGGGCCATTACGCTTACGTGTCGTGCGACCGCGGCGTGGTGATCGTCGACATCGACAAGCCTGCGGAGCCGAAGGTCGTGGCGACGATTCCCTTGCAGGGCGCCGGCGCGGTGGCCGTCCAGTTCCGATACGCGTTCCTTTGCGGCGCCGGGGGGGTGAAGATCGCCGACGTGACCGATCCGGCGCGGCCGGCGCTGAAGGCCGCCGTGCCCATCGCCCAAGCCAACGATGTATATATAGCCCGTACTTATGCCTACGTGGCCGCCGGAGCGCAGGGACTGGCCATGTTCCACGTGGAACGTCCCGAAACACCCGGCCCGCCGCGGTTTTTCTCCGGCGGTGGCATCCACGACGCCCGCGCCGTCAAGGTCGGCATGACCAACGCCAGCCTGTTCGCCTACGTCGCGGACGGCCGCAACGGGCTGCGCGTGCTGCAACTGACCTCCCCGGCGCGCACTCCCGGCAACTACGGTTTCAGCCCGGAGCCCAAGCCGGAGCTGATCGCGACGTTTAAGACGCGCGGTCCGGCGCTGGCGCTCTCGAAGGGCCTCGACCGCGACCGCGCCGTCGACGAGAGCGGCAACCAGCTCGCCGTCTTCGGGCGCCGCGGCTCGCGGCCCTTCAACCGCGCGGAGACGGAGCGGTTGTACATGCGCGGCGGGAAGCTCTACAGCGTGACCAATAGCGGAGAGGTCCGGTGAAAGCAGCTGCGTTGTTGCTGGCGCCGGCCCGCCGCGCGGCCCGCATGAAAGCCGCGATCCTGTTCCTGGCGGCGGTTCCACTCTTCGCGCAACCGGTTCTGCGGACCGAGTGGCGCGCGGGCGTCGAGCGAGCCGTGCTCCGTCACGCTTCGACCGGAGCGCCGGTCACGGACGAAGATCCGGCGGCGCCGGGCGAAACCCTGCTGGCCGCGGTCTCCGGCATGACCGGCGAGACCGCCGTGCTGGTGGGCGAAGAAATCATTCCCGCGAATCTCATCGACGAGGAAAGCCTCGAGTTCACCCTGCCCGAAGGCGCCGCCGGCAGCTTCCTTGAAATCTCGCTGCTCGGAGCGGAGGGCCGCAGCAACGCCGCCACGCTTCCTGTGTCGCAACACGATCCATCGCAACTCGCGGCCGCCGACGTCGCCGGCCTGGTGACGCGCGCGGCCCTGGCCCTCGACAGCCCGCGCCTGGCGGTCGTGGTCACCGACCGCCTCGGCCGCCCGCTCGCCATCTATCGGCGGCAGGAGGCCGCGCACGGCGACGTGGAAACCGCGCTCGGCCTGGCGCGCACCGGCGCCTTCTTCAGCCACAACCAGGCGCCGCTGTCTTCCCGCACCGTCCGGACGATCAGCCGGGAGAATTTTCCCAACGACGTTCCCAACCAGCCCGCCGCCGCGCTCTTCGGCATCGAGAATACCAACCGGGGCTGCGACCTCAACACCGAGTTTCTTCCGGGTAGGGCCGTGCCGCCGTCCCGGAGCGCCGATGGAACCGGCTTCGGGCGCGGCGTCACGACCGTCCCCGGCGGCCTGCCGGTCTTCAAGAACGGCCTGATGGTCGGCGGCATCGGCGTCGGCGGCGTCGATCCGAACGCCGCGGAATTTGCGGCCGTCTCGGCCGTGGCCGGCACCGAGTTCTTCGTCCCGCTGCCCTTGCCGCCGCCCGGCGCGGTGTTCATCGACGGCATCCGGCTGCCGTTCGTCGCGCAGACAACAAGACCCGCAGGCGCGCAGCCCGCCTCATCTCCGGGCGGCGCCCACCTGTTCGCGCCGCGAGACGGCGGCGCCGCCCCTGACGGCTACCTAGTCGGCCCGCGCGGCAGCGCGACGCTCACGTCCGCGGAGGTCGACGCCATCATCCAACGATCCGTCGAACGCGCCAATCGCACGCGCGCGGTAATCCGTCTCCCGCTCGGCAGCCGCACGCGCATGGTCGTCGCCGTCACCGATTTGACCGGGCAGATCCTGGGGCTGTTTCGGATGCCGGACTCCACGGTGTTCTCGATCGACGTCGCCGTGGCCAAGGCGCGCAATGTGGTCTATTTCTCGGGCCCCGATGCCGATCCGCGCGACCTGCCGGGCGTACCGCCGGGCGCCGCCGTCACCAACCGCACGATCGGCTTCGGCGCGCAGTCGTTCTTCCCGTCCGGGATCCGCGACTCGTCGCCCGGCCCGTTCCGCGATTTGTATCAACGCGACCTGGCCAATCCTTGCACGCAGGGCTTTCAGCCGGCCAACCGCAACCAGTCGGGGATTGTGTTTTTCCCCGGCGCCGCCCCGCTCTACCGCGGCGGGCGCCTGGTCGGCGGCCTGGGCGTCTCCGGCGACGGCGTGGAGCAGGACGACTGGGTCACCGCTGCCGGCGCCGAAGGCTTCGAGCCGCCTCCCGAGATCCGCGCCGACCAGGTATTCATCCGAGGCGTGCGCCTGCCCTACTTCAAGTTCCCGCGCAATCCGGAGCAATAGATTTCACCGCAGAGACGCAGAGGCCGCAGAGGAAAACCTAACAAGGTTTTTCTCTGCGTGCTCGGCGTCTCCGCGGTGAAAATGCCTGGCCGACTTGATGCCCAGCGTCGCTACAGGTCCACTTCCGACCACTGCACCACGCGCTTCTCGTAGATCGACGTGCGCCCCAGGATCCCCGTCAGCGTGGCGATGCGCCCGGCCTCGGCGCTGTTCAGGGGCGTCTTTCCGTCGCGCGCGTTGCGGAAGAACGCTTCCACCGCCCGATAGGCGGCGTCCTGCCCCTCGTCCTCGACCGGCAGCTTCTGCGGCGCGCCCTTCCCGGCGCGGCTGTAAACGAGCGCCTTGGGCAGGTCGATCGACGCCTCGGCCCCGAACACGCGCTCCTGAATCCCGGTGAAGCCGGGCGGGTCGAAGTAGATATGACTGAAACTCAGGCGCACCTCGCCGGGATACTCGAAGATCACCGCGTAGTGATCCATGGTGGTGCGCCCCGGGGGCTGGTCCCGAAACAGATTGATCCCGCCCGAGCCGTAGGCGCGCAGCGGGTGCGCTTGCATCACCCAGTTGTTGAGATCCAGGATGTGGCAGGCCTGCTCGACGATGTTGTCGCCCGATCGCGCGGCGTTGAAATACCAGTCGCGGCCCGGCGGCAGGTCGCGGCCGTGCCGGTAGGATTGCAGAAACAGCACCTTCCCGATCCCGCCGGAGTGAATGAACTTCACCGCCGCCGCCCGCGCCGGGTCGTGGCGCAGTTGGAAGCCTATTTGTAGTATACTCTTGGCCGCTTTCGACGCGCTCACCACCTGGCGGCACTCCTCGGGCGTGCGTCCCATGGGCTTCTCGAGATAGACGTGCTTGCCGACCTCGAGCGCGGCCACGGTCATCTCTTTGTGCAGGTCGACCGGCGTGGCGATGAACACGGCGTCGATATCCTTGCGGTCGAGCAGCTTGCGAAACTCCGTCATCAGATCGGGCGCGTGCGCCGCGGCAACCTCGCCGGCGCGCTGGAGGGCTTCCGCGTCGATGTCGCACAGGGCGACGATCTTTGTATGCGGCGCCTTCAAGACCTGGCGCAGCAGCAGCGTCCCGCGCCCCCCTGTACCGATGATACCGATGCGGGTGACCTCGCGCGGGGCCTGCGCTTGCAGGATGGCCGGCGCGGCCGCCGGCGTGGAGAGGAAAGTACGGCGCGTCATGGCTTCACCTCAGCTTTTCCAGCAGCGCGATGGCCTCGAGAATGTCGCGGCGCTGCTGGTCGCCGTGAACCTCGCGCTCGATGCTCAGCGCGTTGGTGTAGCCGATCTCCTTGAGCTTGGCGATGAAGCGCGGCATGCCGACCGCCCCCCGGCCGAGCGGCTGCTCCTCGCCGAGCGTCCCCGGCGCCTTCGGCCAGTTGCCGTCCTTGCAGTGCACCGAAACGACGTGCTCCTTCACCATCTCGAGCGCCTCGATGGGGTCGCCGGTGCCGTACAGGATCATGTTGGCCGGATCGAAGTTGATCTTCAGGTTGGGCCGGCCGACGTCGGCGATGAACTGATTCAGCGTCGCCGCCGGTTCCTGGCCCGTCTCGAGCGCGAAGGTCTGGCCGTTGTCGGCGCAGCGGTCGCAGACGCGGGTCACCATATCCCGCACCGCGACATAGTCGGGGTGATTCCCGTCGTGCGGCACGAAGCCGATGTGCGTGGCCAGGCTCGGGACGCCCAGCCGCGCCGTGAAGTCGCTGGCCAGGAGCGTCCGCGCCTCGCGATCCGCTCGCGTCGCCGGCGGGATGAAGCCGACGGTCTTCTGCACCGTCGGCAAATCGGCGTAGCTCTCGCCGCTGTAGGCCGTGAACACGGTCACCAGCGTGAACCCTTCCGCCGCCAGCGCTTTCTTCCAGGCGTCGGCGGACGCCGCCGCGAGGTCCATGTCGCCCGGCAGCCCGATCTGCCCGCAGCTCACCCCCCAGCTTTTGACCCGCCGCACGGTTTCCAGCGGATCTCCGCCGCCCCAGAACATCACACCGATCTCGATCGGCTGCATGCTACCCTCCTGAAGCCTCCGGCTGCTGAACTCTGCGTCTGCGCCAGTGGCGCTGCACGAAATACGAGACAATCAACAAGGCGAACACCCCGAGGGTCGCTCTTCCGCCGGCGCTGCGCGTCATTCCCGCGGAGAACCCCCGCCAGCCGGCCCCTACCTCGGCGCTTTCGGCTGTAGTAATACCTTCCGCCATCATCCGCAACCCGCCCCAGATCGCGCCCACCGCCTTGCCTTGCTTGTTGACGACGTAGACCCCCGGTCCCTCGACGCCGAACAACTTCGCGCTGCCCTCATCCTTCAGGGTGATAATGTCCCCGTAAGCCCCCAACACGGGCTCATACCGCATCTGACCGACGGCGCACGGCAGCGCCCCAAACAGCGCAAGGAGCAGGCTCCGGCGATTCACGACGGCGACACCCTTTCTCCGTTCCGGCGGCGGCTCTCGACGATCGCCAGCATCGTCCGCACGGCGGCCGCCGAATCGCGCGGCGCGCAGTCCGCCGGCGTCCGGCCCGCCCGCGCGCCTTCCAGGAAGCACCGTATCTCCGCCTCGTAGGCATCGATGACCCGGAGCGGCGGCTTCTCCTCGGTTCCGTCGGCCCGGTAGAGCGCCAGCGGCCGGAACGCCGAGTGATAGTCGAGCGTGCCGCCCTCCGCGACGATCGTGAAATCCATCGAGAACGGGTAGCTGCGCGGGTGATGCCAGCCGCCCGCAATCACCGCCGGCGCGCCGTGCGAGTACTCCAGCCGCGCCTCCACCCAGTCGATCCCCCGCTCCATGGCCTCGCAGCCGACGGCGGTGACCGCGGCCGGCGGCCCGAACAACTGGTGGCAGAAGTCCACGTCGTGTATCAGCAAGTCAAACGCCCCGCCGCCGCTCTTGGCCGGGTCCTTCAGCCACTTGCCCCACTCCGGCGCCGCGCACTTGCGGTGAAAGATCGCGCTGCGCAGCGGCCCGAGCGCGCCCGACCGGAAGATCTCCCGCGCCGCCGCGTAGTCCGGCCAGAACCGCACCACCTGCGCGACCATCAGCACGCGCCCGGCCCGCTCGCCGGCTGCGATCATCCGGTCGCAGGCCTCGCCGCTTAGCGCCATCGGCTTTTCGACCAGCACGTGCTTGCCCGCCGCGAGCGCCTCGAGCGTCACCGGCAAATGCTGGTGCGTCGGCAGGCAGATGTCGACGGCCTCGACCGCCGGGTCGGCGATCAGCTCCTGCGGCGTCAAGCAGGCGTGCAGTCGCCCGAAGTCGTAGTGCTCGCCCGGCCCGCCGATGTTTCCCTGGATATCGCTGAGATCCCCGCCCAGGCGCCGCGGCTTGGGATCGGCCACCGCGACGAGATTCGCTTCCGGAATCCGCGCGCACGCCTTCAGGTGCGTGCTGCCCATGAACCCCAGGCCGATGATTCCGATGTTCACGCCGACGTCCGCCGTTCGGGGAGGAGACATGATAGCATCAAGGGGAATTTGGTGATTTCGTGATTTGGTGATTTGGTGATCTGGTGATGACATGATCTACAGAGCGGCGGCGTTAGCTTTTTGCGTGGTGGCCATAGGATCGGCGGGCACACGGCCGGTCATTATGGGTACCCACGGGATGGTTGCCTGCGGGCATCCGCTGGCGGCCCGCGCGGGACTCAAGATGCTCGATCAGGGCGGCAACGCCGTCGATGCCGGCGTCGCGCAGGTCTTCGCTCAGTCCGTCCTCGAGTTCAATCTGTTCGGCTTCGGCGGCGAGGTCCCCATCCTGATTTACTCGGCCAAGGACAAAAAAGTTCACGCCATCAGCGGACAGGGCGTCGCCCCGCGTGCGGCCACCCTGGAGTGGTTCCGCAACAACAAGATCGAGCTGATACCAGAAGACGGTTTCCTCCCCGCCACCACTCCGGCGGTTCTCGACTCGCTCGTCGTGGCTCTCGACCGCTTCGGAACCATGACGCTCGCGCAGGTCATGCAGCCGGCGTTGGAGCTGGCCCGCGACGGCTTCCCCATGTATCCCGGCTTCCGCGGCGGCATCCGCTCCATCGAGAAACGCCTGCGCGAGGAGTGGCCCAGCTCGGCGAAGGTTTTCATGCCCGGCGGCAAGATACCCGAAGTTGGCGACGTCTTTGTCCAGGCCGATCTCGCCCGCACCTTCCAGCGCATCCTCGACGCCGAGAAGAAAGCCCGCCGCAAGGGACGCAGCGCCGCCCTGCGCGCCGCGCGCGACCTTTTCTACAAGGGCGAGATCGCCCGCGAGATCGTCCGCTTCCAGCGCGAGTTCAAGGTCCGCGATTCGAACGGCATGTCCTTCGCCGGCCTGTTTGCCGAGGAGGATCTCGCCGGCTACCAGGCGCGCGTCGAAGAACCCATGCGCACTACCTACCGGGGCGTCGAGGTCTACAAGGCTGGCTTCTGGTCGCAGGGCCCCGTCTTCCTCCAGATGCTCAACCTGCTCGAAGGCTTCGACCTGGCTGCGCTCCAGCACAACACGGCGGCCTACGTTCACGTCGTGGCCGAAGCCGCCAAGCTCGCCTTCGCCGACCGCGAGCAATACTACGCCGATCCCGACTTCGTGAAAGTCCCCGCCCGCGGCCTGCTGTCGAAGGAATACGCCGCGGAGCGCCGCAAGCTCATCGACCTGGCGCGCGGCTCGATGGAGCTGCGCCCCGGCGATCCGTATCCGTTCGAGAGCGCCACGGTCACCGGCCAGGCGCGGCTGCTGCCGCCGGTCGAGCTGCGGCCCGGCGAATCCGGCACCACCGGCACGCGCGCCGCCGACCGCGCCGGGAACCTGTTCTCGGCGACGCCCTCGAGCGGCTGGTTCCGGACCTCGCCGATCGTCGAAGGCCTCGGCTTCGTCCTCGGCACGCGCGGGCAGATTTTCTGGCTAGATCCTGCTAAGGCCAATAAGATCGAGCCCGGCAAGCGGCCGCGCACCACGCTCACCCCGACGCTCGCCCTCAAGAACGGGCAGCCCTACCTGGTCTTCGGCTCGCCCGGAGGCGACGAGCAGGACCAGGTCAATCTCCAGTTCTTCCTCAACGTCGTCGAGTTCGGCATGAGCCTTCAGGACGCCATCGACGCGCCGAACTTCCAGATCGCCCACTTCCCCAGCTCCTTCTTCCCGCGCCGGGCGTCCCCCGGCGAAGTCGGTTTCGAGGGCCGTTTCGCGCAGGCCACCCTCGACGAGCTCACCCGCCGCGGCCATATCGTCAAGGTCGAGGCCCAGTGGAGCGGCGGCGACGTCACCGCCGTGATGTACGACGCGGCGCGCAAAGTGATGTTCGGCGCCGCCAGCCCGCGGCGGGACAAGTCCTACGCCCTGGGCTGGTAAAGCATGCGCCGCTCCCAGTTAATGCTCTCGGAGAAGCACCACCGCTTCCTCGGCGACGAAGCGAAGCGCGTCGACCGGTCGATGTCCGCCTTGCTCCGGGAATGGATCGAGCAGCGCATGCAGGCCCGCTGGGACAGGCCCATCGACCGGGACAGCCTTTGGGAGCTCGTCGGGATGGGTCGCGGAGGCCCGGGCCGCGCCGGCGAGATGCACGATCGCGTTCTGGCCGAGGCGCGCCGGAAACGAATGCCGCCGCCTCGCCGGCGAATCAAGTAGCCGATATGCCCTTTCGGTCGATCCTGGTGGACACCAGCGCTCTCTACGCGCTGGTGGACGCGGACGATGCCCATCACGAGGATGCGGTCAGGTACTTGAAACGGCTCGGCCGGGGTGTTTCCCTGGTCCTCCCGGATGTCACGCTGATGGAGACGATGGCCTTGATCAACAGTCGTCTGGGAAAGCGCGTCGCGATCCGAGCCCTTCGGTCGATCCAGCGGAGCCTCCGATTCCAAGTGATCCGCCTCGGCGACGAGGACTACGCGGAAACCCGGCGCGCCTTCGAGCGGTACGCCGACAAGGATTGGAGCCCCTTCGATTGCGCCTGCCTGGCGGTGGCCCGCGCGCGGCAGATTCGCGAAGCCTTTGCGTTTGACGCCCATTTCGAGCAAATGGCCGGCGCCGGACTGCTGCGAGTTCCCAGCGGCGTGTGATGCGCCGCAGACGCCCGCCAGTTGTGCGCCGCCGGCCGCCGAAGACCCTGGAACGCGTTCTCTCCAAAGCCGGCATCGGCTCCCGCCAGCAGGCCCGCCGCCTGATCCACGCGCGGCGCGTCGCGGTCAACGGGCGCGTCGTCGAAAACCCGGACCACTGGGTCGATCTCGAGCGCGACCGCGTGCGCCTCGACGGCCGGCCGCTGGCGCGCGCTCGCGGCGTCTACTTGTTGCTGCACAAGCCAGCCGGTTACCTCACCACCCGCGCCGATCCCCAGGGACGCCCCACGGTCTACGATCTACTGCGCGAAGTGCGCGACTGGGTCTTTCCGGTCGGGCGGCTCGACCTCGACACCAGCGGACTGCTCCTGCTCACCAACGACACCCCCTTCGGCGAGCGCCTCACCAATCCCCGCTATTCTGTTCCTAAGACCTATGTGGTGAAAACCGCGGCGCCCCTGAGTGAAGAGAGTCTCGATCGGCTGCGCCGCGGCGTCCGTCTCAGCGACGGCCCCACGCGTCCGGCCGCAGTCCGGCGGCTCTCCGACGCCTCGCTCGAGATCACCATCGTCGAAGGCCGCAACCGTCAGGTTCGCCGCATGGTGGAGGCCGTCGGCGGCAAAGTCCTGGAGCTCGCTCGCACGGCAGTCGGAGGAATCCGCATCGGCGATCTGCCGCCCGGCTGCTCGCGCCCGCTCACCCGCGCCGAGCTCGCGATGCTGCGTAGAGCCGCTCAGGGGACCGACGCCCGCGCCGCCATCTCCGAGCGGTGACGGAACTCCGAGTTGCGCGTCGTCACCTCGTTGTTCATCGACTTGAACAGCATCACGCGCGCCGCGAACCGCACCGTCTCGGTCTCCGGCAGCCATGTCTCCGGCGCGACTCTCCTTCGCTGGATGAAAAACCGCGTGCCCTTCTCGATCTTCCCCAGCAGCCCCAGCGCGATGTTCACCGTGTCGAACACTTCGGCCTCGGCCCTGACCAGCTCCGTTTCGGCCTTGTCGATCCAGAGGCGGCCGCGAACTTTCTCGAAAACTCGCGCCCGCATGTTCCTGGCCTTGTAGCCCGGGCGGGGCGTGCAATCCAGAATCGCCGCCGGGCGTCCGTCGATGGTCTCTTCGCCGGCGAGCTGGTAGTCGAGCGCCTCGGGAAACTCCTTCAGCCAGGCATCCTCGTCGCTTTCGCGCTTGCGATTCTCGGCGCGCCGTTTTTCGAGCTGTTCCGGCGTGAGCGCCTTCAGCTCCGCCTGCCGTTTCCGGAGCGCCTCCTGGTTCTTGCGGCGCTCCTCTTCCGGAAGCGGCTTGCCGTCCCGCTCGATCGGCCGCGTCACCAGGATGCCGTCCTCGAGCTCCCGCTTCAGCACCAGGCTCCATTGGTTTTTGATCCGGCCGCCGGATGCGAACTCCTTGCGCTCGACCTTGCGGACAAACCCGTAGTCGCCCGCTTTCTTCTCGCTGCTCTCGAGGCGCGCCAGGCTCTGCCGGACCAGCGCGCGCAGGTCGTCCGGCGTTCCAGCCCAGGCGGCCGGCGCCAGCAGGAGAATCAGAAGCGCCCGAGCCGTCATCCTTACTTCCTCACTTCCTCTTGGCCACAAACGTCCCGTTAGGCTGGTGCGTCACCATTTCGGTGACAGCCCCGCTCGGGTCCTTCTTGAACTCCACGCTGAAGCCTGGCACTCCCTTGAGGTCAAACGACGTCCCCCGCATCGGGACCAGCTCGTGAACCGGCTGCCCCGGCACGGTCAGCGTCAGCGTTTTCTCGTCCCGCAGCTCGACCTTCGCGGTTATCTGGCCGAGCGTGTATTCGCCGACGAACGACTGGAGAAAGCCCTTCTCCTGCATGGCCTTCTCCGCCGCGCGCGCGAACGTGATCGGCTTGACGCTCGACTCGAGCGGCAGCGTGAAGCTGTCGATCTCGCCTTTCAGATTGGTCAGGAAGCCGACCTTAGCATTACTGATTGGCACTCCGGGCTGCTCCGGAACCTCGAAGTAATCGTAATGATAGTGCTTCAGTGGCACGTTGAAGGTATTGAACGCCAGCTTCAGATCTTCCCCCGCCACCTCGATCTTGGCCGCGCCGTAGCCCGGATGCTCGTACTCGCCGGCGTACTCCTTCAGCTCGTGCGACGGCCGGGTGCCGGTTTTCCGCGCGCTGGCCGCCTTCTTCTTGGCCTCCTCGGCCGAGTCGCGCGCCTTCTTCTGCAGCTCCTTGGTGCGTTGATTCCAGGCGATCTGGTCGAGGCCCAGCATCCGGTCGAGCACGTTGTTGGTCACGACCGACGACGCCGGATTCCCGCCCAGATTGCTCAGCAGGATCAGCCCGGCCTTCTGCTGCGGCAGGAACGCCAGGTTGGCCGTGAAGCCATCGATGCCGCCGCCGTGCTGCACGACTTTCTGCCCGCGATACGTCGAGATCATCCACCCCATCCCGTAGCTGGAGTGCCCGATCTCGGTGAACTGGCCCGGACCGCCCGGCATCACCATCTGCGGCGTCTGCATCTGGCTGGCGTTGGTCTCCGAGAGGATCTGCCGGTCTCCGTGCTTGCCCTTGTTGATATGCATCAGCACGTACTGGGCCATCTCCTCGACGCTCGAGTTGATGGAGCCTGCCGGCCCGATCTCGTCGATGTTCCGGAACGGAACCTCCTTCGGCTCTTCTTTCACCTTTTGATACGGCAGCGCGAAATCGGCGCGCTTCTGCGACTCGGTCACCGAAAAGTTCGACGTCTTCATCCCCAGCGGGACGAAGATCTTCTGCCGCACCAGCTCCTCCCAGCTCAGGTCGCCCAGCCGCGCGGCCAGATACCCAGCCGTCATGAACATCAGGTTGTTGTACTGCCAGGTGCTGCGGAAGTCCTTGCTGGGCTCGAGATGCCGCAGCCGGTCGTACATCTGCTGGCGCGTCAGCGAGGAGCCGTACCAGAGCGCGTCGTGCCGCGGCAGCCCCGAGCCGTGTGTCACCAGATCGCGCGGCGTCATCTGCGCCGTCGCCGTCGCGTCGTGCAACCGAAAGTCCGGAAGATACTCGCGCACCGGCTTGTCCCATTCGAGCTTCCCTTGATCGGCCAGCACTCCCATCACCGTCGAGGTGAACGACTTCGAGATCGACCCGATCGCAAACAGCGTTTGTGGAGTCACCGGGAGGTTTTTCTCCACGTTTCGCCGCCCGTATCCCTTGGCGTGAATCACCTTGCCGTCTCTCACCACCGCGACGGCTAGTCCCGGCGACTGGTGGTCTTTGAGCACCCCGTCGACGAAGGCGTCGAATCCTTCGAGCGGATCCTTGCTGGCCGTCTGCGCCCCGCCCGCCAGCGGCATCCAGAGAACGACCAGAATGGCGATCATGACCCTTCGCATTGGGGTTCCTCCAACCATATAGAATAAACCAAAACCGGCCCGGCGACCCTAATGGCACCTCCTTTGCTGCTCAGTCCCATGTCTAGTATGATTGCGGGAGGTGGACTCATGAGATTTGGCTTCGGCCCCCGGCTGTGTGCATTCGCTTGCACACTTTTCCTGATCCGACCGGCAACTTGCCAGGAACCGGAAAGGAACGACGATCCGTTGGTGGAAATCGGGCGCGAGCTCAGCGTTCCGAAACACGTCGCCGACGGCCAGGAATACAACCTGTCCCTGAAACGGCTCCTGGACCACGGGCGGCAGCTCTTCATGGCCAACTGGACGGTTCAGGAAGGCGGCGGGCGGCCTCTCACCAAAGGCAACGGCAACCCCCTGTCGGACCCCAACGCCGCGCTGGTTTTTCCACGGGCCTTCAACCGCGTCTCGGCGCCCGACGCCAACTCCTGCGCCGGCTGTCACAACCTGCCCTTCGGGATCCCCGGGGGCGGCGGAGACTTCGTCGCCAATGTATTCGTGCTAGGTCAGCGGTTTGACTTTGCCACCTTCGACGGGTCGGATCCCCGCCCCACGCGCAGCACCGTCGACGAATCCGGCCGCATCACAACCTTGCAGACCATCGCCAACAGTCGCGCCACCCTGGGCATGTTCGGCTCCGGCTACATCGAGATGCTGGCGCGGCAGATGACCGCGGACCTGCAAGCGATCCGCGACGCGATCCTGCCCGGCCAGTCCGCCGCGCTGCTTTCCAAAGGCGTCAGCTTCGGCGTTCTCGCCAGGAATTCGAACGGAACCTGGGTTACTTCCGGCGTGCAGGGGCTTCCCGCGCCGAGCCTAGTTACCAGCGGTCCGGACGATCCCCCGAATCTCATCATCCGGCCGTTCCACCAGGCCGGCGCCGTCGTCTCCCTCCGCCAGTTTTCCAACAACGCCTTTAATCATCATCACGGCATTCAGGCGACCGAGCGCTTCGGAATCGGCGCCGACCCCGACGGCGATGGCTTCGTCAACGAGATGACGCGCGCGGACGTCACGGCCGTGTCGATTTTCCAGGCGACGATGGCCGTGCCCGGCCGGGTCATCCCGAACAACCCCGCCATCGAGCGCGCCGTCCTCAACGGCGAGCAGCTCTTCGACCGCATCGGCTGCGCTTCCTGTCACGTGTCGAGCCTGCCCTTGTTCAACAACGGCTGGGTCTTCACCGAGCCCAACCGTTACAACCCGATCGGGAACCTCCAGCTCGGCCAGGCGCCAACCTTGTCCGTCAATCTGAATAACTCGTCGCTCCCGCTGCCGCGTCTGAAAGCCGTGAACGACGTAGTGCACGTGCCCGCCTACACCGATCTGAAGCTTCACGACATCTGCAGCGGCCCGCACGACCCCAACGGCGAGGTGCTCGACATGAATCAAACCGCCGGCTCGCCCGGCTTCTTTGCCGGCAACCGTTTCTTCATCACGCGAAAGCTCTGGGGAGTCGCCAACGAGCCTCCCTACTTCCACCACGGCCAGTTCACGACGCTTCGCGAGGCCATCCTGGCCCACGCCGGCGAAGCGTTGGCCGCCCGAAGATGGTTCGATACCCTCACCCAATACGAGCAGGGTTCGATCATCGAGTTCTTGAAGAGCCTTCAGGTTTTGCCGCCGGGAACCGAGCACCTGATCGTCGACGAGAACTATCGCCCCAAGCAATGGCCCCCGGAGCCGGGCGCTGACCGCTAGCCGGTCGCCGCCGTCTTCTTTAGAAACGCCAGCCCGCCGAACGCAATATCGTCGAGCGACGGCGCCAGGTCTCGCCAGATGGCCGTGGCCGCCGCCAACTGCGGGATCGCCCCGTTGAACGACTCGATCACCAGCCACCCGTCGTAGCCGATTTCGCGCAGCGCCGCGAAGACTCCCTTCCAGTCGACGTGGCCCGTCCCCGGCGTGCCGCGGTCGTTCTCGCAGGCGTGCACGTGGACCAGATGCCGTCCGCAGTGACGATAGCCGGCCGGGATGTCCTTCTCCTCGAGGTTGGCGTGGAAGGTGTCGAACAGAATCCCGATCCGCGGGCTCGACGCCGCCTCGACCAGCTTCACCGCGTCGGCCGCCGTGTTCAACACGTAGGTCTCAAAACGATTCAGCGGCTCGACCGCCAGCGTCACGCCGTTGTCCCGGAGCGCCGGATCGAGCGCCCGCAAAAACTCCACGCACCAGTCCCACTCCTGGGCCGTCCGCCGCCGCCCCGGCAGATACCCCACCGGCGAATACACCGGCCCCACTAGGAGCTTCGATCCCGCCCGCGACGCCGTCTCGATCACCCGCTTCCAGTGCTCCACCGACCGCGCCCGCACCGCGCGGTCCTCGCTGGTAGGATTAATACCCTGTGGATTCGCCGACACCGCGGTGCACTCCAGGCCGTGGTCCCGCTGCGCCCGCAGCACCGCCTCGACGTCGACTTCCTCCGGCGAAAAAATCGGGAACTCGAATCCGTCGCCGCCATGTCGTTTGATGGCCTCGAGCGGGATCGCCTGGGGATCGAACCCCGCCGCCCAGATGAACGTGTTGACGCCGAATTTCATCGCCGCGCCGCCTTCCACACCCCTTCGTCGACCACCCCGCCGTCCGGCACGCTCTTGGCCTGATAGCGGCCCTCGACCTTGGCGCCCTCGAGCCCCCCGGTAATCGTGGACATCAGCCGCCCCGCGCCGTCGCCGAGTTCGTACTCATACGACATTTCGATCTTCGTCCCCTCGATCTTGAGCGACTTCACCGTGGTCTTGAACTCCATCTCGGCGATCGTGAAGGTAACCTCGCCCAGCCACTTGCCCTCGCCGGCGGCTTTCAGGGTCATCCGAAATCCGCCCCGGACGCCGCTCGCGTCGCTCGCCCAGTCCCCCTGATAGACCCCCGCCCACGGCGCTTCGGCGCCCGCCGCCGTCAACGAAATCACAACGAATAGCACCGCCAGAGTCAAGCCTCGCATCCCCGAATTCTACCACCGCTCCATGCGCTTCGGCGGTCGATGAGTATGCTACGCTGAACGGCTGCCCACCGCGGTTTTTTCTACCCCAACCTCGCCAGGAGGATCGATGAACACGGCCCGCAGTCCGAAAGAGGCGCTGGAGCTTGCGAAATCCAGCGGCGCGCAGATGCTCGACATGCGCTTCAGCGACCTGCCCGGCCTCTGGCACCACGTTTCCTTTCCCATCAGCCAGCTCACCGCCTCCAGCTTCGAGGACGGCTTCGGCATTGACGGCTCCAGCCTCCGCGGCTGGGCCGCCATCCACGAAAGCGACATGCTGCTGATTCCCGATCCCTCCACCGCCGTGATGGATCCGTTCACCCAGATCCCCACGCTAGTGATGATCGGCGACGTCATCGACCCTATTACCAAGCAGCACTACGAGCGGGACCCGCGCTGGATCGCCCGCAAGGCCGAGAACTACCTCCGCTACACGGGCATCGCCGACACCGCCTACTTCGGCGCCGAGGCCGAGTTCTTCATCTTCGACAACATCCGCTTCGACCAGACTCAGAACTGCGGCTACTACTTCATCGACGCCGAGGAAGGCCGTTGGAACTCCGGGCGCGCCGAGAACAACCTCGGCTACCGCCCGCGCTACAAGGAAGGCTACTTTCCGGTCCCCCCCACCGACCACTACCAGGACCTGCGCACCGAGATGGTCCGCACCATGATCCAGTGCGGACTGGAGATCGAGTGCCACCACCACGAGGTGGCCACCGGCGGCCAGTCGGAGATCGACCAGCGCTTCGACGCCCTGGTCCGCTCGGCCGACAACATGATGCTCTACAAGTACATCATCCGCAACGTCGCCGCCCAGCACGGCAAAACTGTCACCTTCATGCCCAAGCCGCTGTTTCAGGACAACGGCAGCGGCATGCACACCCACCAGTCGTTGTGGAAGAATGGCTCGCCGCTTTTTGCCGGCGAGCGCTATGCCAGCCTCTCCGACACGGCCCTCTGGTACATCGGCGGGCTGCTCCAGCACGCCCCGGCGGTGGTCGCCCTGGCCGCCCCCACGACGAACAGCTTCAAGCGCCTGGTGCCCGGCTTCGAGGCCCCGGTCAACCTCGCTTACTCGCGCCGCAACCGCTCCGCCGCTTGTCGTATCCCGATGTACTCGGCCAGCCCCAAGGCGAAGCGCGTCGAGTTCCGCCCGCCCGACCCTTCCTGCAATCCCTATCTGGCCTTCGCCGCCATGCTGATGGCCGGCCTCGACGGCGTGCAGAACAAGATCGATCCCGGCGAGCCGCTCGACAAGGACATCTACGACCTATCCCCCGAGGAAATGCGCAGCGTCCCTTCCCTGCCCGCGTCGTTGGACGAGGCCCTCAAGGCGCTCGACAACGACCACGCCTTCCTCACCAAGGGCGACGTCTTCACCGAGGAGATCCTCGAGACGTGGATCGACTACAAGATGAAGAACGAGGTCGACGCCATCCGCCAGCGCCCGCACCCCTACGAGTTCGCGATGTATTACGACATTTGAGACGGCTACGCTCACCGCGTCCCGCATCGCCGCGACGTGGATGGTCGTCCGCTGGGCGTTTGCCCGCGGGATCCTCACGCTGCGCATCCGCCGCGTGCCATAATGCCCTGCCATGGCGTTCGAGCACTCCCTGGGCCTCCGTGTGGTCCGCCGGCACAAAGACGGCGTTACCGTTGAGTGCCCCCTGCCGAAGCGGCTGTTCAACCAGACCGGCGTGATCCACGGCGGCGTGATCGCGGCGATCGCCGATGAGGCGGTGTGGTTCGCGATGACCCATCACTACGGGAAGCGGCCGTCGACGACCACGGAGCTCAAAGTCAACTACCTGCGAGGAATCGCCGGCAAGAAACTGACCGCGCGAACCTATCTGGTTCACGCCGGACGGACGCTCTGCGTCGGACAAGTGGACATGTTCGACGAGAAGGGCCGGCTATCGGCGGTGGCGACGGTGACGTATATGCTGCTGGGCTAGCGCGGCAAAACCTACCGCGGTAAAACCAGGCCGCCGAGGCGGGCTTCGTCGCCGGGGTCGGACGGGAAGCGCGTGGCGTAGTTGTCCAGGTACTTCAGGCCCGAGCCGGTGTTGTAGATGACGATGGCCTCGTCGCGCTTCAGAAACCCGTTCTGGAGGAGCTCTTCGAGGGCCGCGATGCAGGCGGCGCCCTCCGGGCAGATGAACAGACCCTCCTCGCGGGCCAGCAGCAGGCCGGCGTCGAGCAAGGCTTGATCGGCGACGGCGAGGCAGGTTCCGCCGCTCTCGCGGACGGCTTTCAGGATCAGGAAATCGCCGAGGGGCTTGGGGACGCGCAGGCCGGCGGCGACGGTCGAGGCGTTTGGCCAGAACTCGCAGTGCTCGGCGCCCTGCTCGAAGGCGCGCACCACGGGCTGGCAGCCGGCGGCCTGCACGGCGATCATCTTGGGGCGCTTCGGGCCGATCCAGCCGAGGCGCTCCAGCTCCTCGAAGGCCTTCCACATACCAATGATTCCTACGCCGCCGCCGGTGGGGTAGAAGATGGCGTCGGGAAGCGTCCAGCTCATCTGCTCGGCAAGCTCCAGGCCCATAGTCTTCTTGCCCTCGATGCGGTAGGGCTCCTTCAGAGTCGAGACGTCGTACCAGCCGTTGGCGGCGGAGAACTCGGCGACGCGGCGGGCGCAATCGCTGATGAGGCCGTCGACCAGGTTGACCTCCGCTCCGTAGGCCCGGCACTCGATGAGGTTGGCCGAGGGGACGTCGCGGGGCATGAAGATGTGGGCCCTCATGCCGGCGGCGGCGGCGTAGGCCGCCAGCGCCCCGGCGGCGTTCCCGGCCGAGGGAATGGCGAGCTCACCGACGCCGAGCTCGCGGGCCATCGAGACGGCGCAGGAAAGGCCGCGGGCTTTGAAGCTGCCCGTGGGATTGAGTCCTTCGTCTTTGAGCCAGACCCGGGTGGCGCCCAGGCGCTGGCCCAAGCGCGGCGTGGACAGCAGCGGCGTCAGGCCTTCGCCAAGAGAGACGATCGACTCAGGTTTTGCAACCGGCAGCAAAGGCGCGTAGCGCCACATGGTCGAGGGGCCCTGGGCGACCGACTCCCGCCGCCACGCCCCGCGGGCGCGGTCCAGGTCGTAATGAACCGCCAGCGGTCCGCCGCAGGCTTCGCAGAGGTGATGCACGCGGCCCCGCTCATGCCGTTTCTCGCATCGGCTGCACGCCAGGTGGCTCAAAAACGTCATAGTTCAGTAGTATAGAGTTATGCGGCGAGGATTGCTGCTGGTGACGGCCGTTGTCGCGGCGCCGGGCCTGTGGGCCGGCGAGTACGCCGTCTTGACCACGGGCTTCCGCTTGCGGATCGAACGCCACGTCGTCGACGGGACTGTGACGATTCTCCACGATGCGAGCGGCGGCTATAGCCGAATCCCCACGGCGTTGATCGCGGGGTTCGAGGCCGACGACTATGTCGCGCCGGCGGCGGAGCCCGCGGCGACGGAACCGGCCGCGCCGAAGTCGCTCGTGACGGAGGCCGCTGAGCGGCACGGCTTGAACGCCACGCTAGTCGACAGCGTGATCCGGGCCGAATCGGCGTACGAGACGCGGGCAGTATCGCCGAAAGGCGCCATCGGACTGATGCAGTTGATGCCGGCCACGGCGCGCGAGTTGGGCGTCGCGAACGCCTTGGATCCGGATCAGAACGTCAACGGCGGGACGGCCTACCTGCGGCAGATGCTCGACCGCTACGCGAACTATCCCAACCGGCTGGAGCGGGCGCTGGCCGCCTACAACGCCGGCCCGGCGCGCGCGGATCGCTACGGGGGCCTGCCGCCGTATCGCGAGACGGTCGATTTCGTCACCCGCGTGGCGCGGCTGATGCAGGCGCCGGGACGGCAGCCGGCCGCTGCTCCTTCAACAGGGCTCGCAGCGCGTCGATAGCCAGCACGGCGGCGTGTTTGGATTCGTTGCTCAATCCTCCCAGGGCGGACTCCACTTCGGCGGGTGTAAGCTCGGCCAGCTCCGGCGCGGTCTTGCCGCGCGCCAGCTCGGTCAGCGCCGAGCCGGCGGCAATCGACGCGGTGCAACCGCGCGTCAAATAACGAACCTCGGCGAGGCGATCCCCTTCCCAGCGGGCCGACAGCCGCAGGATGTCGCCGCAAGCGGGATTCGACACTTCGACGGTTCGCGCCGGCGGCGGCAGCTGGCCCGCGTTGCGTGGATTCTGGAAGTGGTCGAGGAGCTCGGGGCTATACATGGAGCCGTCGCCGCTGTACTACTATCCTCGCATTTCGTTGCGGCCCGCGAAGATTTCTCGCCTCCGCCCCGGCCCCCATCCTCCAGCCCCCAACCCCCGCGCGGCGAGCCGCCTTTGGTTGCGGCTCGCCGCGCTGTGTTCTAATCATAACCCATGACGACGGTTACAGCGGCGGTGATCGAAGAGCAAGAGCGGATACTGATTTGCCGCCGGCGCGCCGACCAGAAGCATCCGCTGAAATGGGAGTTTCCGGGAGGGAAGCTCGAGGCGGGAGAGTCGCCCGCAGCCGGCCTGGCGCGGGAACTGGCGGAAGAGCTCGGGATTCGAGTCGAGGACGCGGCCGAGATCGCCCGTTACGAGTACGAGTATCCGGGGCGGGGGCCGATTCAGCTCGTGTTTTTCCGAGTCGCGCGATACGCTGGACGTGTCGAGAATCGGATCTTCGCCGAGATGGCCTGGGCGCGGCTGGAGGATCTGCCAGAGTTCGATTTTCTGGACGGCGATGTGGAGTTTGTGCGCCAATTGGCGCGGGGGGCGTGGCCGAAACCCGGATGCTAAACTGAGTGCCGTGATCGAGTACGCCGGGGCCACCGACCGAGGCTGCGTGCGGCGGGCGAACCAGGATATCTATGCCCTGGAGGGAGAGCTGGGGCTGTTCGTGGTGGCGGACGGAATGGGGGGCGCGCGGGCCGGGGAGCGGGCCTCGCGGATTGCCGTCGAGACCATCGTCGCTAGCATCCGGGAAGCCGCCCCGCAGCGGAGCATGGAGTGCCTGATCGAGGCGATCCGCGCGGCCAACCGGGGTATCCTGCGGCTGGCGGAGCTGCATCCGGAATTGCAAGGTATGGGTACGACGGTGGTGGCGGCGCTGGTGGATTCCGCGGCGGTGCACGTGGCGAGCGTCGGCGACAGCCGCGCCTACCGGTGGCGCGGGACCGCCCTCGAGCGGGTGACCTCGGACCAGACCTGGGTCAACGAGGTGGGCCGCGGGCTGGGTCTGACCGAAGAGCAGATCAAGACGCACCCCTTTCGCCATGTGCTGACCATGGCGGTCGGGGTGCGGAAGGTGGTGATAGTACGGAGCCACGAGGTGGAGCTGGGGTCTGGGGAGGAGCTGCTGCTGTGCTCCGACGGGCTGCACGGCGTGGTGCGGGAGGAAGCTCTGGCGTCGGCGCTGGCCGAAAACGGCGCGCTGGCCGAGAAGCCGGGGCGGCTGATCCAGCTGGCGCGCAGCTACGGCGGTCCCGACAACATAACAGCAGTGGTCATTCGGAACACGGGGGGCTGAGCGATGCGCGCCGGGGCGTGTGTGTTGCTGGCGGCGCTGGCGAGCGCCAGCCTGCCGGCGCAGCGGAGCGGCAAGGGGACGGCGCGGGAGTTGTTCTACGCCGAAGCCGGGCTGATCGTGGCGCCGGGGTCGGCGCGAAAAAACCGTTTCGGCGGGGCCAAGGACGCCGTGGTCGCGGTGGCGCTGGGGTTGAAGTACCGCGTTTGGAGAGTCGCGGGCGAGCAGGCCCTGGTGAGCGATCCGGGCGGGCCGTTCCAGGGCGGCGAGCAGATCCGTCTAACGATCGAGACCAACGACGCTGGCTATCTCTATATAGTACACAGGCAGAAGAGCGGGCCGTGGCGGCGGCTGTTTCCGACCCCGGAAATTGAAGGCGGCAACCACTTTATCCGCGCCGGGGTGAGTTACCCGGTCCCGCCCGAGGAAGGTCTGACGCTGGAGTTTGCCGACGGGGCCGAGAGGTTGTTCCTGGTGCTGTCACGGGAGCCGGTTAAGGAACTGGAGATTCTGGTGAGCCCGCGTCAGCCGGAGGGAACGGTGTCGGCGGCGCCGGCGCCGGAGGTTGCCGAAGCGGTCCTCGAGAAGATCCGCAAGCTGTTGCCGGGACGCGAGATAGCGACCGAGAAGGACTCTTTGGAGCGGGCGGTGTACCTGGTGAACCGAAGCGGGCGCGCCGATTCGCTGGTAGCGGCGGAAGTGCGGTTGGGTTCCCGCTAGGAAGGCCTCGAGTTTTTTCGTCGAACAGCCGATGAAACCGACGAGAGGTAGAAGAGTCCGATGCCGCCGCCACAGCTCCAGAGCCAGCCGCCGGTCAGGCCGCCGAACTATCGCGGCGAGCTGCTGGCGGCGATTGACGATCTGCCGCCGCTGCCGCGAGTCCTCGACCGCGTGCTGCAACTGCTCAACGACAGCGCGGCTTCGACGGGCGACATCGCCGTTCTGATCGAGAAGGACTCCGTGTTGAGCGGCAATGTCCTGCGCTGCGTCAATTCTGCCTACTACGGCTTGCCGTCGCGAGTCACCTCCATCCGGCACGCCGTGGCCCTGCTCGGGTTCGCGACCGTCCGCAACCAGGCGGTAGCCTTTTCGGTGCGGCGCTTGGTGAAGAATTCACGAACCCCGCCGGCTCGCCTCTACGCCCGCTATGGGCAGCACTCGCTGGCCTGCGCCATGCTATCGGAGCGGCTGGCCGAGCTGCTGGAGGTGGCCGACGCCGAGGCGGCCTTCCCCTCGGGGCTGTTTCACGACATCGGCAAGCTGCTGATCCTGGCCACCTTTCCCGAACTGTTGCGAAGTATCGTCGAGCTGTTTGAGCAGGGGACGGGCGACTACGAGCAGGCCGAGCTGGAAGTCCTCGGACTGACCCACTCGCAGGTTTCCCGCATGGTGCTCGAGAAGTGGAAACTCCCGCAGTGCATCCTGCAGGCCGTCGAGTATCATCACCGCCCGGCGGATGCGCCGGCAGGCAGCACTGTGGCGCTGGCCGATATCGTTCACGCCGCCGATCTTTACGTGAACGAACTGGGGCTGCAGATGCTGCCCACCAAGCGGTCCGGCGATCCGAGCGCCGAGCAGGCGCTGCACGAGATCGGCCTGGCGGAGAGAATGCCGGCGATTGTGGAGCAGTTCAAGAAGGAGTACGGAGGATTGGGCAGCCTGTTTTGAACCGTGGCGGAGTTGCGGGCGGCCATCAAGTCCTCTGGCACGGTTGCCGATTTGACCAATACGCACGGGATGTCGCTCGTGCCCATGCCACTGAATCGTTACGCGCTGAGTACGCCCGTCCGCCGGGTTCGAGATTACCGGGCGGAACTGCTGGCGGCGGTGGATGATCTGCCGCCCCTGCCTTTAGTACTAGATCGTTTGATGAAGCTGCTGCGCGACGCCAGTTCCTCCGCCTCGCAGATCGCGGCGCTCATCGAGAAGGACGTGGTATTGAGCGGCAGCGTTCTGCGGTGCGTCAATTCGGCCTACTACGGCTTGCAGTCGAACGTCAGCTCCATCCGCCACGCGGTGACGTTGCTGGGGTTCTCGACGGTGCGGAACCTGGCGATGGCGTTTTCGATGCGGACCATGGTGACGGGGGCTGGGGTGCCGCCGCGCAGCCTGTATTCCCGATACTCGCAGCACTCTTTGTCGTGCGCGCTGGTGAGCCAGTTTCTGGCCGAGCACGCGCCGGTGGCGAACGCCGAAGCGGCTTTTGCCGCCGGGCTGTTTCACGACGTGGGCAAACTGCTGATGATGACGACTTTCCCCGAGCTGCAGACGGAGGTTCAGGAGCGGTTTGAAAGCGGCGGAACTTACGAAGGAGCCGAGACGGAAATGCTGGGGATCACCCACTCGGAGGTTTCGCGTATCGTTTTGGAGAGGTGGCAGCTGCCGGCTCACATTCAGGCTGCGGCCGCCTGCCATCACCGCCCGGAGGAGGCCGCCGCGGCAGGCGCCGAGGAATTGCCGCTGGCGCAGGTGGTGCATGCCGCGGACCTTTTCGTCAACGAGTACGGCCTGCAGATTCAGCCGACCAAACGAGTCGACGCGTTTCCGGCCGACCGCGCTTTCGAGGACATCGGCCTGCGCCAGAAGAAGCCCGAGATCCTGGAAAAGTTCCAAAAAGAGTACGAAGGCATCCGCAGCCTGCTGTAATACTCGAGCGCAGATCTGTGCTCGAGGCGTCGGGACGTACCATTACGAAGTGGCCCGCGAGTACTGCTAACCTCTGTACCATTTACAGAACCGGCCGTCGGCCCCAAAATCGGGGCTGGCAGGCAATAAAGGCCGGTATGAACCTCCTGTTTCAATTCACCTACCTCCAGGCGCTGGACGTGCTCTCGACGATGGCGTTTCTGTTGAACGGGGTGCAAGAAGCGAACCCGATCGTACGGCTGGCGCTGAAGACGGGCGCCTCGCCGCTGGTGAGCCTGGTGGCGTTAAAGGTTGTGGCGGTGGCCATGGCGGTCTACTGCGTGCGGCGCGCGCGGCACCGGCTGCTGTCGCGGATCAACGTGTTCTTTGCGGCCCTGGTGGCCTGGAATCTGATCGTGGTGGTAGTCAGCTCTTAATCCACACCGAAAATCTGGTCAAAAACTTCCCGGGTGCGCCGGCGCATTTCGGCCAGCAGCTCGTCGATGGGCTGGGTGTGGAGCGAGGCCGGAGTCCAGCGGCGGACCAGCTCGGTGAGGATCGCCACCTGGGAACGCGCCTTGGGAAGCGCGCCGTGCGAGCGGCCGGTGGAGACGCGCAGGGCGTGGTCGAGGGAGCGGTAGAAGACGGCCGCGGCGCGCAAGAAATCGGCGTGCTCGCGCGATAGCAGTCCCATCCTCTCGATGACCTCGATGCGCTCCGGGGTGTTCAGAGACGGGTAGAAGATGCCGGCGCCGCGCAGGCGCAGAAACATCAACACGAAATCGATGTCATAGTAGCCGCCGCGGCCGGCCTTGAGGGGCTGCTCGGCGCCTTGTTCCTTTTCGAGCTTCCGCCGCATGCCGGAGAGCAGGGCGGCCAGCGAGCCGCTCTGGCCGTAGCGCCGCCAATCGACGTTCTGGAGATCCTGGAGGAAGGCGGTGCCCTTCTCGACGTCGCCGGCGACGCAGCGCGATTTCATGTAGGTGATGGCCTCCCAGGCCTGGGCCTGTTCGGCGAAGTACTGCTTGTAGCGGCTTTCCGTTTGGACCAGCTCGCCTTCGCGGCCCAGAGGACGCAGGCGCGTGTCGACCGAGAAGATGACGCCTTCACCGGTATAGCTGGTGAGTACGTCAATGAGGCGCTCGGCGACGCGGGTCCAGAAGGGCATGTCGCCTTGGGCTTCATCGGGGACAATGAACACCAGGTCGGCGTCCGAGCCGATGTCGAACTCGCGCATCCCGAGGCGGCCGAGGGCCACCGCGTGCATCGGACTGGAAATCCGGGCCGGCTGCCCGCGGGCCACTTCGTCGAGCGCGATGTGGTAGGCGGCTTCGACGATCCAGTCCGCGATCCGGGTGGTCTTGTCGAGCGTGGAAAAAATGGAGTCGCGGCGGCAGACGCTCTCGCCCTGGATCTGGAGCATCCGGTGACGGAAAAAGCGTCGCAGCCAGGAGAGCTTGTCGGTGACCGGCGCCTGGGTCTGCAACAGATGGTCAAGCTCCGGGTGGTCGCGGGCGCGCAGGGGGCCGGGGGCCTCGGGCGCCTCCGGGAACAGCGTGGGCTGAGGTTCGGGCGGCGGCGCGGCGGTTGCCGAGGCCAGCTCGCGTATCTCCTCGGGGTTTCGAATCAGGCTCTCGGCGAAGAAGGGGCTGTGCTCGAACAGGTCGGCCGCCGGGTCGATCAACGCGGGTGCTTGCTCCAGGGTCTCGATCAGCTCGGGCATGGAAATCACTTTGGCCAGGAAGTGTTCGAATAGCGGGCGGCCACGGCTGAGGGGAGCGGCGGCGATGCGAGCGGCCAGTTCCGGCGAGCGCTTTTCCAGGAATCGAATCTGGGCCTGACGACTCCACACGGCGTCGGTTTCGAGATTCTCCATCTCCAGCCGAAACAGGGTCGGAGAATCCTGCGCGGGCGGGGACGGCGGGCCAGGACCGTGGATGACGCGGTCGTAAATCCCGGCGACCTCGGCGAGGTGGCGCTCGGTTTGCTCGATCAGCGCCGGGCCGCTCGGGGGCTGCAGGCGCATCTTGCGCGCCAGGATTTCGAGGACCCGGGGATCCTGCGGCAGGGTATGAAGCTGGCGATCGTGCTCCATCTGGAGGCGATGCTCGAGGACGCGCAGGAAGTGATAGGCGGCGTTCAGGCGGGCGTAGTCGCGGGCCGCCAGGTAGCCTTTGTCGCGCAAGCGGTCGAGGGCGAACCGAGTGCCGCCGTGGCGGACCCAGAGGTCGCGGCCGCCGTGGAGGCGCTGCAGGCATTGCACCAGGAACTCGACGTCGCGGATGCCCCCGCGGGTCAGCTTGATATTGAGGCCCGCCGGGGCGCGGCGGCGCAGCTTCTCGTGAATGCGCTGCCGCGTTTCCGAAACGCTTTCGACCGCCGAGAAGTCGGTGGTGGTTTTGTAGATGAGGGGCTCGACGGCGTCCAGGAACCGGCGGCCGAGGGCGAGATCCCCGGCGGCGGGGCGGGCCTTGATGAGCATTTGTAATTCCCAGTCGCGGGCGCGGCGCTCGTAATAGTCCAGGGCGGCGGCGAGCGGCAGAGCCATCTCGCCGAGCCGGCCCTCGGGGCGAAGGCGCAGATCCACGCGGTAGCAGAAGCCGTGCGGAGTCGCCGTGGACAGCAGCGCCGTGAGCTGGCCGGCGACTTGGATCGAGAACTCCCGGTTCGTGATTCTCTGCGGGCCCTCGGTTTGGCCGGATCCGCCGAATAGGTACAGCAAGTCGATATCGGAGCTGTAGTTGAGCTCCTGGCCGCCGAGCTTCCCAAGAGCGATCACCACAAACTCGCATTGACGCCCGTGGACCGGGGCGAGCTCCTGGCGGACACGCTCCAGGCCGGCGTCGAGCAGCGTGTCGGCGAGGTTGGATAGCTCGAGCGCGACCTCGGCCAGGGTCGCGAGCCGGAGGAGATCGCGGAGCACGATGCGCAGCAGGTGCCGGCGTTTGAAGCGCGCGAACTCGTCCACCACGGCGGCGCGGTCGTGCTTCCCGGGAGGAAAACTGCCGAGGGCCGCGCGCAGCTCGTCCTCGCGGAGGACGCGATGGAGCTGGCCGCTCTCGAAGGCCCAATCGAGAAGGTCCGGCTGCTGGAACAGCGTTTCGGAAAGGAACTGGCTGTGGGCGAAGATCGCCAGCAGCGCGTTGAGGCGCGAGCCGGAAGGGAGGGCGCCGTTGGCGGAAAATCGGTCGAGATACTGGAGAGCGCCGTCGGGATCGGGCGAATCCTGCAGCAACGAAAGCAGCGCGGAGGCAGCCCCTTTCTCGAGGCGCGCTTTCAAACTGGACAGGTTGCGACGGGCTAAGTCCGGGTTGCCGAAAGGGACGCGGCGCAGCATATCCTCGCCGCTAGCCATCGTAGTACATCGCACCGAGCGCGCCAAAACGTAACACTTGTTAACGTCGGCCGCCCTGAGGCCACCTATGATATGATTGGTTGTCAGCAGTTACATACAGGGGCTTCTGTCGGCGCCGAAAAAGGGGAACAGTCATGAGTTCGCGGATGATCACCATTCTTGTTTGCGCTTTGTTGCTGCAGGTTGCCGCTTTCGGCCAAGCCATGGACGGCAATCTTGTGGGCACCGTTCGGGACGCTTCCGGAGCCGTTGTAAGCGCCGCGAAGGTCGAGCTGCTGAACGCGGCTACGGGCGTGACCTCGACAGCCAATACCAACGAGATCGGACTATACCGCTTCAACAACATCCTCCCGGGAAGCTATAAGCTGACCGTCGAGGCCACCGGGTTCAAGCCGGCCAGCCTGGACAACGTAGTGATCGAGGCCAACCGCCAGGCCACCGTCAACCTGACGCTCGAGGTGGGGGCGGTGACCACCGTGGTCGAGGTGCAGGCGGCCGCGGCGACCATCGACACCACCACGGCGAATATCAACACTACTTACACGGCGCGCCAAGCGCAGTTCCTGCCGTTCACCGCCAGCGGACCGTCCGGGGGCAGCCTGGGGGTGATCAACCTGAGCCTGCTCGGCGCCGGCGTCAGCTCCAGCGGCGGGGTCGGCTACGGCACCGGACCTTCGGTCGGCGGCCAGCGGCCCACCAACAACAATTTCATGGTCGAGGGCGTCGACAACAACGACCGCTCGGTGACCGGTCCCATGGTGCGAATCGCGAACGAGGCGGTGGCGGAGTTCTCCTTGCAGCAGAACCAATTCTCGCCCGAGTTCGGTCATTCGACCGGCGGGCAGTTCAACACCATCCTCCGCTCGGGCACCAACGAGATCCACGGATCCCTCTACGAGTATTTTCAGAACCGCAACCTGAACGCCGTCGACGAGACGTTTGCGCGCCAGAACATCCGCAGCAATCCGCGCTATGACGAGAACCGCCTGGGCGGCGCGGTGGGCGGGCCGATCCTGAAGAACCGCTGGTTTTACTTCGGCACGTTCCAGTACAACCCGGTGGGCCAGGCGGCGAGCGCCGCGGGCGCCGTGTTTGCGCCCACCGCCGAGGGCCTCCGCCTGATCGACGGCGCGCGGGGCGTCAGCGCGCGGAATCTCGAGGTCTTCAAGCGCCACGTGCCGGTCGCCGCCTCGCAGTTCGGCACGCGCGCCGTGTCGGTGGGCGGCGCCAGCATCCCCATCGGCGTTCTCAACGTTACCGGCCCGGCGTTTCTCAACGGTTACAACTACGCCATCAGCAGCGACTACAACGTTTCGGACAAGGATCAGGTCCGCGCCCGCTACGTCTACAACCGCACCAGCACGGTGGAGACGCGGGTTTCCCTTCCCGAGTTCTTCACGCCCGTCAAGGCCACCTTCCACCTGGCGTCCATCAGCGAGTTTCACGCCTTCGGCCCCAACCTCACCAACGAGTTCCGGGTCGGTTTTAACCGCCGCGTGGACTCCTTCCCGGTGGGCGCCCAGCAGTTCCCCGGCTTGGACGCCTTTCCCAACCTGCAGTTCAACGACCTGTCGCTGAACATCGGGGCCTTCGGCAGCTTCCCCCAGAGCACGCGGCGCAACACGATCCAGCTCGTCGACAACGTGAACTGGACGATGGGCCGGCACGCCCTGAAGTTCGGCTATGACGGCCGCAAGGCAAACGGCGTCGCTTTCTTCGTGCAGCGCCAGCGCGGCGACTACATCTACACGACCGTGGAGCGCTACCTGCTGGACATCACGCCGGAATTCGGCCAGCGGTCGGTGGGAGGCTTCCCCTTCATCAACAACTTGCTTTCCCACTATATGTTCGTGAACGACGAGATCCGGGTGCGGGACAACGTAACGTTGAACGTGGGCCTGCGCTACGAATACCTGGGCGTGCCCACGGGCGCCAAGCACCAGGCTTTGAACGCACTGTCGAGCGTGCCGGGGATGGACTTTCGTGAGCCTCGGGCAACCAAGAAGGACTTTGCGCCGCGGTTGGGCGTGGCCTGGTCGCCGGGTAAATCCGGCAAGACCTCGATCCGCGCCGGCTTCGGTATGGGCTACGACCAGGTCTACCACAACCTTGGGCTGAACAGCCTGCCGCCGCAGTTTTTCACCACCATCGACGCGCACATCGACCGTCCGGGCCAGCCCAACTTCCTCGGATCCGGCGGCATTTCGGGCGCTCCGCTGCCGCTCTCGACCGACCCGGTGGTGACGCGCCGGCGAACTGCTTCGTTTATCCCCGACCAGCTCCGGCCGTACTCGCTGCAATGGAACGCCGGGGTGCAGCGCGTGTTGCGCGGCGATTACACCGTGGAGGTCCGCTACCTCGCGAGCCGCGGCGTCCATCTCCCCTTCCAGATACAGCCGAATCGTCCGGCCGGCGTGGTGGGCGCGGAGCGGAGCCTGCCGACCTTCTTTCAGCGGCCATCGCAAGGGGAGCTCGACCGGCTGCCGCTGACGCTGACTGACCTGCCGCTGGGCGCCGCCCAAAGCCCGCTGGTGCGGGCGGGTCTTACTTCGACAATCACGACCTTCCTGCCGCAAGGCAACTCCACCTATCACGGCTTGGCGGCGCAGGTGACGCGCCGCTTCGCGCGCGGGCTACAGTTCACCGGCGCTTACACCTGGTCGCACAACATCGACGACTCGACGGCGGCCCTTTTTTCGACCGTGCTCTCGCCGCGCCGCCCGCAGGACTTCTTCAATCTGCGGCCGGAGCGCGCCTCCTCGGCGCTGGACCACCGTCACCGCCTTACGATGAGCTGGATCTACGAGACGCCCTGGATGAAGACCGGCAGTTGGTGGCAGAAGAACCTGCTTGGCAACTGGACCTTCAGCGGCATCTTTACGGCCGAAACCGGCACCTGGGCGACCTTCCGAAGCGCGGTCGACTCCAACCGCAACGGGGACAACGCGGGCGACCGCGTGCTCGTCAACGCCTCGGGCGATGCCGGGCGCGGCAGCGCCGTGACCGCCCTTCGCAACACCGGGGGAGCTATCGTCGGCTATCTGGCCAACGATCCGACCGCCAAGTGGATCGTCGCCGGGGACGGGGTCTTCCCGACCGCGGGGCGCAACACGCTGCGCCTGCCCCGCATCAATAACTTCGACCTGAGCGTCGGCAAGCGGTTCAACATCACCGAGCGCAAGCGGGTGGATTTCCGCGCCGAGTTCTACAACACCATGAACCATCCGCAGTTCACGGCCGGCTTCCCGAACGCCGCCAACCTGCGCAACCGCACCGGCGCCGCCGAGACCAGCATGCTGATCCCGGGCAACGCCATCTTTGTGCGCCCGGACCTGGCGTTCCAGAGCAACGCGCGGGGCGGGCAGTTGGCGCTGCGGTTTGAGTTTTAGGCAGAAAGCGGCGAGTGAAAAGTCAAAAGTTACGCGCCGTGCGGCTGCGCCGGGCTCTTCTTAGGCCGCGCTTCGCGCGGCAAGGGAGCGGCGCGACCGGGCAGCTCGGCTAAAAATCGCCGCCGCCGGCGTTTCGTTACAATCCCGTGAAACGGCCTCCACGGCGCGCTGGAGCGACTCCTCTCTCGGAGGCGCGGTTTCTTCTCTAAGCGCATCTGCCCGGCCGCCACCAGGGCCCGCGTTTGGGCGTCGGGCCGTCGCTATCTCGAAGCGCAAGTTCGGAGACGCCGGAGTCCCGGCCTCTGAAGCGCACCACCCGCTGTTCCACGTGGAACAATTGGCGTACTCTCTCGGGAAGCTCGAGTCCACTGCGGACGGCGACGCGACGCAGTGACCGCGGGGGCGTCCGCTCCGACAAACTGGGCGACAGCAACGGCCGCTCTCGGCCGAAGGACGGCACCGCTTACCTGGCCGCAAATTTGCGGCCAGGTCTGTGGTGCGTCGTTTCACTCCCGCTAGGCCTGCCGCTTTCAGGGCCTCGACGGCGCGGTGCATTCCGTCGGCGGGCACCCATAGCAGCCCGATCGTCGCAGGTCGCGGACTTTGCGGGCCATCTCGGTTGCACCGCCGACTACGAGCCAGGCCGGCTCGTCGTGAGACAGCCCGGCGAGGACCGCGGCGGTCGAGACCGCCATCGCGCCGGAGTCGACAGCGAGAGAAGCTCCGGGCAGCCGTCGGCGTGGACCCTGGTGGCGGAAATAACCAACCGCCCCGAGACATTTACCAGGTCGGCACCGCTTACCTGGCCGCAAATTTGCGGCCAGGTCTGTCCGGCGTCCCGTCCGCCTGAGGGCGTCCTTCTCCGCTGCGACTCGTCGAGTGCTGGAGGCCCGCAGAATCTCGACGCGGTGCAAGCCGCTCCCGATGCTCCAGCGAGTGCAGTCGGGAAAAAGCCCGCTGAGCCGCAGCCGCCCGCGCCGGCGGATGCCCCGGCCGACCAGCGCCCGGTCATCGTCGCTTTCGGCGAGAGCCTTGCGGCCGGGATGGGCGTCGGCCGCCCGCGGCTTGCGCTACCGGGTGGTCCACGCCGGGATCAGCGGCGACACCACCAGCGGCGGCGTCACGCGTCTCGATGCGGTCATTGCCTATCAATCTTGAGATAGTGATCCTCGATCTCGGCGCCAACGACGGCGCGCGGCGGTTTCGGGGGCTGTGGCTGCGGCGGATTCTGGCGGTGGTACGTCGTGCCGTTTCGAGATGGCTACAAGCCCCCGCCGGCCGATTGGATCCCGGTCACTGACGGAACGGCGCTCGACCGCGACGTCTGCTGGTCGCCCGACGGGAACCTGCTTTACTTCCACTCGGAGCGCGACGGTTTCCGCTGCCTCTGGGCTCTGCGCCTGGATGCGGTCAGCAAACGACCGGTCGGCGCGATGTTTCCCGCTTGCCACTTCCACCATGCCCGCCGCTCGCTGATGAGCGTGGCGGATCCGAGCACGGTGAGTGTTTCGGCCGCGCCCGGCAGGCTGTTCTTCAGCATGGGTGAATACACCGGCAACATCTGGATGGCCCGCTTCAGCGAGCCAACTGCGCCAGCGACTCGACAAACGACGGGCGGGCGACGCCGCGTTCGGTGATGATCGCGGCCACCCTGAAGCTTTGGCGTAGTTAGGCGATCGGGGGCTCGAAACGGGGATCCGAGAGCGCCAGGGCGAATCGGAGGGCCGCTTCCACGGCAGCCATCTTCTCGCGGCCGAGCACCGTGATCCGCCTCGCGAGAGCGCGCTTCGGGATGGTCGTAATCGTATCCAGATTCGCCACGCAGCTTTTGGGCAAGCCCTCCTCGGCGGTCAAGGGAACCTCGGCAGGAATCAGCCTGGCCCTCGTGGTTACCGGCGCGACAGTGACGAGTTCGCGCACCGCGTAGGCCTCGTCGCGCGACAGCAGCACAACCGGCCGGTTTCCGGCCGGCGCCGGCAGCTCCGCCCACCACACCTCGCCCCGCCGCATCACCACTCCTGTGTCGACAGCAGCCGCACAGCGGCAGCTTCGGCGGCACGAATCTCCCGCTTGGTCTCGGGCTGCCGCCGATAGCCCGCCTCATACGCGCGGATGAGCGCAGCCTGCCGCTGCTGTTCGAGCCAAAAACGCAGCGCCTCCTGCAGGACGGCGCTGCGGCTCCTCCCGTCCTTCCGGCGAGCCCGCTCCACGGCGCGAAACAAGTCCGGCGGGATACTCATAGCCACCTTATTCACGAGTTTGGGCATGGTATGAAAGCAGTATACCAAAAACTCATACCGGGAAAAAGGCGCCGCTTCCTTTAGCCAAGGGCTGGCAGCGACTGCTCGTACGGCGGGCGGGAGACGCCGCGCTCGGTGATGATGGCGGTCACGTAGCGGTGCGGGGTCACGTCGAAGGCGGGGTTTTCGACGGCGACGCCGGCGGGGGCGATGGGGCGGCCGTCAAGGTGGGTCACTTCGGCGGCGGCGCGCTGCTCGATGGGGATTTGGTCGCCGCTGGGGAGGGAGAGGTCGAGGGTCGAGATCGGGGCGGCGACGTAAAACGGGACGCCGTTCTCTCGGGCCAGCACGGCCAGGGCGTAGGTTCCGATTTTGTTGGCGACGTCGCCGTTGCGGGCGATGCGGTCGGCGCCGACGATGACGCAGCCGATGCGGCCGGAGTGCAGGAAGTGCCCGGCCATGCTGTCGGTGATGAGAGTAGCAGGAATACCGTCCTGCTGGAGCTCCCAGACCGTCAGCCGCGCGCCCTGCAAGTAGGGGCGCGTTTCGCCGGCCATGACGTCGATCTGCTTACCGGCCGCGACGGCGGCGCGGATCACGCCGAGCGCGGTGCCGTAGCCGGCGGTGGCCAGCGCGCCGGCGTTGCAGTGGGTCAGCACGGTCTTGCCGGCCGGGACCAGTGGCTCTCCGGCGCGGCCGATCCGCTCGTTGATGGCGATGTCTTCGGCGTAGATGGCGAGCGCTTCGCTCACCAGGGCCTCGCGGACCTGGTCGGGGCGGCCGACGCGGGCGGCGGCTCGCTTCATGCGGTCGACGGCCCAGAACAAGTTGACGGCGGTGGGACGCGTGGCGGCCAGGGTCGCGCAGATGGTCTCCAGGTCGGCGCCGGCCGGCTGCATTCCGAGCGCCACGCCCATGGCGGCGGCGACCCCGATGGCGGGCGCGCCGCGGACCACCATGGAGCGGATGGCCTCGGCGACCTCTTCGTAGGTCTTACAAGTTACGTAGACCTCTTCCCGCGGCAGCCGGCGCTGGTCGATCAGGATCACTCCGGCCGGCGTCCACTGGATGGTCTTGACCATGCTCAGAAGTCCTGAAAACGGTTGGTGGAAACGTACAGGCCGGCAAACAGCGTGAAGTTGTAAGCGGCGTGCAGGAGGGTGGACGGCACGAGCGAGCCGGAGACGGCGCGCACCGCGCCGAAAACCACGCCCACATAGGCCAGCAGGGCCACGTTCTGCCAGGCCCAGCCGTACTGCGGCGCGTGCAGGATGGAGAAGACCACCGCCGTGATTCCTACCGCGGCCGCGGCGCCGTGGGCGTGCGCCACGACCGGATACAGAAAGCCGCGGAACAGCAGCTCCTCGATCAGCGGCGCGACGAGAATCCCGAAGCCGGCCATCAGAAACGCCGACGAAGGATCCAGGAGGAGCTGCTCGATGGGCAGCTTATGGCGCGGCAGCGGCAAGAGCCACGCCAGACCGGTCACCGAGAGCGCCAGCGCGATTCCAGCGACGGTGTAGACGCCCAGGGGCAGCCTGGGGCGGGTCCAGCCGATGGCCTGCCGGAACGGACGCTCGTCGCGCGCCCGCACGATGCGGTACACCATCCAGAAGACCAGCGCCCACCAAGCCAGTTGCAGGGGCAGCACGAACGCCGCGCGGTTCATCAGGTCTTTGGTGGTACGCAGCCAACCCTGGCCAGAGCTGTCGACCAGCAGGATGGCCAGAAGCGAAAACAGCGAGACCAGGAAGACCTGGCCGAACACCGCCAGTGCCGTGACGGCGGCGACGTCACGGTAATTCCAGCCCGGCCCGGGCCGTGCTTCAGGCGGGTTTTCCATCGGGCTTTCCGAGCAGCACAGGCCGCAGCGCCGCCGCCGTATGCCCTTTGCCGGACCGGGCGACCTGCTCGGGCGCGCCGGCGGCGACGATGCGGCCGCCGCCTTCGCCGCCTTCGGGCCCCAGGTCGATGATCCAGTCGGCGGTCTTGATCACTTCCAGGTTGTGCTCGATCACGATGACGGTATTGCCAAGATCCACCAGGCGGTGGAGCACGTCGAGCAGCTTGCGCACGTCGTCGAAGTGCAGGCCGGTGGTGGGCTCGTCGAGGATGTAGAGGGTGCGCCCGGTCTGGCGGCGGCTCAGCTCGCGCGAGAGCTTGACGCGCTGCGCCTCGCCGCCGGACAGCGTGGTGGCCGGCTGGCCGAGGTGCAAGTAGCCGAGGCCGACCTGCCAGAGGGTGTCGAGCTTGGCGCGGATCTGCGGGAAATTCTCGAGCGGTGCGCGGGCGTCCTCGATGGTCGAGTCGAGCAGGTCGGCGATGGACAAGCCCTTGAACTTTACTTCCAGGGTCTCCTGGTTGTAGCGGCGGCCGCGGCAAACGTCACAGGTGACGTAGACGTCGGGGAGGAAGTTCATCTCGATGCAGCGCTGGCCGTCGCCCTGGCAGGCCTCGCAACGGCCGCCCTTGACGTTGAAGCTGAAGCGGCCGGGCCGGTAGCCGCGCTGGCGCGACTCCGGGAGCATGGCGTAGAGGTCCCGGATGGGCGTGAAGACGCCGGTGTAGGTGGCGGGGTTCGACCGCGGCGTGCGGCCGATCGGCGCCTGGTCGATCTCGATGACCTTGTCGATGTGCTCGGTTCCGCGAATCGCGCGGTGCCGTCCGGGCTCCTCGATTGAGCGGTAAAGGCGTTTGGCGAGCGCCCGGTAGAGGATGTCGTTGACCAGGGTCGACTTGCCGCTGCCTGAGACACCGGTCACCACCGTCAGCAGGCCGAGCGGAAACTGGGCGTCGATTTTCTGGAGGTTGTGATGCTGCGCCCCTTGGACGACGAGGTAGCGGCTGTTGGGCACGCGGCGTTTCTGGGGCACGGCGATGGACTGTTTGCCGTCCAGATACTGGCCTGTGAGGGAGGCGGGGTTTGCGGCGATCTGGCGGGGGCTTCCGGCGGCCACCAACTGACCCCCGAGACGGCCCGCCCCAGGTCCTAGATCGACGACGTGGTCGGCGCGGCGGATGGTCTGCTCGTCGTGTTCTACTACAACTATGGTATTTCCTAGGTCCCGGAGCTGTATGAGGCTCCCCAGGAGGCGGTCGTGATCGCGTGGATGGAGGCCGATGGAGGGCTCGTCCAGGACGTAGAGCACGCCGCGGAGGCGGCTGCCGATCTGAGTAGCCAACCGGATGCGCTGGGCTTCGCCGCCCGCCAGGGTGGCGGCGGAGCGATCGAGGCTCAGGTAGTCCAGGCCCACGGTAAACAGGAACTGCAAGCGGCCGGTGATCTCCTCGATGATCCTCCCTGCAATCTTTTCTTCGCGACCGGTGAGCTTGAGGAATCGCAGGGCCTCAAAGGCGCGCCGCAATGGCAGGGCGGTGAAATCGGCTATCGAAAGACCTGTCATCTTCACGGCCAAGCTTTCCGGCTTGAGACGTCTTCCCGAGCAGGCCAAACACTGCACCAGGGACATGTACTGACCCATCCACCAGGGTTTATCGCCAGTTTTACTATAACTATAGTATGATGATTGTAGAATATTGACGACGCCACGGAAACGACCCTGGTCCCCGTACAGCAGCAGGTTCTGCACTTTTGCTGGTAGCTCGCCGAACGGCGTAGCGAGGCTTATCCGGTGGGTCCGTGCGGCTTCCTGGAGGCTTCGCTCCAGGGGAGCCGACTGGACGCCTGGGGCCAACCCTCCGCTCAGGAGCGGCTTGGCCGGGTCGACCAGAACCTTCGCCGGGTCGATGGACCACTTGCTGCCCAGTCCGGCGCAATCCGGGCAGGCGCCGTAGGGGCTGTTGAAGGAGAACGACCGGGGTTCGAGCTGCGGGACGCTCGCGCCGCAGGTCGGGCAAGCGAGCTTCTCGGAGAAGAGCCGCTCTTCGCCGTTGACGACAGCGACGAGGACGATTCCGCCAGCGAGACCAGTGGCGGTGCGAATGGAGGCTTCGAGGCGCTTCTCGACGCCCGGCTTGAGCTGGAGGCGGTCGATCAGAACCTCGATGGTGTGGTTGCGACGCTTGTCGAGCTTGATGTCGTCTTCGAGGGTACGCATCTCGCCGTCGATGCGCGCCCGGAGGAACCCTTGGCGGACCAGCTTCTCCATTTCCTTCTTGAACTCGCCCTTGCGACCGCGGACCACCGGGGCCAGGATCATGACGCGATCCACGTCGGGGAGCCCCATGACCAGCGCGACGATCTGCTCGGCGGACTGGCGGCTGATGGGGCGGTCGCAATTGGGGCAATGGGGAACCCCGACGTGGGCGTATAAAAGGCGAAGGTAGTCGTAGATCTCCGTGATGGTTCCGACGGTCGAGCGCGGGCTGCGGGTGGTGGTTTTCTGCTCGATCGAAATGGCGGGGCTCAGGCCCTCGATGGAATCGACCTCCGGGCGCTCCATCTGGTCGAGGAACTGGCGCGCGTAGGGCGACAGCGTCTCGACGTAACGGCGCTGGCCTTCGGCGTAGATGGTGTCGAAGGCGAGCGTGGATTTTCCCGACCCGCTCAGGCCGGTGACCACGGTGAGCGAGTTGCGCGGGATCTCGACGTCGATGTTCTTAAGGTTGTGCTGGCGCGCGCCGCGGACGGTGATGCGGTCGATCAAGCCATCATTCTAGCAGCGGCGCGGCGAAAGCCACTAGAATAGCGGTGTGAGCGAAGAACAACTGCTGCGCGGGATCGTCGAGCGGGTACTCCGCGTAACGGCGCCGGATCGGGTTCTCTTGTTCGGAAGCCGCGCCCGCGGCGACAACCAGCCGGGGAGTGACTACGACCTTCTCGTCATACAAGAGTCCGACCAGCCCCGCTACCGCCGCGCCGGCCCTCTCTACGCCGCCCTCGCGGATCTCCCCATCGAAGTTGAGGTGATGGTCTACACTCCGGCCGAAGTGCGGGATTGGAGCGCGGTTCCGGAGGCCTTTGTAACCACGGCTATCCGCGAGAGCAAGTTGCTTTATGAAAGACAGAGCTGACCTGGGTTCGGTCATTCTGCCAAGGACGCAGCGACTGGAATGTAGATGTCGGTGTGGTTCATGGCGAGGTTCTGGTTGACTTTCGTGGTGTGATAGACCTCGATGGCCGGCAGTCCAACCACCCGATAATTCTTCATCCGCATCAGCCGGGGGAAAACGGCGCGGTAGGCGGCGGGGAGGGTGGCGTAGTGGCCGGCGTGCGTGGTGACCGCGAACACGCCCCCTGGCAGTACCTGGTGGGCGATGCGACCCTCCGGCGCGAACTTGCCGGGAACGTGGATGGCGGCATCGAAGCGGAGCAGATGCGGGGGGGTGGCGGCCGGTGAATCGTGTCCGATCCCGAGGAAGACCGGAGCGCCGTCGAAGCCGCGCCGGGCCGCCCAGCGGGTGAGCTCTTCCCAGAGCGAGTCGGGCACTTTCTCGTACGGGCCGACGTGCCGGATAACGCTATGTGAGCTTGCCGCAGCTTGACGATCTTGGTCGCCGAAACGGCAAAGCCGCGATTGGGATCGTCGAGAATCCGCCGGCTGGCAGGCGCGGCATCGGCGAGTTTCCGACGGATGGCGGCGCGGTACCCGGTCGGCGTCGAGCCGAAGCGCCCGCGAAACGCCCGGGAAAACGATTCGTGACTGCGAAAGCCGCACTCCAGCCCCAGGTCGAGCACCGTGCCATCATGGAGCACCAAGCGGAAGGCGGCTCGCTCCAGCCGCAGACGCAAGGTGTATTTCTTGACCGTTTCGCCGGTTACCTGCCGGAACTTGCGATGAAAGTGGAACGGAGAGAGGCCGGCAAACTGCGACAGGGCGCGGAGCGAAAGATCGCCGTCCAGGCTGGCCTGGATATGCACCAGCACCGGCAGGATCGTCTCGAGCGCGATCCCAGCCGCTTCAGGCAGTTTGGGCGCGGGGCCCGGCAGCGCGGCCTCCCAGATAGGCCCCCAAGAACTTGGTGGGAAAGCTCACCGCGGCGAAAAGCAGCGCCGTATTGTCGGCGGTCAGCATGAACGGAATCTCGATCGCGCAGTAGACCACATATAGCGCAACGGCTGCGCGGAGCGCGCCGGTTCGGATCCGGCCGCCGATCCAGCGGCAGGCGAAGTAGAAGAACGGAATCCCCGCCGCCAGCGAGACGAACGGGGAGGAAACCTTGGCGTACTCGCGGTAGTAGGCGATGTTCTCGCCGGGATGGATCCAGTAGCTGTACAGAACCATGTAGAGAAAGGCGGAGGCTAGCAGCGCGGACTCGACGGCGACCGCGCCGCCGATCGCCCAGCTCCAGCGAATGTTGCGAATCGTCATGTCCCTGAGCTTACCGCGAGGGGTGGAGCGTTTCTTGACAAATCTTGCGGTCCTGGCCGCAATTCAGGAGCGGCGCAGAAAGTCGAAGTCGCAGCCGAGCGGGGCTTGCGTGACGTGCTCCAGAAACAGCTTGCCGTAGCCGCGGGTGTAGTGCGGCGCGGGAGGCCGCCAGGCGGCGCGGCGGCGGCGCAGCTCTTCGTCGGGGACGCACAGATCCAGGCGGCGCGAGTCGACGTCGATGGAGATTTCGTCGCCGCTGCGGGCCAGGGCCAGCGGGCCGCCGGCGGCGGATTCGGGCGCCACGTGCAGGACGACGGCGCCGAAGCTGGTGCCGCTCATCCGGGCATCACTGATACGGAGCAGGTCGTCGACGCCTTTCCGGAGCAGCTTCGCGGGGATCGGCAGATGGCCCCACTCGGGCATGCCGGGGCCGCCGCGAGGTCCGGCGTTTTGCAGCACCAGGACGGTGTTTTCGTCGACCTCCAAGGCCGGATCGTCGATGCGCGCCTGCATTTCCTCAAAGCTCGCGAACACCAGCGCGCGGCCGCGGTGGCGGAGCAGGCGCGCCGAAGCAGCCGACTGCTTGATGACGGCGCCATCGGGGGCGAGGCTGCCGTGGAGGATGGCGGTGCCGCCTTCGGGCGCCAACGGTGCAGCGAGCGTGCGGATCACGTCGCGGTTGATCGTTTCGGCGCCGCGCAAGTTTTCCTCGAGCGTCCGTCCGGTCGCCGTGGGGACCGAACCGTCGAGCAGCGGCTGGATCTCCTTCATCACGGCGGGCAGGCCCCCGGCGTAAAAGAAGTCCTCCATGACGTACTCGCCGGAGGGCTTGACGTTGGCGACAAACGGCGTGCGGCGCGAGAGGCGGTCGAAATCGGCCAGCGGCAGCTCGATCCCCAGGCGCCCGGCGATGGCGATCAGGTGGATCACGGCGTTGGTCGAGCCGCCGACGGCCATATCGACGGTGATGGCGTTGTCGAAGGCGGCGCGGGTCAGGATGCTCGACGGGCGCAGATCCTCGCGGATCATCTCGACCATGCGGCGTCCGGAGGCCTCGGCGAGCTGGTAGCGGCGGGAGTCGACGGCGGGGATGGCGGCCGCGCCGGGCAGGGTCATCCCCAGGGCCTCGGCCATCGACGCCATGGTCGAAGCAGTACCCATAACGGTGCAGTGGCCGGCGCTGCGGGCGCTGCAGCTCTCGATCTCGCACCACTGCTCCTCGGTGAGACGCCCGGCGCGGAATTCCTGAAAGTACTTGCGGCGGTCGGTGCCGGAGCCGATGATCTGGCCTTTCCAGTTGCCGGCGAGCATCGGCCCGCCGGGGACCAGGATCGCCGGAAGGTCGGCGGAGGCCGCTCCCATCAGTTGCGCCGGGGTGGTCTTGTCGCAGCCCGCGAGCAGCACGACGCCGTCGATGGGGTTGGCGCGGATCATCTCTTCGACGTCCATGGCCATGAGGTTGCGGAACAGCATGGTGGTCGGCTGGATGAAGACTTCGCCGAGGGAAATGGTTGGGAACTCGAGCGGGACGCCGCCGGCGGCCCAGACGCCGCGCTTAACGGCCTCGGCCACGTCGCGCAGGTGGGCGTTGCAGTTGTTCAGCTCGCTCCAGGAATTGCAAATACCGACGACCGGCCGGCCGTCGAAAATCCCCGGCCCGAAGCCCTCCGAGCGGAGCCAGGCGCGCCGGGTGCTCGCCTCGTAGCTCAAGCCGTGGAACCATTGCTGACTGCGAAGTTTCGTGGATTCTTTGCTCATGGGTTCCATAGTAGTATTGTTGGTGAGGTTGGACCATGGCGCCGATCAACCGCAGGTACTTTCTGATGGCTGGCGCGGCGCAGATCGCCGGGGCGCGGCCGGGGCGCGCCGCTTACAAGAACGTCACCGTCGCTTTCATGGGCGTGCGGGGGCAGGGGCGGAGCCTGGTCAGAAGCTTCGCCTCGCTCGCGGACGTCGACATCGCCTACTTGTGCGACGTTGACGGCCATGTCCTCGAGCCGGCGGCGAAGATCGTCGAGGAAAAGAAGGGCAAGCGGCCGAAGCTCGCCGGGGACATCCGCCGGGTGCTCGAGGACAAGTCGGTCGACGCCATCGTCATCGCCACGCCCGACCATTGGCACGCGCCGGCGACGATCCTGGCGTGCGAGGCGGGCAAGGACGTTTACGTCGAGAAACCGCCCTCGCACAACGTTCGCGAGGGCCGCCTGATGGTGGAGGCCGCGCGGCGCCACAAGCGTATCGTGCAGGTCGGCACGCAGTCACGGAGCCGGCCCTCGACCCGGCGCGCCATCGAGTATGTCCGCTCCGGCAAGATCGGCCGCGTGATCGCCGCCAAGGCCTGGAACATCCAGCTTCGCGAGAACATCGGGCGGCGGGCGGACGGCCCGGTTCCCCAAGGGGTCGATTACGACGCCTGGCTTGGCCCGGCGCCCTACCTGCCGTTCAACGAGAACCGTTTCCACTACAAGTGGCACTGGCACTGGAGCTTCGGAACCGGCGACATCGGCAACGACGGCATCCACCAGATCGACGTTGCCCGCTGGGCGCTGGGCGTCGACTATCCCACGGAAATCAGCGGCATGGGCGCCAAGCTGTTTTTCGACGACGACCAGCAGACGCCGGATACCATGAATCTCACCTACCGCTATCCGGGCAAGGCGATGACATTCGAGATGCGTACTTGGAATCCCTATCGGCTGGAGGGCGTCGACAACGGGGTGGCCGTTTACGGGACCAGCGGCTACGTTCACATCGGCCGTTGGGGAGGCGCGAACGGCTTCAAGGTCTTCGACGAGAAGGACAAGCTCGTGCTGGAGGACCTCAAGAACGAGCCGGACTCGCATCCGCGGAACTTCATCGACTCGATCCGCACGCGCCGGCCGCCCAACGCGGAGATCGAGATCGGGCACCTCTCGGCGCTGCACTGCCACCTCGGCAACATCGTGGCGCGGACGGGGCGGAACTTGAAGTTCGACGCGAAGACCGAGTCCATCGCCGGCGACGCCGACGCGGGCCGCTACATCCGGCGCGAGTATCGAAAGCACTGGGGCACGCCGAAAGATGCGTAGATTGTCTAACCGCCAAGACGCCAAGGCGCCAAGGAGGCTGGCCTGTCTTCTTGGTGTCTTGGTGTCTTGGTGGTTAACGCCTGCCCGCGCCCAGGAGCACCGGCTGCCGGCGCTGTCGTCGGTTTTCCCGCAGGGCTCCGTGGCGGGCGCCAAGCTGCGGGTCGAGGCGCTGGGGCAATACCTGGACCGCGCGCAGGCGGTGGTGTTTCTGGACGGCGCGATCCGCGGGCGCGTGGTGGAGAGCCGCCCCACGAGGCTGGAGCTGGATCTCGAGGTGGCGCCCGAGGCGGCGCTCGGCGCGCACTATTTCCGCATCGTCAGCCCGCGCGGGGCGTCGAACCTGCTGCTGTTCCGCGTCGGCGATCAGCCGCACCGGCTGGAGCGCGAGCCGAACAGCTCCCTCGATCGGGCCGAGGAAGTCCCGCTGCCGGCGACCGTCAACGGACGGCTCAACGCCGACGGCGACTTCGACTTCTACCGTTTCCGCGCCGAGCAGGGCGAAACCTGGGTGTTCGATCTGCGGGCGGCGCGCAACGGCAGCGGCCTCGACGCGGCCCTGATCCTGCTCGACGCCGAGGGACGCAAGCTGGCGCACAGCGAAGACGTCTTCATCTGGGACCCCTTCTTCGCCCACACCTTCGCGAAAGCCGGCGCCTACAGCGTCGTCGTGCAGCCGACGCACACGCGCCTGGATCCCGGCTTCGCCTATCAGCTAGATATTCGCAAGGCGCCGCATCTCGAGACCGTCTCGCCGCTGAGCTTCGCGCCGGGCGCCGCCTCGGAGGCGACGATCTACGGAGCGGGGATCGCGGGCCATCCGGCGCGGCTGTGGTTTAACGCCGCCGGGTTCCAGGGCGAAGTTTTGGAGATGCGCGGCTCGACGGCGCGGGTGAAGATCCGCGTGCCAGAGCAGGCCGCTGAAGGGCCGCGCGAGTTGGCGATCGAAACCTCGGCCGGGCGCTCCAATCCCGCGACCTTCCTGGTCGATAGCACGCCGGTGCACTCCGGCGGCGAGACCATCACGCCGCCGGTCGCCATCCTCGGCGTGGCGCGTTACCGGCAGCCCGAGCGGTTTTTCTTCGACGCCGAGGCCGCGCAGAAGCTCGTCTTCGAAGTGCGCGCCCAGCGGTTCGGCTCGCCAGTCGATTCGATCCTGCGGATCCTCGACGCCAAGGGCAAGGACATCGCCGTCAACGACGACGCCAGCTTCGCCGGCGTGCAGTTTAACAAGGACTCCCGCATCTCGCACACCTTCCAGGAAGCCGGACGGTATCAGCTCGAGATACGCAACCTGTGGGCGGTTACCGGCGAGAACTTCCCCTACCAACTGCTAGTGACGCCGCCGCGGCCCGGCGTCGAGCTGATGCTGGCGAGCGACCAGCCCTACCTGCATCCGGGCGAGGCCGGCACGCTCAAAGTGACCGCCGCCCGCCGGGACGGGTTCGAAGGAGCGGTCGCGCTCGAGGTTCGCGGCCTGCCGGCGGGAATCACGGCCGAGGCCTCAGAAATTGCGGCCGGTAAGAACGACGGCGAGATTCGCTTGCGCGCCGCGGGGGCCGCCCCGGGGACGTTCGCGCAGATCGAGGTCGTTTCCCCGCAGGCTTCCGAGCCAGCCTGGCGGTCGGTTCGCATCGCCGGCGGGGGCGGCGAAGGGGCGGCCACGGCGCGCGTGAACCTGGCGACGCTGACGGTTGCGGAAAAGACGCCGTTCCGACTGGAGACGGCCGCCACCAACCTGAACCTGGTGCGCGGCGGCATGGCGGAGGTGCGCGTACAGATCCAACGGGCCAAGGATTACACCGGCGAGATCCGGCTAACGGTGGAGAACCTGCCCGCGGGCGTGACCGCCGAGCCCGTGCTCGCCCCGGCGGGCGCGCAAAATGCTACAATTCTGTTGCGCGCCGGCGGCGAGGCGCGGGCGGGGCGGTATGCGCGCCTATCGATCCTGGGGTCAACCTCGGGCGGTGGCGCTGAGACATCACCGCGATTCTCGTTGCTGGTGGATTGATCCACGATGAGGCTTGGCGCATTTCTGTTGCTCGCCGGCGGGCTCGCGGCGGCTCCCCGCGCGCTCGAGCGTCTGGCGATTGTCCCCCAGAACCCGCTGTTGTTCGGCCAGGGGGCGAAGCAAGCGCTGGCCGTCGTTGCCTACTACTCCGACCAAAGCGCCGAGGACGTCACCGAAAGAGCCCGATTCCGGTCCGAGAGGGTCGCTGTCGCGTCGGTCGGCTCGCACGGGATCGTAGAAGCCCGCGCCAACGGCGCGGCCACCATCCGCGCGGCCTGGGGCGGCCGCGAAGCCTCGACCACGGCGCTGGTGCAGCGCGCCGGCGCGCCCCTCGCGCGCAGCTTTGCCGGCGACGTGCTTCCGGTGCTGACCAAGATCGGCTGCAACGGCGGCAACTGTCACGGCGCGCTCAGCGGCCAAAACGGATTCAAGCTCTCGCTGTTCGGCTACGAGCCGGACGAAGACTACGAAATGATCGTGCGCCTGCACGACGGCCGGCGGCTGAGCCTCGCTGAGCCGGAAAAGAGCCTGCTGCTCCAGAAACCGACGTTCCAGACCGCGCACGGGGGCGGGCAGGTGTTGCGCCAGGACTCGGCGGATTACCGCACGTTGCTCGAATGGATCCGCGCCGGCGCCCGGCGCGACGCCGCCGAGGAGCGGCGCATGGTCTCGCTCCGCGTCACGCCGGCCGTCGGCGTGCTCCACGGCAAGAACGCCGAGGCGCGCATCCTGGTGACCGCCCGATATTCCGACGGCACCGAGGGCGACGTCACGCGGCTGGTCAAGTTTTCTTCCAACGATGACTCCATCGCAGCGGTCAACGCGGACGGTGTCGTGACCTCCCTGCGCGGCGGCGAGACGGCCGTGGTGGCGCGCGGGCCGGGGCTCGCGGCGGCGGCCAAGATCGGTGTGGTGATCGAGAAACGGGTGGTCCCCGAGGTTCGCGCGGCCAACTTTATCGATGAACACGTCTTCGCGAAGCTGCGGAGCCTGGGCATTCCGCCGTCGCCGCCGGCCGACGACGCCGCCTTCCTGCGCCGGGCCTACCTGGACATCGTCGGCGTGATCCCGACCGCCGAGGAGGTTCGCCGGTTCCTCGCCGGCCGCGACCCCGCCAAGCGCGCCAGGCTGGTCGACGAGCTCCTCGAGCGCCCGGAGTACGCCGACTACTGGTCGATGTACTGGGGCGATCACCTCAGCAATACCAAGCAACTCCTCTACAATAAAGGCCCCTACAGCTTCACCCGCTGGCTCTACGACGCCTTCCGGTCGAACCTGCGCTTCGACGAGTTCGCGCGCAAGCTGCTGGTCTCCTCCGGCAACATGTTCGAGGCGGCCGCCACCAGCTATTACCCGCTGATGAAGAAGGAGCTGGACCTGGCGGCCGTTACCAGCCAGCTTTTCCTGGGCGTGACCATCGACTGCGCGCGCTGCCACAACCACCCCCTCGAGAAGTGGACCAGGGACGACTTCAACGGCATGGCCGCGTTCTTCTCCCAGATCCGCTACAAGAGCAACAGCGGGCCTCGTAACAACGAGCGGATCCTGTACCTCGACTTCAAGCGCCAGTTCGTTCACCCGGAGACGAAGAAGTCCAATCTCCCCAAGCCGCTCAACGGGCCGGTGATGACCGCCGGCGAGTGGACCGACCGGCGCGAACTGCTCGCCGACTGGATCGCCGCGCCGGAGAATCCGTTTTTCGCCAAGGCCATCGTCAACCGCATGTGGCGCAACTTCCTGGGGCGGGGGTTGGTTGAGCCGGTGGACGATTTCCGGGCGACGAATCCGCCTTCCAACGAGCCGCTGCTCGAGGCGCTGGCCCGCGATTTCATCGAGCATCGCTACGACCTGCATCACCTCATCCGGCGGATCACCTCGTCGCGCGCCTACCAGCTCTCGTCGACGCCGGCCGACGGCAATCGCGACGACACCATGGCCTATTCCCGATACTATCCGCGCCGGCTGGGGGCCGAGCAATTGCTCGATTCGATCGCGGCGGCCACCGGCGTCCCTGAAAAGTTCCGGTCGCTCTATCCCGGCACGCGGGCGGCGCAGCTGCCCGAGCCGGAGATCGAGTCCTACTTCCTGGAGGTGTTCGACCGGCCGTCGCGGCAGCTGGTCTGCGAGCGGAAGAATGAGCCGACGCTCAACCAGGCGCTGCACCTGATCAGCGGCGACACGGTGCACAAGAAGATCGCCGACCCGGCCAGCGCGCTGGCCGCGATGCTCGAAGCGAAGCGGGCCCCGGCCGAGGCCGTCGAAGAGTTGTACCTTCGCACCCTGGCGCGTTACCCGGACGCCGAGGAGCGTAAGACTGCCGCGGCGGCCATCGCGCGGGCCGGCGACCCGCGACGCGGCCTGGAGGACGTCTTCTGGGCCCTTCTCAACTCCAAGGAATTCCTGTACAATCATTAGAGGCGGTGCTCCGATGACCTGCACCAATCACACAGACCTATTCGGCCGGCGGGACTTCCTGCGCCTCGGCTCGCTCGGGGCGCTGGGCATCAGCCTGGACCGCGTCCTGCGCGCCGATCCGCGGAAAGACATCTCCTGCATCCTGGTCTGGCAGAGCGGCGGTTGCGGGCACCAGGACACCTTCGACATGAAGCCGGACGCGCCGAAGGAGTACCGCGGCGAGTTCCGGCCGATCGCGACCAACGTCCCGGGCATCGAGATCTGCGAGCACCTGCCGGTCACCGCGCGGCAGGCGGATAAGTACACCATCCTGCGCTCCATGAAGTCGCGCGAGAACAACCACGAGCGCGCCATCAACTATCTGCTCACCGGGTACCTGCCGCTGCCCACGATGGAGTTCCCGAGCATGGGAGCGGTGCTCTCGAAGGAGCTGGGGCCGAAGAACGGCATGCCGCCCTACGTGGCCGTGCCGAACACCTTTCCTTCGTACGGCGCCGGGTTTCTTGGCGCCGGCTACAACCCGTTCCTCTCGGGCGACGCCAACGTCGCCGGCTACCGCGTTCGCGACCTGTCGCTTCCCGCCGACGTCGACTGGACGCGCGTCGGCAACCGCAGCTGGCTGCTCAAACAAATGGACGCCAAGTTCCGCGCCATCGAATCGAGCCCCGATTTCGCGGCCATGGATTCCTTCTACCAGCGCGCGCACGAGCTGCTGAGCTCGCCAGAGGCGAAGAAGGCCTTCGACATCGAGTCCGAGCCCCGGGCCTTGCGCGAGCGCTACGGCCGCACGCCCGTGGGCCAGGGATGCCTGCTCGCGCGCCGCCTGGTCGAGGCCGGCGTCCGCTTCGTCACCGTGGCCAAGGGCTGGCTCAACTACGACACGCACGGCGATAACTTCAACACCATGAAGAAGGCGCTGCTGCCGGAGTTCGATCGCGGCTTCGGAACGCTCCTCGAAGACCTGCACGAGCGCGGCATGCTCGACTCGACGCTAGTGATCGCCATGGGCGAGTTCGGGCGCACGCCGAAGGTCAACGACGGCGCCGGACGCGACCATCACTCCAAGGCCTGGTCGATCGTCCTCGCCGGCGCCGGCATTCCCGGCGGCCGCGTCCTCGGCTCGACCGACAAGACCGCCACCGAGGTCACGGCTCTGCCGGTCGAGCCGGAGGACCTGCTGTTCACCATCTACAAGATTCTCGGCGTCGACCCGGCTCGCGAATACCACACCCCCATCGGCCGTCCGGTCAAGGTCGTCAACGGCGGAAAGCTCATCCCCGGGCTGCTGGCGTAGGCCTTCTCCCCGCCGCTATACTAGGAACAGGAGAGCCGCCATGAGCGGAAAGGAAGCGTTGCACCGGCTCGTAGACGATCTGCCGGAAGATCGCTGGGAGGAGGCCCGGCTGCTGCTGGAAGATCTCGGCCGCAACGGCGCCGAAGAGATACTGACACCGGGGGAATTGGCGGAGATTGAAGAAGGCCGCCGGGCCATCGACCGGGGCGAGCACATCACACTGGAAGAGTTGAAGCGAAAGCACGGATTGTGACCTACGCCCTCCGGCTCTCGGGTCCGGCGGAGAAGAGATTTGCTCGGTTGGATAGGACCACGCAGAGACTCATAGTCAAGCGCCTCGAGGAACTGGTGATGAATCCGTACGATCCGCGAATCTCGAAGCCGCTGACCAACCTGCCGGGGAAACGCAGTTGCAGGGTGGGGCGAGTCTGGCGCTTGGTCTACGAAGTGAATCAGGCGATGAGCACTGTTGAGGTCGTGGCGTTACAGTCACGAGGAGAGGTTTATCAACGACTGTGACAGCCAACGTGCACGTTTCTATTCCGCGGTTGGGGCTTCTCGCATTTCTGTTGTTCGCATCGCTCGTTGCCGGCCAAGCGCCAGTCGAGGAGCCGCCCGCTGCCCTCGTCGAGTTCGTTTGCCCCATGGATCCGGACATCCGGGCCAAGGGACCGGGAAAGTGTTCCAAGTGCGGGATGGCGCTGCGGCCGGGCATCGCGGACCTCATCGAATACCCGATGCAGATTCGCACCACGCCGCCGGTGTTGCGGGCGGGCGAGCCGGTCGAGCTCGAGCTGCAAATCTTCCAACCGGAAACCCACAAGCCGGTCCACCAGTTTCAGGTCATTCACGAGAAACTGTTCCACCTGTTCCTGGTGAGCCAGGATCTCGAATACTTCGCCCACGAGCACCCCGAGCGCGGCGCGGACGCCGTCTTTCGCCTGAAGACGACGCTGCCCAAGCCGGGCGCCTACCGGCTGCTCGCGGATTTCTACCCGGAGGGCGGCACGCCGCAGATGATCGGCCGGACGCTGCTGACCGCCGGTGACTATTCGCTCGACCCGCCGAAACTCACGGCGGATCTAAGCGCCAAGCGCGGCGCGAACATCCAGGTGGAGCTGGCGACCGAGCCGCCGCAGCCGCTGGCCGGCAAGAAAACACTGCTGTTTTTCCGCCTGAACCCGGGGGAAGGCCTCGAGCCCCTGCTGGGCGCCTGGGGCCACCTGCTCGCGGCCAGCCACGACCTGGTCGACCTGATGCACGCGCACCCGGCCATCGCGGACGGCGGCCCGCAGGTGCAGTTCAACCTGATTTTTCCGCGCGAGGCGGTCTACCGGATCTGGGTGCAGTTCCAGCGGCAGGGAAAAGTGAACACGGTCGCCTTCACCGTGCCGGTCTCGCGGCTGCGATAAGCAGAGAGGCCGGGGACGAATCGGCCGCCGTCACGCGAATCTCGGCGCCTTTGGGGAGCTTCATCGGCTCGCGGAAATAGTAAGCGCCGGGGGCGTGCTTGCGGCGCTCGCGGACCCAGATGAGCGGCGCCACCGTGCCGTCCGGCCGGCGGGCGGTGGCCGCCACCGCCGCGCGCGGTTCGATGCCTACTGCTATGACATCCCGCGGCAGCCGCGTCACGCCGGTCAATGGGACCTTGGTCGCTCGCGGCGGCCGCTTGGCGCCGGCCCGCTCGAAGCTCGGGACCGCCGGCAGATAAATCTCGTCTCCCTGGGGCGCCCCGCCCTCCACCCACTCCGCGAGCCAGGTGATCTCGACGTCCGACAGGCTCCGATCGTCGCGAAACTCGCCGAAACCCTTCACCGCGTCCCAGGGCGGCATGCGCCGCTCGAGAACCTCTTCCTTGATCGCCTTGGCCCAGGGTCTGGCTTGCTCGTAGGTAAGCAAGGACATCGGCGCCTGGCCGCCCTCGCGGTGACAGGAGACGCAGCGCCGGTAGACGATGCGCGAGATCTCCTGCGTCCAGGTGAGCTTGGTGGTGATGGGCTCGTGGGCCTGGCCCGCGGCAGCGAGCGCCAACAGGATCCCAGCCCTGCGAATCACGTCAGTCGAGGCCGCCGGTGCGCGCCGGCGCCTGGCTCCCGCGGATCAGCTCGTTGGGGTCCAGGCTGACGTCAAAAGCGAGGTCGAGGAAGCCCGCCAGCATCTCGTCCCAGGTCTGATCGCCCCAGAAAACTTCGTCCTTGGGGTTCGGATTAAACGCGTTGTTGGGAGAGTTGTCGTAGTAGGCGGTGCACTCGATCCGTGTCCCCTTCGGCAGCAAGCGCGGCTCGGCGAGGAAGTAGGTGAGCTGCCAGTTGAAATCGTACTTGGGCACGCGCAGGAGAATCTCCGACCGCCCGTCCGGATAGACCGCGCGGTACTCGAAGCCCCTGCCGCGCACGTGCATGTGCGGGAACAGCGAGGTGACCGACGCCGGCGATTGCAGGGTGACGCGGGCGTCCACGCGATGGTTCGCCGCGCCCGGCGGAATCCGCAGCTTCGGGTTCCACACCAGCATATTCTTCACGCGCTGTTTCGGCGGCTCCTTGGCAAACACCATGGCGATGCGGCTGCGGTCCGCGGCGGCCGTACCGCTCGTCGTGTAATGCAACTGGAAAACGAGGTCGGACCCGGCCTTAATTAGACGCCCCTGGCCGGGCTTCACCAGGTATGGCTCGGCGCCGGGCGCGTAGGTACAGATGATCTCCACTCCCGGGGCGCCCCAGAACAGTCCGGACCCGTCGTCGGCCGCAGGGTCCTTCGGCCGGCTGTTGGGCGCCGCCAGCGGCACGCCCGGCTTGACGGTCCGCAGCCACGGAGAGCCCGGCTCGCGGGCGAACACCACCACGTGATGCACCACCTGACGCGCTCCCGGCCGGACTTCGAGTTTCTCGATCCACTGGTCCTCGGTGAAACCCGTAGGCACTACTACGAACTGGTAGTCGATCGTGCCGGAGGGGGGCACGTTGAACTCGTTGGGCGTCTCGAGCACCAGGTCCGGCTTGCCGATGCTCCATCCCTCCGCAAACGGAGCGGGCCGGGGCGCGTGCTTGGCGTCGCCTTCGCGGGCGCCGCCGTCGGCCCAAGCCGCCAGCGTCTCGATCTCCGACCCCGTGAGCGAACGGTCGTTGTCAAACTTGCCGTGGGCGGCATCCGCGAACCACGGCGGCATCTTCTTCGTCAGCACCGCCTCGCGCATCGACTTAGCCCAAGGCCGCGCCTCCTGGTAAGTGAGCAGCGACATCGGCCCGATCTCACCCGGACGATGGCACCCCTGGCAGCGCTTCTGCAAGATGGGTGCAACGTCCTTGTGAAACGTCACCGGGGAATTAGTGGCAGCGCTCGCCGCCACCCCAAACCCGACCGCCAGCGCCAAGCATCTCATCATTCTGACTCCTGACTCCTGACTCCTGACTTCTTATTCTCCGGTTGTCGCCGGCTTCTTCGACTTCCGGAACAGAACCTCGGGGTTCGTCTTAGCGTCCAGCACGACGTCCATGAAGCCGATCATCATCTCTTCCCAACTCTGATCGCCCCAGCGGACCTCGCTCGCCGCATCCGGGTTGTTCGGATTGTTGGCCGAGTTGTCGAAATGGGCGGTGCATTGAATCTTGGTCCCCTGCGGCAGCAGCAGCGGCTTGTCCAGGTAGTAGGAAAGCTGCCAGCTGAAGCTGTACTTCGGAACTTTTAACAGCACTTCGGAGCGCCCATCCGGGAACACCACGCGATACTCGAACGACTTGCCGCGCAGATGCATGTGCGGCAGCAGCGCGGTCAGCGTGGTGTCGTGCTGCAGCTCGATCTCGGAATCCACGCGATGGTTGGCCGCTCCGGGCGGGATGACGAACTTGTTGTTGGTAGCCGCGATCGTCAGCACCCGTTCGCTCGCCGGTTGTTTGGCGAAGATCACCCCAACTTTGGTGCGGTCGACGCCGGCGGCGCCGTTGGCCGTGTAATGCATCTGGAAGACGATGTCCGAGCCCGCTTTGATCAGTTTGCCCTGGTGGGGCTTGAGGACCTCGGGAACGGTGCCAGGCGCGAAGCCCACCAGAAACTCGCCTTGCCCACCCTCCTCGTTGCGGCGCTCCTGCGACCGCTGCTCGGAGTTGGCGGGCGGCGCCTCCTGCGCCGGGCGCTCTTCGCGGCGCTTCTTGGGGACGAACGGAACGCCCGGCTGGGCGTCTTTCAGCCACTTCGATCCCGGCCCGCGAACGAACGCGATCACGTGGTGGACCAGCGTCCGGTTGCCCGGCCGGACCTCGGCCATCTGCACCCACTTGTCCTCGGTGAAGCCAGTGGGGATCACGATGTAGTGATACTCAATAGTGCCGGAAGCGGGCACCTGAAAGTCACTGGGCATCTCGATGACAGCGTCGGGCGCCCCGATGTTCCAGCCGTCCAGGAACGCCTTGGCGGCGACGCGCTCCTTGGCGTCGCCTTCCCTGGCGCCGCCATCGGCCCAGGCCACCAGCGTATCGATCTCCGCTTGCGACAGGGAGCGGTCGTTAGCGAACTTTCCGAAGTGCGGATCGGCGAACCACGGCGGCATGCGCTTCTGCAGCACCGCTTCCCGGACCGACTTGGCCCACGGCCGCGCGTCCTGGTAGGTCAGGAGCGACATCGGCGCCGCCTCGCCCGGCCGGTGGCATCCCTGGCAATTCTTCTGCAAGATCGGCAACACGTCCTTGTTGAAGGTCACCGGCGCGCGATTGGTTGCCCCCACCGCCGCCAGCGCTGCTATGAGTCCGAGCACTCCGCCACGAAGTCGCATCTCGAAGAAACCCCCTGTCATTTTGATGATACTACACCCGTGCCGCAAAAGTCCCTACGGCCCGGCTGGGGTTATGGTTCCGGGAAATGAAAAAAAACGGCGGAGGCCCTGGAGGACCCCCGCCGGAAGGAACTGCGCGAGCGGCGCAGCGCCCCGCGGAATTGGGCGCACATGTGCGCCCAATTCCGCGGGAGCAGTTATCAGTTGAGCGACTCGATTGCGATGGTCACCGTGTTGCTCGTGACCAGCCGGCCGTCCGGCAGAACCGTCTGGATCGTAACCGGGATCTCGTCGCCCTCCGGGATCGAAGCCGGAATCCTCAGAGTGATCTGATGAACCCCGACCAGCCCCGGAGCCTGGATCGCCGAGACGACCTCAGCCCGCTCGCCGCCGACCAGCACGACCGGGAGTTCCCGCGCCCGCCCGAGACCGGTGGCGAACAGGACCACGTAGTCCCCGGCTTGGGCCGGCATGCTGGGAGCCAGCGCGTTGCGGACCATGACAAAGTCCGTCGTGCCGCCCAGCAGGATGGCGCCCTGCCCGTGACCCGAAGCGTCCAGGGTGAAGATCCCCGGGGCCGAGTCGAGCATCCGGATCGAGACCGGCAAGGACGACTCGGCTCCCCGCTCGACAACCACGATGAGCTCGTCGCCCGTCTGCGGGCACTGGAAGTTGATCTGCGTCGCGGAGGCGTACAGCATCGGCAGGTACTCCCCGTTAACCTTCACCCGCGAGCCGTTCAGCTCGGTGGGCGGAGGAAGCTGCGCGGCGCCCAGCGGCATGCCCTCCGCCAGGAAGCTGCCCGTGGCGGTGGCGATGGCGCCGGAGCTGCAGGCGAACTCGACGTAGTGGCTGGCCGCGTTCGTCAGCCGCGCCACAACCGGCTTGCCCGCCTCGAGAGTGAGGATCTGCTCCTGCTCGGTCGTCAGCGTCGGCGCGGCGTTCGGCAGCAGGACGAGCGTTCCCTGCGTAGTGGCATCGCCGTAGCGCGCCGTCAGGACAACGTTCTGCGTGGTCGGAACCGGGCTGGTGTAGGCGTAGAAGTTCAGCTTCGACTGGCGCGCCCGGTAGGTTACCGAAGCCGGCACGCGGACGGCCGGGGAGCTGCTGGTGAGGTCCACGGTGAGGGGAACCGGCGCGTCTGAGGAGTTGAGTCTCAGCTCGCAACGGCTGCGGTCCCCGCTTTTAACGGTCGCCGGCTGGCAAGACAACGAGATCGGCCGGATCCCGACGAGCGTGATGTTCGCCGTTCGGGAGACGGCGTTGAGAGTGGCGGTCAGCGTGGCGCTCTGGTCGGAGCTGATCAGCGCGCTGCTGACCCGGAGATCGAGCGAGGTCAAGCCGGACGGGACTATCACAGCGGACGGCGGAGTCAGAAGAGGATTGCTGGAACGGACGCTGACGCTCGAGCCGTTGGCCGGGGCGGGAGCCGACAGCGCGACCTGGCAGGTTGTGTAGCCGCCGCCAATTAAGGTAGAAGGAGAGCAAGAGAAAGAACTCACGCCGAGCGTGGAACCAACCGTAAGGGCAAAGGTCCGGCTGATGGAGCCGAGGCTGGCCGTAAGAGTCGTCTGGCCGCTGGCGGCGCCTTCCGCCGCGGTAACGGCAAACGTGGCGCTGGTTGCGCCGCCGGAGATCGTGACGACCTCCGGAAAGCTCACGGACGTCGCGCTGCTGGAGATGACCACCCCGGTCCCGGCCGCAGGCGCCGGGCCATCCAGTTGGACGGTGCAGTTCACCGATCCGGGAACGGACAACGAGGAAGACGCACAGGAGAACGACTGGAGCGACGCAGGCAACACGCTAATCGTCGCGGTGACGGACTGGCTGTTCACCGTGGCGGTCATCACAGCCGCCTGCGTCGCGCTGACCGGAGAAGTCGACGCCGAGAAGGTGGCCGACGTCGCTCCGGCGGGAATGCTCACGCTGGCCGGCACTGAAACCGAGCCGCTATTGTCAGTCAGGTTAACCAGTGCGCCGCCGTCGGGCGCCGCCGCCGTCAAGGCCACGGTGCAAGAAGCGGGGTTGCTGCCTATCACCGACGACGGAGAGCAGTTGAGAGAAGACAGAGTGACTGACGGCATCAGGGTCAGCGTGTAGCTGGTGGTGCTCTCGAATAAGTAGGCGGTGAGCACGGGGCGCAAATCGTCGTTTACGGGTGCGGCGGAGGCTGTGAAACCGATGCTGCTGGCGCCGGCGGGGATTGTCACAAGGTGGGGAACCGTCAAAACCGCGTTGTTGCTGACGATCTCCGCGGTTGCGCCCGCAGGGGCCGGGGCCGAGATGTTCATGGTGCAGGACGCCGACCCCGGAGTGAACACAGTGGCTGGCGAACAAGTCAGCGAAGTCAGCGTCGGATCGACTGGAGCGGCCTGCAGTGTAACGGTGGCGGTCCTGGTCTCACCACCGGCGACGGCCGAAACCACGACCGATTCGTTAACCGACACCGCGCGCGCGGTAGCCGTGAAGCTAGCGCCGCCGGCCTCGGCGGGCACGGTCACCGAAGAAGGAACCAAAAGATTCGCGCTATTGCTGGCAAGCGCGATCGCCATGCTCGTCGTGGCGGCCTTCGTCAGCGACACCGTGCAAGTCGAGCTGGCGGCGCCCGTCAAAGAGGAAGGGCTGCAGGCCAGCGAAGACAACGTCGCCGGCGTATCCGGCGCGACCAGCGAAACAGAAAACGTTCGGGAAACTCCGCCGTAGCTCGCGGTCAGGGTCGCCGTAGTATTGGCTGATACCGTCGATGCTGTGGCGGTGAAAGAAGCCGCCGCAGAACCGGCCGGCACCGCGATCGAAGCCGGCGCGGCGAGGCTGGCGCTGTTGCTGGCGAGCGCCACGACCGCCCCGCCGGCGGGCGCCGCTGCGCTGAGGCTGACCGTGCAGTTCGATGATCCCGGCGTCTGCACCGAAGTCGGATTGCAGGCCAGGTTGCTGAGCGTCGCCGGGGACGGTGTGGGCTGTGAGATCGTCACCACGCCGCCGCTGGCCGAGAGCGTCGCGCTGCTGCCCGTCGCCGTGGCTGCGAAAGCGTTCGTCATCTGCACCGCAGAAGAGGTGCTCGAAGTCGTCGCCGAAACGGTGAACGCCGCGACCGCCGCGACGCCGTTGGAGATCGGTGTGCTGTTCATTCCCCAGAGCAGGCAAGTGGAAGTGCCCGCGCCGGAAGAGCAGGAAATGGACTTGCCCGCCGCCTGAGCGGCCGGACCGGCGGTCACCGACAAGGCGCTGAAATCCGCCGCTGGATAGTTGATGGTCCACTGCAGGGCCGAGGGCTCGCTGCCCGGAGTAGAATTCAGGGAAAGGTTAAGCGCCGCCGTCCCGCCCGGCATCGCCGAGCCGGAGGAGGCGCTGAGAGAAGCCTCCTGAGTAAATCCCTTCGACGGCAATAACAGACCTAGCAGTAGGGCCGTCGTGATACACCACGAGCGTAGATTGCTTGACTTCATAGAAAGTCGAGTCCTTTTCGCGAGCGGGCACACCCCGGACCGTCCGGGCCGGGGGACCGCCTGGCTAAGATTTGTGTGAGAACAGGAGGAAGCTGGAAGGCTTGGTTTTACCGACCTTCAGAACCGCTGCCTACTCTGCCGCACAGTTTTCATATCGGCCTTGGGAGCAAAGGTTTAGAACTTTAGAGTGGAACTTTCGGCTGGAACTGACGGGCCAGGGGATAGAACGGCGGTTCCATCCCCCAGGCGAACCTTTCTGCTATGCTCTGGACTCCTGGGAAAGGAGTCTGCGATGCGGTTCTCAGCCGGGACGCTCGCCAGCCTGCTGCTGGCCGGGGCTCTGTCCGCCGACTACAAACCCACCGCCGCCAACCTGGCCGCCCGGCAATGGTTCCAGGACGCCAAGTTTGGGTTGTTCGTCCACTGGGGTGTCTACAGCGTACTCGCCGACGGCGAGTGGGTCATGAACAACCGCAAGATCCCGGTCGCCGAGTACGAAAAGCTGCCGCCGCAATTCAACCCCGAAAAGTTCGACCCGGCCGAATGGGTGGCGCTGGTCAAAGCCGCGGGCATGCGCTACATCACCATCACCAGCAAACACCACGACGGCTTCGCCATGTTCGACTCCGCCCAAACCGACTGGGACATCGTGGACCGCACGCCGTACAAGAAGGACGTCCTGAAAATGCTGGCCGCAGAGTGCCGCCGGCAGGGCATCAAGCTGTTCTTCTACCACTCCCACCTCGACTGGCGGCACCCCGACTACTTCCCGCGCGGCCGCACCGGCCACAACACCGGCCGGCCCGAGTCCGGCGACTGGACCCGCTACCTGGACTTCCTGGACGCGCAGATCCGCGAGCTGCTGACCAATTACGGCGACATAGGCGGCCTCTGGTTCGACGGCTGGTGGGACCGCCCGGCGGCCGACTGGCGTCTGGATAAGACCTACAGGTTGATCCACGACCTTCAGCCGGCGGCCCTCGTCGGCAACAACCATCACCGACCCCCGTTCGACGGGGAAGACTTCCAGATGTTCGAGAAGGACCTGCCCGGCCAAAACACCGCCGGCTTCAACCAGGAGTCGAAGATCGGCAGCCTGCCGCTAGAGTCCTGCGAGACGATCAACCGCGCCTGGGGCTATAACCGAAATGACCAGCGGTATAAGACCACCCGCGAGCTGGTGCACTACCTGGCGCGGGCGGCCGGCCACAACGCCAACTTCCTGCTCAACGTCGGACCCCGGCCCGACGGAACCATCCAGCCCGAGTTCGCCGACCGGCTGCGCGAGATGGGCGCTTGGCTGAAGACTAACGGCGAGAGCATCTACGGCACGCGCGGAGGCCCGCTGCCGCCGCGCGACTGGGGTGTCACCACCCAGAAGGGCAAGAAGGTCTACGTCCACTTGCTGAAGCTCGAGGATGACGTGCTGGCGCTGCCGAAGCTCCCGGCGAGAATCGCCCGCGCCGCGCTGCTCAACGGTGGAAAAGTCGAGTTCGTCGAGAACAACCTCGGAGTAATGCTCAAGGTCGCTTCCGGCGCGCGCGACCCGATCGACACCGTGGTGGTGCTGGAGCTCGAGTGATCGCCTGGCTGGTCATCGCCGCGGTGGCGCTGGCGGGACCAGCCGCCGCCCAGCGACTGCGGGTAACGGAGACGGCGGGCATCCGCCGCTTCAACTATCCCGTTTCCGCCAAACTGCCGCCCGGCGCGACTACCGGCTCGCGCCGTCTGGTGGCCGACGGAAAACCCGTCCCGGCGCAATTCCGCGGCGACGAGCTGGATTTCGGCGTGAGCCTCGGGCCGTTCGAGCAGCGCATGTTCCACGTGGAACATGGCGGGCCGGAGCCTGATTCGCCGGCGGTCGTCAAGCAGGAAGGCGGGCAATTCCTGGTGGGCTACACGGCGTCCCTACAGTTCGCCGTCCCGGCCAACCTGCTCGGCTTCTTGAACGCCGTGCGCGCGCCGCGCTGGGACTACTTGCGTCCTGGATCCCAGGGTCTTTTTCTGCGCTACCGCGACGACATCCTCTACCGTGCCGGCGGCGTCGGACCACACGGCGCTGCGACACGCGCCCGCGTCGTCAAGCAGGGCCCCCTTGCCACCGTGCTGGAGTTCGCGAGCACCGAAGGCCTCCGCGGCAGCCGCGCGGTTCCATCGACCGTACGAATGGAGTTCCCGCGCACCAAGTCCTGGGTGAAGACCACCTGGACGGTCGACGATCCGGAGGCCTTCGTCAGCGGCCTGGGACTCGAGCTGAACCTCAACATCGCGGGCGAGCCGGCGCTGGTCGACTTCGGCGGCGGCTCCATGGTCTACGGGCAGTTGCGCGCTGGGCAGGCGGCGGCCCTGGTCGCCGGGCCGCAATCCTGGCGCGTGCTGCTCGGACCGGAGGCGGCCCTGGAACCCTATGTCGCAGCCGGTGGTGGTACGGCCGAGGGCTGGGCGCACCTGATGGATCGCGAGCGCTGCACGGCCGTGGCGGTCGAGGACTTCGGCCGGCGCGAGGACCGCATCGAAGTCGCCGCCGACGGCCGGCTGCGTCTCTGGAAACAGTTCGCCGGCGGCGGGTCGAAAAACCTCACGTTCTGGCTGCACTTCGTAAGCATGCCGGTGCAGGTCGGCGCTGCCACCAGTCCGCAGGCGATGCTGGCCCCGCTGAAAGTCGAGTGGCTGGAGAAATAATGGACCCGCAAACCTTGAAAAACCAGCTCGCCGGGGCGATCGCCTTCCCCGTAACGCCTTTCCAGGCGGATCTCGCGCTCGACCTCGAAGGGCTCCGCCGCAACGTCCAGTTCCTCGCCCAGCACCCCTTCTGCGCGATTGTCGCGGCCGGCGGCACCGGGGAGTTTTTCTCGCTGACGCCGGCGGAACACCAAGCCGTGGTCGAGGCCACGGTGGCCGAGGCCGCCGGCCGGATCCCGGTGATCGCCTCGGCGGGATTCGGCCTGCCAACCGCGATCGAGATGGCCCGGCACTCGGAGGCCGCCGGCGCCGCCGGGATCCTGGCCTTCCCGCCCTACTACGTCAACGCCCACGACGACGGGCTGTTCGAGTATTACTCGAAGATAGCGGCGGCCACCTCCCTGGGCGTCATCCTGTACAGCCGCGACTGGGTGAACCTCTCCTCGGCCATGGTCGAGCGGCTGAGCAAGATCTCGAGCGTCATCGCCCTCAAGGACGGCCAGGGCGACATCCGCCGGTTGCAGACGATCATGGCGCGCCTCGGCGGCCGGCTGGCCTGGCTGGGCGGCGCCGGCGACGATCTGGTGCCCGGCTACTACGCCCTCGGCATCCGCGCTTTCACCTCCTCGATCTCCAACATCGCGCCGAAACTTTCCCTCCAGCTCCACGACCGCGGTGCGGCGCTCGACTCCGCCGCCCTCTCCCGCCTGATGCATAACTACGTCATACCCCTCTACAACATCCGCGCCCGCCGCCGCGGCTACGAGATCAGCGTCATGAAGGCGGCCATGCGCATCCTCGGCATGCCGGCCGGCCCGGCGCGCCCCCCGGTGGTCGAGATACGGCCGGAGGAAGAAAACGAGATCCGGGCGCTGCTCGAAAGGTACCAGGCCGTCCTATGAAACCGGCGACTTCACGACGGGACTTCCTCGCCGCCGCCTCCGCGGCCCTGGCCCCCCGGGCGGCGGCCCAGAACCGCAAGGCCGCGCCGGCGGGCGAGCGCCACGGCCCCGTCGAGCTGCCCATGCCAAAGACCATCCTGCGCCCGCCCAACAACTACCCGGCGCTGCGGACGAGCTGGGCGCCCAAGAACGTCGTCGTCATCCTGCTCGACAGTTTTCGCGCCGACTACCTCGGCGCCTTGGGGAACTCCAAAGCGAAGACCCCGAACCTCGACCGCTTCGCCGCCGACTCGACCCTTTTCACCCGCTCCTATCCGGAAGGCCTGCCCACCATCCCGGTGCGCACCAGCCTGATGACCGGCAAGTTCACCTACCCGTTCCGCGGCTGGCAGGTGCTCTACCCCGAGGACGGCCCGCTGCTGCCGGAGCTGCTGTGGAGCGAGGGCTTCACGTCTTGCCTCGTGAGCGATACCTACCACATGCACAAGCCCTCCTACGGCTTCGGGCGCGGCTTCGACGAGGTCCACTGGATCCGCGGCCAGGAAGGCGACCCCTTGGTGCGCGACCCGCGCGTGAAGGTCGACGTCGAGCCTTACTTCAAGCCGCGCACCGGCCAGCCCGGCGAGGACGCCCAGCTCCGCCAGTACCTCAAGAACCGTCACGACTGGAAGACCGAGGACGACCACTGCGCCGCCCGCGTCTTCGCCCGCGCTAGCGACTGGCTGCGCCGCCAAAAACGCCGCGAAAACCTGTTCCTTTGGGTGGATTCCTTTTCTCCGCACGAACCCTGGGACCCGCCCGACCGCTACCTCAAGATGTACGCCCCCGACTACCGCGGCAAGCGCATCGTTTTGCCGGTGCCCGGCGACGTCGACGGGTACCTCGACGCCGAGGAGCGGCGGAATCTGCTGGCGCTCTACGCGGGCTCGATCACCTTCGTCGACGCCTGCGTCGGGCGCCTGATCGAGGAGCTGAAACGGCTCGGCCTCTATGACCAATCGCTGATCCTGATCCTGACCGACCACGGCGCGCCGTTCGGCGATCACGGCATCGTGCGCAAAGCCCGCCCCTGGCCTTACGAGGAGCTGGCGCGGACATTTCTAATGATCCGCCACCCGGGCGGCAAAGGGATCAAGCGGGTCTCCGCCTACACGCAGCAGACCGACATCACGGCCACCATCCTCGAGTACGCCGGCGTGAAGCCGCCCGCCGAGATGACCAGCGAGAGCCTGCTGCCGCTGATCCTGGGGCAGAAGGAGAAAATCCGCGACAGCGCCGTCTGCTGCCACCACACGGGCGGCTGGAGCATCCGGCACGACGACTGGAGCTATCACTACTACCTTCCAGGCCCCGCCCGCATCGCCAAAAACAGCAAGCTCACCCGCGGCGAGCCCGAGCTTTACAATTTGCGAGACGATCCGGGGGAAACGAAAAACCTGGCCCGCGCCGAGCCAGATCGCGCCCGCTCGATGGACCAGATGCTGTTCGACTTCACCCGGCGGCTGAAGGAACGGGCGAAGACGGCGTGAGCGGCGAGCCGCTGGGCGCCGACTTGGCCGGCAGCGTATGGACCAGATGCTGTTCGACTCACCCAGCGGCTGAAGGAACGGGCGAAGGCGACGTGAGCGGCGAGCCGCTGGGCGACAACTTGGCCGGCAGCGATGCTGTTCGACTTCACCCGGCGGCTGAAGGAACGGGCGAAGGCGACGTGAGCGGCGAGCCGCTGGGCGCCGACTTGGCCGGCGTCGTATGGACCAAATGCTGTTCGACTTCACCCGGCGGCTGAAGGAACGGGCGAAGACGGCGTGAGCGGCGAGCCGCTGGGCGCCGACTTGGCCGGCAGCGTATGGACCAGATGCTGTTCGACTCACCCAGCGGCTGAAGGAACGGGCGAAGACGGCGTGAGCGGCGAGCCACTCGTCGCCGCTTTGACCGGCAGCGTAAAGTAGAACGTCGAGCCTTTTCCGGGCTCCGACTCCACCCAGATCCGCCCGCCGTGCTGCTCCACGATCCGCTTGCAGATGGCCAGGCCGATGCCGGTGCCCGGATACTCGGCGCGGCCGTGCAGCCGCTGGAAGACCTCGAAGATCTGGTCCCGGTACTGGGGCTCGATCCCGATGCCGTTGTCGCTCACCGCGAAGACCCACTCCTGGTCCTTCCTCTCGGCCGAGATGCGGATGCGCGGCGGCGTCTGGCTGCGGAACTTGATGGCGTTGCCGATCAGGTTTTGAAACAGTTGGGCGAGCTGCAAGCCGTCGGCGGGCACGGTGGGTAGCGTCTCGCAGGTCACCTCGGCGCGGCCTTCCTCGACGGCCGATTGCAGGTTCGCCAGCGACTGCTGGATGGCGGCCTCGCAGTCGGTGGGCTCGAAGCGCGTCTCCTGGCGGGACAACCGCGAGTAGGCCAGCAGGTCGGCGATCAGCCGCTGCATGCGCTTGGCCCCGTCCACGGCAAAGTTGATGAAGCGGCCGGCGTCGGCGTCCAGCTTGTCCTTGTAGCGGCGCTCCAGCAGTTGCAGGTAGCTGGCCACCGTGCGCAGCGGCTCCTGGAGATCGTGCGAGGCCACGTAGGCGAACTTCTCGAGCTCGGCATTGGTGCGGGCCAGCCGCTGCGCCTGCTGCACCAGGGCTTGCTCGGCCCGCTTGCTCACGGTGATGTCGTTCAACGAGGTCACCGCGCCGATGATCGCGCCGGCGCCATCGCGCAGCGGCGCGGCATTGATGGAGAGAAAGACCGCCTGGCCGTCCGAGCGGGTCATCGCCATCTCGACGTCGTAAATCGGCTGGCCGGTCCGCACCACCGCCCGGCAGGGGTGGTCCTCGGGCACCAGCCGCCCGCCATCAACCGCCGTCAAGCGCCAGGCAGGCTCGTCGCACTTGCGCCCCACAATATCCGGCGCCGCCAGCCCCAGGATGCGTGCCGCAGCATCGTTCGCGAAGATGAGCCGGCCGTGCCGGTCGGAGATCAGCAGGCCGTCGGCCATCGTATCGATGACCCGCGAAAGCTTCTCCTCGCTCTCGCGGAGCTGCGATACGGCTCTCGCCAGCCCGATCGCCTGGCTGATCTGGGAGGCCACGGTGCGCGCGAACGGCATCCATTCCTCGGTCAAGGCGCGGTTCTCCGCGGCCATCACCAGAACGCCCAGCCGTTCTTCGCCGAGCAGCAGCGGGGCAACCAGAATCGATTCGGCGCCCAGCTTTTCCACCAGGTCCGCGGCGCCGTTGGCCGGATCGGGAGGCGGCGGAATGGCGATCGGCTCGCCGCGCTCGAGGACCCGGTGCAACAGAGCCGCGTGACCGAAGAACTCCCGCAGTTGGCCGTGGAGCGAGTCGGGAAACCCCAGCGTCGCTCGCAGAACCAGCCGGCCAGACCCCATGACCAGATAGGCGGCGCCCTTCGAAATCCCGGCGGCGTTCAAGCAGCGGCTGAAGGCGTCGTCGACGACCGCCTCGACGGTGGGGTTGGCTTTGAGCGTCTCGGCCAGACCGGCCAGGATCGTCAGCTCCACTTCGCGCAGCGACAGGCGCTGGGCGAGGTTGGCGTTGGCGCCGATCTGACGCTCGAGTTGTCGGATCATGCGATAAGTGTGTTGCGCCGCCGGCTCCGCCGGCTGCGCCACGGGCGGCGGCTGCTGGAACGCGGCCGCCAGCGCCAGGATGAGCTCCCCGGCGTCCGGCTGCAGCACCACCAGGGCGTTGGCGCCGACGGCGCTGGCCACGCTGGTGTCCTCGGTTTCCGTGAAGCCCATCGAGGTCAGGATTACCGGCAGGCGCGCGAGTTGGGCATCCCGCCGGATCGCCAGGCAAAGGTGAAATCCGTCCAGCTCCGGCATCAGCGCGTCGCTAACAATGGCGTCCGGTACGCGCCTCCTTGCCAGCTCCAACGCCTCGGCGCCATTGGCGGCGGTCAGAACCTCGATACCAAGCTGCTCCAATTGAAGCTGCAGCCGCCGGGCTTGCAGCGGATCGTCCTGCGCCACAAGAATCCGCTTGCCCGCCAGGGGCTGGTCCACCTTCGGCGGCCCCGGCTGCAGGTAAGCGCGCACGATCTGGAGCAGCCGCGACGGCTCCACCGGCTTGAACAAGTAGTCGGCGAAGCCCACTTGCTGACTCCGCGCCTGCTCCATCTTGGAGAGAAATCCGGAAAGCGCCAGGATCGGTATGGCATCGCCCCCGGGCAGCGCGCGGAGCCGGGCCACCAGCTCGAAGCCGTCCATGTCCGGCAGCACCAGGTCTTGCAGAACCAGGTCCGGGCTTTCGCGGCTCATCAGCTCCAGGGCGGAGCGGCCCTCGGAAGCTAGCAGCACGACATAGCCCTCGTTCTCCAGCGCCACGCGCACCATCTTTTGCGCAATCGGATTGTCCTCGACCACCAAAACCTTCCGCCCGTTCATGTCGGGCCCTCCACCCTCGACGGCAGGAACCCGGCCACCGCCTGGGGCAGCGCTCGCGTGTCGATGGGCTTGGGGATGTATCCGTCGCAGCCCGCCTCCCGCGCCCTCTGCTCGTCGCCCTTCATGGCGTATGCGGTGACGGCGACGATGACGATGTCCCGGGTGACCGGATCGGCTTTCAGCCGCCGCGTCAGCTCCAGACCGTCCATTCCCGGCAACTGTAGATCCATCAGAATCAGCTCGGGGCGCCAGCGGGCCAGCACACCGAGGGCCGCTTCGGCGTCGGGCGCGCTGCGCACCTCGTGGCCCTCCCTTTTCAACAGCACCTCGATCAGCTTGAGGTTCATCGGGTTGTCGTCGACGATCAGGATGGAACGGGCGCCCACGTTCGCAGCTCCTCCAGCAGCGCGCTGGTGCCGTTGCCTTTGGCAACCACGGCCTGGGCGGCGGCCCGCAACCCTGCCCTCTCTTCGGCGGTGAGATCCTTGCTCGTCCACACGATCACCGGCGTGCGCCGGCCATCGGCGGTCTGCCGGAGCCGGCGAAGGAACTCGAAGCCATCCACGCCGGGCATCACCAGGTCGAGTACGATCGCCGACGGGCGCTCGGCGGCGGCGGCGGCCAACGCGCTTTCCCCGTCCGGCTGGCAGATCGGCCGGTAGCCGAGCTGCCGCAAGACTTCCCCTAGCAGCCTCAAGTCGCGCGGGTTGTCGTCCACCGCCAGCACTTTGTGCGTTCCGTCCGGGAGTACGCCGGCGCCCCCTATCGAGGCCAGCAGATCGGCGGCGTCGACCGGCTTGACCAGAACATCGTGGATCGGGAATCCGATCCCCACGCCCTTTTCGGCCACCACCGTGACCACGATCACCGGCGTGTCGCGGTTGGTTTCCTCCTTTCGGATGGCTCGCAGCACGTCCCAGCCGCTCATATCCGGCAGCAGCAGATCGAGCGTGATGGCGTCAAACTTGCGCTGGCGGCAAAGCGCCAGCGCTTCGAAGCCGCTGGGCGCCGGCTCCACCGCGTAGCCGGCCTTGCTGAGCGTCTCGAGCAGCCAGGCGCGGTCCTTGGAATCGTCGTCGATGACCAGAACGGAAGCCGCCCCGGCCCGCGGCGTCATTAGCGCGGGCGGCGTTTCCTCCTGCCGTTCCGCCTTGGCCGCGCGCGGGAGCACGGCGTAAAACAAGCTGCCCTTGCCCGGCGTACTCTCGACGCCCACCCGGCCTCCCTGCGCCTCGACGATACGCTTGGTCAGCGCCAGCCCCAGACCCGTACCGCCGTGTTTTTTGGCCATGCCGGCGTCGAGCTGCCGGAATTCGCTGAACAGCTTGGAGAGATCCTCGGGCCGGACGCCGATGCCGGTGTCTTCAACCTCCAGGCGAAATTTCTCGGCCCCTTCCGGCTTGACGCGGATCGCCACGCGGCCCTCATCCGGGGTGAATTTCAGCGCGTTCGAAACAAAGTTGTAGAGCACCTGCTTGAACCTGGCCGGGTCGATCACCACGTCCCCGAGCAGCCGCGTGACGTCGGTTTCCACGCGGATCCGTTTGCCGGCGGCCAGCGTGCGGAGTATGTCCCGCACCTCTCCGGCCAGCTTCGCCATGTCGGCCGGCTCGGGGCGAAACTCCATTTTGCCCGCCTCGATCTTCGACAGATCCAGCACATCGTTGATGAGCTGCAACAGGTGCTGGGAGCTGGTCAGTACGTCGCCCAGAAACTCCTTCTGGCGGTCGGAAACGGCGCCGACCTTGCCGTCGTGCAGCAGCTCGGTGAAGCCGATGATGGCGTTGAGCGGCGTGCGCAGCTCGTGGGACATGTTGGCCAGAAACTCGCTCTTGAGCCGGTTGGCCTCCTCGGCTTTCCCAAATTGTTCCCGGATCTCCTCGTTTTTGCGGCGCAGCTCGTCCTCCAGGGCTTTTTGCCGCGTGATGTCCTTGGAGATCAGCAGCAGGCCGATCAGGGCGCCCCTTAGGTCCCGACGGGCGGTGATGGAAACGGCGGCCTGGAACCGCGAGCCGTCTTTTCGCAAGCGCCAGAATTCGCCTTCCGCTTTCCATTTGCGGGTGACGGCGTCCAGCGCCGCCCGAGCGCGGCCGGAAGAGATCTCTTCCGCGGCGTGCAGGTCCCGCCAGTTCATCCTGCCGACCGCCTCTGCGGCCGTGTAGCCGTAATTGCGCCGCGCCCCTTCGTTCCAGCTCAGAATGTTCCCGTCCATATCGGTGGCGATGATGGAGTACTCCGTGGAGCTTTCCAGCACATTGTTCAGAAACGCGGTTGTCTCGGTCAGCTCCCGGTTCCGCTCGGTGAGCTGCTGCTGGAGGTGTTTTTGTTCGGTGACGTCGCGGACAGTTGAAATGACGCCCCGCGCGCGGCCGTCGGCGTCCTTCAGGACGGTGGCGCTGCAGCAAATCAGCTTTTCCCGTCCGTCTTTGGCGCGCAGGGTGACCTCGAAGTCGGTCAACTGGCCCGCGGCAAGCGCCTGACCGAGACCAAGGTCGGCGCGATGGGGGTCGGTGATCAAGTTGCGGCCCGGCGAGCCGATCAGCTCCTCGCGCGCGCATCCAGTAAGGACACACATCTGGCGGTTCACGTCCGTGATGACGCCGGTGGTGTCGGTGACAGCCAGAGCTTCGCTGTTGGACTCAATCAAGTCGCGAGTGTAGGCTTGCTGCTGCTCGCGCAACTCTTGCTCGAGACTCATGGCGGCTTGCTGGCGGCGGATGGAGCGGTGCACGGCGAGGCTGGCGACGACCCCCAAGACCAGGGTGATTCCCAGCGCCACCAGGGTCGAAAACCGGGCGCGGCCATGCGCGGCAGCGATTTCCACCACCCACTGCCCTTTGGTTTCCTCTGTCAGTGCCACTACGGAGTCGATTTGCGCGTCGAACCCCTCGCGCAGGCGGTCCAGCACCGACTCCCGCGAGGCTCGCTCGCCCCATCTGCTTCGCTCCAGCAACCCGTACTGCATCTCGATCTCTACCGACAGCGCCTGAAACGCCTCCTGCGCGTCCCGGCAGTCCTGCCGCACGCGTCTCCACCGCTCGGCCTGCTGGGGCGAAGCGGCCTCCTTCTCGGCTTCCGCGGTGAAGGCCTCCAGTTCTCGCAGCAGCCTGCCCCGCTGTTCCGAGTCCTGCCGCCACTGCTGGAACGCCTCCGCCGGGTCGCGTCCCGGCAGCCCCGCCTTCCGCGCCAGGAACGCGGCAACCGTTCTTTCCCACAGCACGCGCATCCGCTGCCGGCTCGCCTGGATCCCGTCGACCAGGCGGAACACCCGCATATCGCGTTCGACGACCTTCTCACTAGCCTCCCGCACCTGGGCCAGTTGGGACAACTCGAACCACGCCAGCCCCGCGCTGAGGCCCATTAGAAGCCCGCCGCCCAGGAGGATTTTCTTGCCGATGGTGAGAGTCATGGAGCGCGATCGCCTCTAGTTTGGTATCGGCTGCCCGTACTAGAGGGATTAGAGAGCGGCCCGGCGGCCCGGCAGGTGCTTGTCGGCTGGCGGCGGCTCGCGTCATACTGGAATAGGAGGCTCCCGATGGATCGGCGGCAGGCGCTGCTGGAGGCGCTCGAATCTCGCATCCTGGTGCTTGACGGCGCTATGGGCACCATGCTGCAGCAGCGCGACCTCACCGCCGACGACTTCGGGGGGCCGGCGCTCGAAGGCTGCAACGAAAACCTGGTCCGGACCCGCCCGGACGTGGTGCTCGACATCCACCGCGCCTACCTGGCGGCCGGAGCGGATATTATTGAGACCGATACGTTCGGCGCCACGCGCATCGTGCTCGCCGAGTATCATCTTGCCGAACAAGCTCCGGAGCTGAACCTGGCGGCGGCGCGGCTGGCGCGCCAGGCCGCCGAGGAGTTCTCGACTCCCTCGCGGCCGCGCTTCGTCGCCGGCTCCATGGGGCCGACCACCAAGGCCATCACCGTCACCGGCGGCGTCACCTTCGACCAGCTCCGCGACGCCTACTACGAGGAGGCGCGGGCCCTGGCCGAGGGCGGGGCGGACTTGCTGGCTCTCGAGACCTGCCAGGACGCCCGCAACGTCAAGGCCGGCCTGCTGGCCCTCGACCGCCTCTTCCGCGAGCTCGGCCGCAAGCTGCCGGTCATCCTCTCGGGAACCATCGAGCCGATGGGGACCATGCTCGCCGGGCAGTCGGCCGAGGCGCTGTGGGTCTCGGTCTCGCACGTCGAGCTGCTGGCCATCGGTCTCAACTGCGCCACCGGCCCGGAGTTCATGACCGATCACATCCGCGCGCTGGCCGAGATGGCCTCGACGCGCATCTCCTGCTATCCCAACGCCGGCCTGCCCGACGAAGAGGGCCGCTACCGCGAGACCCCCGAGTCGCTGGCCGCGCAGCTCGAGCGCTTCGTCGATCACGGCTGGCTCAACATTGTGGGTGGTTGCTGCGGCACCACCGACGCGCACATCCGCGCCATCGCCGCCATGGTCGACGGCAAACGCCCGCGGCGCATCCCGCCGCGAGCGCGGCGCTCGTTTTACACCGGCATCGAGCTGGTGGAGGCCGAAGATTCGAGCCGCCCCCTCATCGTCGGCGAGCGCACCAACGTCATCGGCTCCCGCCTGTTCAAGAACCTGGTGGCCGAGGAAAAGTGGGAGGAGGCCACCGAGATCGCCCGCCGCCAGATCAAGAACGGCGCGCACCTCGTCGACGTCTGCCTCCAGTCGACCGACCGCGACGAGATCCAGGACATTCCGCCGTTCTACGACCGGCTGATCCGCAAGATCAAAGCGCCGATCATGATCGACACCACCGACGTCCGCGCAGTCGAGCTGGCCCTTACCTATTGCCAGGGCAAAAGCATCCTCAACTCCATCAACCTGGAGGACGGCGAGGAGAAGTTCGAGCGGGCCTGCCCGCTGGCGCGCGCCTGGGGCGCGGCGCTGGTGGTGGGCTGCATCGACGAGGACAAGTCGCAGGCCCAGGCCTTCACGCGGGAGCGCAAGCTGGCCATCGCCGAGCGGTCTTGCCGGCTGCTGACCGAGAAATACGGCGTCGCGGCGGAGGACATCATCTTCGACCCGCTGGTGTTCCCCTGCGCCACTGGCGACGCCAATTACATCGGCGGCGCGGTCGAGACCATCGAGGGCATCCGGCTGATCAAAGAGAAGATCCCGCACGTCAAGACCCTCCTGGGTATTTCGAATATCTCGTTTGGTCTGCCGCCGGCGGCGCGCGAGGTGGTCAACTCGGTGTTTCTGTATTACGCCACGCGCGCCGGGCTCGACCTGGCCATCGTCAACGCCGAGAAACTGGAGCGCTTCGCCTCGCTGCCGGCAGAGGAGCGAAAACTAGCGGAGAATCTTCTGTTCAACACGCCGCCCGCGGAGATTCCCGCCCCCCAGGACTGGCGTCAGCAGTCGCCGGAGCAAAAGGCCGCCATCAACCAGTTCCACATCGCCGCCGTGGCGGAGCATTTCCGTAAGGCCGGGGCCAGGGTGAAAGCCAAGGCCGCCGACCTGCCGCTCGACGAGCGCCTCGCCAACTACATCATCGAGGGCACCCGCGACGGACTGGTCGAAGACCTCGACCGTAAACGCGCCGAGGGAGTCGCGCCGCTCGACATTATCAACGGCCCGCTGATGGCCGGCATGACCGAGGTGGGGCGGCTGTTCAACAACAACGAGCTGATCGTGGCCGAGGTGTTGCAGTCGGCCGAAGCGATGAAGGCCGCCGTGAGCCACCTCGAACAGTTCATGGAAAAAGCCGAGACCGCGACGCGCGGCAAGATTATCCTGGCCACCGTCAAGGGCGACGTCCACGACATCGGGAAAAATCTGGTCGAGATCATTCTCGGAAACAACGGCTACCGCGTCGTCAACCTGGGGATCAAGGTGCCGCCGCAAGAGCTGATTCGCGCCTTCCAGGAGCATCGGCCCGACGCCATCGGCCTGTCCGGGCTGCTCGTGAAAAGCGCGCAGCAGATGGTGGTCACCGCGACGGACCTGCGGGAAGCGGGGATCCGGGCGCCGCTGCTGGTCGGCGGCGCGGCGCTGTCGGACAAGTTCACGCGGCTGAAGATCGCGCCCAGCTACGGGACGGCCGTCTGCTACGCCAAAGACGCCATGACGGGCTTGCGGCTGATGGGCCAGATCATGGACCCGGCGAAGCGCGACTCCGTGCTGGCGGCGCACACCCACTCGGAGGGCGCCGCGCCCGCCGAGGCCGCCGCGGAGCGCGCTCCGGTGATGTTCGCCCGGAGCGGCAAGGTGCGCGCCGGCCTGCCGATACCAGCAGTACCTTACGCGGATCGCAAGGTCCGCGACGTTCCGCACCTGGCGGAGGTGTGGAGCTACATCAATCCGTTCATGCTCTACGGGCGGCATCTCGGGTTCCAGGGCCACTTCGAAAAAGAGCTCGGCGCGCGCAACCAGAAAGCCCTGGAGTTGTTTCACCAAGTCAAGGCCGTCAAGGAGCTGGCGGCGCGATTCATGAGGATCCGCGCCGTCTGGCAGTTCTTCGAGGCGGAGCGCGGCGGCAACTCCATACACTTGTTCGCGCCCGGCGGCTCGAGCCCGCTCCAGACCTTCGGCTTCGGGCGCCAGCCGCGGCCCGACGGCCTATGCCTCAGCGATTACATTCTGGATCCGGTCAACGGCCGCCGCGACCACCTGGCCCTGTTCGTGGTGACGGCGGGCGAGGGGATTCGTCCCCGGGCCGAAGAGGCCAAACAGGCCGGCCGCTACCTCGAGGCGCACGCCCTGCAAGCCCTGGCCATCGAGAGCGCCGAGGGCTGCGCCGAGTGGCTCCACCGCCGCCTGCGCGAGGACTGGGGCTTTCCCGACAAGCCTACTATAACGATGCAGGAGCGCTTCACCTCCCGCTACCGCGGCAAGCGTTACAGCTTCGGCTATCCGGCCTGCCCCAACCTCGACGACCAGCAGGGCCTCTGGAAGCTGCTCGGCCCCGAGGAAATCGGCGTCCAGCTCACCGAGGGAATGATGATGGACCCGGAAGCCAGCGTCAGCGCGCTGGTGTTCCACCATCCGGATTGCGCCTACTTCACGGCGAACGAGGAAGGGACCGTGTAAGCTGGAAGCGCCGATGCCCGAACAGAGGCTCTCCTTATCCGCTCAGATGGAAGCCGACGTCCGCAGGGACAATCCCTGGTGGCGCGGCGGGAGGCCATTCGATCTTCCGCCGATGCGCCGATGGGCATTTCGGCCGATGCTCGAAGGGATCAAGACCGGGATGACGCCGGCCACGGTTCTGCGGGGCCCGCGCCAAGTGGGGAAGTCCACGATCCTGCATCAAGTGATCCAGGCGTTGCTGGACGAAGGCATAGATCCCAAGCACATTTTCCGCTTGCAGTTCGATGATCTACCAGAAGCGACGAAGTTCTCGCACCCCATCCTCGCGCTGTGTTATTGGTATGAAGACAACATACTGGGTAAGAGCCTGAACCAGGCTGCCTGGGACGGACAGCGGGCGTTCATCTTTCTGGATGAAGTGCAAAAACTGCCGGACTGGGCGCCGCAGCTGAAGCACCTGGTGGACATGCATCCGGTGCGGGTGCTGGTAACAGGCAGCTCCGCGCTGCGCATCGAGGCAGGCAGGGACAGTCTTGCCGGGCGGATTACGACGCTCGAGATGGGGCCGCTGTTGCTGCGGGAGATCGCTCAACTCAGAGAGTTCGGCGGCGTCGCGCCGTTGTTGCCCCCGAACGGCCTGGCGGCTCTCAAGCAAAAGTCATTCTGGCTGGAGTTGCGGCGGCACGGCGAGTTGCATGCCGAGGTGCGGAAGAAGGCCTTTGCCGCTTTTTCCGAGCGCGGCGCTTATCCGGGCGCTCAAGCACGCCCGGACCAGCCTTGGGAAAAGGTCGCCGATCTGCTCAATGAGACGGTCATCCGGCGGGCCATCCAGCTTGACCTGCGCGCGAGCCCCAAAGGGCAAAAACGCGACGAGCATCTGCTGGAGGAGGTTTTTCGGCTGGCTTGCGTGTACGTCGGGCAGTCGCCCTCGCAGGCTCTCTATCTCCGCGAGATTCGCCGCTCGATGCAGGCCGACATCGGCTGGCAGCGGGTTCGAAACTATCTCAAGTTCCTGGATGCAACCTTGCTATTGCGGATGATCGAGCCGCTGGAGCTCCGATTGAAGAAGCGCCGGGGAGCGGCGAAGCTTTGCCTTTGCGACCACGCGTTGCGCGCCGCATGGCTGCAGGAGGTTATTCCGCTGGCACCGGAGCAACTCGATCAGCACCCGCACCTCTCGGATCTGGCCGGGCACATCGCGGAAAGCGCGGTCGGCTATTTCTTCGGCTCGATCAATTTCCTCGGCGTGGCGCATTTCCCGGAGCGGCCTGCCGAGCGAGAGGTGGATTTTGTGCTGACCGTTGGCGTGCAGCGCATTCCGGTGGAAGTCAAGTATCGCCGCCAGATTGATCATCAGGACACTGCCGGGCTGCGGTCCTTCCTTGAGAAGTCGTATTACAATGCGCCTTTCGGAATCCTGGTGACCTTGGCCGAAGAGGCCGCGTCGGAGGACCCGCGCATCGTGTCGCTGCCCTTATCTACTCTGTTACTAATGCGGTAGGCCTGATCATGCGATGGTCCGCCGGATTTCGACGACGTTGCCGGCGTCCGGGCGGGCGGCGAGCGGCAACTCCAGGTTCTCTTCGCGAAACAAGCAGACCGGCTGCCTCGCCGCCTCGCAATAATACAACATCAGCCCCAGCCGCAGCAGCGAGTCGCCGCCGGGCGCGGTGAACGGGATGCGGATCGTCGAACCGCCGGCATGCCAGCTGGGCGCCGCCTCACCGCCGTCGAGCATTAGAACTACCTGGACCGGCGCGTCCGGATTCCATTGGTGGCCCGGCGGCAGATCCACCATGAGGCGCAGCTCGGAGGGACCGCCGCGGATCGATTGCGGCTCGAGACGCGTCGCCGGCGCCTGCCAGCGCGCCAGACGGCGCACCTCGCGCAGCTCGAGCGTGGCGACCGTTCGCGCCGCCAGATCGAGCACGCGGATGGCGTGGTTGTTCGTGTCCGCGATGTAGAGCTTGCCGCCGGCGGCGGCGATCCCGGCGGGCTCGTCGAACTCGGCTTCCTCGAAGCCGCCGTCGCGCAGCCCGGCGCGGCCCGTGCCGGCCAGCGTCGTCACGCTCGACGTGCGCGGGAAAACCTGCTTGATCTTGTTGTTGTAGGTATCGGCCACGTAGAGCACGCCGTCCGCCCAGACCACGCCCAGCGGATGCTGCAACCGCACGGCCTCGCCGACGCCGTCGACGTCGCCGAAGTCGAACAGGTCGCGGCCCACGATCGTCGAGACGCCGCCGCGCGGGTCGATGTCGGCGGCGCGGATGGAGCTGACCTCGCTGTCGGCGAAGAATAGTTTGTGACCGTCGGTGGTGATCCCGCTCGGCTGCGCCAGCGCCGCCTCCGCCAGCAGACCGTCGATGTGGCCTTCGCGGCCGCTGCCGGCGTGCACCCCGATTTTGCGGGACGCCAGATCCAGCTTCCAGATCTGGTGCGGGCCGGCCATCGCGATGTAGAGACAGCCTGCCTCGAGGACCAGGTCCCAGGGGGAATTGAGCGAATGGGCCAGGGTCTCCAGGCGCCCGGTGCGCAGGTCGGCGCGGCGGATCGCGTGGTTATCCGTATCAGCGATATACAGATGGTCGCCGTCGAGCGCCATCCCCTGGGGATTGCGGAGCTCGCCGTCCCCGATGACGTCCTCGACGGCGCCGTCCTCGAGCGCGACCGCGACGATCCGGTCGTGGCTCGAATCGGCGAGGAACAGCCGGCCGTCGGCGGGATCGGCCAGCACCTTGCCCGGAAACGAGAGCAGCGTCCGCGGCGCTCGCGAGGCCTCGAGAATCAGCCCGAGCGGCCGCCGGTCGATCTTCCCTTCCTTGTCGAATACCTCGATCACCTTGCCGATCAGCTCGTCGAACGGCGCGAAGATGCCTTCCCCGGAATGCATACCCAGGACTTTGCCCTCCGGGTCGATCAGCACCACCGTGGGCCAGGCGCGCACGCCGTACTCGCGCCACATCCGCATCTCGGGGTCGTTCACCACCGGGTGCTCGATCTGGTAGCGCAGCACCGCCTGGCGGATGTTTTCGGTGTCGCGCTCGGCCTGAAACTTGGCCGAGTGAACCCCGACGACGACCAGTTCGAGGGCGTACCTCCGCTCGAGCTCCTTCAGATCCCCCAGCACGTGCATGCAGTTGATGCAGCAGTAGGTCCAGAAGTCGAGCAGCACGACCTTGCCGCGCAGGTCGCGCATGGTGAGCGGCCGGCCGGCGTTGAGCCACTCGGCGCGCGGCGGAAAATCCGGAGCGTGAGCCTCGCCGGCGTATCGGGGCATGCTTCAGGATACACTGAGGGGCATGCGCGTCATCGCGGCCGAGCCGCTGGAGACTTTCAGCCGGTCGCTGCTGGAGGCCGCCGGCGTACCTCGTGATCGCGCGGCGCTCGTCGCCCGGTCGCTGCTGGCCGCCAACCTGCGCGGCGTCGATTCGCACGGCGTGCAGCTCCTGGTTCTCTACCTGCCGCACCTCGAAGCCGGATTCGTTAATCTCTCGACCGACGGCCGGATCGTCTCGGAGACGCCGACCACGATGGTCTACGACGGCGACAACGGCGTCGGGCAGTGGATCGCCGCGATCGCCGCGCGGCACGCCGTACGCCTGGCGTCGAACGCCGGGATCGGCCTGGTGACGGTGCGCAACTCCAACCACATCGGCATGGCGGCCTTCTGGGCGCAAATGATGGTCGACGCCGGCCACATCGGGCTGGTGTTCACGAACGCCTCGCCGCTGGTGGCCCCCTGGCAGGGCCGCGAGAAACGTCTCTCGACCAATCCCATCTGCATGGCCGTGCCCGGCGGCGCGCGGCGCGCCTGGCTGCTGGATATGGCTACTACAACGGTGGCCATGGGCAAGATCATGAAGGCGGTGCACGCCGGCGAGCCGGCGCTGCCGCACGGCTGGGCGCTCGACGGGCGCGGCCGCCCGACCACCAGCACCGACGAGGCTCTCAAGGGATTCCTGATGCCGCTCGGCGGCTACAAGGGCTACGGCCTCGCGATGATGGTCGAGATCCTCTGCTCGGTATTATCAGGCGGGGCCATGG
>Ga0247727_10000782_pt1 | contig 77780 bp, 75 predicted proteins | sample WisWelCaveWW1625_FD_202498 | JGI IMG/M metagenome (GOLD analysis project Ga0247727, IMG submission 202498) | Biofilm microbial communities from Wishing Well Cave, Virginia, United States - WW16-25 | ecosystem: Environmental > Aquatic > Deep subsurface > Groundwater > Cave microbial mat | place...
GGGCCACACCGTCACCCTCGAACCAGCAGCCTGACCAACGAAACAACACCCAAACGACCTTCGGGGCTCCGCCCCGACCACCACGCGCCCTGACCACTCGACCGCAGGGAGATTCACACCTCAGAGGTGAGTTAGAGGCGTTCGACGATGGTCACGTTGGCCTGGCCGCCGCCCTCGCACATCGTCTGGAGGCCGTAGCGGCCACCGGTGCGCTCGAGCTCGTGCAGGAGCGTGGTCATGAGCCGTGCGCCGGTCGCTCCGAGCGGATGGCCGAGGGCGATGGCGCCACCGTTCACGTTGACCTTCGCAAGATCAGCGCCGGTCTCTTTCGCCCACGCGAGCACGACGCTCGCGAAGGCCTCGTTGATCTCGATGACGTCGATGTCGTCGAGGGTCATGCCGGCTCGCTTCAGCGCGTGTTCGGTCGCGGGGATCGGCGCGGTGAGCATCCAGACGGGGTCTGCAGCGCGCACCGACAGATGATGGATCCGCGCTCGTGGCTGGAGACGATGGGTCTGCAGCGCTTCGCCGTTCGCGATCAGCAACGCCGCAGACGCGTCGGAGATCTGCGAGCTGACCGCAGCCGTGACGCGGCCACCCTCCACCAGCGGTGGCAGCGAACGGATCTTGTCGAGGTCGGGCGCGCGCGGGCCTTCGTCGTCGGCGACACCGTTGCAAGGCGCGATCTCCCGCTCGAAGCGGCCTTCGGCGCGAGCTCGAATCGCGCGTTCGTGGCTCTCGACAGCGAACGCCTCCATGTCCTCGCGAGAGCATTCCCAACGCTCGGCGATCATCTCCGCGCTCCGGAACTGGCTCACCTCCTGGGTGCCGTAGCGCGCCTCCCAACCGACGGACCCGACGAACGGGTTGTCGAACCCGAGCGGCTGCGCGACCGTCATCGCAGAGCCAATGGGGATCATGCTCATGTTCTGCACGCCACCGGCGACGACGAGATCCATCGTTCCGCTCATGACGGCCTGCGCGGCGAAATGCACCGCTTGCTGGCTGCTGCCACACTGGCGATCGACAGTTGTACCCGGCACGTCGTCGGGGAGGCCGGCAGCGAGCCAGCACGTGCGGGCGATGTCGCCGGCCTGCGGTCCGATCGTGTCGACACAACCGAACACGACATCGTCGATCGCTGCTGGGTCGACACCGGTCCGTTCCATCAAGGATGCGATCGAGTGTGCGCCAAGATCGGCGGGATGCACCGTTGCGAGTCCGCCGCCGCGCCGGCCGACGGGGGTCCGGACCGCATCGATGATGAAGGCCTCAGCCATCTCGTTCCTCTCGGTCAGTCGCGACGGCCATTCGATCGATCGCGACGTCGTCACCGTCAAGAATCGCGCGGGCGAGCCGCCGGCGATGCCAGGCTGGATCTCCCCACGCGCGATCCAACACCCACGCGCGCTTCATGAAGAGGTGCAGGTCGTACTCGGTCGTGTAGCCGATGGCGCCGTGGCACTGGAGTGCGACCCGGGCGGCGACGCCGGCGGCCTCACCGGCCTGGACCTTCGCCATCGCGACGTGCACGCCGGCCTCCGGGTCGCCGGCCGCGAGCGACGCGGCGGCCCGGTAGACGAGCGGGCGCGCGAACTCGAGCTGCGTGCGGCCGTTCGCGAGGTGGTGCTTCACCGCCTGCTGGCTGCCGATCTTGACCCCGAACTGTTCCCGCTCCTTCGCGTACTCGACGGCCATCTCGAGCATCCGATCGCCCAGGCCGACGAGCTGCGCCGCGAGCCCGAGCACGCCCCGGTGAAACGCGAGGCCGCACGCCCGGAGATCCGCAGCGGGTGGTGTCGGCGGCGCGATCACCTCGTAGAGCCGGCGCGCGCCGTCGACCGAGGGTCGCGGCCGGAGCCCGACCTCGGAGCGCTCGTGAACTCGCACGCCGTCGGCGGCCAGCGTGATCACAACATCGGCGCTCATCGCCCACGCGGCAAACGGCGACTCTGGCAGCGAAACGGACGCGGACCGTGAACCCTCGACCCATCCCTCCGGCGCCGCGATCATGGCCGTCTCGACGATCGGCTCGGGAAGCGCGGCGCGTCCCGTCTCCTCGAGCACGAGCACGAGGTCGACCTCGGTGAGCCCGAGCCCACCCCGTGACTCCGGGACGAGCACACCGAGGACGCCCATCTCGACGAGCGCGGCCCACGCTGTCGGTGCCCGTCCGGACTCGTTCGTCCATGCGGCGCGTACCACCGCCGGCGTGCATTCGCGCACGAGGAGGTCGCGCACAGCGTCGCGGAGCTCCATCTGCTCTGGGGAGAACGCGAACCTCATGCGACCCTGCTCATGGCCGCGGCAATCCGAGGACCCGCTCGGCGACGACGTTGCGCTGGATCTCGTTCGTTCCCGCGTAGATGGGACCCGACAGCGCGAACTGGTAGCCCTTGATCCACGCAGCGAGCTCGCCGTCGACGAGCTCTGCATGTGGTCCCAGCAGCTCGAGAGCGAGCTCGTGCAGGCGGATGTCGAGCTCGCTCCACCACAGCTTCACCATGCTCGCCTCCGGTCCGCTGCGACCACCCTCGACGAGCTTCGTCACCGTCCAGAACGTCTGCCAGCGATATGCCTCGGCGTCGATCCACGCCTGGGTGATGCGGTCCCGCGACGCGAGGCCGCCGGCGCGCTCGGCTTCGGTGCTGCGATACAACTCGATCAAACGCCTCGCGGTCGCGAGGAAGCGGCCCGGAGAGCGCAACGTGAGGCCGCGTTCGGAGCCGGTGGTCGCCATCGCGACCGTCCAGCCTTCGTTGACACCGCCCAACACCATGTCGTCCGCGACGAGCACATCGTCGAAGAAGACCTCCGCGAAACCGTCGTCGCCGTCGAGCCGCTCGACGGGCCGAACGGTGATCCCCGGCTGGCGCAGGTCGACGAGGAAGTAGGTCATCCCGCTGTGGCGGGGTGCCTCGACATCGGTCCTGAAGAGGCCGAACAGATGCGTGCAGAACGCGCCGCGCGTGGTCCACGTCTTCTGGCCGGAGAGTCGCCAACCGCCGGCTGCGTCGTCGCGCACGGCGCGGCTCCTGATACCCGCGAGATCGCTCCCGGCGTTCGGCTCGGACCAACCCTGGCACCAGGTCTCCTCGCCGCTGGCCATTTTCGGGAGGATCCGCGCGCGCTGCGCCGGTGTCCCGAACTCGAAGACCGTCGGGGCCAGCAGGAAGATCCCGTTCTGCGTGACCCGCTGCGGCGCGTTCGCAAGCCAGTACTCCTCTTCGAAGATCAACCATTCCCAGAGGCTGGCGTCGCGACCGCCATGCTCCCGCGGCCAACTCACGACCGCATACCCGGCGTCGAACAGGCGCCGCTCCCAGGCGAGATGGGCGACGAATCCTTCTGCGGTATCTCCCGACGGGAGCGGGGGGTCGGGGACGTTCGCCGCGAGCCAGGCCCGCGCCGCGGCACGGAACTCGGTCTCGGCGGGAGAAAACGTCAAATCCAGACCGCAGATGGTAGATGGCTGCGGGGAGTGTCTGGCAGGATCTGACCGGCAATGGTCATTGCCGACAAGCAGGCGGACGGGCACACTTGCGCGATGGCTCGCCGGATCGTCATCGTCGGCTACGACGACGTCCAACTGCTCGACGTGGTCGGCCCTGCCGAGGCGTTCTCGATCGCGAACCGTTTCGCGCCGCCGAGCGCAGGGTCGCCCGCGTACCGCATCGACATCGCCAGCGTCTCCGGCGACGCCGTGACCGCTTCGTCGGGGCTGGTCCTCGGCGCGCACTCGTCGCTGACGCGGATCTCGGGTCCGATCGACACGCTCGTCGTGCCCGGCGGCGCAGGGACGCCGGCCGCGATGTTCGACGGTGTGGTCGTGCCCGCGCTCGCTCGTCTCGCCAGGCGCTGTCGGCGGGTGACGTCGGTGTGTTCCGGCGCGTACCTCCTTGCCGAGGCCGGACTGCTTGCCCGACACCGCGCGACCACCCACTGGAGCGAATGCGCGCGCCTCGCCCGGCGCTACCCCGACGTCACCGTCGAGCCGGATGCGATCTACATCCGCGACGGCGCCCTCTGGACCTCCGCCGGGGTGACGGCGGGGATCGACCTCGCCTTGGCGTTGATCGAGGACGACCTCGGACGTGACATCGCGCTCACCGTCGCACGGTGGCTCGTCGTCTTCGTTAGCCGTCCCGGCGGCCAGAGCCAATTCTCCGCGCAGCTCGCGGCACAGAGCGCGGAGCGCGACAGCATCCGAGACCTGCAAGGCGACATTGCAGAGCATCCCGACCACGATCTGTCGGTCGCAGCCCTTGCGGCGCGCGTGCACATGAGTGAGCGCAACTTCGCCCGGGTCTTCGCACGCGAGGTCGGCGTGACGCCGGCGCTCTACGTCGAGCGCGTCCGCACGGACGTGGCACGTCGTCTCCTGGAGGACACCGCGCTCGGCCTGGACGCGGTCGCCGCCGGCGCCGGGTTCGGGAGCGTCGAGACCTTGCGCCGCGCGGTGCATCGCCATCTCGGTGTCGCGCCGAGCGACTATCGCCAACGATTCCGGACCAGCGCCTGAAGGAGGCACTCGTGCAGATCGCCGTCCTGCTCTATCCCGGCTTCACCGCACTCGACTGCATCGGACCGTACGACGTGCTCGCGCGGCTTCCGGAGGCCGAGGTTGTGTTCGTCGCCGAAACACGTGGTGAGGTGCGTACGGAGACGGGCATGCTCGGCATCACCGCGGATGCGGCGATCGACGAGATCCGCACGCCCGACGTCTTGCTGGTCCCCGGCGGATTCGGAACACGCCGGCTCATGTCGCACGACCCCACGCTCGATTGGATTCGCGCGGTGCACGAGCACACGACCTGGACGACCTCGGTGTGCACGGGTTCGTTGCTGCTGGGTGCCGCGGGTCTGTTGCGCGGGCTCGATGCGACGACACACTGGGCGTCTGTCGAGCTTCTGGAGGCGACGGGTGCGCGCTACACGGAGCAGCGCGTCGTGTGGCAAGGCAAGGTCGTCACCGCAGCGGGTGTGTCGGCGGGCATCGACATGGCGCTCGAGCTGAGCCGCGAGATCGCCGGCGACTTGTTCGCGCAGGGCATCCAGCTCTCGATCGAATACGACCCGCAGCCACCGTTCGACTGCGGCGCGCCGAGCAAGGCCACGCCCGAGCTCGTCGAGCTCGTCACGGCCGCCATGCGGCGAGCCGAGGAGTGAGCGGCACGTCCCGTCAGGCGGTTCGCCGCAGCGTTTCGTTGTAGACGACGACCCGGCCCTTCCCGGTGCGTTTCGCCGCATATACCGCCAGGTCGGCCTGCTTCACGAGACCCTCGACCGACGACATCGAGTCGCCGAAGGCGACACCGACGCTCGCGCCGATCGATGCCAGCGCGGCCTCGACCGCAAACGGCTCCTTGACGCGCTGCACGATGCGATCGGCGATGTCGAGGGTGACCTCCGGGTCCGGCAGCCCTTCGCACAGCACGACGAACTCGTCCCCGCCGATGCGAGCGACGGTGTCCCCGAGCCGAACGACCTCGACCAGTCGGGACGCGACGACTCGCAGGACCTCGTCGCCGACATCGTGGCCGTAGCGGTCGTTGACGTCCTTGAAACCGTCGAGGTCGACGAACATCAGCACGACCGAACGCTCGCCACGATGGGCGCGCTCGATTGCGTGGCCGGCCCGGTCGAAGAGCAGTGCCCGGTTCGGGAGCCCGGTCAGGGCGTCATGGGTCGCCTGCAAGACGAGCGCCTGCTGTGCGGCCTTGATGTCGCTGATATCACGGGCCTGGACCGACACAGATCGTTCACCGTCGGGGTGGTCGTGCATCTGGAGCGACACCGAAACCGGGACCGTGATCCCCGGGGCGCAAGCCAGCGTCAGCTCTCCGTGCCACTGACCGCTCGCCATCACCTCGGGCCAGCCCTCCGACGTCAGCCGGCCGCGCGACGCCGCATCGAAGAAGTCACCGAGACGGCGCGGCCCGATGACGGGCACGTCGCGCGTCTGGATCTGCGCCTTGCGATTGAGGTAGAGCACGCGCCCGCCCGGATCGCAGAGCGCGACGAAATCGGTGAGCGCTTCGAGGAGCTCTGCGTAGCGCTCGGATGCGCGGCGGGTTTCCACGGCTTCGGTCGTGTCGATGGCGCCGATCACGCTGTTGGCGAACTCGCCCTGCTCGTCGAGCATCGCCTGGATGTGAACGTCCACCCAACGAATCGTCCCATCGGGTCGGACGAAACGAATCGAGAAGTGATAGTTCCGGCGGCCGGCCTCGATCGCGGCGACGGAGGTGCTGACGGCGTGCTCGACGTCGTCGGGGAGGACGAACTCGAGCAGATTCCTGCCGGTGGGGTCGAGCCCCATGATCTCCACGAGTTGCGGGTTCGCGTTGAGCGCGGTGCCCTCGGAGTCGACCATGCAGATGCCGATCGGGGCGCCGTCGTTGATGGCGCGGAGGAATGCCTCGCTCTCGCGCCGGAGTTGATCGGACGCGACCTGTTCGCTCAGGTCCTGCGCGGTCGCGAGGTAGCCGATGAGCGTGCCCTCGACCACGACCGGCGCGATGCGCACCGCGGCCCATGTCTGCTCGTCGTCGGAAGGGATGAACCTCAGGTCGGCCTCTGCGCGCCGGCCTGCGGCGATGTCGGCCCGCCATTTCGGGTACAGCCGCTCGAGATCGTCGGCGTGGATCGCGTCGCGGTAGCCGAAGCCGAGCAACTCGTCCTCGGTGTGCCCGGTGATCGCGCAGAACTGACGGTTGACGTATGTGCAGGAGCCGATCGGGTCGGCCCAGAAGATGCCCGCCGGCACGAGGTCGAGCATCGTGTCGCGGATTGCCTCGTAGACGCGGTACGCGTACGACTCGCCCGTCTCCTCGCCCCGCTCGTCGTCCACCGTGCCTCCCGAGTGTCTGTGGTATCGGCACGGCGGGTGGCGGGATACAGCCGGAATTCCGTTCCGGCAAACGGAACTATCTGGACACGATGACGCAACTGCCGTGGCCGAAGAGCCCCTGGTTGATGGACAGGCCGGTGGTCGCGCCCTCCACCTGACGCCCACCGGCCTGGCCGCGGAGCTGCCAGGTGAGCTCGCAGACCTGCGCGATTGCCTGCGCGGGAACCGCCTCGCCGAACGACGCGAGGCCGCCGCTCGTGTTCACCGGGATCCGGCCACCGATCCCGGTCGCGCCGCTGCGCAGCAGCTCCTCGGCGGTGCCAGGGGCGCAGAGCCCGACCTGCTCGTACCAATCGAGCTCGAGCGCGGTCGAAAGGTCGTACACCTCCGCGCAGGACAAGTCGTTCGGGCCGAGGCCGGACTCCTCGTATGCCTTCGCCGCGATCGAGTCCTTGAAGCCGAGTGCCGGCATGCCGCCCCGACCGGCCGCGGAGTCGGTCGCGAAGTTCGGCATCTCGATCACGGTGCTGGGGTAGCTCGGTGTCACGGTGCTCACGGCTCGGATCCGCACGTAGTCGCGATAGCCACGAGCGTCGGCCCACTCTGTGCTCGCGACGATCAACGCGGCCGCACCGTCGCTCGTCGCGCAGATGTCGAGCAGCGACAGCGGATCTGACACGATGGGCGAGTGCAGGATGTCGCCGACGTCGACGACATTGCGATAGCGCGCGTAGGGGTTCTCGGATCCGTGGCGACTGTTCTTGACCTTCACACGCGCGAAGTCGTCGCGGGTCGCGCCGTGCAACTCCATGCGACGACGCGCGTAGAGAGCGAAGTACGTCGGGTTCGTCGCGCCCAGCAGGCGAAAGCGGAGCCAGTCCGGGTCATCGCCGCGTTCGCCCTTGTTCGGAGCGAGGAATCCCTTCGGCGTGGTATCCGCACCAACGACCATCGCCACATCGGCGAACCCGGCAAGGATCTGGGCGCGTGCCGTTGCCAGCGCCGTGACCCCGCTTGCGCACGCCGCGTAGCTGGATGCGACCTGGGCACCCTGCCAGCCGAGCGCCTGTGCGAACGTGGCGCCGGCCACGTAGCCGGGATAGCCGTTGCGGACCGTGTCGCCGCCCGACACGAACTGGACGTCGCGCCATTCCAGGCCGGCGTCGGCGAGCGCCTCACGCGCCGCGACGACGCCATACTCGACGAAGTTGCGGCCCCATTTTCCCCAAGGATGCATCCCGACACCAAGGATCGCGAGGTGCGGCGTCATGAGCGCTTGCCCTTCGAGCGGGGTGAGCGTTCGCCCTCCGGGCGCGAGGCGGAGGCCGAGCGGGGTGAGCGTGGACTCCATTGGTAGATGACGTGCTCGGTGTCGCCTTCGGTGAACAGCGGGCCGAGCACCAGCTCCATCTCCATCCCGACGCGCAGCAGCGCCGGATCGGCGCCGGTCGCGAGGGGACCCAGCACCACCATCTGCTCCGCGGCGAGCTCGACGGCGCACACGGTGTATGGGGTGAACTCTCCGTCCGGGCCGTTCGGGATGTACGGCTCCGGCGGGCGGTAGTGGTTCGTGCTCCACGACCACAGCGCCCCGATACGCGACAGCTCGACGGGCTCTCGCTCCTCGAACGGCGTGTTCGGGTTCGCGCTCACGGCGAGCGTCGGCGGCCAGAAGTAGCTGCCGCTGTCGACGCCGCGTGTACCGAGGAGCGTGGGCGCGCTCTCGTCCATCGTGAACCATCCGTCGATTGCCGGCACGCGGGTCTTGCTCGTTCGGGGCTCGCTCATTGCTGGTTTCCTAGTCGAGACAGCGTGGCGCGCGCGTCCTGCATGATGCGTTGGATGACGTCGTCGACGCTCGGCAGGTCGTGGATCACACCGACCACCTGCCCACTCGCCATCACACCACTCTCGACATGGCCGTCGACGAGCGCTGCCTTCAACAGCATCGGTGTGTTCGCTGCCATGAGCACCTGTGCCCACGTCAGCTCGTTCTGGCGCCGCATCGCGAGACCCTCGGTGATCATGGCGCGCCATGAGAGCCCCGAATAGCGCTTGAAGCCGAACGCGTTCTTGAGGGCGCGTGGCAACCTCGTCACCGGCCCGCTGCGCTCCAACTGGTCGATGAGCGCTGTGCGCAGCACGCGGTGCGGTACGCCGTCGACCTTGGTCGTGACGACCGTGTCGGTCACCGAACGATCGAGATAGAAGCGCTTGACCTCGTCCGGCACGGTGCTCTCCTGGGTGAGGAGGAAGCGCGTTCCCATCGCGACGCCGGCCGCGCCGTACGCGAGGGCGGCCACAAGGCCGCGGCCGTCGAAGAAGCCACCGGCCGCCAGCACTGGAACGTCGACGGCGTCGCAGACCTGAGGGAGCAGCAACGTGGTCGGCACCGGCCCTGTGTGACCCCCTCCCTCGCCGCCCTGGCAGATGATCGCGTCGACACCCCACGCAGCGACCTTCTCGGCATGGCGGCGGGCGCCGACGCTCGGCACCACGCAGACACCGCCGTCCTTGAGCTGCTTGATCAGCTCCTCGCGCGGCGCGAGGGCGAACGAGGCGACGGTGACACCCTCTCGGATCAGGAGCGCGAGTCGACGGTCGATGTCGTCTGCGTCGGCTCGCAGGTTGACGCCGAACGGGCGGTCGGTGCGTTCGCGGACAGCCCTGATCGCACGAACGAGGTCGTCGTGGCTCATCGTCGCACTTGCCAGGATGCCGAGGCCGCCCGCCGCGCTCGTGGCGGCCGTGAGGCGTGCACCGGCAACCCAGCCCATGCCGGTCTGCACGATCGGGTACCGGATCCCGAACGTGTCACATACGCGCGTGCGCAGCACGTCCTGCATCACCGCACGATCCCTGCGCCCGCGAGGTGGACGCACCTATGCATTGGGGACTTCTTGCTCACGGAGGCTGGTGGGATCGATGACCTCGCGGATCCAACGCAGCTCCTCGTCGGTCGGCAAGCGTGTGGTCGCGACGGTGGCTCCGATGACGAGCTCGAACCCGGTCGCGGCGACGACGGCGGCGACGCTGACGCCAGGGTGCACAGAGCGCAGCCGCATGGCGCTGTCGGGGGTCTCGAAGTCGAACGCTCCGAGGTTGCTGACGACACGCGGCAGGCAGTGAAAGCGCGACGCGAGCGGTCCGAGCGCGCGTGCCCGGTCGTATCCGATCCCACTCACGACGTCGACCGCGGCGACGAATGTCTTCGGCGAGTGGTTCGGAACCCAGTAGCTCGTCTTGTCGTTGATCGTGTTCCCTGGTGCGCCGCGGAAGCCGAGCAGCTGGACGGTCGGGCGTTCGAGCGATCCGAGCATCGCGATGTTCTGGTTGCCGTAGCGATCGATTTGTGTCGCACCCATCATCACGTGGCGGGGGCCGTTCCACACGATGTCGAACATCGCTCGGTATGGATTCCACGCGCCGACGACCTTCGCCGGTTGCTGCTTCGGATCGGTCACCCCGACCGGCAGGATGTTCTCGACGAGCATCGCCTCGCCGTCGGTCATCACGAGCGCAGGCTCGAACGTCGCCTTCGCGAGCCGCCCGCCGATCATCGGGATGGTCCCGATCGGATTGGCGAGGATCTCGCCGTCGCCTCGGAACGCTTCCGCGACGGCAACGACGCACACCTCGGCGCGCGTCGCGGCGTCCTTGGCTGTCATCGGATCGCCGCCTGGTACTCCGCCTCGCTGACGTCGAGGAAACGGCGCCGGAAGACGTCCCACTCGTCGTCGCTCTTGGCGGTCGCCGCGTAGGCACGCTGGAACGCCTCGTCGCGCGCATAGTCAGGCGGGCATTCCGTGAAGTGCGCGCCGTTGGGTGTCTCGACGACGCCGTCGACCATCAGCCGGTTGATCCGCAGCGACTGCAGCGGGCCCTCGGCCAGAAGGTCTTCGGTCGGCACGATGCGCTCGACGGACATGAATCGTCGCTTCGCCGCCATGCACATCAGGTCGTCGAAGTAGGGGTCGACGTTGAGGTACTGCCCGTTGCCTCCCTGATCTCCGCGATGCATGTGCACGAGCGCGACGTCGAGCTCGAGCGCGGGCATGGCGACCAGCACTTCTGGCGGGTTCCCGTAGGGAGAGGTCACCGTTCGCAGCGACGGGTTTGCGCGCAGCACGTCGCTCCCGAGCCCGGCCCTCGTCGGGAGGAAGGGGACGCGCCACGCGGCGGCCTGGAGCCCGAGGAGGAACATCCCCTCGTCGAGCTCGGTCGCCTCGACCGCGCCCGATTGGCGCGCGTTGCGGAAGTGCGGCTCGAGGGGAATCGAATCGAGCGAGACGAACGCGTACACGACACGTGTGACCTTGCCCGCGCGGCAGAGCAGGCCGACGTCGGGTCCGCCGTAGCTGACGATCGTGAGGTCGGTCGCCGGGGATCGCATCAGCGCACGGATCAGCGACATGGGCTTGCGGCGGCTGCCCCATCCCCCGACGCCGACGGTCATACCGTCTCGGATCTCGCCGACGATCTCGTCGATGGTGACCCGCTTGTCGGGTACGACCACGCTGCCTCCGCTCTGGCGTAACAACGGGACAGCTTCCGATTGGCAGATCCCCTCCCGTTGCCCGGAGATCCCGTCCGCGGCCCGGAGATCCCGTCCGTGGCCCGGACATTACGAGTCGCTTCCCGCGCGGAGCGAGCCGGCCTGCTCTCTCGCGAGCTGCAATAGCCTGCGCGCCCGTGGCGCACGCGCTCGACTTCTCCGGAATGGTGGTGCTCGTCACCGGCGGCGGGCGCGGGCTCGGGCGCGGGATCGCGACCCGGTTCCTCGACGCCGGCGCCGACGTCGTGATCTGCGGCAGGACCGAGCCCGAGGAGCTCGCGCGGGCGACCTTCGTCGCCGCCGACGTCCGCGACGCGGCACAGTGCCAGCGACTGATCGACGCGACGCTCGAACGTCTTGGTCGTCTCGACGTGCTCGTCAACAACGCGGGGGGCGCGCCACCGAGCGATACAGCCACGGTGAGCCCCAAGTTCTCGAGCGCGATCATCGGCCTGAACCTGATCGCGCCGCTCGTCTTGGCACAGCAGGCGAACGCGGTCATGCAACGCCAGGACGCCGGTGGGAGCATCGTCAACATCGCGAGCGTCTCGGGTCTGCGACCCTCGCCGAACACCGCTGCCTACGGTGCCGCCAAGGCAGGGCTCGTCAACCTCACCGCCACGCTCGGCGTCGAGTTCGCTCCGAAGGTTCGGGTCAACTGCGTGAGCGCCGGCTACGTGGTGACCGAGCAGGCGCATCTCTTCTATGGCGACGACGCCGGAATCGCTGCGGTCGGCGCCACGATTCCCCTCGGGCACATGGCAGATCCGAGCGAGATCGCCGATGTGGTGCTCTTTTGCGCGTCGCCGCTCGCCCGTTACGTGACCGGAGAGAACATCGTCGTCAACGGCGGCGGCGAGCTACCAGCGTATCTCGACGCCGCGAGCTCAGGGAAGACCGAACCATGAGCGAACCGGCGATTCCGGCGCTGCATTCACTGCGCGAGCTCGCGCTCCGGATCGCCGGGAGCCTCACCGACGCCGAGTGGAACCTGCCGTCCGACTGCGCGGGCTGGGCCGTTCGTGACGTCTACGCGCACATGGGCGGTGTGCTGCACGGTGTCGTCGATCCCGCGTTCATGCACACTGGCGACAATCCGAATGACATGGAGGCAGCCATGGAGATCGGCGTCGCGGAGCGGCGAGCCTGGTTCATCGGTGACGTCGTGGCGGAGTACGAGGAGTACTCGGCCACGGCGATCGACAACCTCGCAGCGCTCCAGGGCAACGACACGGGCGCGATCGAGATCCCGATGGGCAACCTGGGAACGCATCCGCTGCACCTCCTCGCCAACGCGATGGCGTTCGACGCGTACTGCCATCTCCGCAACGACCTGCTCGAGCCGTTCGGACCGCTCGATCGCGAGCCTCCGGCCGCGAGCGCGGAGCACCTGCGCCCGATCATGGAGTGGATGTTGGCGGGGCTGCCCCAGATGTGTGTGGCAGAGCTCGCCTTCATGGATGCGCCGGTGGTGATCGAGCTCGTCGGGGCCGGCGGCGGCGCGTTCGTTGTCGGGCGGGCCATCGACGGAGATCATGCGCCGCGCGCGACGATCACCAGCGACCCGGATGCCTTCGTCCGGTGGGGCACGCAGCGGCGGCCGTGGCGAGACGAGGGCGTGACGATCACGGGCGATCAGGCCTACGGTGCCCGTGTCTGCGACGCCACCAACCTGATCTGAGGCGCGCAGGGGCAGATGACCGACGACTTCGACGGCCTCATCGCCGCGGCGGTCGCCGCGCCGTTCGCGGGTTGGGACTTCTCCTGGATCGCCGGTCGCCAGACGGTTGCCGGCAAGCCATGGGACTTCGGGGCGATCGTCCGCCGCGCGGCGCGCCACGTGGGGGTCGTGGTCGACCTCGGCACGGGTGGTGGCGAGTGGCTCGCGGCGCTGCGGCTCGAGAACGCCGTGGTGATCGCGACCGAGTGCTGGCAACCCAACCTCAGCGTGGCCGCCGAACGACTTCGACCGCTGGGGGTCTCGGTCGTGACGCATCGAGAGGCGCCGGACAACGTCGATTGGCAGGCGACGGGCGGCGAGCTGCCTTTCCGGGCCGGACGCGTCGACCTGATCGTGAACCGCCACGAGTCGTATTCGCCCTCCGAGATTCGTTCCGCGCTCGCGCCGACCGGCGCCTTCGTCACGCAACAGGTTGGGGACTGCGATCTCCTGGAGCTTCTCGAGGATCTCGGCGCGCGGTCGCCGGAGATCGGCTGGCATCTCGACGCGGCCACGGATCAGCTCGCCCGCAACGGGCTCCGGGTCGTGGAGTCCGATGAGGCGCGCTTCACGATGCGTTTCCGCGACGTTGGCGCGCTCGCGTACTACGTCCGAGCAATGCCATGGGCTTTTCCGGGCTTCGATCTGGCCCGCGATGTCGCGCGGCTTCGCGATGTCCACGCTCGCATCGAACGCGACGGTTGCTACGAAACCCTCGCGCACCGGTTCTGGCTGCGCGCGGTGCACGCATGACAGGCTGCGCGCATGGGTGATCGCACCCCGGGGTCGTGATGGATGTCGAGCAGGCCGGCCCGATCGTCGAGGGCGTCTTCGCCGAGCACGCCACGATCCTCCGACTCCCGTCGATCGCCTGGGGCGTCGTCGACGCCGGAGAGCTCATAATGTCGTGCAACGCGGACGCGGCGTACCGCATCGCGTCGATGACGAAGAGCTTCACGTGCGCGGCGGTGCTGTTGCTGCGCGACGAGGGCGTGCTCGCGCTCGACGATCTCATCACCCGCCATGCACCCGAGCTCGCGCATCTCCGCGGCCCGACCCGCGACTCGCCGCCCTTGACGATCCGGCACCTGATGACGATGAGCGCCGGCTTCGCGACCGACGATGCCTGGGCCGACCGCCACCTCGACGTCACCGACGAGGAGCTCGATACGTGGCTCGCAGGAGGGATCACGTTCGCGGCGGCGCCCGCGACGATGTTCGAGTACTCCAACCTCGGCTTCGGTGTGCTGGGCCGGATCGTGCTGCGTGCGACCGGGCGACCGCTGCAGGACCTCGTCACGGAGCGGCTCCTTCGACCGCTCGGCATGCGTCACACGACGTGGACCGCGCCCCCGGGCGCTGTGAGCGGCTACCGGCGCGTGGGCGATCGGCTCGAACCGGAACCGCCGCTCGACGACGGCGCGATCGCTCCGATGGGCGGCCTCTTCACCACCGTCGCCGACCTCGCGCGCTGGGTGGTGTTCCTCGCCGAGGCATTCCCGCCGCGCGACGACCCCGACGAGGCGGTGCTCTGCCGCGCAACGCGCCGCGAGATGCAGCAGGTGCAGTGCGCGTTCCCTCCCCGCGCCGTCACCACACGCGACGGGCGGCAGCGCACGATCAGCGGCGGTTACGGCTTCGGCCTCAACGTGTTGCACGGCGAGCGCGTCGGATGGAGCGTGAGTCACAGCGGCGGGCTCCCGGGTTTCGGTTCGAATATGCGTTGGGTGCCCGATGCCGGTATCGGGCTGATCGCCCTCGCGAACCTCACGTACGCACCGATGGCCGAGGCGACAGCTGCGGTGCTCGACGCGCTCACCGGTCGCGGCCTCGCGGTGGCGGCACGGCCTGCAGCGACCGACGTGCTCCATCGCGCCGCGACGCTGCTCGTCGCGTTGCACAACGAGTGGGACGACGCGGTTGCCGATACCCTGTTCTCGGACAACGTGTTCCTCGACGCGGATCGCGATCAGCGTCGCATGGCCGCCGGTCGAATACGCGAGGAGCGCGGGCTGCTGCGCCTCGCCCGCGTCGAGGTCGAGTCAGCATCGAGCGCGGTCGCCGTCGCGCACGCCGACGCGGCGGAGGTGCGGATCGACTTCCAGCTGCATCCGCTCGTACCGCCCCTCGTCCAGCACTACGACACCGAGATCGTCTCCTGAACCGGCGAACCTGCGTGAAGAAGTGCACCGCTCAGGCGCGGAATTCACGCAGGTTCGCGACAGGTGGAGGTGGAGCCGAGTCGGCGGTCAGGGGTGCTGGGAGCTCACGCTGACGATCTCGCCGGTCATGTAGCTCGAGTAGTCGCTGGCCAGGAAGACGATCACGTTCGCGACCTCCCACGGCTCCGCCGCCCGGCCGAACGCCTCCCGGGTCGCGAGCTCGGCGAGCAACTCATCCGACGTCACCCTGGCGAGGAAGGGGTGCATGGCGAGCGACGGCGCGACCGCGTTCACCCGCACGCCGTACGGGGCAGCCTCGAGCGCGGCGCAGCGTGTCAACGCCATCACGCCCGCCTTCGCGGCTGCGTAGTGGCACTGGCCGGCCTGCGCGCGCCAACCCACGACCGAGGAGTTGTTCACGATCGTGCCTCGACCGCGCGGCTGCATGTGGGCGAGCGCGGCACGGGTCATGCGCATCGTGCCCGTGAGCGTGACGTCGAGCACCGAGCTCCACTGCTCGTCGGTCATGTCGATGAGCTGAGCAGTGCCACCCAGCCCTGCGTTGTTGACGAGCACGTCGAGATGGCCGAACGCATCGATAGTTCGGGACAACAACTCCTGCACGTCGGCTTCGCTCGTGACGTTCGCGACGAACGACGGACAGCGCTCGCCCATCACATCGCTCACCGCGCCGGCCGCTTCGGCGAGTCGCCGCTCGTGGATGTCGGCGATCGCGACGCGCGCTCCCTCCTCCGCGCAGCGCTTCGCGGTAGCGAACCCGATCCCCGTACCGGCGGCGGCGGTGACGAGCACCGACTTGCCGGAGAGCAGGCCTCGCCCCTGGGGGTACTCGGGAGCATCGGACACGCTCAGACCACCTTCGGCTCGGGCGGCAAGCCCAGGGCTCGTTCGCCGACGACGTTGCGTTGAATCTGGTTGCTGCCGCCGTAGATCGTGTCGGCACGCGAGTAGAGGAACAGTCGTTGCAGGAGGTTGATCGGGTAGCGCGCTTCGTCCTCGTCGCCGGGTTCGGCGTCTGCGATCATGCCGTTGGCGCCGAGCACGTCGATCGCCAGCTCACCGAGACCGCGGTGGAAGTTCGCCCAGAACAGCTTGTGGATCGACGACGCTCTCGAGATCTCGCCGTGCTCGAGCGCGCTGAGCGTGCGTAGCGCGTGGTAACGCATCACACGCGACGTGATCCAGGCCTGTGCGAGTCGCTGCCGGAACGTGGGTTCAGTCGCGAGACCCGCGCATCTCGCCAGGTGCGTGATCTCCTGCAGCTCGCGTTCGAACGCCAGCTGCTGCCCGAGGGTGCTCGCGCCGCGTTCGAACGCCAGCGTGCCCATCGCGACCTTCCAGCCGTTGCCCTCTCCACCGACGGTGTCGTCGTACTTCGCGCGCGCACCGTCGAAGAACACCTCGTTGAATTCACTGGTGCCCGTGATCTGCACGATCGGGCGGACCTCGATGCCGGGCTGGTCCATCGGGGTGAGCAGGTACGAGAGCCCACGATGCCGCGTACTCGCGGGATCGGTGCGGCACACGACGAAACACCACTGCGACCAGTGCGCGAGCGAGGTCCATACTTTCTGGCCCGTGATTTCCCACTCGTCGCCGTCGCGCACGGCACGCGTCGCGACGTTCGCGAGGTCGCTGCCCGCGTTCGGTTCGCTGTATCCCTGGCACCACAGCTCGGTGCCGTCGAGGATGCCCGGGAGGAACCGCCGGCGCTGCGCATCGTCGGCGAAGTGCACGAGGGTCGGCCCGATCAGCCCCTCGTTGACGATGCCGACCCGCCCGGGACCCCCCGCCCGTGCGTACTCCTCGTAGAAGATCACCTGTTCGACCAGTGTCGCACCGCGTCCGCCGTGCTCGCGCGGCCAACCGAGCCCGATCCATCGGTGCCGTCCGAGCTCCTGCTCCCACTCCCAGCGGTCCTCGAAGCGCGCGTGCTCGTCGCCCGGGCCGCCGCGACCGCGCACCGACGCGAACCGACCGTCGAGCCGGTCGACGAGAAACGCGCGAGCATCTGCCCGGAACGCCGCTTGCTCGGGCGTGTAGCGCAGGTCCAAGACCTGGGGTCTCCTCGGGGCAGAACCACGTTGGCGCAACGCGGTGATGAGATGCCAGATTCCGACGCTAGCGCCGGAACTTCGGCGCCTCCGCCCGATCGGGTCCCTAGGAGGGCCCGACTGAGGACACGAGAAGGAGTGAGGATGCGACGCGAGAGCGCGGTCGTCACCGGCGCGTCGCGAGGGATCGGTCGAGCCGTCGCGCTCGAGCTCGCCACGCGCGGCTACGACGTCGTGGCAACGATGCGAGAGCCCGCCGACGGCTCCTCGCTGCTCGAAGCCGCAGAAACCACCGCAGGTCCCGGGAACGAAGGGAGCATTCGAATCGAGCGGCTCGACGTGAACGATCCGGCGCCGATCCGACTTCCCGACACACTCGAAGTGCTCGTGAACAACGCGGGTGTCGAAACCGACAACTTGCCGATCGAGCACGGCGACATCGACCGCCACTGGCGTCACCTGTTCGAGACCAACCTCTTCGGGCTCGTTCGCGTCACGCAAGCTGCGATCCCGAAGTTGCGCGCCAACGGCGGCGGGGTGATCTGCAACGTGACGTCGTCGTCGATCCTGGCGCCGGTGCCGTTCCTCGGCATGTACCGGGCCTCGAAGGCGGCCGTCACCGCCATGGGCGAGTCACTCGCCGCCGAAGTCGCGCCCTTCGGGATTCGTGTCGTCGAGATCCTGCCCGGTCCGATCGTGACCGACATGTTGCGCAACAGCGAGAAGCCTGCAGAGGCGATCGAGTTCCCTGAGTATCGCGATCTCGCCGAGACGATGTGGCAGATCCGGCGTCAGATCACGGATCAGTACACGCCTGCCGAGGAGGCGGCGCGACGGATCGTGGATGCGATCGAGGCCCCCGAGCAACCCGGCGCCGTGGTGCGACGCGGGTGCGACCCGATGTCGGAGACGATGCTCGCTCAACCATCTGGCTCGCTGGCTAACTGAGCGCGCCCGATTCGCAGAGCTCGCCGATCTCTCGTTCGGAAAGCCCCAAGAGTTCCCCGAGCACCCACTCGTTGTCCTGACCGAGCGTCGGGCCGGCGCGGTCGTAGCTCTTCGGGTCTGGGGTATTCGGGTCAGGTCCGAAGCGGATGCCGTTGCGCTCGTACCTCCCGGGTCCCATGAAGGGGTGGTCATGCGCGACGAAGTGCCCTCGAGCCGCGAGCTGCCGATCCGCAAGCACGTCACCGAAGTCGAGCACGGGAACCCCCTCGACACCGAGCGCTTGCAATTGCGTGGCGATCTCGTCTCGCCGGCGGGTCTTCGTCCATGACGCGATCGCGTCGTCGGTTGCCTCGCCGCCGATCGCACGAGCAAGCGCGGCGAGCTGCGCCGCGTCCCACGCGGCGATCGCGACCCACCGGTCGGTGACGCCGTCCTCGTCGGCGCAGGGATATACGCCGTGCACCAACGCGCCCGGATGGGAGTTGCCGCGGCGCATCCCGATGGTTCCGTCGATCTCGTAGTCGAGCAACCAAGGTGTCAAGGCCCAGAGGCCAGCCTCGACCTGCGCCACGTCGAGGTAGCAGCCGCGGCCTGTGCGCGTCCGGCGCCAGAGGCCGGCCGCGAGCACAGCCGCGACGTAGCGGGGGGCGAGCGAATCGGTGATCGTGCCGAAGGGACCGACCGGCTCACGATCAGGCCAGCCGGTCAGCCAATTCCACCCCGAGAGCGCGCTGCCCTGGCCGCCGAACCCCGGGTAATCCTTGTGCGGTCCGGTCTGGCCGTTCAGGCATGCGCTGACCATCACGAGGTCTGGCTTGTGACGGCGCAGCGATTCGTAGTCGAGACCGAAGCCCTTCATCGCGCGCGGCGCGTAGTTTTCCGCCACCGCATCCGCCCATTCCGCGACGAGCCGCGCGACAAGCGCGACCGCGGCGGGGTGCTTGAGGTTGAACGTCACGTTCCGCTTGCCGCAGTTCAGCGCGTCGTACATCGGCGCGCCCTCGAGGCCGTGTGGGTTGTCGGGGCCTACCGCCATCGCGCGCAGGAAGTCGGGACGGCTCGGCGACTCGACACGCAGCACCGTCGCACCGTGCTCCACGAAGTATCGCGTCGCGATCGGTCCCGCGGCACCGGAGCCGAACTCGAGGATGTTGACACCAGCCCATGGGCGGCTCGCTGCACCCCGGGAGCGCACATGCGCCGCTCGCCACGAAGGCGGTCCGGCGGGCGACTGGGCGGGCCCGCGCGGGCGCGCGGGGGCCGCACCATGCACGATGGCGAGCGAACGAGGGAACCGTGCGATCTCGCCGATCGGCCCGAACCACTCGCGAGCGACGAGTTGGGCGGACGCGAAGATCTCACGTGGGGAGTTCGCGGGAGCCAGCATCAGGTTCGTCGCGCAGGCGATGTCGTAGAGCTGCTGCATCGTTCGGTCCGCGAAGTAGGCACCGATGGCCCGTTCCATCGCGCGCAACGCGTCGTCGGTGGCTGTCGACTGCGACCAGCTTGTCCAGTCCTCGTTGAGGGCGGGCTCGTCGATCCCCGCGCCGCGGACGAGCTCGGCAATCAACTCCATGCTGGCGGCGCGCGCTTTGCCACCGCGGATGCCGAAGCTGACGAAGCCGTCGAGCGTCGGCCAGATCTCGCGCGTACGGCCGATGTTCGCGCCTCCTCGATGACCGCGGAACGCCGTCCGGAAGTAGCGCCCGGCCGCGCCCATGTTCGCGACGAGCACGCACTCTTGCATCGAGACGTCGACGATTTGGCGAACGCCCGTCATGAGCGCGGCGATCGCCGCGTACGCCGCTTCGCCGGCGGTGTGCGCGTACGAGGCGGGCTCGGCCGGCCGAATCGGCGGGCGGTCGGGATCGCCCGTCGAGTACAGGTTGCCGCTGGCGGCCATCACCCCGAGGTCGCTCGCGCGCCACAGGGCGCGCGGACCGGTGAGGCCGAACGGGGTGATCCTCACCCAGTGGGTGTCGGGCGCCGACGACGGGTCCAGGTCGACGACATTCGGTGCCATCGGTTCGTCGATCACGAGGTCTGCCTCGGCGGCCAGCTCGCCCAATGCCGCGCAGCCTGGGTCGGCGACGATGGTCTTGCCTGCCGTCCACGCCAGCCACGACGCCGGGCGTGAGGCGAGTGGATCGCCGCTCGCCGGCGACACGCGCACGACCTCCGCACCCAGGTCGGCCAGCACCCTTCCGGTGCGGGCTGCGGCCTCGCCGCCCAGCTCGAGCACGCGGACGCCGGCCAGCAACGCGTCTTCGCCTGGGTTCACCTCTGGGTCCACCTCTGGGTCCACCTCTGGGTCCACCTCTGGGTCCACCTCTGGCCGCCGCTGGCCGCCGCTGGTCTGGCCACGTTCTGGGTCGGCAACGCGCCAGCCTTGTCCGGAACCTGACGTGCGTGTCAGTCTACGAACTCGCCCGCGCGAGCCACCCGGGGGTCTATCGGATGGGCAACTATCGCATCGTCGACGCCGACTGCCACATTCTCGAGCCACCCGACATCTGGGAGAACCACCTCGCCCGCAAGTGGCAGGACAAAGCGCCGAAGCTCGTGAAGGACCCCGACGGCGGCGACGCGTGGCTGACGGCCGTCGGCGGCGATCCCGATCCGATCGGGCTCGTCGCGACGCCCGGCATGCCGTGGGACAGGTTCCGGTGGTTCGGTGTCACCTACGACGAAGCGCGTACCGGTTGCTACAACGGGGGCGCGCGGCTCGCCGACATGGACCTCGACGGCGTGCATGCCGAGATCCTGTTCCCGCCGCAACGAACGCTGAGCCACTTCCTTGGTGACGACGACCCGGATTTCGTGCTCGCCGGCGTCGACGCGTACAACGACTTCCTCTTCGAGGAGTTCTGCGCGCCCGACCCGACCCGCTTGATCGGGTTGGCCCAGATCCCGAGCATCGGGATCGACGCGGCGATCGACGGCATGCGCAAGGCGAAGTCACGTGGCGCCAAGGGAGTCCTGATCTCGAACTGGCCGAGCGGCGCCGAGAGCCTCGGTGGGGATGACGATCCGTTCTGGGCCGCTGCGTGCGACGAGGCGATGCCCGTCTCGATTCACATCAACATCATCAGCCGGAACCAGCGGATGGCCGCGCGGAAGGCCGCGGTCGCCCACGGCAACGCGCTGTACGACATGCGGTCGGAAGCGACACGCGCGAAGGCTATCGGCGGCATGAGCCACGTCTTCGCGATGACAACGGGCGCGATGACAGCGATGCTCTTCCAGGGCGTGTTCGAGCGATTCCCCGAGCTCCAGATCTGCTGGATCGAGACAGGGGTCGGGTGGATCCCTCACTTCCTGGAGTGCATCGACGACCGCTACTGGCGCAACCGATCATGGGGTCAGCTCCCGATCAAGGAGCCGCCGAGCTACTACTGGTACCGCAACAACGCCGCGAGCTTCATCGTCGACCGCAGCGGCATCGAGCTGCGCCACCGTGCGGGCGTCGAGAACATCATGTGGTCGAGTGACTACCCGCACCACGGCAACGACTGGCCTTACTCGCGCAAGACGATCGAAGACCTGACGGGAAGCTGCACCGAGGACGAGAAGGCGGCGATTGCCGGCGGGAACGCTGCGAGGATCTGGAAGATCGACGACTGATGGGCGACGTCGAGTTCACCACCTCCGATCCGGCCACCTCCTGACGCCTCAGCCCTTGCGACGCTTGACGCCGCCGACTCCGGTGTTCGTCGCGGTCGCTGTGCGGATCGCGTCGAGCGTGAGCCGTTGCACCGTGCGCTGGTGCACGTAGTTGAGGACGCGATCGACCGCGGGAACGAGGCGCTCGCTGCTCGCCGTCAACCGTTTCTGCACAGCCTCGAGCTCACCGCGGTCCCAGTCGTCGCGCGTCCAACCCGCCAAGACCGCGTGAACGTCGGTCTGCAAGGAGCGGAAATGGCGGACATAGATCGCTCCCAACTCCGCGAGGATCGTCGCGGGCATCCCGATGTCGAGCAACTCGCGAACGGCTCGCAGCATGCGGAGGTCGGCGTCGTCGTACGCATCGCGTCCGAACTCGGCCGGCTCCGGGATGAGCCCGACGTCGCGGAGGTCCGCGACGAGCTCGGCAGGGACACGCGAACGCTCGACGAGGTCCGCCTCGTCGTACTGGTGATCGGCGCCGCCGAAGATGCCGTCGATCCCCGGTCGATCGGCGCTGACGATTGCGCGGATCGCAGCGAGCGAAAACCGCTGGTCCTGCAGCTCACGGATGCGCTGGAGCCGTTCGAGGTGCTCGACGCTGTAGAGGCGGTTGCGGCCGGCCGGACGCGGCGGCGGGAGCAGGCCCTCCCGCGCGTAGTACCGGATCGTGTCGACGCTGACCCTGGCGCGCTGCGCCAGGTCGTCGATCCGCCAGCTGGTGTCGCTCATGTCACACTCTAAGAGCTTCGTCTCTCGCTGTGAATGACTTGACAGACCAGACCTTGAGAGTGTTTACTTAGAGAGTTATCACACCAGGAGTATGTGCTCCTGGAATGTGCTCGAGGTCTGAAGGAGGTGCGGCAATGCAAGGACTCACCTGGTTGGCCAAACAGCTCGCCTGGGAGCAGCGTCTCGCCGAGCTGCGCCGGCCGGCTCCGGTTGCGCGCAAGCGCCGGCGGATCCGACCGCAGGCCAAGGCTGCCTGACCACCCGACGCGGCGCCGCCTGATCCCGCGACCTGATCTCGCGACGTGGCGGATGCAGGCATGCGCGGCATGGTTCTAGCGTCCTGCGCCGATGGCGGGAAGTGGGCCGATGGCGGGGACCGGAACGCGCGCGACCCTCGCCCTGACGCGCCTCGGCCTGCCCTTTCGTCTCCACGAGTACGCGTCGAGCAAACGGCTCACGGGTTACGGCGTCGAAGCGGTGGAGCAACTCGGTCTGGATCCTGAGCGCACGTTCAAGACGCTCGTCGTCCGCACCGACGACGGCAAAGCCATCGTCGGCGTCGTGCCCATCTCGTGCACACTCGATCTCAAGGCCATCGCTGCCGCCGCGCGCGTCAAGCATCTCGAGCTCGCCGAACCGAAGGTCGCCGAACGGTTGACCGGCTACGTCGTCGGCGGCATCAGCCCGCTCGGCCAACAGCGTCGCCTCGCAACCTTCATTGACACCTCCGCGAGCACGTACTCGACGATCTTCTGTAGCGGCGGACGCCGCGGACTCGAACTCGAGCTCACGCCCGCGGACCTCCTGCTCGCGACGAATGGAAAGTACGCGCCGATCTCGCGCCGGCCCGACTGAACACTCTTCCCGATGTCAGCACCGCACCCAGCGCGGCAGCGCGACGTCGTCGATCGTCTCGAAGCTCACCCGCACGGGTTCGCCGATCGCGATCGAGTGGGGATCGACGCTGTTGATCGGCGCGCCGTCGTCAGCGACGAGGTTCCCGACAAAGCGCAACGCGTGATTCTCCGCGAGCTCGACGACGATCACGTTGAACGGCGCCAGGGGCGAATAGGCGGGAAGCAAGGGAGGATGGGGGATCACGTAGCTCCAGATCCGTCCACGACCGCTCGTCGCCACCCAGTCGCGGCGAATCGAGCGGCACCGCGGGCACATCGGTCGGGGTGGGTGCGTTGCCAGCTGGCAGTCGGAACATCGCTGCACTCGTAGCTCGCCGCGTGCGCAACCCTCCCAGAACGGCCGCGAAGCGTCGTCGTCGAGATCGGGGAGGAGGAACTCCGGCATCATCGGTCTTTGGTCAAGAGGAGCGCGCTCGTCGGGACACCTTCGCCGCTGGTCACGAGGCTGACATCGGCCGCGGCGACCTGGCAGGTGCTCGTCCCGCGGATCTGCCGCGCGCCCTCGAGCACGAGGTTGAACCCGTGGACATACGCTTCGCTCATGCCGGCGCCGCTCGTGTTGACCGGCAGGCGGCCTCGATCCCATTCGATGCCTCCGTCGTCGGTGAAGGGCCCGCCTTCGCCGCGCGCGCAGAAGCCGTAACCCTCGAGCGACAGGATGATCAGCGGGCTGAACGCGTCGTAGAGCTGCGCGACCTTGACGTCGGCCGGACCGACGGCTGCGTTCGCCCAGAGCTTGCGGGCCGCGGTCCACGCCGGCCCGAGCAGCGGATCGTCGCAGAAGTAGTTCGTCATCGTCTGGTGCTGGGGTGGCAGTCCCTGGGCGAAGGAATGGATCAGCACCGGGGGTTGTCGAAGGTCCCGAGCCCGCGCGACCGAGGTGACGACAACGGCGAGGGCACCGTCGGTCTCGAGGCAGTTGTCGAACAGGCACAGCGGTTCGCTGATCCAGCGCGACGCCATGTACTCGTCGCGGGTGAGGACACGTGAGTGCATCATCGCCGCCGGGTTGCGGTTGGCATGCTTGCGCGCGGCCAGCGCGATGTTCGCGAGGTGATCGCGCGTCGCGCCGTATTCGTGCATGTAACGCCGGGTCAGCATGGCGATCTCGTCGACGGGTCTCAGCAGCCCGAACGGCCGGCTCCACTGTCCGTTGTCGGAGAGCCGCTGGCTCACCTGCGCCCACGGCCGGCTCGATTTCGACGCGCGTTTCCTTGCCCGCCACGCGACGGCGACCTCACACTGTCCGGTCGCGACCGCCATTGCCGCCTGTCCGACGACGCCGCACGCGGCACCTCCGCCATAGCCGACCTGCGAGAAGAACGTGATCGGCCCGAGGCCGACCGCGCGTGCAACCTCGACCTCGCGGAACGGCTCGAGCGTGAAGCTGGCGAGCCCGTCGGCCTCGCTTGCTGCGACCCCGGCATCGTCGAGCGCCGCGGAGATCGCCTCGCAGGCAAGCGACAACTCGGAGTGGGGAAGGCCTTTGCCGAAATCGGTCTGCCCGATCCCCACGATCGCCGTCGCGTCGCGCATGGTTCTCATGGTCGGGTTGACATGGTCGCGGTTCTCATGGTCGGGTTCTCATGGTCGGGTTCTCATGGTCGCGCTCGCAAGCTCGCCCCGCGTCTACCAGCCCGTGAAGTGCACGGGGCGCTTCTCTCGGAAGCTGTTGACGCCTTCCATGCCATCGTGTGTGCCGGCGTTGAGCTCGACGAGGATCGCCTCCTGCTCCAGGAGATCGCGCCGCGAGAGCTCGGAGGCGTCGTGCAGGAGCTTCTTGGACCAGCCGATCGCTTTCGTCGGGCCGTTCGCAAGACGCTCCGCCCACTCGCGCGTCGCGGCCTCGAGCTCGGCGAGCGGTACCACCTTGTTCGCGATGCCAAGACGCAGTAGCTCGGGTGCCGGAACATCGTCGCCGAAGAAGACCAGCTCCTTTGCCTTGTGCATCCCGACGATGCGTGGCAACAAGTACGCGACACCGCCGTCGGGAACGAGACCGCGCCTGACGAATACCTGGATGAGCTTCGCGTGCTCGGCGGCGATCACGAGATCGGCAGCGAGGGTGAACATCGAACCGCCGCCCGCCGCAGTGCCGTTGAGCGCGACGATGATCGGCTTCTCGCAGTCGAGCATCGCCTGCATGAGCGTCTGGAAGCCGCGCCGCATCATGTCGACGCCGGCGCCCACGGTTCGCTCCGGTGTGCCCGGGGGTCGGTCGGGCGCTGGGGGCCGGATCGTCAGATCGGCGCCGGTGCAGAAGTGCTTCTCGCCGGCCGCGCGCAGCACGACGCAGCGGATCCCGAGGTCGACGTGGGCATCACGAAAGAGCTGGATCAGCCGGTCTCGAACGTAGAACGGGATCGCGTTCCCCGAATCCGCGCGGTTGATCGTCACCCACAGCACGCCGTTCTCGAGTTGCGCCGGCAGCTCGGCCTCCGCGCGGGCGTTCCAGTCGTCGGTCACGGTTCGGCTCTCCCTGTGTCATGGCTCGTGCCGGGCATCTTCTCTGGCTGGGTGACTACGAGAGCGTCGAGCGCGACCGCACCGCGCCGTCGCACGAGCAGCGGGTTGATGTCGAGCTCGGCGATCTCGTCCGACAACTCCATGGCCATCCGCTGGACGTCCATGATCGCGGCGACGAGCGCATTCTCGTCGACGGGTCCTGCCCCCCGCACGCCGCGCAGGATCGCCCGCCCCGCGAGCTCGTCGAGCATGCGCAACGCCTCGGCCTCCCCGAACGGCGGGACGCGCGTCGCGACGTCGCCGAGAACCTCGACCAGCACCCCTCCGAGCCCGACCGTGACGACCGGGCCGAACAGCGGATCGGTCGTGAAGCCGACGAGCGTCTCGACACCGTCGGCGAGGGTCTCGCAGACGAGGACGCCGTCGATGGTCGCTCGCGGCGCGGCCTGGTGTGCGCGCCGCGTCAGCGCTGCGAACGTCGCGCGGACCGCGGTCGCCGAATCGACGCCGAGGACGACGAGACCCGAGTCGCTCCGGTGGGCGAAGTCCGGTGAGCAGACCTTCATGACCACAGGGAAGCCGAGGTCTCGTGCGGCGTCGACGGCCTCCCGCGCGCTGCGGCATTGCACGTCGCGAGTGCTCTTGATTCCATAGGCTCGAATGACCTGCTTGCTGACGAGCTCGGACTGCGGCCGACCGGCGACGGCGCTGTCGAGCACGCGCCTCGCCGTACGAGCTGATCGTGTCGTAGCAGCCGGCGCGTGCGCGAACGGCGACTCGTACCGATCGACAAAGGCCCACCAGTCCGTCCAGCTCTTCACGGCACGAACACAGTTCTGAAACGTGCGGAACACCGGCAGTCGCGATCCGAGCAGCGTCTCCCGGTACGCGCGCTCGTCGCCGACCGGTGATCCCCATACGACGAACACGGGCTTGTCCGTCGACTGCGCGACCTCGACGAGATCGCGCGTCATCGGGTCGCTCATCGAGTCGAGTGCGCCGGTGATCGGGACGATCAGCGCGTGGACGTCGTCGTCCGCGAGCAGGACATCGAGGATGCGCCGACCTCGGCCGTCCCTCACGGGTGGCCCACCACAGTCGACAGGGTTCGAGACCCGCAAGTACTCGGGGATGAGGCCGTCGTGGAGCGCCCGCTGCGTCGTGAGCGACAGCGTCGGGAGGTGCAGGCCGGCGCGCGCCGCCATGTCGGCGAGATGTGCTCCGGTGCCACCGCTGATCGCGTAGATGACGACGTTCGGTCCGCGCGGTCGAGTTGTGCGCGCGAACGTCGCGCTCACGTCGAGCAACTCGTCGAGGCCGTCGACGCGGGTGACGCCGAACTGCGCGAACACCGCGTCGATCACCGCGTCGCTGCCGGTGAGGTGGCCGGTATGGCTCTGGGCCATCGAGGCGCCCGCGTCGGTGCGACCGACCTTGACCATCACGATCGGCTTGCGGGCACGCGCGGCATGATCGGCAGCGAGCATCAGCGTGCGACCGTCCTTGAATCCCTCGATGTAGGCCGCGATCACGCCGACCTCTGGTTGATCGACGAAGTAGCGGCACCAGTCGGCAAACTCGAGATCGACCTCGTTCCCTGTTGGCGCCCAATGGCTCACACGAATGCCGAGCTCCTGCCCCTGAAAGATCGGGCGACCCTGGTGCCCGCTCTGGGTGATGAGCGCGATCGCGGGTCCGTCGAGGTCGGGCCGGAAATCGCTGAAGGCGTTGAGGTTCGTGTTGGGCCCGAGGAGGCGCGTGGCGCCGCCGGCGAGCTCGACGAGCCGCGCCTCGAGTTGCGCACCGCGCTCGCCGACCTCGGAGAAACCGGCAGAGAAGATCACCGCGAACCGCGCGCCCGCGCGGCACGCGGCTTCGAAATGATCGACGACGCGATCGGTGCCGGTGAGCAGGACGGCCAGGTCGATGTCGTCGTCGACGCCCGCGATGTCGGCAACGGTCGGTACGCCCTGCACCGTCGGGTACGCCGGTGTCACCGGGTGGAAGCGTGCACCGTGACGGTCGGCGAACGCCTTGATGCGGGCGGTCATCAGCGCGTTCGGCTTGCCACCCGCGTCGGACGCACCCACGACTGCCACCGACTTCGGCCGCAGGAACGTGTCGAGATCGACGTCGCGCAGCCGTAACCGACGGCCCGAGACGTCGTACATGGGTTCCCCGTTCACGGCGGGCGATCCTGACACGCGTGTCAGATTCGGTGCGAACGGTAGTGTCGCCCGCCGTGCCGGCAGTGGGGTCCGTGACGATCGTCGGCCTGTCGCTCGCCGGGTTGCGATGCGCCGAGACGCTGCGCCGGCTCGGCTTCGAGGGACCGATCCACGCGATCGGCGCCGAGCCGCACCTTCCGTACGACCGGCCGCCCCTGTCGAAGGAGGTGCTCGCCGGCGAGTGGGAACCAGCGCGAGCCATGCTCCGCAACGAGGGTCTCGACGAGCTCGAGCTGGACCTTCGACTCGGCCGGCGCGCCGTCGCCCTCGCTGTCGACCTCGACCGGGGTTCGTGCACCGTGACGCTCGACGACACCGACGTGATCGAGGCGGACGCCGTCGTCATCGCGACCGGTGCGCACGCCCGCCGGCTCCCCGCCGCGATCTGTCCGCCCGAGCTCGGCAACGTGTACGTGTTGCGCACACTTGATGACGCGATCGCGCTGCGCGATGCGCTGCGCCGCGGGCCCGATCGAGTCGCGGTGATCGGCGCCGGTTTCATCGGCATGGAGGTCGCGGCCGCGAGCCGTGGCTACGGCCTCCCTGTGACCGTGGTCGAAGCGCTCGCGCAGCCGATGGTGCGTGGCCTCGGCGAACGAATCGGCGCGGCGTGCGCAGAACTCCACCGGGAGCACGGTGTCGACCTCCGACTGGGAGTCGGCGTCGAGCGAGTGGACGGTCGCGGGCTCACGCTTGCAGACGGCGCGCGCCTCGACGCCGAGATCATCGTCGTCGGGGTCGGTGCCGCCCCGAGCGTGGGCTGGCTCACGGACAGCGGGCTCGCCATCGACAACGGGATCGTGTGCGACGAGACGTGCCGTGCCGCGCCGCGTGTCTACGCCGCCGGCGACGTCGCCCGATGGCCGAACCCGCTCTTCGACGGCGAGTTGATGCGCCTCGAGCACTGGACCAACGCAGCCGAACAGGCAGCCCATGTGGCACAGCAGCTCGTGAGCGGCGAGGCGGCAGACTTCGCGCCTGTCCCATTCGTGTGGAGCGACCAGTACGACTGCAAGATCCAGTGCGTCGGCCGCTTCGATTCCGAATGCGATCTCGCAGTCGCGCACGGCTCCCTCGAGTCGCGCAAGTTCGTCGCGCTGTTCGGTCGCGGCGAGCGCATCGTTGGCGCGCTCGGCTTCTCCCAACCCCGATACGTCATGCAGTACCGGCGACTCATCGCCGAACGGGCTTCGTGGGCCGACGCGCTCGCCAAGGCGGGCTCGTGATCCGAGCCGGCTCGCGGCCGCAGCCGCGACCGCCGCGGGAGCGGCTCCTGACCCTGCCGTTCTGCCTCATCGTGGCGAGCGGCCTCGCGTACTTCATCGGGCTCGCGATGCTGAACCCCGTCTTCGGCCCCTACGTCAAGGATCACCTCGGGCGCGGCGACACCGGCGTAGGAGTGGCGGCCGGGGCATTCGCGGTCGGCGCGATTGCCCTGCGGCCGTACAGCGGGCGAGTAGGCGATCGAATCGGGCGCCGGCCACTGCTGATCGGCGGCGCCGCCGTCGTTTGCGTCGCGACCGCGCTGTACGGAGCGGTCGACAGCTTCGCGTTCTTCGTGATCGTGCGAGCGGTTGCCGGGCTCGGCGAGGCGGCCTTCTTCGTCGGCGCCGCGACCATGGTCACCGACCGCGCGCCCGTTCACCGGCGCGGCGAAGCGGTCAGCTACTGGTCGATCGCGGTGTACGGCGGGCTCGCGTTCGGGCCCGTGCTCGGCGAGTTCGTGTTGGGACCCGATGGTGACCGCTTCGGCGCCTGCTGGGCCGTCGCGTCGTTCGCTGCGGGGATCGCGGTCGTGCTGGCGCTGTTCACGCGCGAGATCAGTGACCGACCGCCACCGCCCCCGCGTGGCGGCCACCTGTTGCATCGAGCGGCGCTCGGTCCGGGACTCGTGCTCTTCCTCGGCTTCGTGAGCCTGGCCGGCTGGAACGGCTTCGTGAAGCTGTACGCGCGCGACGACCTCGGGTCGGCGAGCGTCGGAGGCGTGTTCTTCCTCTACGGCGCGCTGATCCTCGTCATTCGGATCGCCGGCGCCCGGCTCCCCGATCGCCTCGGCGCGCGCCGGTCCGGCACCGGCGCTCTCGGGCTGGGCGCACTCGGGATGGCGGTGGTCGTCGCCTGGCCGTCGATCGGTGGCCTCTACGCCGGCACGGCGATCTTCGCGCTCGGCCAGTCGCTCGCGTACCCGGCGCTGCTCGTGCTCGCGATGCAGGGCGTCGACGACTCGGAACGAGCGTCGGTCGTCGGGACGTTCTCGAGCTCGTTCGACCTCTCCCAGGGTCTTGGCGGGCTCCTGTGTGGGTTCGTCGCCGAGCAGTTCGGCTATCGCGAGATGTTCGCGGTCGGAGCCGCCCTCGCAGTGGTCGGTTTGCTCTATCTCCGCACGGCCCCAGGCCTGCGTCGCCCCTAGACTTCGGCCCCCGTAGAGTTTGGAAATGGCGTCGTTGCTCGTGACGAACGACTTTCCGCCGAAGCTCGGCGGGATCCAGTCGGTGCTCTGGGAGTTCTGGCGACGGCTGCCACCAGCGGAGACGACCGTGCTCACCGTGAGCCACGACGGTCACCAGGTGTGGGATGCCCAGCAAGCCTTCCGTGTCGAGCGCACGCGGGGCGGCGTGTTGTGGCCGTCACCCGGTTTGGCGGAGAGGGTCGACGCGCTCGCCGCCGAGGTGGCGGCCGACGTTGTCTTCGTCGATCCGATGCTGCCGCTCGGGTTGATCGTGTCGCGCCTCAGCAGCGATCGGCCGGTGATCGTCGTGGCACATGGCGCCGAGATCACGGTGCCGGGCCGACTCCCGGGCCTGAACCTGATCAGCCGGCACGTGTTGCGTGCGGCGAGCGGGGTGGTCGCCTTCGGGGGCTACCCAGCGGGCGAGTGCTCGCGCGCGGCCGGACGGCCACTTGCCGTGCTGGAGCTCCCGTGCGGGATCGACGGCGCTCGCTTCCGGCCGCTCGATGCGGCGTCGCGGGCGCTCGCGCGGAAGCGTTACGACCTCGATCCCGACCGGCCGCTCGTGCTCGGCCAGTCACGGCTCGTGCCGCGCAAGGGCTTCGACACGCTCATCGACGCGGTTGCCCACCTCGACGACGCCGTGCAGCTCGCGATCGGTGGCCAGGGACGCGACGAGGCCCGGTTGCGGCGACGCGCGCACGAGCGTGGGATCACCGATCGCGTCCATTTTCTCGGCCGGATCGCGGACTCGGACCTCGCGGAGGTGTTCGCGATGGCCGACGTGTTCGCGATGCTCTGCCGCGACCGGTGGGCCGGCCTCGAGGCCGAGGGCTTCGGCGTCGTGTTCGTCGAGGCGCAGGCGTGCGGTGTGCCCGTGGTCGCCGGTCGCAGCGGTGGATCCCACGAGGCAGTCATCGACGGTGAAACGGGCTACGTCGTCGATCCGCACGACGTCGGCGCCGTCGCCGCCGCGCTCGAACAGCTCATCGGCGACGATTGCCGTCGCCAGCAGTTCGGTCGCGCCGCCCGGCAGCGCGCGATCGGGGAGCTCGACTACCAATGCCTCGTCCCGTCGCTCGCCCGGCTGGCCGCCGGCGATCTCTCCGTCCTCGTCGAGCGGGCCGCATGAGGTTGCTCACCCTCGGCCTCCCGCGCACTGCGCCTGGTGGGCGCATCGTCGCGGCCGCGACGGCGACGAGCCTGCTGTACGGCTGCGTGATCCTGTGGGATCTCGGAGGGCTCGTTGGAGGCCACGCAGCAGCGATCGCGGTCTCGGTCGCCTGGTTCGCGCTGTCGCTGGTGGTGTGGGTGTCGGCCTTCGCTCACGCCATCGTACGTAGCACGCGCGGCGACGACATCGCGGTCGCGAGCCTGTTCCTCGTGCAGGGTTCGGTACCGCAACCCGTGCGCGTCCGGCTGCTGGGCATCGTCGGCGTCGTGCTCGTCGCGACATTCGCGACGCTCGCAGTCAACCCAGTTGGTTTTCTCGTCAACATGCTGCCGATCGGGTTCGCCGGACTGTGGGGCGCGCGGCACGGCGTCTATCCGGAACGCAAGGACCCGCGCTACACCGGGAGGTCCGATGGCCGATTCCGCCAGCGAGCGCATCCGGGTCGAGGCGCCGGCTGACCGCTGCCTCGAGGTCGCGCTCGACTTCGAGCGCTATCCAGTGTGGGCGAAGGACGTCAAGGCGGCCACCGTCATCGAACGCGACGGCGCGGGGCGCGGCCGGCTCGTCGAGTTCCGTGCCGCGGCTCTCGGCCGGAGCATCCGATATGTGTTGGAGTACGACTTCGCGAACCTCCCAGGCTCGTTCCGCTGGCACTTCGTCGAGGGCGACCTGCTGCGTGCCTTGAATGGGTCGTACCGCTTCGAACCCGACGGTGAGTTCACCCGCGTCCACTACGACCTCGCAGTCGAGGTGGCGTTGCCGCTGCCCGGTCTGCTGAAGCGCAGGGCGGCGTCGCTCATCATGGGCAACGCGCTGAAGGAGCTCAAAAGGCACATCGAGGCAGTGGCGTAGTCTCACCGCGTGCGGGTGTTGCTCGTCACGGGAAAGGGTGGCGTCGGGAAGACGACGGTCGCCGGCGCGACTGCGGCACTGGCCGCTCAGCGTGGGCTGCGCACGCTCGTGCTCTCGACCGACCCAGCACACAGCCTTGCCGACGCGTTCGCCACCTCGATCGGCGACGAGCCGACCGCGCTCGCATCCAGGCTGGTCGGCCAGCAGCTCGACGCGCGCCGCCGCTTCGAAGAGGTGTGGCGCGAGGTGCGCGACTACGCCGTCGAGGTCCTGGGTTGGGCCGGCGCCGACGCGGTCGAGGCGGAGGAGCTCGCCGTGATCCCAGGTCTCGACGAGGTGTTCGCGCTCGCCGACATCAAGCAACACGCTGCGAGCGGCGAATTCGACCTCATCGTGGTCGACTGCGCACCGACCGCCGAGACCATCCGGCTGCTCTCGCTACCCGACGTGCTCGCCTGGTACATGGACAAGGCGTTCACGATCAGCCGGCGCATGACGCGCGCCGCTCGACCCGTGCTGTCTCGCTTGACGCGCCTTCCCGTCGCCGGCGACGAGGTGTTCGCCGCGATCGAACGTTTCTACGCACGTCTCGACGGCGTCCGCGAGCTCCTGACCGACGGCGACGTCACCTCCGCGCGGCTCGTCGTGAACCCCGAACGGCTCGTTGTCGCCGAGGCGCGCCGGACCTACACCTATCTGTCGTTGTTCGGCTATCACGTCGATGCGGTGATCGCGAACCGTCTGCTTCCGGCGGGTGTCGCGGATCCGTTCTTCGCGAGCTGGCGAGCGTCGCACGCGGAGCACCTCTCGGCAGTCGAAGCGTCGTTCGCTCCGCTCCCCGTGCTGCGCGCGGAGCTCGCCGAGCGCGAGGTCGTCGGTCTCGAGGCGCTGCAGGAGTTCGGCACCACGCTGTACGGCGCTCTCGACCCGTCGGCGCGGCTTGGCGAGACGGAGCCGATGCGTGTCGAAGCCGAGGGCGACTCCCTCGTGCTCTCGGTCCATCTGCCGTTCTCCGAGAAGCACGATGTCGAGCTGGCGCGGACCGACGACGAGTTGCTCGTGGCGGTCGGCCCGCACCGGCGTGCGGTGATGCTTCCCGACTCGCTGCGATCGCGCGAGGTCGCGCACGCCGGCTTCGACGATGGCCGTCTCCGCGTGGAGTTCGTGCGATGAACGCGCAACGCGACACCGATGTCCCCCCGCCGCTTCTCCACGAGGAGTGCTACGCGTGCCCGGTCGGGTCCTTCCTTGCCGAAGCACGCGAGATCGAGCCCGCCGCGTTCGATCACGTGATGAATGCGACGCTCGAGCTGATCCAAGTCGCGAAGGCGATGCTCGACGCGGCGGAAGGCGCGATCGAGTCGCAACGTTCGACGCGTGCAGGTTCCCGGCGCGCCCGCGTCCGGCGCATCGATGTCGAGGGATGACGGCACCCCGGATGCATCCGAGCTGCTGAAACGACGTTGATGCGAACTATCGGGCTCGACGTTGGTGGCACGAAGATCCTCGGTGTCGCCCGTGCGAGCGACGGCTCGATCGTCGGGGAGTTGCGGACCGAGAGTGAGTACGACGAGGGGTCGCTGTTCGACGCGATGACGGAGCTGACTCGAAGGCTCGGCGGCGATGCGACGCGTGCGCTCGGCATCGGGATCGCGGGGCTCGTGACCGCCGACGGCCGGCTCCGCTACGCGCCGAACCTGCCGGGGGTCGAGGAGATCGACATCAGCACGGAGATGGAGAAGCGCTCCGGTCTGCCCACGATCGTCGACAACGATGCGAACGTCGCCGGCTACGCCGAGGTCATTCAGGGCGCGGCCCGCGGTGCGCGCCACGCGCTCGTCGTCACGCTCGGTACGGGCATAGGCGGAGCGCTGATCATCGATGGTCAGATCTATCGTGGAGCGCAAGGATTTGCGGGTGAGATCGGCCACTGGACCGTGATGCGAGACGGCCCTCGCTGCGCGTGCGGTGCTTCGGGCCATTGGGAGGCGATCGCGTCTGGGAGTGCCCTGGGTCGGATGGCCGCGGAGGCGACCGCGGCCGGAACGCTCGTGCTGCCAACCCCGGGTCCGCCCGACGGTCACGCCGTCGCGAGCGCAGCACGATCCGGCGACGCGGCGGCGCGGCGGCTCCTCCAGGAGTACGCCGACAACATCGCGATCGGCCTCGCCGGCCTCGCGACGATCCTCGATCCGGAGTGCGTCGTGCTCAGCGGCGGCGTCGTCGAAATGGGCGAATTGCTGTTCGAACCGCTGCGCGAGTCCTTCGGCCGCCACCTCGAAGGGGAGCAGCACCGCCACCCGATCCGGTTGCTGCGCGCGACGCTGGGTGAGCGCGCCGGCGCGATCGGCGCCGCCGCGCTTGCTGCGACGATCGAGTGACGAACGAGCCGGTTCGCATCGGTCTCACGCTTCCGTCGTTCGTCGACCAGTTCGACACCGTCGTCGCGGTGGCCCGAGCCGCCGACGAAGCGCGTCTCGATGCCGTGTTCGCGTACGAGCACCTCTTCAGAGTGGCTCGCGACGGTACGCGGCGCCCTGCGCTCGACTGCTGGGTCACGCTCGGCGCGGTGGCCGCCGAGACGAGCCGGGTCGGGGTGGGCTCGCTCGTGGCGCGAGTGACGCTCCGACCACCTGCGGTCCTCGTGCACGCGTTCGAAACGGTGCAGCGCGTGAGTGATGGCCGGCTGATCGCCGTGCTGGGCGCCGGAGATCGCGAGAGTCGCGTCGAGAACGAGGAGTTCGGAATCCCGTTCGGGACCCTCGGCGACCGCGTGAGCGCGCTGCACGACGCGCTCGCGGCATTCCGGGCACGCAAGGCGATCGGCGCGACCTATCCGGTGTGGGTCGGAGGCCGGCACCCACGCGTGCTCGCCACCGTCTCGGATGCGGACGGATGGAATCGGTGGGGCGGCACCGCCGAAGACTTTGCCGCCGAGGCGGCCGTCGTCCGCCGCGTGCACCCCGACGCCACGCTCACCTGGGGCGGGCTCGTCGTGCTCGCAACAAGTGACGATCGCGCCCGCGAGAAGGCGGCTGTGCTGCGGGCCGGGCCGGGCACCGTGGTCGGTTCGCCGGCCACGGTCGCAGCGCAACTCCGCGCGTACGTCGAAGCGGGCGCGGCATGGCTGATCCTCGGTCCGGTCGACAGCTCCGACCCAAACAACGCTGACCTCGCCGCGACCCTTGCTGGCGAACTGTGAGCCGCCCGCGTCGCATGGTGTCGCGTGTGGCACAAGGCTCGGGGCGGAGGGCGGGGTTAGTCGAGCAGCAGGTGGGCGGCGCGCTCCATGCGGTCGGCCATCGGGGTGCCGTCGCCGAGCCCACTCGTCCAGAACGCCATCGTTGCGATCCAGGTGTGGCCGAGCACGTCGACGACCCCCTCCAGATCATCGACGTCCGCGCCGTCCAGCGCGGTCGCCAACATCGCGTTCAGATGCTCTCGAACACCAGCCTTGATGTCGGACGCGGCGGGGTCGTTGACGAACAGCGCGGTCACGAGTGCGCCCGTGACGCGGGGGTTGCGCTCGAGGGCGCGGGACGCGCGCCGGAGCACGTCGGCAACGCGAGTCGCCGCGGTCGGCCCAACCGGCGGGCGGCGATCGAGGTTGTCGCGCAGCGCTGACGCCTGCTCGCGCAACGCCGCGAGGAGGAGTTGGTCCTTCGACGAGAAGTGTCGGTAGAGCGTGCCGAGGGCGACGTCGGCGCGGGCGGCGACATCGCGCATCTGTACAGCGTCGTAGCCGCCCTCGGCCGCCAAGCTCAACGCGGCATCGATCAGCCGTGCCTTGCGCGCCGCGGTCTCGAGCGCGCGCGTGCCGGTGCGGCGGGGCGCGGTGGCGGTCACGCCGGGCACCCTAGAGCACTCCTAGAACGTGTTGCACCTTCGCGTGGCACCGCTCAGGCGCCCGGCACGACGACGTGGCGACGCTGGGGCCGGGTCCTATTCGAGGGTCGCGTAGTTCGTGCTGCGGTCGGAAGCGCGAAGCCTGCCGACCTGCTCGACGCAGCCGGCCAGGTCGCGCAGGTACTCGTCGACGATCGGTGCGTTTCCCGCCGAGATGGTCGCGTGCAACGAGTCGGGCGGTGCCTGGCGATCGAGGAACCAGCCCCTCGCTTGCATCGCATCACCGATCGCGAACACGTCGATTCGATCGTCGTATCCAGAGGCCGCGGCGATCGCCATCAGCTGCGCCTCCGGCTCGCCGAGCACCGCGAGGCCCTCGATGGCGCGCACGCCCGCGACGAGCCGTTCGCGAGCCTCGATCGTGACCCTGGTCAGCTGCAGGTACCCGTCGATGCCGAGGTGGTGCAGCACGGCCCAGGCCGTCGCCATCGGGAGCCCCGGCCGCGTGCCCTGCATGTTCGGCGACGCGTAGAACCCGCCGAGCCAGTCGTCGAAGACGAACGTCTGGTACTGCCTGAGGCGCTTGTCGCGGTGCAGGATCACCGACGCGCCCTTCGGCGTGTAGCCCAGCTTGTGGAGGTCGACGGAGATGCTCGTCACGCCGTCGACCCGGAAGTCCCATGGCGGGACGTCGTGACCGAGCATTTCCATGAAGGGCAGCACGAACCCGCCCATGCACGCGTCGGTGTGGAAGCTCGCGCCGACCGAGGCGGCGAGCTGGGCGAGGTCGGGGATCGGGTCGACGACACCTTGTGGGTACTGCGGTGCGCTCCCGACGACCAACACGGTGTTGTCGCTCACACACGCAGCCATCGCGTCCACGTCGGCCCGGTAGTCGGCGCGCACGGCGACCTTGTGCGTGCGGATCCCGAAGTAGTGCGCCGCCTTGTGGAACGCGGCGTGCGCACTCTCGGGAAGCACCATCTCGGGCTCCGTGATGCCGCGCTCGGCCTTGCCGCGCTCGCGCGCTGCCTTGACGGAGCAGAGGATCGACTCGGTGCCGCCGCTCGTCATGAACCCGGCCGCGGTGTCACCGTGCACCAGGGCCGCGGTCGCGTCGCAGACCTCGCGCTGGATCTCGCCGAGGCTCGGGAAGGCGATCGTGTTGAGCGCGTTCTCGTGCAAGAACATCAGCGCGACGGCCTCGGCGACCTCGTGGACGGCCTCGCCACCGTCGTAGACCATGCCGAACGTGCGGCCTTCGGACCACCGGGCGTCGCGCTCGCGCTTTCGCGACAACGCTTCGACGATGTCGTCCTTGCTCATGCCGTGCTGTGGAAGCGCCATGCGGTGAGCATGGCAAACCATCACCGCCTACGGCCAGCCGACCTCGATGCCGCGGTTGGGTCGGGTCAGGGTGCGATGGGTTCCCAACCGACGACCGGCGCGGCGTTCGCCGAGCAGTCGCTCGCGTTGGCGACCTCGGCGACCTGCGGGCCTGCGCCGTTGTCGCGCAGCCAGGTGCACGTGCTCGTCGCGGACGTGCGCGTCCCGAGAATCACGAACACGTCGTCGCCGACACGGAGCGACACCTCGTCTTCGCGGGCGGGAGGCCGGTCGGCCGCGACGATGCCGATGTGCGGTTGGGCCTCGCCGAGCGCCGCCGCCGTCACGCGGGAGTAATCGCCCGAATCGGCGTACAGGTCGGCGATCGGCGCCCACACCTCTACGAGCGTGCCTTCCGCAATGCCCGACACCGCGCGCCCTTCTGGGCGTCCGTCGGGGCGGTCGGCTTGTTGCGCGTCGCCGACCTGCGCGATGCCGTCTTCGACGATCGCTTCGCCGAGCCGCGGGTCGTCGTTGGGCGCGGCGAGCTGCCACCACAGCACTGCGTTCACCCCGACGGCGAGGACCGTCAGCGTGACCGCGAGCCGCCGTCCACCCCGTGCAGTCCGATGCCATCCGCGCGGCAACAGATCCGCGGGACCCGCAGCCGGGGCGGCGCGCTCGACGACGACCGGTTCGCTCTCGACGGGCGCGGCAGGCGCGACGAGCGCAACCCGCTCGGGCTCGAAGATCGCGGGTGGTGCGTCGCGGACGTAGGCGCCGCACGCGAGGCAGGCAACCCCGTCGGCAGGGTCGCAGGTGGCACCGCAGTGCGGGCAGGCGAGGAGTTGGAGCAGCATCGTGGGCTCGGCGTGATCGAGAGCAACGCTTCGGTTCTCATCGGCCGGGGTGCCACGGATCCCAGGCCGCCGGGGGATCAGGTCGCCGGGTCGGTGGCGGGGTCGGTTCCCATCGGACGGCCGAAGTACTCCATTGCCAGCTCGGGGCGCGGCTGGACGAACAGACCCTCCGCCTCGGCGCACAACGTGTCGTCTGCCCATAGCTCCGCTCGGGATCGGATCCTCCGCCCCTCGACGCGCTCCACCCACGCGTCGAACCGGACCTCACGGTAGAGCGGGGTGGGGCGCCTGTACCGGATCGTGAGCGTCCCGGTCATCCCCGGGCAGCCGTTGGCGATGTTGACGATCCCGAGGACCTCGTCGAACGCGAGCGCCACCATCCCGCCGTGCACGAACCCAGGCGGCCCTTCGTACTGCGCCGTGAACGTGCCGCGGGCGTGGCAATGACCGTCGACGATCTCCCAGTCGATCCGGGGTGACATCGGCGAGGCCTCACCGACGACGGGTGAGCGCGGCAGGTAGTCGCCGTGGGCGCGCGGCGTGTAGCCCGCGCCGGCGACCCGCACGTCGTCGGTGTCGAGCAGCGTCGCGTTCACAGAGCGGACCGCGGCGGCCGCCGACAGCAAGGCGTCGTCGGGCGCGTCGGGCGTGCTCATCGACGCCTCGATGAGCACGCGCAGCGCCTGGGCGAGCTGAGCGCGCGGCTCGGACGCGAACTGCGGATCGTCGCCGGTTCCCGGCGCGGCTTCTGACATGGTTCGAGGCCGCTCACTCGCCCCGGAACACCGGCGGGCGTTTCTCGGCGAAGGCCTTCGGGCCTTCCTGCGCGTCCTGAGTCGCGAAGACGGCCCAACCGATCAGGTCCTGGTGCTGCATCGCGTCGTGATCGCCCATGTGCTCGGTCTCGCGCCATGCTCGGAGGATCGCCATCGTCGAGAGCGGCGCGCACGCGGCGACCTGGTCGGCGACCATGCGGGCGACGTCGAGCGCGTGCCCCGCGGGCGTCACCCGAGCGATCAGGCCCATTTGCTGCGCTTCGAGCGCGGTGATCGGGCGGCAGGTGAGCAGGATGTCCATCGCGAGCGTGTAGGGGATCTGGCGGGGGAGCCGGCACGCCGATCCGCCGAGGGGGAACAGCCCGCGTTTGGCCTCCCACACCCCGAAGATCGCGGTCTCCCCCGCGACGCGGATGTCGGTGCCCTGGAGAATTTCCGTGCCGCCCGCGACCGCATATCCCTCGACCGCTGCGACGATGGGCTTGCTCACGCGGTAATCGCGCAGCAGCGCCTTCCAGTGGGGATTGTCGCCTCGGCTCATGACGGCCTGCACGCGGGGGTCGGTCGGTTGCTGGGCCATCGATACGAGATCCATGCCCGAGCAGAAGTTGCCGCCGGCGCCCGTGAGGATCGCACAGCGCACCTCCGGCGTCGCGTCGATGTACTCGTACGCGAGCACCATCCCGGCGAGCATGTCGCTGCTGAGCGCGTTCTTCTTCTCGGGACGGTTCATCGTGATGGTGACCACCGGCCCGTCCTGCTCGACGGTGCAGTGCTGCGTGGTGAGCTCTTCGAGGATGGCCATGCGGAGGTCTCCTCTCGCGACGGGTGTCGGCTGGGGGCGGATGCTCGGATGCCAGGCGCGCCGGAATCTAGAACAGGTTCCAGGAGTGTGCCCACCAGAGGCGCGCGTGCGTCGGCTGGCACGACCTTGCCCGCACACCTAGAACGTGTTCTAGGGTGCGGCGCTCGGCCGCCCGGACGGAGGAGGTAGCGATGGGAGGGTTCTGGCAGCACGCCAAGGCGAACCCCGACGCGCTCGCGATCGTCGACCCCGACGGCACCGAGGTGAGCGCGGGTGAGCTGCTCGCGCGCGCCAACCAGCTCGTCCATGCCTTGCGCGCGGTTGGCTTGTGTGCCGGCGACACGTTTGCCGCGGTGCTCCCGAACGGCGAGGCGCCGTTCGTTGCGCTGCTCGCGGCGCAGCAGGCCGGTTGGTACTACGTGCCGATCAACTATCGCCTCGCACCGCCGGAGATCGCATACATCGTCACGGACTCGGACGCGAAAGCGCTGGTAACGCACGAGCGTTTCGCCGACACCGTTGTCGCTGCGGTCGGCGACACCGATATCGCAGCGGACGCGCGACTCGCCCATGGCGACGTGCCGGGTTTCGTCGATTACGAGCGCTTCGTCGCGACCTTCCCGACGACCCTGCCGGACGATCGTGCGTCGGGCGCGGCGATGCACTACACGAGCGGCACGACGGGGTTCCCGAAAGGCGTGAAGCGCTCGCTGTCGCCACTCGATCCCGACACGACCGCCGAGCTGTTCACGTTCCTGTTCGGGCTGTTCGGGATCCCGAAGGGCGAGCGCAACGTTCATCTCTGCACATCGCCGAACTATCACACCGCGGTGACGACGTTCGCGGGGAACTCCCTCCACATGGAGCACGCGGTCGTCTGCATGGACAAGTGGGATCCGGAGCGGGCATTGCAGCTCATCGAACAGTACGGCTGCACGCACACGCACATGGTGCCGACACAGTTCCACCGGATGTTGCAGCTGCCCGACGACGTGCGCTCCAAGTACGACGTGTCGGCAATGCGCTGGGCGATCCACGCGGCGGCGCCGTGCCCCGTGGAGACGAAGCGCAAGATGCTCGCGTGGTGGGGTCCGGTGATCTGGGAGTACTACGCCGCGACCGAGGGCGGCGGTTCGATCGCTCCGCCCGACGAGTGGCTCGCGTATCCGGGCACGGTGGGGCGCGCGTGGCCGACGAGCGAGCTGAAGATCACCGACGACGACGGCAAGGTGCTCCCGACGGGTGAGCCGGGCACGATCTGGATGCGGATGGGGACTGGCTCGTTCGAGTACAAGGGCGACGCGGAGAAGACAAGGCGGTCACGTGACGCCGAGGGCTTCTTCACGGTCGGCGACGTCGGATACCTCAACGAGGACGGTTACCTGTTCCTCTGCGACCGCAAGAGCGACATGATCATCGCGGGTGGCGTCAACATCTACCCTGCAGAGATCGAGGCGGCGATCCTCGAGCACCCACAGGTGGGCGACGTCGCGGTGTTCGGTGTTCCCGACGCCGACATGGGCGAGCAGATCAAGGCGGTGATCGAACCGGCACCCGGTGTCGCCGGCGACGACGATCTGCGTGCCTCGGTGATGGAGCATGTTCGCGGGCGGCTCGCGAAGTTCAAGTGGCCGCGTACCGTCGACTTCATGGAAGAGCTGCCGCGCGAGCCGACGGGCAAGCTGCTGAAGCGCAAGCTCCGCGATCCGTATTGGCAGGACCACGACCGCGCCATCTGACGGTCGGTACTTCGGGTGGCACCTGGTTGTTGGAGAGGGATGAGGTAGATCGATGAGCGAGGCGTTCGTCGTCGACCACGTTGTCGAGTACCCCGGTGGGTACACCCGGTCGGTCGGGCCGGTGCTCGGGCGATTCCTCACTGCGCTCCGAGACGGCCGCCTTCTCGCGGTGCGCGGACGCGACGGGCGCGTCATCGTCCCGCCGCAGGAGTACGACCCCACGACGTCCGAGCCGATCGGCGACTCCGTCGCCGACTTCGTCGAGGTCGGACCGGCCGGCAGGGTCGACACCTGGTCGTGGGTCGAAGCGCCGAAGCCGGGCAAGCACCCGTTGCAACGGCCGTTCGCGTTCGCGCTGATCCGCCTCGACGGTGCCGACACGGCGCTGCTCCACGCCGTCGACTGCGGGACCCCGGACGGTATCGAGATGGGGGTCAGGGTCGCGCCGCGGTGGCGCGCCGAGCGCGTGGGCGCCATCACCGACATCGAATGCTTCACCGTGCTCGCCGACGGCGAACAGCCCGTGCCCGCGCCGCCCCGCACGAACCTCACCGACGACGGGACCGACGAGGGCGACGTCACGGGAATGATCGCTTCGATCCGCCTCGAGTACCGCATCCCCGCGGGCGAAGCGACGCGCCGCTATCTCAACGGCCTGGCCAGGGGCAAGATCATCGGTGGCCGCGCTCCGTCGTCGCAAGAGGTGTACGCGGCGAGCCGCGGTACCGACCCGAAGACCGGCGAGCCCACCAGCATCGAGGTCGAGATCGCCGATACGGGATGCGTCACGACGTTCTGCATCGTGAACATCCCTGGTCTGTCGGAGCTCGCCCCCGAGATCCCGTACGTCTCGGCGCAGATCCTGCTCGACGGGGCCGACAATATGCAGTTCGGGTTGATCCGCGGCTGCGACGTCGACGAGGTCCACATGGGCATGCGCGTACGCGCGAAGTGGGCCGAGGAATTGAAGCCGGACCATCGATCGATCCTGTGGTGGGAGCCGACCGGCGAACCCGATGCCCCGTACGAGCACTACAAGGACAACCTCTGATGCGCGAGGTCGCGGTCGTTTCGTTCGCTGCATCCGGCGTCGCGAAGGAAACCGAGCACAACGAGGTCGAGATCATCGTTCCGGTGCTTCGCGACGCGATCGCCGGGAGTGGACTCGAGAAGACCGAGATCGACTTCGTATGCTCCGGCTCGCTCGACTACCTGTTCGGCGGGCCGTTCGCGTTCGTCGCGGGTGTCGACGCTGTCGGCGCAGTGCCTCCGATTCGCGAGAGCCATGTCGAGATGGATGCCGCGTGGGCACTGTACGAGGCCTGGTGCTACATCCAAACGGGCGATGTCGACAGCGCGCTGATCTTTGGGTTCTCGAAGGGTTCGCTCGGCGACGTCTATGAGATCCTGACGATGCAGACGGACCCGTACAGCCTGCTGCCGCTGTGGCCGTCGGCAATCCACATGGCCGGGTTGCAGGCACGCGCGTACCTCGAATCGAGCGGCAGGACCGAGCGCGATCTCTGCGAGGTGGCAGCGCGCTCGCGGGTGAACGCGCAACAGACGCAGTACGCCGTTCGCGCCGGCGACACGACGGCCGATGCGCTCCTTGCTCAGCCCAAGACGGCCGATCCGCTCCGGGCGTCGGATGTCTTCGCGGTGGCCGACGGCGCTGCGGCCGTGGTGATCGCGGCCGGCGACGTCGCGCGGAGGGTCTGCCCTCGGCCTGCGTGGATCCGCGGGCTCGAGCACCGCATCGAGGCGCACCAGCTCGGGTTGCGCGATCTCACCCGCTCCGAGTCGACCGAGGCGGCGGCCACTGCCGCGGGGGTGCGCGCGGGTGAGGACAAGGTCGATGTCGCCGAGCTGCACGTGCAGTTCAGCCACGAAGAGCTGATCCTCGCCGATGCCCTCGGTATTGCGGGTCCGGATTCCGCGACCGTCGTCAACCCCTCCGGCGGTCCGTTGGCCGGCAACTGCCTGATGGCCGCCGGCCTCGAACGCTTCGGCGAGGCCGCCCGCCGTATCTGGGCGGGCGACGCCGACCGGGCGGTCGCCCACGCGACGAGCGGCCCCTGCCTCCAGCACAACATGGTCGCTGTCCTGGAAGGGGATTGACGTGGTTGCCCGGAACGCTGTGCCGGAGGAGGAGTAAGGATGGGCAGGGAGCTGGCCGCCGTCGTCGGCGTCGGGCAGACCAAGCATCGCTCGTCGCGTAAGGACGTCTCCATGGCGGGGCTGGTGCGCGAGGCCGCAATCGAAGCCCTCGACGATGCAGGGATGACCTGGAGGGACATCGACGCGGTCGTCATCGGGAAGGCGCCGGACACCTTCGAAGGGCTCGCGATGCCCGAGCTCTACCTCGCGGACGCGCTCGGCGCGGTCGGCAAGCCGATGATGCGCGTGCACACCGCAGGCTCGGTGGGCGGGTCGACCGCGATCGTCGCGACAAAGCTCGTCACGAGCGGCGTGCACCAGCGCGTGCTCACGGTCGCGTACGAGAAGCAGAGCGAGAGCAACGCGACATGGGGCCTCTCGGTGCCGATGCCGTTCCAGCCGCCGCTCGTCGCCGGTGCCGGCGGCTTCTTCGCGCCGTTGATCCGCGCCTACATGTTCCGCTCGGGGGCGCCACGCCACATCGGGCATCTGGTCGCCGTGAAGGATCGGCGGGCAGCGCTGCGGAACCCGAAGGCGCACCTGCACATCCCCGACATCGATCTCAAGATGGTCGAGGAGTCCTTCATGTTGTGGGACCCGATCCGCTACCTCGACACGTGCCCGAGCTCCGACGGCGCGATGGCGCTGGTCATCGGGAGTGAAGCCGTCGCCGACGCTGCACGAGGGCCGGTTGCGTGGGTGCACGGCATGGCAATGCGCTCCGAGCCGACGATGTACGCAAAACGCGATCAGGTGAACCCCATCGCCGGCCGTGCGTGCGCGAAGGACCTCTACGCGATGGCCGGAATCTCGAACCCGCGCGCCGACTTCGACTGCGCAGAGGTGTACGTGCCGTTCTCGTGGTTCGAGCCGATGTGGCTCGAGAACCTCGGGTTCTGCGACGAAGGCGAAGGGTGGAAGTTGACCGAGGCGGGCGCGACGGCACCCGACGGCGACATCCCATGGAACCCGAGCGGTGGCGTGCTGTCGTCGAACCCGATCGGCGCGAGTGGGATGGTGCGCTTCGGCGAGGCCGCCCAACAGGTGCGCGGGCGCGCCGGCGACTACCAGGTCGAGTTGAAGACCGGCAAGGCGCTCGGCCACGCCTACGGCGGAGGATCGCAGTTCTTCTCCATGTGGGTCGTCGCGAACCGCAAACCCCCTTCCTGAGTGTCCCACCAATTGCCGTGTGTCCCATCAGATGGCGGTATACCGCCATCTGATGGGACACACGGCCCCGCACACGTGCGAGAAGCGTGAAGATTCGATCGACATCGAGCATCCCCGTTGCGGTTCGACCGGCCGATCCCTACGGTGCGACAGCATGACGATCTCTGCCGAAGATCCGGTGTCCGACCGTTCGATGATGGTGGCGGGCCTCATCCGCCATCCGTCAGCGCTCTTGCTCTACGGGTTCCTCACCTTCGTGACGCTCCTCGCCGAGTTCGACGCGAGCATCGGCCCAAGGGGTCGATCGGTGGCGCGCCTCGGCGTCGCGGCCGTCTGGTTCGTCGCCGGCGCGTTCTGGTGCTTCACGCTCGGCGCGAACTTCGAGATGCGTTCCCGGCGCGTCGTCAATTGGGCATGGTGGTTCGGGTGGGCCCTGATCGCGATCTTCGTCGCCGTCCTCGTCGTGGAGCACCAGGCCATCTCGAGCTCGTACTACGTCGACTGAGGTCGGGGTCGGCGCGTTCCGCGCCCGCACATGATCCACCACGAGCGTTGTGAACAGGAACGGGTTCTAAAATGGGCGGCGTGGGTCGCCGGTTCCCGTTCCCCATCCCGTTCGGATGGTTCTGCGTTGCCATGGAGGGCGACCTCGAGCGTGGTGATGTGATGGCGACGAGGTACTTCGGCCGCGCGCTCGCGGTGTGGCGCGACGAGAGCGGCGACCACCACGTGCACGACGCGCACTGCCCACACCTCGGCGCGCACCTCGGCATCGGCGGAACGGTGCACGGCGGCGAGCTCACCTGCCCGTTCCACGGATGGCGGTTCGACGGTCGGGGCGTCTGCACGAACATTCCCTACAGCGAACGTCTCAACGACGAGGCGCGCTTGCAGACCTACCCTGTGATCGTCCGCAATCGCTTCGTCTTCGCCTGGTACCACCCGCACGATGGGACGCCGACGTGGGACCTTCCCGAGCAGCGAGAGGTGGGCGACCCGGCCTGGACCGACTACCACTCCTCGAGCTTCGTCATCAGGACGGTGCCGCAGGAGATGTCGGAGAGCGGCGTCGATCCCGCGCATTTCACGCCAGCACGATTCAAGCATGTCCACGGCACCGACACCGTCGCCGAGATGCTCAGCTACGACACCGAAGGACCGTGCTCGGTGATGCTGAGCAAACAGAGTTACGTCACGCCGAAGGGCATCGAGTGGGGGCGAATCGACGTGTACAACCACGGGCCCGGGTTCTCGCGCGTGTTCTTCGAGATCCCGGGTGTGGTCGATGCTTGGAACCTCGCGTGCACGACGCCGATCGACGACGAGACGACCCAGGTTCGGTTCAATCTCCTCGTGCAGCGACACCCCGACCCCGAGTTCACCGACACCATCGCGGATGCCTTCGTGAGGGAGATCAACAAGCAGGTCAACGAGGACGCGCCGATCTGGGAGCGCAAGTCTTTCGTCCCTGTACCCGGTCTCGCCGATATCGGCGGGCCGATCCTGAAGTTCCGGAAGTGGTATCGCCAGTTCTACGCCGACCGCGACGACGAAACGCGCGCGAGTTGCGCGAGGTGTGACAGCGACGTCACCGTGTCGTAGCCGTCTCCGGGGTGGTCGCCGTAGGGATCGAGGATGAACGGCCGGATCCCGGCCCGCCGGGCACCGACCGCGTCGATGCCCGGCATGTCGCCCACGTACCAGCATTGGTCCGGGCGGAGGCGCATCGAGATGAGCGCGAGCTCGAAGATGCGGGGATCGGGCTTCTCGACACCGACGGCGCCCGAATCGATCACGCACTCCACGGCCACCCCGATGCCGGGGCCGACCTGCGCGAGCTCGATCGCGCGTAATCGCGCGAGGGCCTCGCCGTCGTTGTTGGACACGACCCCGAGGCGCACGCCGGCCGCTTCAAGTGCGCGCAAACCGTCGCGCGCTCCAGGGATCTCGTACTCCCACAGGCCCGCGGTCGTGAACTCGTCGGCCAGATGACCGAGCACCTCTCGGATCACCGCGTCGTCGTGAACCCCGAGCGCCGCCGCGAACACCTTGAGGTAGCTGCGCCACCAGCGTTGCCATGGCGCATCGCCCTCCACGGGTTCGTTCGCGGCCGAGAACGCCGTTGTCGCGCGATAGTGCGCTCGCGGCACCGCCTCCGGGTTGATCGGATGCCCCGCGCGTTCGCACGCGGCGGCGATCCGGCCGGGGTCTGGGAGATGGAACACGCCACCGATGTCGAGCAGAACGGCTTCGATCGCGGGCATCTCGGCAACGCTACCGATCGCATTTGAGCCAGCCCGTACGCCGGCTCCCGGTACCATCGAGTGATGGAGTTTCGCCGGATCAACGCGCTGCCGCCGTACGCGTTCGCACCGATCGACGCGTTGAAGATGCAGTACCGGCGAGCGGGCGACGATGTCATCGACCTCGGGTTCGGCAACCCTGACCTTCCCTCACCCGACACCGCGGTCGCGAAGCTGATGGAGTCGGCGCAGAACCCTCGCAATCACCGGTACTCGATGACGCGAGGGATCCCGAAGCTGCGCGAGGCCCTCAGCCACCTCTACGACCGCCGGTTCAACGTCGCGCTCGATCCCGAGACGGAGATCTGTGCGACGATCGGTGCGAAAGAAGGATTCAGCCACCTGATGTTCGCGTTGCTGGGACCAGGTGACACCGCGCTCGTGCCCGCGCCGAGTTATCCGATCCACATCTGGGGCCCGATCCTTGCCGGCGCGGCCGTGCAGTACGTCCGCATGGGTCCCGGACAGGACTTCTTCCCGAACCTTCGCGCCGCGTGGGAACAGGCCTGGCCGCGCCCGCGCGTGCTGGTGACGAGCTTCCCGCACAACCCAACCACGATGTGCGTCGACCTCCAGTTCATGACCGACGTGGTCGCATTCGCGCGCGAGCACGATCTTGTGGTCGTGCACGACTTCGCGTACGCAGATCTCGGTTTCGACGGCCACGAACCGCCGAGCATTCTCCAGGTTCCGGGCGCGAAGGACGTCGCGGTCGAGATCTACTCGCTCACGAAATCCTTCTCGATGGCAGGCTGGCGACAAGGATTCCTCGTCGGCAACGACGAGGTCGTGGGCGCGCTCGCGAAGCTGAAGAGCTATCTCGACTACGGCGGATTCCAACCGATTCAGATCGCGGCCACCGTCGTCATGAACGAGGAGCCGGACTATCCCAAGGTCGCGAACGAGATCTACAGAGGTCGGCGCGACGCTCTCGTCGACGGCCTCGCCAGGGTCGGGTGGGAGATCGAAAAGCCCAAGGGCACGATGTTCGTCTGGGCCCCGATCCCCGAGCCGTACAACGAGATGACGAGCCTCGAGTTCTGCACGATGCTCGTCGAGGACGGCAAGGTGGCGGTGTCGCCCGGCGGCGGGTTCGGGCCGGGCGGCGAAGGATTCGTTCGGTTTGCGCTCGTCGAGAACGAGCAGCGCATCGCGCAAGCGGTGCGTGGCATCAAGAGGGCACTCACGAAGCTCTGAGCCGCGGACGTGTCAGCCGGCGAGCCCGCGCAGGCAGAAGGTCTTCGCGAGCGCGGCGATCGCAGTAACAGGCTCGTTGCGTTCGAGGATGTAGTCCCGCGTGAGCCGACCGATCACACCATGTATGACGCGGGCCAGCATGTCGGGATCCTGATCGGCGATCCGACCTGCCGCGATCGCTTCCTTGAGATGGCGCGCCGTGTCGGCGAGCCCGATCTCCTCGTTGCGTGCGAGCACCGGCGCGAATGTCTCGTCGGTCGCGGCGAACTGGATGATCGAGAAGTAGTCGCGGTGGTCTGCGAACCACTCCAAGGTGGCCTCGATGCCGAGCTCGATGCGGCGCAGCGGGTCGGGCTCGTCGACGATCGCGGCCTGCTGCCGCTTGCGCAGCTCGTGGTGTCCGCCCTTCAACAGCTCGGTCAGCAGCTCGTCCTTCGACTTGAAGTACCAGTAGAAGACACCCTTGCCGACACCAATCGAGGCCACGATGTCGGCAACCGACGTCGGGTGGTAGCCACGCTCCGCGAAGAGGCGGGCCGAGGTGCGAATGAGCTGCTCGCGCCGGTCTTTGCCGCGAGGGGTGAGCTTGGCCCGCATCGAAGGCGGGAGGCTACGGCTGCTTGACCGCTCGGTCAAGAATCGTGCAGCCGTGACACCCGTCCTCTTGCTGTCCGTTTCTCAAGTCGAAACGCGTCGGATGCCGATCAGCAATATGCCGGGCCGACACTGATCCAGTGACGGACGGCTCTCGATGAGTGGGGGGAGTACCTGCCGTGCCTGATCTGTACCGATCCGTACGTCGTTCGGTGTTGCGCCTCGGCGCCCAGGGCGCCGTGAGGAACGCGTCGCGCGAGCGCGGTGAGATCTCACGGGTGCTCGCCGAGGTCGACGCGCTCGAGCGCCGCCTTGCGGCCGCACCTGCTCCGCCTGCGGCCGCACCTGCTCCGCCTGCGGCCGCACCTGCTCCGATGGTCGCGGCGCGGCGCGCGCACCCCGGGCATGCGGCCTAGGCACCCCACCGCCGGCGTGTGGTTTTTCGAGCTTCCGAAGCTGAGGTGGATGGCGACGACCGCCGCGCATCGCTAACGTCGGGTCGATGCTCTATTGGGTCGTGAAGATCGCGCTCACACCGATCACACGCTTGATCGTGCGGGTCAAGGTGGAAGGCAAGCACCATCTCCCACGGTCCGGACCGGTGATCCTCGCCGCGAACCACCGATCGTTCCTCGACTCGATCTTCATCCCGATGGTCGTGCGTCGCCGCGTCACGTTCGTTGCCAAGGCTGAGTACTTCGATGCCCGCAAGACCGCATGGTTCTTCCGCGGCGTCGGACAGATCCCGATCCGCCGAGAGGGTGGGAGCGCGTCCGAGCGGGCGCTCGAATCCGCGATGGACGTGTTGCGTTCGGGTGGCGTCTTCGGGATCTATCCCGAGGGCACACGCACTCGTGACGGGCTCATGCATCGCGGTCACACCGGTGTCGCTCGCCTCGCACTTCGTTCCGGCGCGCCGATCGTGCCCGTGGGACTCGTCGGCACCGACGAGGTGCAGCCCGTCGATCGGAAGCTGCCGCGGTTCGGCCGCCGCGTCGTGATCCGCTTCGCGCCGCCGCTCGACGTCGAGCATCACGCCGGACGTGAGAACGATCACCTCGCGCTCCGCGACATCGCCGACGAGCTGATGTACGAGCTGCAACAGCTGACGGGTTATGAGTACATCGATACGTACGCGACGAAAAAGGCCGAGGACCTGCCGACCGAGCTGGTGCGGCTCGCGAGCTAGACCCAGTTGCGGCTGCGTTCGACCGCGCGCCGCCACAACGTGAGGCGTTGCTCGCGCTCGCCGATGTCCATCACCGGATCGAAGCTCGCCTCGGCGCGCCAGGCCGCGGCCGCGTCCGCGGGCGACGACCAGATTCCCTCCGCGATACCGGCGAGATACGCGGCGCCGAGCGCGGTCGTCTCTTGCACGGCCGCTCGCCGAACCGTGACGCCGAGAAGGTCCGCTTGGAACTGACACAACAGGTCCATCACAGAAGCGCCGCCGTCGACGCGCACCTCCTGCGGCTGCGCGCCCGATGCTGCCGTGATGGCCTCGACAACATCCGCGGTCTGGAACGCCATTGCTTCGACGACCGCCCGCGCGACGTGTGCGCGCGTGGTGCCGCGCGTGATGCCGACGATCGTGCCGCGCGCGTAAGGGTCCCAGTACGGTGACCCGAGCCCGGTGAACGCGGGGACGACCATGACGCCGCCGGTGTCGGGCACCGACTCGGCGAGCGGCCCGATCTCGGCCGCGGTAGCGATCACCTCGAGACCGTCGCGCAGCCACTGGATCGCGGCGCCGGTCACGAAAATCGCTCCCTCCATCGCATAGGCGAAGGTGCCGCCTGCCAGCTCCCAGGCGACCGTCGTCAAGAGGCCCTCCACGGGTTCCGGCACGCGATCGCCGACGTTGACCAGCACGAAGGAGCCGGTGCCGTAGGTGTTCTTGGTCATGCCGGTCGCGAAGCACGCCTGACCGAACAGTGCCGCCTGCTGGTCGCCGGCGATGCCGCTCACCGGCACCGACAGCCCGGCGGCGCGCTCCGGGCTCGTGACCCCGAAGCGGCCGCTCGATGCGCGAACCTCGGGAAGGATCGAGACCGGTACGGAGAACAGCGCGCAGAGCTCGTCGCTCCAGCGTCGATCCACGATGTCGTACAGCAGCGTTCGGCTCGCGTTCGAGGGGTCCGTAGCGTGCACGCCGCCGTCCGGCCCACCGGTGAGGTTCCACAAGAGCCACGAATCGACGGTGCCGAAAGCGAGCGACGGCGTTGCCGTGAGGTTGCCGCGCGTGAAGAGCCATTCGAGTTTCGTGCCCGAGAAGTAGGGGTCGAGCACCAGACCGGTCCGATCGCGCACGATCGCGAGCGCTCCCGCGTCGCGGAGCTCGTCGCAGCGCGCCGCGGTGCGGCGGTCCTGCCACACGATCGCGCGATGTGCCGGCGTACCCGTCGCCTTGTCCCACATGACGACGGTCTCGCGTTGATTGGCGATCCCGACGGCCGCGACCTCGAAGTCCGCCCCGGCGAGCGTGGTCGAGACCTCACCCAGCACCTCGACGGCGGCCCTCAAGATGTCGTCGGCATCGTGCTCGACCCAGCCGGGCTGTGGGAAGTGCTGCGGGAACTCGCGATACGCAGCGGCGAGCGGTACCCCGCGTTCGTCGACCGCGAAGGCGCGGACCCCCGTGGTGCCGGCGTCGATGGCGATCACGGCCGCCGTCACGCGGTGTCCTCGCCGGTGGGAGGCTCTGCAGGCGGCACCCTCCGCCCCGCGGAATCGAGCAGCCGGAGCGGAAGCTCGGTGCCGCGGCCGAACTCGAGGAGCATCGCGCGGTGACCGGGCTTCGAGAAGCGGACCGCAGATGCGTCCCCGGCGGCGGAGACGTCCTCGACGGTGAGCTCGTCGAGCCGATCGGCCAGGACCCTCCGTTTCGGGCGGCGAGTGAAGAATCCGACCTCGTACATGAGCAGTCGGCGGTCGGTGAGCACCACGACATCGCGGTATCTCGCCGCCAACGGTTGCAGCCGCACGCAGCGGGAATACCAGGCGCGCGCCCACAGGAGGATCGCTTCGTCGGGCTCGAGACGCCTTCCCGCGAGGTGGTGGAGCCGTTCCTCGGTGCGCCCGCGCGACATCGGCGGGCAGGATAGGGGCACACGCGGATCGGACGGCGATGGCTTCCCTCACCCGGTTCGCATCGAGCTCACCAACGAGACGCGAGGATCACGATGCGTATTGGGATGTTGACCGGCGGTGGCGACTGCCCTGGGCTGAACGCGGTGATCCGCGCCGCGGTGCGGCGCGGCGAGGGCGAGCACGGGCACACCTTTCTCGGGTACCGCCATGGATGGCGAGGGCTGATCGAGGGACAGACGATGACGCTGTCGATCGCGACCACGCGCGGGTTGCTCCCGCGCGGAGGCACGATGCTCGGCACCTCTCGCACGAACCCGTACAAGCTGGACGGCGGGCCCGAGCGTGTGCAGGCGACCCTGCAACGGGACCGAATCGACGCGTTGATCGCGATCGGCGGCGAGGACACACTCGGTGTCGCGCACCGGCTCGGAGACGACGGCGTACGCGTCGTCGGTGTCCCGAAGACCATCGACAACGATCTCTCGGCGACCGACTTCACGTTCGGTTTCCATACAGCGGTGCAGGTCGCGACCGACGCGATCGACCGGCTGCACACCACCGCCGAGAGCCACGACCGCGTGATGGTCGTCGAGGTGATGGGTCGCCACGCTGGCTGGATCGCTGCCTATGCGGGCCTTGCCGGCGGTGCCGACCTCGTGCTCGTTCCGGAGGAGCCGTTCGACATCGACGACGTGTGCTCGCGGATCACGCACCGTCACCAGCGCGGCGCCGGCTTCTCGATTCTCGTCGTCGCCGAGGGAGCGACACCTCGTGAGGGCTCGATGGTTCTCAAGGACGGCGACGTCGACGCCTTCGGACATGTGCGGCTCGGTGGGATCGGCAACGCGCTCGCGCCCGAGATCGAGGCCCGTACGGGCTTCGAGACCCGCGTCACGATCCTGGGCCATGTGCTGCGCGGCGGAACGCCCACCGCGTACGACCGGGTGATCGCGACCCGATTCGGCCTCGCGGCCATCGACGCCGTGCACGAGCACGACTACGGCACGATGGTTGCGCTGCGCGGCACCGAGGTCGTTCGCGTGCCGATCGCAGCAGGCGTCACGGAGTTGAAGACGTTGGACGAGCGCTTCTATGCGGATGCTCGCGCCTTCTTCGCGTAGGCGCGCGTTCGCCCTTCCGTTCACCGGCGTCGTCGCTCGAGCCCGCCTAGCCTCCCTGGCGATGAGCGAGGCGCTGAAGGAGCTGCTCGACCTGCTCGACCTCGAGCCGCTCGAAGTAAACCTGTTCCGAGGCGTCTCTCCTGACGAGCAGCGTCAGCGCGTCTTCGGGGGTCAGGTCGCCGGCCAGGCGCTGGTCGCCGCAGGGCGAACAGTCGATCCCGATCGCAGCGTGCACTCCCTGCACGCCTACTTCCTGCGCCCCGGCGACCCCGATGTCCCGATCATCTACGACGTCGACCGCATCCGCGACGGTCGGTCGTTCACGACCCGGCGCGTCGTCGCGATCCAGCACGGCCGGGCGATCTTCAACCTCGCCGCGAGCTTCCACATCCACGAGCAAGGCCCGGAGCACCAGTACGAGATACCGCCGACGCCCGACCCCGAGACGGTGCCGACGTTCTTGGAACAGGTCACACCGTTCCGCGAGCGCTTCTCCGACGACGTGTGGGATTGGATCAGCCGCGAACGACCGATCGAGACGCGCAGCTGCGAAGCGCCCCGCTGGATCGATCCGACGCCCCGGCCTCCGGAGCAGCATGTCTGGTTCCGGGCGAACGGCGATCTGCCCGACGATCCGCTGCTGCACGCGTGCATCGTCGCCTACGCAAGCGACCTCACCCTGCTCGACACCGCGGTGATGCCGCACCAGGTGAGCTACACCGACGAGACGTTCCAGGTCGCATCGCTCGACCACGCGATGTGGTTCCACCGGCCGTTTCGGGCCGATGCGTGGCTGCTGTACCACCAGAAGTCGCCGTCCGCGCAGGGCGGGCGCGGGATCGCGGAAGGCTTCATCTACGCGCGTGACGGCCGGCTCTGCGTGACGGTCATCCAAGAAGGCTTGATGCGACCCGTTTCGACCCCTCGCGCATGATGGTCGATCTTCGGAGCGACACCGTCACTCGGCCGACCACCGCGATGCGGGCCGCGATGGGCGAAGCCGAGGTCGGCGACGATCTAGCCGGTGAGGACCCCACGGTGAACCGGCTCGAGGCGATCGCGGCCACGCTCACCGGCAAGGAAGCGGCCCGCTATGTGCCGACGGGGACGATGGCCAACCAGCTGGCGATCCGGGCGTTGGCGAGGCCGGGAACCGAGGTGATCTGCCCGGCGCGCGCACACGTGTATTGCTACGAGGACGCCGGCGCGGCGCGCAATGCGGGTGTCCAGATGCGTCCGTTGCACGACGAGGGTGGGGTTGTCTCGGTCGAGCAGGTCGAGCACGCCGCGCTCGGTCGCCGTCACCACCTGCCCGTCGCCAGCGTGCTCGTGATCGAGAACACGCACATGGCGGCCAGCGGGCGGCCACTCCCGCCCGACGAGATGGGCGCGCTCGCGGGCGTCGCGCACGCGCACGGCCTCGCGGTCCATTGCGACGGCGCGCGGCTGTGGAATGCCGCGGTCGCGCTCGGCGAACGACTTGACGAGCTCGTGGCGTCGTGCGACACGGTGATGTTCTGTCTGAGCAAGGGACTCGGTGCTCCCGTCGGCTCGCTCCTGTGCGGCTCCGCCGACCTGATCGCGCGCGCTCGCGCCGACCAGCACAGGTTGGGCGGCGGTTGGCGCCAGGCCGGCGTGCTCGCGGCGGCTGGGATCGTCGCACTCGAGTCGATGATCTCGGGGAACGGGACCGCACTCCTCGCCGCGGACCACCATCGCGCGCGCGGGTTCGCGCAGGCGCTCGCCGATCGCTGGCCGGGTTGCCTGGATCCGTCGAAGGTGCACACGAACATCGTGTGCGCGCACGCGTCGGTGCTACCGGGCGAATTGCTGGAGCGGCTGGCAGCGCACGGCGTGCTCGCCGGCACCATCGATCCCCATACGATCCGGTTCGTGTTCCACTGCGATGTCGACGACCACGGGCTCGCCGCCGCGATCACCGCGCTCGACATCATTCGCGCCGACGGTTGAGCACTCGCCACCCAGTGGTTGGACCGTTTGCCCTGCGGGCCGACGGAAACCGTCCAATCGGTCGCGGCGGCGTTCAAGTGTGGTCAAGCGGCGCGGGGCGGCGTCTTGCGCCACTCGGCCATCGCTCGCAGCGTGAGGACGGCAACCACGGCACAGCCCAGCGCCGCCGCGACCGCTCCGGCGAGCGCACCCGCCGTCTGCTGCGCGACGCACGAGCGCCGCGGCGCCCCGAAGCCGTCGACGGCTCCAGCGAGCAGACGCCGAAGCAGCGGCGGCGTTTCCGAGCACGTGGCGTCGACGAGCGACCAACCGATCAACCCGCCGAGCACTCCGGCTGCCACCACCAGCCCGAACGCGAGGTAGACCGGTCCTCGGCGGGGCGCGTTCGGATGGCTGTCGAGGAGCGCGAACTCCGAGTAGTCATCCGTCATCGCGCGGCAGCGTATGACAAGCGCGAGACTGCACGAGATGGCCGCGACGCAGTGGCACGAGTGGATGGTCGCCGGGGCGCTGGTCGAATCGCCCGACGGTCTGCTGCTCGTGCGCAACATGCGTCGCGGCGGCAGCGAGGATTGGAGCACGCCGGGCGGCGTGATCGACGCGGCTGACGATTCGATCCTCGCGGGTCTCGTGCGCGAGGTCGCGGAAGAGACCGGCCTGGTCGTCACCGGCTGGCACGGCCCCGTGTACAAGGTGATCGCTACCGCGCCCGACATGGGTTGGCGGATGCGCTGCGAGGTACACCTCGCCCGCACCTACGAAGGCGAGCTCGCGGTCGACGACCCCGACGGCATCGTCGTCGAAGCCGCGTTCGTGCCGCCGCACTTGATCGACGCCCACCTCCAACTCTGCCCGCAATGGGTGCGCGAGCCACTGGCGTCGTGGTTGGGCGAGCGCTGGACGGCCGACGTCGTGCGCACCTTCGAGTACACGGTGTACGGGAACCGGCGCGACGAGCTGCGGGTCGAGCGCCACGTGGCACGATGATTCCGAAGAGCGGGATTCCGAAGAGCGGGATTCCGGAGCCGACCATCTTGCACCTCGACCTCGACGCGTTCTTCGCGAGCGTCGAGCAACTGCTCGAACCGAGCCTCCGAGGGCGCCCGGTGATCGTGGGCGGACTCGGCCGGCGCGGAGTGGTCGCGGCGGCGAGCTACGAAGCCCGCCGGTTCGGCGTCCGTTCGGCGATGCCGAGTGGCCGAGCCCGGCAACTGTGTCCGCACGGCGTCTTCGTGCCTCCCCACCACGGCGCTTACTCCGAGTACTCGGTGCGCGTGATGGCAATCCTGCGCGACACGACGCCGCTCGTCGAACAGCTCTCGGTCGACGAGGCCTTTCTCGACGTGTCCGGCATCCGTCGCCATCTCGGAGACGCGCCCGCGGTCGCGGTCCACCTGCGCTCGCGGATCAGGCACGAGATCGGCCTCGCCGCGTCGGTCGGCGTCGCGACCACGAAGTTCCTGGCCAAGGTGGCGAGCGACCTCGCGAAACCGGATGGTCTGCTCGTTGTCGAGCCCGGCACGGAGCTCGCGTTCCTCCATCCATTGCCAGTGCGCCGCCTGTGGGGAGTCGGGCCGAAGACCCAGGAGAAGTTGGAGCGCTTCGGGGTGTCGACGATCGGCGATATCGCGCGCCTTCCGATCGAGGCGCTTGTCGGCACGTTGGGTTCGGCGGCGGGCAACCATCTCCACGATCTTGCGCACAACCATGATCCGAGACCTGTCGTCACCGAGCGCGACACGAAGTCGATCGGACACGAGGAAACGTTCAGTCGCGACCTGACCGACCGCGTCGAGATCGAGCGCGAGCTCCTGAGGCTCGTCGACTCGGTCGCGGCCCGACTGCGCGCGGCCGAGGTCCGAGCTCGCACGATCACGCTGAAGGCGCGCTATCCCGACTTCACGACACTCACCCGCGCGCACACCGTCGCGCTCCCGACCGATGCATCGACGACCATCGCGGCGGCGGTTCGCGAGCTCTTGCACCAAGTCGACCTCGCCCGAGGTCTGCGCCTCGTCGGCGTCCACTGCTCGAATCTCGTCAGCGCGAACGACCCGGTTCAAGGTGTCCTCGCCCTCGATGTGATGGATCCGGCGAGAGACGCGCAGGTCGAGCGACGAGCGCAGGTGGAGCGGACGATGGACAGTGTCCGCCGGCGGTTCGGTCACGATGCGCTCCGTTCGGCGACATTGCTCGAACCGTTCGACGCCGAGAACGAGGATCCAGCCGGTGAAGAGGGTGCGGTGAGGAGAGTGCAGTGAGGAGAATCGGCCTCGTCGGTTGCGGACACATCGGCACCGTGCACGCGTTCGCGCTTTCCCAGCTCAGCAGCGCAGGGCTCATCGACGCCCGATTGCACGCGGCGTACGACACCGATCCGGCACGCGCGGCCAAGCTCACGAAGCACAACGGGGGTGCACCGCTCGACTCGCTCGACGCACTCCTCGACGAATCCGATGTCGTGTGGATCTGCACCTGGACCGACGGGCATCTCGCCGCCGTCGAAGCCGCTGCGACGCGCGGCATTCCGATCTTCTGCGAGAAGCCGCTCGCGCCCACGCTCGCGGATTGTGAGCGCGTCGCGTCGTACCTCTCGCTCGTCCCACATCAGGTCGGCCTGGTCCTGCGCGCCGCGCCGGTGTTCGAGACCGTGGCAAACCTCGTGCGGGGCCGCGTGCACGGCGCGCCGCTCGCTGTCATCCTGCGCGACGACCAGTACTTCCCGATCCAGGGCATGTACGGCTCGACCTGGCGCGGCGACGTGACCCACGCCGGCGGCGGAACCCTCATCGAGCATTCGATCCACGACATCGACCTGCTCCGGTGGTTCCTCGGCGATCCCTTCGAGGTCACGGCTCGCACGGCGTGTCGTTTCGGCTACTCACGCATCGACGACGTCGCGAGCGTCCAGCTTGCCTACGAGGACGGCACGCAGGCGACGCTTCTCTCGGTGTGGCACCAGGTGCTCTCGCGCGGTTCCAGCCGCCGCCTCGAGGTTTTCTGCGAGCGTGCCTACCTGCACACCGATGACGATTACCTGGGACCGCTCACGGTCGAGACCAGCGAGTCCGCCACGGAAACCCTGGGCGTCACGCCGGAGTGGGTGGACCGGCTCGATGTGCCCGAGGTCTACGAGAAGGCGGTCGCGCACTACGCGAGCGCGAACAAGGCGTTTCTCGACGGGCTCGGCGCGCCCGGAGGTCCGCGGTGCGGTCATCCGGAGGTCGGCGACGCCCTCGCCGCCCATCGCATCGTCGACTGTGCGTACCGATCGGCGGCAAGCGGGGGCTCGCCCGTTCGCTGCTCCTAGCTGCCCGACCTCAGAGCGCGATCGGCCAGGGCCGCGATCGGCCGGAGCCGCGATCGGCCGGAGCCGCGATCGGCGGAGCCGCGATCGGCTGGCATGCGGGCGCTGCATTGGCCGACGGCCCGCCGCGCGCGACAATGGACGACCAGCCCGGCTGCTACCTGTGTTGTCCTGTCCTTGCCATGGCGAAGGGGCGAAGATGCCGCTCTCCGAGGACGAGCAGAAAATCCTCCGCGAGATCGAAGCGCAGCTCAACGCGACCGATCCACGGCTCGTCGACCAGGTCAGCCGGACCACCGTGTACCGTCACGCCGGCCGCAACATCCGCCTGGCGCTCATCGCCACGGTCATCGGTCTCGTGCTCGTGCTCACACAGTTCACGAACAGCACTCTTTTCGCGGTAGTCGGCTTCGTGATCATGCTCGGCTCTCTGCTCGTCGTGTCCGACAATCTCAAGAAGATGGGCAAGGCGAGCCTTCACGATCTGTTCGGGTTCAGAGCAGGCGTTCCACGCCCGGGGTTCATCGACGCGCTGCGAGATCGGTTTCGCCACGACCGCGAACCGGAAGGCGACGACGATCGAGGGCGCTGAACCGGCCCCGATACAAGCGGGCCTCGGTGCCGTCGGCGTTCAGCGATTGCGCGCGAGGCGGCGCCGCCAACGCACTGACCGGCGTGTCATCGCCGTGAGCGCCCGTTCGATCACGCCGACGTGCTCCCACGCGGCCGCCGCCGCGTCGTCGGTGGGGCTGTCGGGATCGAACAGCGCCTCGGTGTGCAGATGTGCGAGCGCGAGCAGCGGAGGCCCCGCTGCCCCGGCGCCAAGGGCGGGCGCCTCCCGCATGGCGAATTCGACCGGTGTCGATGCGGGCCGCCGGGTGATCCCGGATTCGGCGAGCCGCTCGACCGCCTGAGCCCAGGCCCCGACGATGCGATGGCGAGCGTCGCCACGCGCGCGGCGCCGGCGCCGGATCGTCGCCCCGACCAGCCCAGCCGCGAGCACGCCGACCCCGAGAAACGCGCCTGCGGCAGCGATGGCGCCGATCGTGGACACCACCCGGCCCGCGGCGTCGGATCCACCGGATCCCGACGAGCCGCCTCCGGCACTCACATCGCGGTCGAGGTCGGGGATTCGGAACGAGGTGGACGCCGCGGGACCGCCGGACGTCGTCGTCGATCCGCCTGTCGTGGTCGTGGTGACTCGCGGCTCGTCACCGGTCGAGTTGGGATCGCCGGCGCCGGTGCCGGTGTAGTCGGTGCTCGTGGGTTCGTAGCGACCAGGAGTGGGTTCGAAGCGCATCCAGCCGAGTCCCTCGAACCAGACCTCGGGCCACGCGTGCGCGTTGTCGGTCCACACGTGGTACAGCCCGTCGCGCTCGAGCGTGCCCGGCGTGAACCCGACCGCGACGCGGGCGGGGAGACCGGCCGCGCGGGCCATGGCCGCATACGACCCGGCGAACTGCTCGCAGAACCCGCGCTTGTCCTCGAGCACGAAACGCTCGAGCGCGTCCTCGTCGTGCCCGCGAATGCTGGTGTCGTACACGAACCCTCCGCTGTCGCGGAAAAATGCCTGGAGCGCGAGCGCGGCCTCGTACGGCGTCGCGGCGCCGGCTGTGAGCTCCGACGCGAGATCCGCGATCGACTCCGGAAAGTCGTCGGGAAGAGCGAGGTATCGAGCGAAGGTCTCGCGATCCGCGGGACGGATCGATCGCAGGATCGCGGCGGACGGTTCGGGAACGACGGACTCGACCTCGTACTCGAGCCCGTTGTAGTTGTCGCTCTCGAGGAACAAGGTCGACGATTCGTGAATCGAGTACTCGCGGCTGAGGAACCGCGTGTCGACGGCCTGGTAGGCGGCCGGAAGGAACGGGCCTCCATAGTCGTCCATCGAGAACCGCTGGTTCACGAGTCGGGTCGGCCCGCGAGCGTCTGCCGGTGCGTAGCCGTTGCTCGCCTTCGTGTCGCGCAGACCCCAGACCTGGCCGTCGTAGTCGTCGAGCGCGACGAGCCGCCAATATGTCCGCACGTCGGATTGCACCGCGAAGACCTCGGCGGGTGTCTGCTGGTTGAGGGTGTCGCCGATGCTCACGAGCGGCGACACGATCCGGACCGATCCCGGCCCGCCGCGACCTTCCCCCCAATCTTGATAGTCGAGCAGTCCTGCGCTCTGCGCGCTCGGCAGTTGAGGACCGAGGATCGCGCCCGCCAGCGCGATCACGAACACGGTCACCATGCCGCCGACGACGAGGCGGCTGCGACGGGCCGGCCGCACGTGGAACCATGTCCGTCGGTCGATGAACGATGCGTGCTGTTGGGCGAGCAGGAACAACGCACACGCACCCGCATACAGGCCGGTCGTGAAGGCGTACGAACCCTCGCCGAGCGCCGACACGGCGACGAACAGCGCGAGGGTGGGCGTCACCGCGCCGAGCGTTCCCTCGAGCCGCGTTGCCGACCAGTGCGCGGCGGCGCTCGCAGCCCACACGGCGAGCAACGCGAGCAACAACGCGCCCTGATCGGGGTCGACCGGGGTCGTCGACGTGCGCAGGATGGTCGGTGCGGCAACGAGATCGTCCCACCATGCGGCGAGCGCGCGGGCGGTCGGGATGCCGCGGGCCGTCTCGTGCGGCTCGACGGCGAGCACCGTGAACAGCACCGCACCCGAGATCCATGCGGCGACGGCCGCGATGCCACCCGCCCGCCGGCGCCCGAGGACCGTGCCGATCAGTTGCGGCGCGACGACGGCACCGAGCGCCGCGCCCAGCCAACGCGTGTTCTCGAACACGCGCACGAGCGAGAGCGCCGCGGCCGCCGCCAACGCGGTGACGGCCGCGATCGTCGCTAGAGCGGTGTCCGGGCCGCGCGCGGTGTCGTTCGGTCGGGTCGTTGCCATCGCAATACCGCTGCGTTCCACGCTTCGGGGAACGCTTGGTCGGGTCGGGGGGAGATCAGCAGCGGCGCTCGCCCGCGCCGCGGGGTCAAGGGGCCTGGATCGCCGCCGGTCGCGACCACAGCGAGGCCGCCACCGGCACGCACCATGAGGTCGAGCGCGCGTCCATCGGCGGCACGGCCGCGCCCCGTGACGAACACGACAGCGGTTGCGCGGCGGCCCGCGAGCGCTGGCACGATGCGATCCGTCGCGATCGGCTCGATCACCGCGAGGGCGTCCAGCACGGAGGCGAAGTGACGCTGCCCGGTCTGGCCGAGACGCTCGCCGGTCGAGGCCATGACCTCGAAGGGACGGCGGGAGCGAGCGAGCGCCGCGGCGACGGAGGCCGTGACCTCGACCGCCAGCTCGAAGCTCGGTCGGTCGTGCGCACCCGAGCGTACGTCGAGCAGCACGAGCACGGGCGCGCGCCGCTTCGATTCGTCCTGCCGGACCATGAGCCGGTTGCGCCGGGCGGTCGACTTCCAGTGCACGCGGCGCAGGTCGTCGCCCGCGTCGTATTCGCGGAGGAGGTGGAACTCGCCACCGACGTTCGGCCGGCCGATCAGCTCAGCGGCGTGCGAGTCGGCGTCGTCGCCGCCCAGCTCTGGGAGTGGGAGCAGATCGTGCACGCGCGGGTACACGATGACCTCGCTGATGCCGGCGATGCGCTGCACGCGTTCGGTCAGGCCGAAGGGATCGGCGAGCGAGGCGACGAGCGGCCCGAGCTCGAAGCGACCGCGACGATCCGTCGGGACGCGATAGGCAGCGCGCGCCGTCTCGTGGGGATGCAGCGGCGGCAGCAGGAACCGCGCGCTGCGCCTGCCGCGATCGAAGGTGTCGGTCGTGGCGAGCGTCGGCGTCGAGCGGTCGCCGTCGTTCACGACGACGAGGTCGACTCGTCCTTCGATCCCGACCTGCAGGCGCTCCGCCGGCCGCCGTTCGCCGGCCACCGAGACCCGGCGGGTCGAGGTCCACGTCGCGGTTACGAACAGCAGGAGGAGCATCGCGGTCGCGATGATCCAGAGCTGGGGGAGACCCAGGACGCGCCCGCCCGCGATGAGGCCGAGGGAGGCGCCGAAGAACGACCAGCCCCGCCGGGTCAACGCCATCGACAGCGGCCGGCGCTCAATCAGGGCCCGGCGACCGGCCGGACGTCGGGCCTGGCCTCGGGCCCCAGTGTCGTGCCGTCGGCCGGGACGGCCACGGTGTCGAGCACCCCACCGATGACGGCGGGGGCCGTGGTGCCCCGGAGCTGTGCCTCGGGGCTCAGCACGACACGGTGCTCCAACACGGTCGGTGCGAGCGCCTTGATGTCGTCGGGTACGACGTAGCTCCGCCCGAGGCTGGCAGCGAGCGTTCGCGCCGCGCGTTGCAACGCGATCGCGCCGCGAGGGCTGACGCCGAGCATGAGGTCACGATGGTGGCGCGTCGCGTCGACGAGATCGAGGATGTAGCGAGCGAGCGCGGGCGCGACGTGCACGCGCGTCAACTCGCGCTGCCACGCTGCGACGGTTGCCGCGTCGGTGACGGGATCGACCCCGTCCGTCGACAGCTCGCCGCGGCCGTGGGAATCGAGGATCGAGAGCTCCGCTTCGCGATCGGGATAGCCGATGCGCACACGCATCAGGAATCGGTCGAGCTGCGCTTCGGGGAGCGGGTACGTCCCCTCGAGCTCGATTGGGTTCTGGGTAGCGATCACCATGAACGGCGACGCCAGCACGTGTGTCTCGCTGTCGACGGTGACCTGCCGCTCCTCCATCGCTTCGAGCAACGCGGACTGCGTCTTGGGCGACGCGCGGTTGATCTCGTCCGCGAGCACGATGTTCGCGAACACGCCGCCCGGGCGGAACTCGAAGTCGCTGCGCTGCCGATCCCACACCGATACACCCGTGACGTCGGAGGGCAGCAGATCGGGCGTGAACTGGATGCGGCGCCAGGTGCCGTCGATGGAACGGGAGATCGCCTTGGCGAGAGATGTCTTGCCGACGCCGGGGACGTCCTCGATGAGCAGGTGACCGTCGGCGAACAGCGCGACGAGGGACAGGTGCACCGCGCGACGCTTGCCGCGCAGCACGAGCTCGACGTTGTCGACGATCGTCGAGAAGAGATCCTTGAACGTCACCTGCTCGATGGATCGCTGCTCGACGGAGTTCGGCTCGTGCGGGCGGGCCTCGGCCTGCGCCATCGGTACCCCCGTTGCCCCTTCAGCTGTAGCTTCGGCCGGGATCGGCGGAACGCTACCGTCCGCCGGGATGGACGCCACCGCGACGGGCATGATCCCCGCCGGGTTCTTGCGTTCTGCGACTTGGGCCGTGCTGCGACGGCCGCGCTTGTGGGTCAGTGCTCTCGGCGCGTTCCTCGGCGCGACGCCACGCGGTTGGTGGCGATCGCCGCCCTTCTTGCCACGGCCCGATCCCGCCTTCCTCGAGTTTCGTTTCGAGACCGCGTACGGCCACGCCGGCTCGCCGCCCCTCGCCGAGCTGGTGGTCGACGTCGTCGCCTATCTCGAGTGGTGCCGCGCCAGCCGGCGCGGGCGCGGGTCACATCGTTGGGAACATCGTGGGTCACGTCACCGGTCACGTCACGGGCCATATCGAGGACACGTACCCGCCCGCGACGTTACGCTGCGGGCCGTTCGCGACCGAAGGGAGGAACGATGACGCGGGCGCTGCTGCTCAACGCGAGCTTCGAGCCCCTCTGCGTCGTGCCCGCTCGCCGCGCCGTCGTGCTCGTGCTGAAGCGCAAGGCCGAGATCATCGAACGCGACGACGAGGAGTTCCGGTCCGAACGGCGGGCGGTCCCAGTGCCGCGGGTCATCCGCCTCAACCACTTCGTACGCGTCCCGTTCCGAAGCTCTGTACCTCTTTCGCGCCGCGCGGTGTTCGCCCGTGACCAGGGCCGGTGCCAGTACTGCGGCCGGCCGGCCGAGAACCTCGACCACGTCGTCCCCAAGAGCCGCGGCGGCGACCATACCTGGGACAACGTCGTCGCCTCCTGCCGGCCCTGCAACGCGCGCAAGGAGGACCGCCTCCCGAAAGAGTGCGGGATGCATCTGCGGCGGGCGCCGATCACTCCCCATGCCTCGATGTGGGTCGTCGCTACGGCTGGCCTCCTCGATCCCGCGTGGGCCCGGTATCTCGGTGCCGAAGCCGAGGCGTGGCTCGAGCGCGAAGCGGTCCCCGCGTAGCTCGGTTCTTCCGCACCTTCACGCGACCGGCGGGGCCCGTCGCCGTGTCTCCCCATGGCTTCGCTGCGCCCTCCGCTGCGCGCGGCGGGCCCTTCATTGGGCAAATGCTCCGCCACGGGGTCCCCACACGACGCCACCCGCCGGTCGCTTCGCTCCGGCGCGCCACTTCTTCCGAACCCTTCGCGTTCGTGAGGAGTGGAGGGAAGGGGGTTGACGTAGAGGGTAGTGGAGGATTAGGGTACGCCCGGTGGTGGAAACGGGTGGGCAACGCCCCCCCGACGGTCAGGTGGTGCGAGGCACGTGTTCTTCACCGGCGCGTACGAGCACACGCTCGACTCGAAGGGGCGGCTGATCCTCCCAGCGAAATTCCGCGACCAGCTCCAGGGGGGTGGCTGGTTGACCCAGCCGACTCGGCACTGCTTGGCGCTGTTCCCGCGGGATGTGTACGAGCAGGTGGCGGCCATGCAACGGGAACTTCAGCGCACCGGAGACAAAGCGGCCGCTGATCGAGCCCGATCCTTCTTCGCCCGCAGCTTCGAGGCGATCCCCGACGCGCAAGGTCGGATCCCGGTCGCGCAGATCCTGCGGGACAAGGTCGGCATCACCCGCGACGTGACCGTGATCGGCAACAACACCCGCATCGAGATCTGGGACCGCCAACGGTGGCTCGCGGAAGACACGGCTCACGACGAGGTGCTCGAGGACTCCGACGTGCGCGACATCAGTTTCTGAATCTTCACGAATACACAAGACCTAGCACCAGCAACACCCGTTGACAACAGGCAGTTGGTCCCGATGCGCATCGGGCCCTGCTCCAGACCCCCGGCCGGCGCGGTTGCAAGGCCCCTACTCCGCCCGCTTTCAGCCGTTGCCGATCTCGGGGGAGAAATCCCGAGCGGTTCCAGTCGACCGGGGGTCTGGAGGAGGGTCCGGCGGTGAGGGCACCGGCCAAAGCGGCGGCGAGGGGGCCGGCGAGGTGAGCGAGTTCCAACACCTACCCGTGATGGGGAGGGAGATCGTGGAGCTGATGCTGCCGGTGCCGGCCGGGCTGCTGGTCGACGGCACCGTCGGCGGGGGAGGGCATGCATCCCTCTTGCTCGACGCGCGCCACGACTGGCGGTACCTCGCCATGGACCGTGACGCCGACGCTCTCGCGGCCGCTCGCTCCCGCCTCGCTCGCTTCGGCGACCGGGTCGAGTTCGTACAGGCCGAGTTCGGCCGCCTCTCGGAGGTGGTCGGCGAGAGAGGGGACATCGTGGGACTGCTGCTCGACCTCGGAGTGTCCAGCCCGCAGCTCGATCGACCGGAACGCGGGTTCGCGTACCGATTCGACGCGCCCCTCGACATGCGAATGGACGCCCGCGCGCCCCTCACCGCCGCGACCGTCGTGAACGAATACGACGAAGACGAGCTTGCCGCGCTCATCGCGACGAACGGCGAGGAGCGATTTGCGCGCCGCATCGCCCGCGAGATCGTGCGTAGCCGCCCGCTCGCGAGGACGCGTGAGCTCGTCGACGCGATTACGCGCGCCATCCCCGCTCCGGCACGGCGCCGCGGTGGCCATCCTGCCAAGCGGACCTTCCAAGCGATCCGCATGGAGGTCAACCGTGAGCTGCCGAACCTGCTCGACTGCCTCGACGAGTCAGTGCGCGTCGTCGGACCCGACGGGCGCATCGTCGTGCTCTCGTACCACTCGCTCGAAGATCGCATCGTGAAGGATCGCTTCGCCGAGTGGGCGGGCATCGGGCGCGCCGCCGCGTCACCGCCCGCCAAGCTGCCTGTCGAGCCGGAGCACCCCACGCCGCTCGTGCGCCTCCTCACCAAGCGGCCGCTCCGTCCGAAGGCGGTCGAGGTCGCCGCGAACCCACGCGCCGAGAGCGCGCGGCTCCGGGCGGTCGAGCGACTCGCGACGCCAGGGGCGAGCCCGAGTCGTCGGCCATGAGCGACCTCTCGATGCTCAGCACGGCGCGGCCGCAGGCCGGCGCGCAGCCGGTCGAGCTCCAGACCGCACCGGCGACAGAGGGCCTTCCGGCGATACCGGCGGGGCGCCATCTCGACGTCGCCCCGGAGCCCGCGCGAAGGCGGCGCCTCGCCCGCCTGGCGATCGCGGCCGGTCTCCTCGGGACCGTGCTGAGCCTGTTCATCATCGTGGCTGCCAACGTGGTCATGGCCCAACAGAGCTTCGACCTCGAGACGGTGCGTGGAGATCAGCAGGACGCGCAGCGGCGCAACGCCTCGTTGCGCGCCGACGTTGCTCGCCTCTCCTCGCCCGCTCGCATCGTCGACGAGGCGAAGAAGCTCGGGATGGTGCCCGCGCACGAGTTCGGCTTCATCGAATCGGAGGGCGCGTCGGACGCGCGCCGGCCGGGAGACGAGATCGCCGAGACGCTGCAGGACACCGCGAAAGCGGCCAGGGACGCGTATGGCGACACGGCCCCATAAGCATCCGCCGCCCCGTCACGGGGTGCGACCCGGCAGTCGCAGGGCTCGCGGGACGCGCGGGGCGCGGCCGTCGGGGCGGCCCGGTTCGATCGCTCGGCGCGGTGTGCGCTCGCCAGCGACCGCCTCGCCCGCGACGACGGCGGAGGCGACAGCGGTCGGGGCGGCCCGGTCGGCCGCCCTCCTCGACCGCGCGCGCGTACGCGTCACCGCTCTGCTCGTCGTCATCACGATCGCGTTCGGCGTCGTTGCGGTTCGAATGGTCGACCTGCAGGTGTTCTCTCGGGACGAGCTCGCTCGGGACGCGCTCTCGCAGCGGCTCATCGATGTCGCGATCCCTGCTGCTCGTGGCGCGATCTACGACCGCAACGGCGTCGACCTCGCGCTCGACGTTCCCCGCGAGTTTCTCTTCGCGGATCCGGTGTTGGTGCTGCAGGACTACCGCAGCGACTACGCGCGGCGATTGGCGCCGATCCTCGGCATCGAGGCCAAGACGATCTACGACCGTCTGGGGCCCGGGACGACGCCGGCAGGAGATCCGCTGCGTTTCCGCTACCTCAGCCTCGAGCCGTTGAACGAGGCGCAGGTCGCGCAGGTGCAGACGCTCCGCCTCCCAGGGGTCGGTACACGCATCGAGCCGGACCGGGAGTACCCGGCCGACGATCTCGCTGCGCCGCTGCTCGGCATCGTGCATCGCGAAGGTGACGGGCTGCGAGGTGATCTCGGCATCGAAGCGCTCTATGACGAGCGCCTCACCGGTGCCACGGGGCGGGCTTCGTACGAGCGCGACAGCGCCGGGCGCGAGATCCCCCACAGCCGTCGGGATCGACGTGCCGCCGTTCGCGGGACGGATCTGGTGCTGACCGTGGACCGCGCGCTGCAGTACAGGGTCGAACAGACGCTTGCCGACCAGGTGAGCGCCCAGGCCGCAAAGTACGGCATCGCGATCGTCATCGACGTCCAGACTGGCGATGTCCTCGCGATGGCGAACGTGCGCGGCGACTCGGGCGGCGGTCGAGCGGCCCCGGCCGATTCCAATGACCGCAACCGCGCCATTACCGACGTGTACGAGCCCGGCTCGACGAACAAGATCATCACGGTGGCGACCGCGCTCGAGGCCGGGTGCGTCAATCCGGACACCACGTTCCAGGTCGACGGTTGGATCGAGAACGGTGACAAGGTCATCCGCGACGACCAACCGCACGGCCTCGAGAGCTGGACGACCCGCGACATCCTGTCCCGTAGCTCGAACGTCGGTACCGCGATGATCGCGGCGCAGTGCCTCACACCGTCGACGATGAACGCGGCGATGCGCGGTTTCGGTTATGGCACATCCTCCGGTCTCGGGTTCATGAATGAAGCGGCGGGCCTTCTCCGTCCGCCGGACGAGTACTACGCAAGTGGCCTGCGGAGCGCGGCGATCGGCTATGGCGTCGCCGCGACCGCAATGCAGGTGCTCAACGTGTACACGACGATCGCGAATCGTGGTCGGACCGTTCCTCCGCGGCTGGTGCGCGCGACGATCGACAGCGACCGCGGCCGGCGCGAGCTCGAGGTCGCTCCTGGCCGTCAGGTCGTGTCGGACGAGACTGCTCGCGACATCACCGACATGTTGCTCGGCGTCGTCGCCACCGGAACGGGGCCGTGCGCCGCGGTGACCGGCTACGAGGTTGCTGGGAAGTCGGGAACCGCGAACAAGGTCGGTCCCGACGGCACGTACCTTCGCGGGCAGAACGTCGCGAGCTTCGTCGGCTTCGCGCCGGCGAAGGCACCCCGGCTGGCGACGATCGTGGTGCTCGACGAGCCGGGCGACAACTACGGCGGGCGGACGGCCGCACCTGTGTTCGCCGAGATCATGACCTTCGCACTCCACCAACAGCGGATCCCGTCAACCGCGACGACGAGCCCGCCTCAATGGGAGGTCGCCGCGGCCGCGGCCGCCGACCGCGAGCAGTCGTGCTCGGTGCCGCACGACGGCGACCTGGACCGGATCCTCTCGACTCGCGCCGAAGCAGCCCGCCGCGCCGCAGCCGAGGCAGCGGAGGCAGCGGAGGCAGCGGAGGCGGGAACGACGCAGGGCGCAGCCGCGCCGACCGGTACGAGCGCGCCTGACGGTACTCTTGGCGCGACCGATCCCCCCGACGAGTGAGGCTCGCCGTGCGCCTGCACGACCTCCTCGACGGCGTTCCCGACGCAGTGGTCTGTGGCGCGCGACGCCCCGCGGATGGCAACGTTGCCGCCGACCTGGTCGATCTCGACGCCGTCGTCTGCGATAGCCGTGAAGCATCGCACGGCACGCTCTTCGCGTGTGTCCCGGGCGCGCGCCACGACGGCCATGATCACGCCGAGGAGGCCGTGGGCCGCGGGGCCGCGGGGTTGCTCGTCGAGCGCGAGCTCGCCCCGCTGGGTGTTCCGCAGATCCTCGTGCCGTCCGTGCGAACGGCGCTCGGCCCGATCGCGGCTGTACTCGCAGGCGATCCATCGCGCGCCATGAGCGTTGTCGGCGTCACCGGCACGAACGGCAAGACCACCGTGACGTACCTGCTTGCGTCGATCGCGCAGGCGGCCGGTCGCAGCGCTTCGCTGCTCGGTACGCTCGGTGGGCGCGGGCCAGACGGCGAGCACCCGGACGGCGAGCACCCGGACGGCGAGCACCCAGCGGACGCCACGTTCACCACACCCGAGGCGCCCGCGCTCCAACGGACGCTGGCCAGCTTCCGGGCGAGGGGCGCCGACTTCCTCGCGATGGAGGTCTCATCGCACGCCCTGCACTACCGGCGGGTCGATGGCACGAGATTCTCCGCCGTCGGCTTCACGAATCTTTCGCCCGAGCATCTCGATCTCCACGGCAGCCTCGCCGAGTACTTCGCCACCAAGGCGCGACTCTTCTCGCCCGCGTTCAGCGAACGGGCAGCGATCGTCGTTGACGACCTCTGGGGCGAGCGCCTCGCGCACGAGGCGGCCGAGCGTGGTCTCGAGGTCGTCACCGTGTCCGGAAGCGAGACCCGGTCCGACGTCCTCGGCGTACAGGTGCGTGCGACCGAGGTACAACTCACTCCGGTCGGTTCGCGCTTCCTCTGCCACACCCTCGACAACGGGGCATTCGAGGTCGCGACGCCGTTGCTCGGCGCGTTCAATGTCACCAACGCGGTGCTCGCGATCGCCCTTGCCGGTCTCGCCGGCATCGCCGGCGAGGCAATCGTCCGTGGCCTCGAGGACAGCGGTCCGGTCCCCGGCCGGCTCGAGCGCGTGCCGCACCGCCACGACTTCACACTGCTCGTCGACTACGCCCACACGCCGCAGGCCCTCGAGGCCGTGCTGCAGACGGTCAGGGGTCTCACACCGGCCGGACGGGTCGTGATCGTCTACGGCTGTGGCGGCGACCGCGACCGGACCAAGCGAGCCGCGATGGGCCGGATCGCCGCCCGACTGGCCGACATGGCATTCCTCACGACCGACAACCCTCGGTCGGAGGAGCCCCACGCCATCGTCGACGATGTGATGCGCGGCCTGACCGAGAGCGATGCGCGGCCCGTCGTCGAGCCCGATCGCCGCGCCGCGATCGCCGCTGCGATCGACGCGGCTCGACCGGGTGACGTCGTCGTGATCGCGGGGAAGGGCCACGAGACCGGCCAGACGGCCCACGGCGTGACGGTTCCGTTCGACGATCGGGTCGTCGCGGCCGAACTGCTCGAGGCACGGAGCCCACGTTGCGGTTGACGCTCGCGGAGCTCGGCCGCGCCACCGGAGGACGCGTCCTCGGCGATCCGGCGACTGCCGTCGACGGTGCTTCGAACGACTCGCGCACCCTGATGCCCGGACAATGCTTCGTCGCGATCGTCGATCAGCGCGACGGCCACGCGTTCGTCGTCGACGCATTCGCGCGCGGTGCCGCAGCCGCGATCGTCACGCGCGTTCCCGATGGGCTGGCAGCCGACGCAGCCCTGCTCCTTGTCGATGATCCGCTCGACGCACTGAGCCGTGCCGCAACGCACGTACGGACCGAGCGGCTCTCATCGGCGTGCGTCACCGCCGTGACCGGGTCGTCGGGCAAGACCTCGACGAAGGACCTGCTCGCGTCGGTGCTCGCGACCGAACGGCGGGTCCACGCGAACGAGGCATCGTTCAACAATGAGATCGGCTTGCCTGTCACACTGCTCGGCGCGCCCGACGATGTCCAACACCTCGTGTGCGAGATGGGCGCGCGGTTCGCCGGCAACATCACCGATCTCTGCTCGATCGCTCAGCCACAGATCGGCGTGGTGACGAATATCGGGATCGCCCACGGTGAATTCCTCGGCGGGCCGGACGGCGTCGAACGCGCGAAGGGCGAGCTGCTCGATGCGCTCCCGCCCGACGGCGTCGCGGTGCTCAACGCCGACGACGCCGCGACCCAGCGACTGGCGGCGCGGTCCGCGGCTGCCGTGTTGACTGCCGGCCGCGCCGCGACCGCGACGGTACGGATCGAACGGGTAGAGCTCGCCGACGACCTGCGGCCGCGTCTGCGTCTCTCCTCGCCGTGGGGCTCGGTGGATGCGCTCGTCGGGCTTCGGGGCGCCCACCAAGCAGCGAACGCCGCGCTCGCCGCCGCTGTGGCGCTCCACGATGGTGTCGACCCCAGCCACGTCGGGGAAGGGCTGCGAACCGCACGGGGGTCGGCGGGCCGCATGGAACTGGCGCGTACGGTCGACGGAATCGCCGTGCTGAACGACGCGTACAACGCCAACCCCGCGTCGACGCGCGCCGCGCTCGTCGCGTTGGGGGATCTACCCGTCGAGGGCCGCCGCGTCGCGGTGCTCGGCGCGATGAAGGAGCTCGGCGCTGGCAGCGAGGAACAGCACAGCGTGATCGGCGAGCTCGCCGGCCGCTGCGGCATCGATGTGCTCGTGGCAGTCGGCCGAGACCCCGAGATCGCGACGCTGGCCGGCGCGGCGCTGTCGGCAGGTGTCGCGGTGATCCGAGTCGACGACGTGGCCGGGGCTCTCCTGGCGCTCGTCGATCGAGGGTCGGGCGACGCGATCCTCGTGAAGGCCAGCCGCGCCATCGGGCTCGAAGCGATCGCCGAGGCGCTGCTGCAACCGCGGGCCGGGGTCGACGCATGATCTCGATCTTCCTCGCCGTGGCGTCGAGCTTCCTCGTGTCGGTCACGGCGACACCACTGCTCATTCGTTGGCTGCGCCACCGCGCGTACGGGCAGCAGATCCGCGACGACGGTCCAATCGAGCACCCGCACGTCGCCAAGGTCGGTACCCCGACGATGGGCGGCTTCGCGATCATGGCGGGGGTCGTTGCCGGCTATCTCGTCCCTCATGTGCGCGTCCGTCACGTGGCGTTCTCGAACTCAGGGCTCGCGCTGGTCGGGCTGATCCTGGCGTGCGGAATCATCGGATGGCTCGACGACTGGCTCGGGATCAAGCACCGGCGCAACCTCGGGCTTCGCAAACGCGGAAAGCTCACCGGCCAGATCGCCGTCGGAGTCGCGTTCGCGGTCTTGGCGGTGCACGCGCTGCCGATCTCGACCCATGTCTCGTTCACCCGCGACCTCTCGATCGACCTCGGACCGTGGCTGTGGGGCGCGTTGGCTGCGCTGCTGGTGCTCGCCGCGACGAACGCGCTCAACCTCACCGACGGCCTCGACGGGCTCGCCGCGGGCTCGAGCACCTTCACGTTCGCCGTGTTCGCGATCATCGCCTTCTGGCAGTTCCGCCACTTCGACGTCTATGCCGTGCCGACCGCCCACGCGCTCGATCTGGCGATGGTCGCGACCGCGATGGTCGGCGCGACCGCTGGGTTTCTCTGGTGGAACGCTGCGCCAGCGAGCATCTTCATGGGCGACACGGGATCGATGGCGCTCGGTGGCGGGATCGCCGGTCTCGCGCTGCTCACCCGTACGCACCTGCTCCTCCCGATCCTCGGCGGCCTCTACGTCATGGAGACCATGTCGGTGGTGCTACAGGTGATCAGCTTTCGCGGCTTCGGCCGGCGCATCTTCCGGATGTCGCCCATTCACCACCATTTCGAGGTCAAGGGCTGGCCAGAGACGACTGTGACGATCCGGTTCTGGCTGTTGTCGGCCGCGTTCACCGCGACGGCGTTGGCGTTCTTCTACGCCGACTTTCTTCGGCTCGGAGTGGCCGAATGACGACTTCCGTCGGAACGCGGGTGGTCGTGCTCGGGCTCCGGGCAACGGGGGACGCGGTCGCGCGACTCCTGCACGCGGAAGGCGCGCGCGTGACGGTCGGTGACGACGCGCCAGGTGCGCCTGGTTACGCCGAGCGGGTCGCGAGCCTGCGAGCGCTTGGTGTCGTGGTCGAGGACGCCGGGGTCGATTGGGCGACGCTGGTCGCCGGCGCTCAGCTCGTCGTCCCCAGCCCTGGCGTGCGTCCGAGCCATCCGGCGATCGTTGCCGCAGCACGCACCGGCATCGCGATCCGCAGCGAGGTCGACCTCGCTGCCGAACGGATCACGTCACCGCTCGTGGCGGTCACGGGCACCAATGGGAAGACCACCGTGACGGAGCTGATCACCGACATGTTGCGCCGGTCGGGATGCGCCGTCGAGTGCGCCGGCAACATCGGATCGCCGCTGGTGACACTCGTCGGCGTCGACGCCGAGGTCGTCGTGGCCGAGGTGAGCAGTTTCCAGCTCGCGTTCACGACCGAGCACTTTCGTCCGCGCGTCGCCGTCCTGCTCAACATCGCGGACGATCATCTCGACTGGCATGGTTCGTTCGCTGCATACGCGGACGCGAAGGCGATGCTGTTCGCGAACCAACGCGACGACGACATGCTGATCGTGAACGCTGCCGACGGCAACGCCCGCAACCTCGCGCGGCGCAGTTCGGCGCGCGTCACGCCAGTGCTCGCACCAACGGCGCCGGTGGCCGAGCTGGTGCTCGCTGACGGGAGGCCGCTCGTGCGTGTCGACGACCTACCGCGCTCGCTGCCCCACGACCAGATCAACTCGCTCGTGGCGGCCGAGGGGGCGATCGCGGCCGGTGCCTCCCTTCCGGACGTCCGCGAAACACTCCGCACGTACACGACGCGCCCGCACCGAGTGCAGCTGGTCGCCGAAGCCGCAGGGATCCGCTGGTACGACGATTCGAAGGCGACGAATCCCCACGCCGCGCTCCAGTCCATCGTCGCGTTCGATTCGGTCGTCTTGCTGGCGGGTGGTCTGAACAAGGGCCTCGATCTCGAGGTATTGGCCGAGGTCGCCGGTCACGTGCGTGCGGTCGTTGCGTTCGGCGATGCGGCGGGCGACGTCGAGTCGGCGTTCACGGGCGTGCGGCCCGTCGAGGTGGCGACGTCGATGGAGGAGGTCGTCGATCGCGCCGCGCGCCTCGCCGCTGCCGGGGATGTGGTGCTGCTCGCACCCGCGTGCGCGAGCTTCGATTGGTACGCCGGCTACGACGAACGCGGTGACGACTTCAGTCGCTGCGTGATCGCACACATCGCGGAGGCAACGGTATGACAGGCGTCAACGCCATGACACCGGTTCGGGCCCGTCCGGCCCCTCGACACACGCCGATGTCGGGTGCGATGACGGCCATCGTCGGCTTTCTGGTCGTGCTCGGCCTCCTGATGGTGCTGTCGACGTCGTCGGTGCTCGGCCTCGAGGAAGGCAGCTCCGCGTGGGGTGGCTTCAACCGCCAGTTCATGTGGGCCGTGATCGGTGTGGGGGCGTTCCTCATCACCAGCCGCGTCCACTACCGCGCGTGGCGGCGTTTCGGCCCACTCGTGCTGCTGATGGCGATCGTGACGCTCGTCGCCGTTCTCGTGCCCGGTATCGGCATGTCGCGCGACGGGGCGCGCCGCTGGATCGAGTACGGCCCGATCGGGTTCCAACCGAGCGAGCTCGCGAAACTGGGGATGTTGTGCTATGCCGCGACGCTCCTCGACCGGCGTGCGGCGCACGTCGGTAACTGGCGGCACGTGTTCGCTCCGGTGCTCGCGGTCGTTGTCGTGCTCGGCGGGCTCGTCATGCTCGAGCCCGACCTCGACACGACGATCGAGATCGCGCTGATCGCGTTTACGGTGCTGCTCGTCGGCGGGGTTCACTACCGCCATTTGGTCTGCCTCGCCGGGGTGGGGGTCGCGGCCACGCTCGCGTTCGTGCTCGCGTTCCCCTGGCGGTTGTCACGCCTGCTGTCGTTCCTGCATCCGAGCGACGACCCACAAGGCGCCGGATACCAGACGCGTCAATCGATCATCCACATTGCCAACGGCGGTGTCGGTGGTGTTGGACCCGGCCAGGGGAGAGGGAAGTGGGACGGCGGCACGCCGGCCGTCCACACGGACTTCATCTTCAGCAACGTCGGCGAGGAGCTCGGCCTGCTCGGAGGGATCGTCGTGCTCGGTCTCTTCGTGATGTTCGCCATCATCGGTTTCAGGATCGCGCTCCGTATTGGTGAACGCGACCGTTTCGGCATGCTGCTCGCGGCGGGAGCAACCGCCTGGGTGTGCTTCCAGGCGGTGATCAACACGGCGATGGCGTGCGGGCTGTTGCCGGTCACGGGAACACCGCTGCCGTTCATCTCGGTCGGTGGCTCGTCGCTCGTCTCGTTCATGGTCGCCGCGGGCATCCTCGTGAACCTGGCTCGGCATTGCACCCCGCGGCCGATCCCGCGTTCGGTCCGGCATCCCTCGATGCTGGCGGCGAACCTTCGGAACGCGGCGCGCACTCGCCCGGCGCTCGGATGACACGGGTCGACGCGCTGCTCGTCGCCGGCGGCACCGGCGGCCACGTGTATCCGGCGATCGCGGTCGCCAACGTGCTGTCGCGCGACGACGCCTGGAACATCCGTTTCGCTGTGGACGCACGCCCGGCGTCGGCCGATGCGGTCGCGCGCGCTGGTTTCGAGCTCGACATCTTGCCGCTCCGCAGGGGCCTCCAACGCCGTTTGGCGTGGAGCAACGTTCGGTCCGCGATCGACGGCGCACGCGCCACGCTTTCGGCCTGGCGGCTCGTCCGTCGACTCCAGCCCAGGGTGGTAGTCGGTTTCGGGGCGTATGTCACGGTGCCGGTGCTGGTCGCGGCACGCTTGCACAGCGTGCCGCTCGTCGTGCACGAGCAGAACGGCCGGCCTGGACTCGCCAATCGTTTGGCTGTGCGGCTCGGCGCGCGGGCGGCGACCTCGATCCCGGGCACGCCGCTCCCCGGCGCGATCGTCACGGGCAATCCCGTCCGGCCCGAGATCGCAAACGTGATCCGCGCGCCGGCCACGCCGCCGCTCGTCGGCGTCGTCGGTGCGTCGCTCGGTGCCGGCGCGCTGAACGACGCCGCGTTCGAGCTCTATGACCTCTGGCGGGATCGCGACGATGTCGCGGTGCACCACGTGACAGGCGAGCGGCACTTCGGGGAGTGCGCGAAGCGTCTGGAGGCGCGGCGAACGCCCGGGGATCGTCTCCGCTACACCCTCGTGGCATACGAGCACGACATGCCGGGGCTCTACCGTCGTGCGACGGTGATGGTGACGCGGGCGGGCGGCAGCGTCGCCGAGCTGGCCGCAGCCGCAGTACCGGCGATCATCGTGCCGTGGTCTGGCGCTGCCGAGGATCACCAAACGGCGAACGCGAGACGCTTTGCCCTCGACGGCGCCGCGGTGAACCTTCCGGAAGGGGAGTGTCGCGGCGCCCGGCTGGCGGCGGAGATCGAGGGCCTGTTGTCGGACCCCGCCAGGCTCGAGTCGATGGCCGGCGCGATGCGCCGGCTGGCGCGCCCGGATGCGGCCGAGCGTGTCGCGGCGTTGATCCGGGACGCAGCCCGGGACGGTGGCACGTGAGCGAGGTCGGATCCCGAGTCGACCTTGCGACGCGGCGCCGTGTGCACGTGGTCGCGGTCGGGGGGTACGCGATGAGCGCGATCGCCCGGTACCTCACCCAACTCGGGCACGAGGTCAGTGGCTGCGACGTGACACCGGGGTCGATGCTCGACCAACTGGCGGCCGAGGGCATCACGGTCCATGTCGGTCACGACGAGCGGCACCTCCCCGAAGCCTGCGACTTCTTGTCGGTCGCGACCGCGGTTCGGCGTGACACGTCCGAGATCGTGACGGCCGCCTTTCGCGGCATCCCGGTGCTGAGCCGGGGTGAGACGATGCGGTTGATCGCCGGCACCAAGTCGCACGTGGCTGTCGTGTCGGGCACGCACGGCAAGACAGCACCACC